>Ga0315541_1000322_pt1 | contig 51470 bp, 58 predicted proteins | sample SalMarSW160190MG_FD_203095 | JGI IMG/M metagenome (GOLD analysis project Ga0315541, IMG submission 203095) | Salt marsh sediment microbial communities from the Plum Island Ecosystem LTER, Massachusetts, United States - Salt Marsh Sediment SW1601-190 ...
AGTATCAGCACCCACAGCCCGAGAAAGTAAGGATAATTTACCAGATAGGTGCTAAAGGGAAAGGTCCACATTCTGAAAGCAGGGTGAATATAGAACAGAATCTCTTTCCTTATCAGGTAGGCCAAAAAGAGAGCTGAAAATAAAGCGGCAATATCAAAAATGATTAATAAAAGCGAGCATAGCATTTTTTTAAACATTATTTAGTCTCTCTTATCTGATGAAGCTAATTGGACCAATTCAGCTAATCAGACTAATTCCTGGTAAATTTCCTCGGTTTTTCTCACCACGTCATCCCAGTTGTATTCTTTCTCCACTTTTCTCCTAGCATTTTCTCCAATATTCCCTAACCTCTCAGAATTTTCTAATAATCTCTCTAATTTTTTCACAAAATCAGAAAAACTGTTAGACTTAAAAAGAAAACCATTTACTCCCTCATTTATTACCTCCCGATGTGGCGAAATGTTACTCACAAGGCAGGGAAGTTCATAGCTCATCGCTTCAAGTAAAACAATAGGTAATCCCTCAAGATAAGAAGGCAGAGTAAATAATAAAGCGTTACTAAAGAGCTCTTCTTTTTCTTGGCCCGCAACGTAACCAGTAAAGATAATCCGCTCATCATCCCCCACAAACTTCTTAAGCCCCTTTACATATTCATCGGTAGCACTTGAACCTCCAGCAATAACCAGTTTAAGATTCGGCATCGTACCCTTTATCTCTTTAAACGCCTTTATTAACCAATCTACCCTTTTTTCTGGGGTCAATCGCCCCATCCAGAGAAGATAATCCTCGCCGTTTAAACCAAATTTTTCTTTTATAATCCCGCTTGGTAGTTTTCTCTGAGGAATATTTACTCCGTTGGGGATATAAATACATTCTCTTCCATATTTACTTTCAAAATATTCCTTTTGAGATTTTGAGACAACGATCGTCTTATCCGGAATGTAGGTAGCCGTTCTCTCTGTGAATTTGAGAAAAGCTTTGGCAAAAGTTCCCCATTTTCCTCTTTGCCAATCAAGTCCGTGTATAGTAGCCACAACTTTACTTCGAAAAATTTTAGGCAGCCCGCAAAATACAGTCGGCCCTAAGGCATGGTAATGAACAATATCATAGTCTTGAAAGAGGGAATGAAGGGATGAGGTTAAACTATGCATGAAAGCATCAAGATGCTTCGTTCTGATGGTTGTGGTGTGAACTAGTCTCACTCCACGATACTCTTTTAAACTTCTATCAGTGTGCCAATTTCGTACATAAACATATATCTTATGTCCTCTCTCGACAAGTCTCTTGGATAATTCCTCTACATGAAAGTCCACTCCTCCAAAAGTGGCAGGAATACCTTTTTGCCCAATATAAGCTATTTTCATAATGTCTTTCCCGAATATCTCTTAAACCATTTGTTTTTAATAATCCAAATTGTAGGCTTCCAAAAATACTTTTTCATTGCCGGACTTGCACTTCCTATCATCCAGCAATTCTTAGGACAATTCTTTACTTTCTCTCTTATCTTTTGTGCCTTTTCTCCATTCCAAATTTCTTCAAAAGGTTTTTCATTTAAATTTCCCATACTATTATCCAAGGTATCACTACCCATTCCATTACACGGTCTGACTTCCCCCCAGGGATCAAGGAAAAACATGTCTGTTCCTGCTCCACAGGGTAAAAGTCTCCTATTTCCTTTGATGTAATTAATTAATCCATAATTAAAATATGCCCTAAACCAGTTTTTGACTCTTTTTATTTTTAATAAGTCATAAATAAGTTCGTTAAAACAGGCAATAACTTCTTTTTTGTTTGATATCTTATTGTTATAACTGTGAAAATAATAAGAATTGTGTACTACAGCAGTAGCAAATTCCGCATTCATTACTGTCGCCAATTGATAAAGTTCTAACATATCTTTAGCGTTTCTATCAGAAACAGTTGTTCCAAATCCAACATCTTTTAGTTTCAATCTTTGAAGTTCTAATAAGGTTCTTAAGCCATGGTCAAAACCGCCTTTAATACCCCTTAATTCATCATTTGCGACAGGCAATCCCTCGATACTTATTCTTATTCCAATATCTCTATTTTTTTTAGCGATATTGACGATTTTATCGGTAAGGTATCCATTGGTACTAACAACAATTCTTTTGGCTTTCTTCTTTAAGATATCAATAATCTCTTCGATATCATCTCTTAAAAAGGGCTCTCCACCTGTAATATTACAAAAAGACAGTCTTGGAAGTTTGTTCAAAATTTCTGCCTTAAACTCTTCCTCTTTTTTGGTAGGAAATCTCCAGATATTGCACATCCGGCATCTTGCATTACATCTATAAGTTGTAATTATTGCTGCTTCCACAGTTTTTACCTTTTTTTACTTCTCGACTATAGCGATTAAGTTACAAGGAATTCCCAAGACGCTTTGTTTAAATAATCGAACTTGTTTCTCCGAAGGAAAAAGAGAGAGAAAATTCTTGGGAGTTAAAGGATTAAGATGATTTAAATGTGCCCAATACTCCCTTCCTAATTTCTTGTAAATCCAGAACTTTATCTTTTGAGGTAGCCAATGAGCAAATGGGATTAAAGTATGTGGATCGACCGGAAACCAACGATTAGGAGTGGTAATAAAGATTCTCTTTCCCACTCGACAAAGTTCATAAATAAACTTTCTTTGTTCTTCTTCCTTGCCTACATGTTCAACTACAGCGTTTGAAAAAACAATGTCAAAATAATTGCTTGGAAATTCTAAATTTCTTCCATCTCCAAAAACCAATTTTACCATTGGAAAATGTTTGTGAAAATCTTTAAATCTCTCTGGGTCATCATTTGTTAAAGCAGTAATGTTTTCATGATGAGGGAACCATTTTTCTAAATAATTTGTGCTTCTAAAACTATAAGAAGCATAAGGAGCGACCCCTACATCAAGAATTTTATCTTGAGGTTTTGGTCTTATAACGGAGATGAAGAGGTCGTATTTTTTTCTTCGTGATTTTAGAGTAAGCTTTTCTGCTATTTTCCAGACAAAACCATCAGGCCAAGCCCAAAATTTCCTCTTCAGATACAAAATATAAAGATTCATTTTAGTAAAGTTTCTTATTTTTTCTAAAAGGATCCGTATGAAATAATTCTATTCCTGCTCCGCAAGGCAAGAGTCTTTTTCCTCCATAAACATAATTCACAATCCCATGGTTAAAACAAGCTCTATACCAGTTCTTTACTGTTTTGGTCTTCAAAAATTCCTTCACTAATTTTCTAAATTCACCCGCAACCATATCTTTATCAACGACCTCGTTATTCATCTTATGAAAGTAATACGAATTATGAACCACAGCGGTAGCAAATTCAACCTTCATTACACGAGCAAATCTATATAACTGCAGAAGATCTTTAGCATTTTTGTCAGAAACAGTAATTCAATATCCTTTATCCTCATATGCTTCAACTCAATCAGTGTTCTGAGCCCTTGATCAAATACGTTCTTTATGCCTCGCAGCTCATCATTTGCTTTGATTAATCCTTATCCAATATCTTTATTTTTCTTAGCCAGATTTATAATCTTTTCTGTAAAAAAGCCGTTCGTACTGATTACAATCCTCTTGGATTTTTTCTTGACGACTTTTACAACATCCTCAATATCTTCCCTTGAAAAAGTTCGCCTCCGGTGATATTCGTAAGCCCCATCCTTTGAAGCTTCTCTAAATCTCTAACTCTTACCTCTTCCTCTTTCTCTGTCGCAAACTTCCATGTATTACACATCTGACATCTCGCATTGCATCTATAAGTTATCCCCAGAAGCCCTTCCATAAGATTAGCTCCCTCTCTAGACTTTCCTTGCCAAGAGAGTAATTCCTACATCCCCAGAATATCTTCCTAGCAATCGGTTATAAATCTTCCCAACAATAACAGCGGTTACCCTGATCGCAATGGAAAATACAGTCATTTTATTGCCTCGCATAATTTTTATAGTCGGACCTAACATGGAAAAGATAGTCCCTGGATACATCCTGCGTTCTATAACTGTCCCTGCTTTCTTAAGATAAGATTCCAAGGATTTGGCAGAAAAATGGTGAAGGTGCCTTGGCACTTCAAGGCTTGCCCAATATTTGCCAAAATATTTTCTATCAAGACTGTTAAAATTTGGTACGTAAACAAGTAGATATCCTCTTTTTTTTAGTACCCGGGTAGCTTCCAATAAAGCTCTTCTTGGAGAGATTACATGCTCTAGTGCATTCCACATTCTTACTACATCAAAAAAACCAGCTTCATATCCTGTGTCTTCTGCTGGTCCTTTCTTCACTCTTAAACCAACAGACTGAGCAATATAAACCGCTTTCTCATTCAGTTCGATACCATAAGTATCCCACCCAAACTGCCTGACCATGCTAAGATACTCTCCATTACCGCACCCTATGTCTAATAATTTACCGTTAGTGATGATGGGCGGTTCATTTATTGTATGTTTAAGAAATAAATAAAGCAACTTCTCCAATAATCTTATGAATTTATTCCTACTATATTGTCCATAATATAACTTGATTAAGAATAATTTCAACTTTGCTTTTACACTACTAGGATAAACAGATATATTGTGGGCATAATAATCTTTGGGATAGAAATTAACAATTTTCTTTTTCGAAGGCATAGACGCAATAAACGAGTGGCTACATTTCTTACAAGTTACTATACTGTACTTTTTTTGCACAGCTTTCTTAGAATCAGAAACCTCCTTGAGTGTAATCGTTACAAATTGATCTTCATTACAGCAATCGCAATAACGCATTAATACTGATGAAGTTCTAATTTTATTTTCATGATTTATTAACTCAGCCAAAGAGGAGGCAAATTTCTGGATAGAGTATTTTTCCTGATACCTCTTTTTCACTTTTGTCGCTCGAATTTGAGCCTTTTCCGGATTTTCAATAACGAACTTTAGACTTTTTTTAAGCTTTTTTACATTTTTAGGTTCTACCAAGAATGCACAGGTTTCATCAACATAATCTATAGTACCAGCAGATCTTGTAGCAACGATAGGTTTTCCTATTTCCATCGCTTTGAATAGCACGATTTGTCCCGAAGAAATATTTGTATCTTTCAAAGGAAGAATAACTCCATAAGAAGATCTTACCAATGAATCAAATTTCTCGCCGTAAGCACTATGAAAAACTCGGACATTATCAGGAATTTTAAGTCCTTTTATGTCCTTTGGAGTACAAGCGATAACAAAAGCGTACTTTATTTCCTCTGCTGCAGAAATAAGGGTAGAATAATCTCTATTACTTGTTCCCCCACTAAACAAATAGGAGTTTCTCTGTAAGGTTACAGTATTTTTATCTCTTATTGTAGAGGATTGTCCATATGGAATAAAAAAGATCTTATCCCGGTTTTTAGCAAAGATCCTTCGGTAATATTTTAACTCTGTTGACGAATAACAAATAGCTCCTTTTATAGCTGGATTTGACAAGGAAAGATTAAAAAATAATTTATATATTTTTCCTGTCATTCCTTTTCTCGATTTGTAGATCAGTGGTATGAGAAATACATTTCTATGGATTTCTCCTTTTATGCGAGACAGATATCCCCAGTAGAGGCCTATAAACTGTTGCCAAAAAAGGATATTATTATACTTATTCCCTGTGAAGAGTGCATGCATGGCTAGGATAAAATAAGAAAGATGTCTTGTAAAAATGTTTTTACCTGTTTTTCTTGATGTATCAAGATATAGTAAATCTATATTAGTGTTTGATCTTTCAGAAAGTATATTAACAAAGTCTCGATTAACTCTGCAATCTGCAACAATTAATAGCTTTGTTCGAGTTGTAACTTGCGATAAATTATAATGAGTTAAAGATATTGGTTTTTTCATTGGAGGCTATGTTTAATTACTGCTTCTCGGTAAATTTCCATTAATTGTTTATAGTGTTTTTCGGAATTTAATTCTTTTTCCACAAATTCTCTTGCATTTTTCCCCATTTCACTAATTTTCTTAGGGTTATTTATCAAATCTTCGATCTTATCTCTCAAATCCTTCGCATTTCCCGGCTCAAAAGTAAGACCCATTTTCTCGTCTTGCACCAATTCTGGAATACCACCAATTCTACTTCCAATCACAGGTTTACCCAGAGCAAACGCTTCAATAACTGTACGTGGATTATTTTCGTACCATTCTGAGGGTAAAACCACAAACATTGATTTCCGAATTTCTTCTTTTAACTCTTCCCCTTTCTTATATCCTAAAAAATCAACATTATCTATCCTCTCACTTTCAACTTTCGACTTTAAACTTTCCTCCAGTGGTCCTTCACCAATTATCTTTAACTTAACTTTTAGATTTTTTACCGCTTTAATTAAAGTGAAAAGGCCCTTTTCCTTTGATATTCTGCCAAAGTAACAAATTGTTTTATCACCAGAATTATATTCTGGTTCATAATCTTTTATATCAATGAAATTTGGCAAATGAAAAAAATTTCCCTTGAATCCCATCTCTTTTACTTTATTCATAAAAAACCTACTGGGAGAAATGAACGTATCAATCTTATTATAGATATGCAAAATTTTATGGTGAAGATACATCTCGAGGGTGTTGAGAAAGCTCTTTGCATAAGAATCCTTTGTACATCTTTTCAATAAACACCAGTAATACTTTCCATTCTTACATCTTTCGCAAGGCTTTCCATCGGAAAACAGAGTATACGAGGGACATACTAGTTTATAATCACGCATAGTCATTACTGTTGGTACTTTGTATTTACGACACATATCTAAAATTGATGGAGAAATTTGATGAGCAAAGTTATTCAGGTGAACAATATCGGGTCTTTCTATTTTAATCAGTTCTTCTATTTTCCTTTTTGCATCTAAGGAATAAAATATTGTTGAGATCGCCTTAAATTGCTGTAAAAAATCGATAGGCTTATTAAAATCAATATACGATACAAAATAATCTTTCCTAGGGTAGTCAGGATTCAGGGAATGTTCCATGCCCCAGAATATAGTCTTATGTCCTTTGCTCTCTAAAAGTTTACCTGTTGCAAGCGTACTTATTGCATCTCCACCTTTCGGATAGAGGAATTTATTAATTAATAATATCTTCATTACCTAGTTACTTCTCCAAATATCTTCTCATATTCTGCTACCATTTTCTCTACTCTGAAATCCTCCGCTCGTTTTCTACCCGCCTCTGCCAATCGTCTTCTGAGAGACCCGTCTTCGAGTAGTCGCAATATAGCTTTGGCTAAAGCATTCATATCTCCCACGGGAATTAATAACCCATTTACTTCATTGGTTATAATTTCATCAGGTCCGGAAGGACAACGGGTAGATATCACTGGAATACCACAAGCCATAGCTTCAATAATCACATTGCCAAATCCTTCCCATAAGGAAGGTAACACAAAAACTGCAGCACGAGATATATATTTAAATGGATTTTCTTGATAGCCAAGAAATAAGACTTTATTCTTCAAATTTAGCTCTTCAGTTAATTTCTCAAGTCGCATCCTATCTTCACCTTCTCCTATAAGAACCAAACGGGCTAACCATTTGTCACATATTAAACAAAACGCTTTAAGTAAGTCGCAAAATCCTTTTCGTGAAATAAGTCGCCCAAAAGTAATAATAATTGGAGTGCGATTCATAAACAATGGGTGCTTTATCTCCTCTTCTTTACTTTTTTTAACTAATTCTATATCTACTGAATTATAGATCACTTTAATCTTTCTTAAATTCAAGCCATAACTCTGAGAAATCTCATTTTTTACCCCTATTGATGGAACAATGACTAACTCCGCTTTTTTATGCGCCCAATCCATGAAAAGCCTTTTAAAACGACCAAATGGATCATTTTGCAAGATATCTCGCTTATGATTGTGTTCTTCATTAGCAACAATTGGAGTATTAACAAAATATAACGATTTTGTGGCAACAGCTATTGAAGTTGCATACCACATACGAGTGTAAATAATATCTGGATTATAACTTTTTATGATTCTGTTAAAACCGACAATCAGTCTGAAGAAACTCCATCTATTTCTCTTTTTTAGATCAAAAACTTTAATATCATCTGGTAGTTCTTTTAGGAGGTTACCTTTATTTTCAAATAAACACAAAGCAAGAGCAAATTTATCCCTATCAAGATTCTGTAAAAGATAAACAGTTAACCGCTCCGCCCCTCCCATAACTAAAGAAGGAATAACAAATAAAATCTTTTTTCGTTTATTTTCAACGATCATAGGTAACTTTATCTTTCTAAAATACTGCAAATTTCATTTAACTTTAAAAATAAATTCTCCCAGGAGTAATCTACTACCATTTTAATTCTATCCTTCTCTTTATCTTGTGAATCATTTTCCAACCAGAACTTGACTTCGTTTACAAAATTCTCATAATTATTAGCAAAATCAATCATTTTACTTATCTTCTCTTCCTTTAAAGCTTCCATTTTAACAGAAACTACTGGCTTTCCACAAGCTAAATATTCATATACTTTTAACGGATTAACGCTCCTTGAGACTTGGTCTACCTTAAAAGGATTTATACAAACATCGAATTGATTTATATAACTTGGTATTTTCTCTTTTTTCTTTTTTCCCAATAAGTAGATATTCTTTCTCTTTCTCAGTTTTTCAATAGATTCTTTTGTCCCCCAAGGTTCTATTGGACCTACCAAGACTACTGACCAATCTTTGTTTTTATCAGCAAGATAAGCAATCAAATCATAATCTATAAAACTAAATAGAACCCCCACAAAACCAATTATGGGCTTTTTTATATTTTTTAAATCCAACGGTACCACTTTATTTGATTTTGAAAAAAGCTCAAGATCGACCCCATTGGGTATGTGAAATATTTTCCTCGTCGCCTTGCTTTGATATTTCTTAAGCAGAGTTTTTGCTGTAACAACTACTAAATTACTTTTCTCTATCAAGCGATTAATACATTCGGTCTTGTGATAATAAGAACTATCTCTCCTTCCTCCATAAGCCGCCAGATCATCTGTTAAGTCAAATACTAACTTTTTATAACTAAAATACTTTAGCCCAGAAAAGTATTCTGGCCTGTAGACCCATAATATATAATCACTCATAGCAAGCTTTTTGGCAGCTTTATCAATAATTTTAGCAAATCGAATATAGTTTATTCGTGAGATAATAGGCCTTGTATACTTAGGTAATGCCCGAGGCGGTTTCAAGAGAAAAATATTTTTATCTATTTTCTTTAAAAGCGGCTTAAAAAACCTGTTCCTAGCAGTATCTTTGTGAGCTTTTCTAACCATAGAAAACGTAGGTTCAACATAAAGAATACAATTATCGTTTTTAGCAAATCGGCTCATAAAGTGCTGTTTCCTAAACCAGGCATCATCCCAGTAATGGGTAGATAAACATACAATATTTTTACCAGTAAGCATTTTCTAGTTCCTATCTTACCACTTATTCCTTTTCTAATTTTGGTAATAGTGGCACTAGTCCAACTAAAAACCAAAAGAATATTCCCAGATGATATCCTAAAGGAATATTAAAAAATCCTATAGCTAGTATTGCTACAGTACCACTTAATAATCCTTTAATTAAACCTTTATATATCGGATTTTCAGTTTTCCGTAAATACAAAATAAATTCTTTTATTATTTTTACAGTCAAGAGAATAAATATAAAGAACCCAGTGAAACCTGTTTCCATTAATATTTTGAGATACCAATTATGGGGAAGTTCTATTAAAGCATGCTCTCTCTCCGTCTGGGTTGTCCTTGTACCTGTCCCCAGACCGGTGCCAAAGGGGTTATGTTTAATGGTGCTTACCACCTTGGGCCACTGTGTAGTTTGTCTGACTTTAACAGTTCCTACTTCTAATGGATTGGATAATTCTGCTAGCCTATGAAACTCAAATCTGCCCGTCTTTAAAAGCGGTTCTTTCAAAAAGTTAAACGCCATGAAAATCATTACAATAACTAGAAAAGAGAGTATTGCCCTCTTAGAAAATTTCTTGGCTGATTTGAATTCTAAACAAGAAAAAACAATGCCAATAGCTATCATGCCAATTGGCGCTCTTTCTACGCCCAGTGATAATAGGATAATTAGCAAAAATATGAAAGCATATTTTAGTACCTTCATTTTTGGTCCGAAATATCTCGAATTAAGGTTAATTAGAATAATGGCAAAAAAAGCTAAAGGATAAAATAGATTGTAACTTCCTCCCGACACTGAAAATAACTTGTGGAATCCTTCATACCCTCTCCAACTTGGCCATATCATTTGCGTTTGAATACTAGGAAAATCATTTAAATAAATCTTATCAAAAAAGGGGAAACCAATAAAATATTGATAGAGTCCATATGAAATATCAATAATACTACATATAATTACTACATATAGAAATTTCTTAATATCATTCTTAGACTTAAAATAGTGAGATGCCAAAAAATACATTCCTATGGGAAGCAAAACGGATCTAGCTCCGTAAATACCAACCAAAATACTTTTAGCAGGATTGAAAATCTGAATTATATTAATAACGATAAAAGCTAAAATGTATTTATCCAGACTTGTTTTTATAATTTTCTCATTCTTATAAAGAAGCTTAATAATGAAAGCAAAAATTAATAGAAATAGCAAGACATCGGGTAAAGCCGCAAGGAAATTTCGTTCAGGCAACATTTTCTCCATACTGTAAACTATCCGCATAAAAACTGGCAAAAAATAGCTCGCAATAAAAAATAAGATAATTCCTCGTTTCAGATCAAGAAAAAAATACAAGAAAAAAAATAGGAAAATTACCAAAGAAAATATTATATTTAGATCATAGTTAAACAAAAAGAACAAACCGTTCAAAAATAACGCACTTAAAAAAGCTATTACAAGATTCCCATATTTTTGAAATCTTTTTTGTTTAAGAATTAATAATAAACCACCACCTAGCCCATTCATTACTCTTTTCACTGATAGTACCTCGTATCACTTTCTGAATATACAAGCTTGTAGGAACACGATTTGGTGGATAAGGACTAAAATATTTGCTCATTAATTCTGGATATTTATGATGCATATAGCTTGCACACAGTCAGTTTATATCTCTATCCAAAACTTTACTTCAACAGGAATTGTTGCTCTTAATGTTGAGGTAAATTTTTCCGTCTTGGTAACCGTCCCATATTCAGAAGAATAAAAAGCAGGCTTTCTATGCCACTGAAATTTATCAGAGCTAACATTTAGATTTTGTTTAAATTCTGGAGACAAAATGAGAGCCCATTCTAAATTATGTTCCCCTTCTCCCGTGAATTTATCTATTATTTCCCATTTTTTATCTTTTTTGTAATATCTTATCTCTCTTTTATGATTAACAGGCTGAGAGAGTCTTTTATAACCGTAATGCTCTCCGACAAAAATATCTATTTCATTGCCTGTTTGCCATTTTAAACATCTAGGAAAAGTATCATCATTCATCCGGAATACAACTTGCTTATCAAATCTATTTTGCTCCTCACCATCAATCATCACCGTATTATGATATGCTGTTCCTCTAAATCTATTTCTTGCCTCTGGATTCGGAGTATAAACATAAGTTCCGGGATCAACAATTATATCCTCTCCATCTATACATAATTCAAAACCTGATTTATCATTATGGCAATGTCCGCCGTTTCCATTTTGCCCATTCGGCCCGCAGGAGATAATCATATAATCCTTATTGTTTCTCATTATATACCAGCCAGCATCGGGAAATGCCTTGCTACCAATGTCTGCAAGAGAATTCTCTTCCAAACCCTGCCAAATTTTATAACCCTTTTCCCCGAAAACCCATAACGCCTCTTCATAAAAACCAAACTCTTTAATCTTAAACTTAGGCTCCTTAAAGAATATAGCTCCGAGAGTAAGCAAATATCGCATATCGAGAACTTCTCGCTTGATAGATACATGGAGGAATCTCCCATTGTCATTGTCCCCAATCTGCGGCATTCTACCATTTGGTTTCAAAGCATAGAGAACGAATTCGAACATCTTATATAGACACTGGATGTATTTTTCACCAAATATTTCATTTCCAACCTCTATAAAGTTGTCTTCTTTAAGATTCTTATCATTAATTATCACTAAAAAAGTGGCGTAAAAGAATAGCTCCAATACCAACCGGTGATAGCAGGTGGAAGCCTCAAAATCAACCCCATCGGGATAAACCTGCCTTTCCATCTCTTTTTTAAGTTCCTCTATAGCAAAATTTTTCCATTTCTTCGCCTCTTTGAAAGTGCCCTTTGCGAAAATAGCTAAAATTAAAAGCCCGGCTATATCTGATAAATAGTGATTGCTCGTTAAATTTTCTGACCATTCCAAATTATGAGTAATGAAATCCCCGTGCTGATAAAGGCTTTTAAGAAAAACTTTATGAAAGTATTCTTTTCCTGTAGGTGGCAAATTATCTATATAATCCTTGATCAAGCTAATAACGACTGCCCAGTTAGCCACCCTTATTGCAACCTCCATCGTGCAACGCCAATTGACGCCAAACTTACAGGGATTAGTTAAAATCCAATCAACTATTTGCTTGATAATCTCTTCGGCGTATCCCCTTTTTTTCGTTAAATCATAAGATAAAGCAAGAGGTAACAGATACTGCGCTCTGGAAAGCTCCCAGGGTAATTTAACATCTGCCCCCAATTCATGACTACACTTTATGAATCTATAATAAGTTTTCTCTGACCATATGTAGCCAGATTTAAAATCCACCTGCCAATCTATCGGCTCATATTCTATGGGTTTTTGAAAAACTTTCTCTAATTCGGTTTGAATTTTCTCTTTAATGGATAAATACTTCTCCTCAGAAACTCTCATATCGTATCTATATCCCTCTAGTCCTCCAGCCCTCAACTTATAATCTACCTTCACATCCCCTGAACCTAATAGATTAAAGATATGATTTCTTGCCTTATCTGCTTGTTCTATTATTTTATTCTTTATCTCCTTGCTTATTAAAAGAGGCTGCCAGGGAAGACCAAAATATATTTCCCCTGTTCTTGCTAATAAAACTCTTTTCTGTAAATCACTATCACTTAGCTCTGTTCCAAAAATGATATTCTCCAAGTAATCTAAATAATCCTGAGTCAAGGCAAAGCCTTTACAAATAGCCTTTTTTGCCATTACCTTAGGAGGATATTTTAAACTCTTTTCCAATATCATTTTTAAATTCATAATTTCTTTCTGCCGAAAATTTGATCCTTTAAATCTAATACTGCCTGAATCTCACATGGTTTAAAAACTCCCGTAATAAAAAAGGAATTGTTTAACCCATCCACTTTAACTTCTTTAAGGCCTTCGCTCTCATAGCTCGTGAGGTTTGGATCTCTTGCTTATTGGGTTCTCGTAGTACAAAAAGCATTGCGGTATAAACGGCAATCCCAACAATTATAAGTCAAGTCCAAAATTTTCTGTAAATTTCCTCCAAGATGAAGGAATTGCTTCTAAAATGATTTTTCAAAAATCATTAACGGAATAATATTATTGGGGTATGCACTTGACTGATGTTGAAGTGCCGCAATCCATAGCTGGGCAAGGCGTTAGGTCGAGCAGCCACCGTAAACCACCCAAGCTCGCAAATCCTTTTATAACAAGACGTTGCGTCGTTTTTGGTGCAGTCAAGTGAATACCCCAGTAATATTATTAGCTCTTTAAGGAGCTAATAATTGCCCTTGAAAAGTCGAAATCTCTGAAACGCTTTATTACCTTACATCATAGAATCCTTTTTTAGCCCCTTAAATTCTCAAAGTAGGGCAAAAAACCCTGACTAGGCTAAAGAATTCTCTTCCATGAGCCTCTTATGAGCTCCTTTTTTCACAAGAAAATAGCCAGTATATTGAGGAGAAAGCTCCCTGGCTACCTCCTCAAAGGATTTGCAATTGCTGCCAAGTTTATCGAGCCAGAGGAATGTCTGATAGGGTCTAACGTGGAGCTGTCTACCTACAGCCCGATAGGAAACTTCTGCATTAAAGTAAAGATCAGCAGCCTTTAGGATTACAGATAGTTCGTATCGCATAGTACCTTTAGGTTCTGCTCTTTCAGAAAAAGATTTATGGCAGTTGAGATAGTAGTAACGTTGAATTTTTCTTTGACGTTCTCCCCAGGAAGTTAATACCTTGGGTGAATATGTACCATGTCTTTTCGTATTAAGTGAGCTGCATCTTGGACATCGTTTTCTTTTCACTCTCACCTCCTACAGAGTGTTTTGCACTCTATAGGAGAGAGTATACATTCTATAATACTTGGATAACAAGCATTTACGACAAAGAACAATTTAATGTAGATACCCACGGGCAAGCCCGTGGCACTTGTCATTTCGGGCTTTACCCGACGCCTTACGGCGAAATTCCATTCACCCACGCCTAAAAGACGTGGAACTCTGCCCTTCGGGTTGTTTAGCAACACTAACGGGATACGCAGCTAAATTTTATTGATATACTAACCTGCGAGTTTTATTAATTACGAAGTTTTTTATCTTAACTCTTTCAATCTTTGTTAATACACCACCAAAAAATATTACTGTTATATAGGATAAAAATAATATTATTCTAAATAAAATGGATAATTTTATGCTAAATCCATTAAAATAATTACATATTATAACAGCTATAGCAGAATAAAAAATAAGGACTAAAATTCTATTCCAATGGTAATCTATCTTTTCAAATTTTCTGCTAATAGAAAGTGTTAATAAAAACATTATGAAAAATGAAAAAGAGGTTGCAATTGCAGCACCATACATCCCGTATCTTGGAACTAACATAAAATTCCCAAAAATATTAATAGTAGCAGCTAATACCTTTATTATAGGAAGATAAAATGTTTTTCTTTTTAACATAACCCCTACTGCAACAAAACCATCACTACCTAAAAATATTTGTGATAAAAACAATATTGGTACTATACTATATGCACCCCAATAATCAGCATGAGACATGATTCTTAGGGCATCATAAACAAATAATGAAATTAGTGTTGAAAAAATAAATGCCGCCAACATAAAACCTTCAAATACTTCAATGTAATAATTATGAGAATCTTTTAATTTTTCTATTGAAAACAAAGTAGCACTCCAGATATTTCTTAACGGTTGTATAATAAATACCATTAACAATAAACTGAATTTTGCACCCAAAGAATAAATACCTACTTCTGCAGTAGAAAAATAATGATTAATAAAGAAGCGATCTCCCATACTTAAAACAATAAAAACTAAACCATCCGGCACTAAAGGAAGTCCAAACTTAAGCATCTTTTTAAATTCATTAAAATTAAAACTAAAAACAAAATATTTACGTATCTGAATATAGACAAAACATTGAAATATAGAAGCAATTATATAACCAAATAGTACTCCTTTAATACCCAATTTCAGCACAAGAACCATATATATTATTGCTAAGCATCTTATTATGAAAGCCACAACCATCCACATTGTATAAGAAATAGATTTCTTGCTAATTTTAAGGAGAGTCATACCCGGTGATCTAATTATACTTACAAATGAAAAAAAGATCAGCAATATAACGAGATTATAATCAATCGAATTTTTAAAAACTAAATCACTGATGTTCTTATAAAATACAAAAGACAATAATATTATCGGAGTGACAAAGCAAAGTGTTGAGTAAAATGCTGAAGAGAATACGATCTTGCGTTTTCCTTCATTATCATAATCATAAAATGAACGAGCCATACCGCTAATAATTCCCATACCTGCTATAACTGAAATAAAAGTACTAATGATTAATAATAGTGCAAGAGTGCCGTATTGGTCAGGTGAAAATACTCTTGTATATAGAGGTATAAGTAAAAAACCAACTGCCTTACTTAATACTTCACCAGCCTGATAAACAAAAAAGTGTTTTGCGGTTGATCTTATTTCTTTATGCATATATATAATACTTTAAGAAAATATTCTAAATAATGGGGCAATACGAAAATAATTCTCTTTAATAAAATCGTATGCTATTTCTCTTCTCTTACCAGAAGCAATAGCGTATAACACATACGGTATACTACTTTCTGTATTATCGTTTTCCTTTGGTTGATAATATTCGTCTATAGTATTGAAAAAATTTATTTTGTAAGGTAATTCTAAATTTTCTGCTGAAGTAATAAAATTATTTTTTTTATTATAATTAATTAACATCTTTGCAAACTTTTTATACCTATTTTTCATTTGTTTTATTTTTCTCGGAAAAGGTTTATAATCCTTTTTGATTTCGTTATAATCATCAGTTCTAATATACTGGTAATAAATTTTAACATTATGAAAAAATATAAGGAGAAAATTTTTCAACTCTTTAGCTGTAAACTCATAGTAATGATCATAATGATCTCCAATTAATGTAACTTTCTTGTTTGGTGTAGATAACAATAATATTCCGTCATCTTCCATTAAGAGTGTCAGTGAATGTAATAATCTAACTGGACTAATTATATGCTCAACAACTTGATAATTGATAATAATATCAAAATAATTATGATATTTTTCTAAACTACTATCTGCTCCTAAAAAAGTTATTCCATTTATCTGTTTCCAACAACTCCTCTCAACAATATCCAGACCATAGCATTTTGTTTTAAATTGTTTTGATATATTATTTTTTATGAGATTAATTCCATAAGCAGAACCACAACCAAAATCAATAACTTTATGATTGTCCTTTATGAAATTCATTGCATACAAATAACTATTTAATTGAAAATTGGCAATAGATAATGGTGTGCCCTTTCCCATTAGTAATTCGATTTCATTCTTATATTCTTCCAATTCCACTTTCATTCCTTTCAAATCTTTTTATATAATTATTTACTCTAATAATTGAGCACTATTTTATTATGTTAATTATTAAGTCCCTAAACGATGGCTTCCTTCCCTCGCGAAAAATATTATTAAAATCTTAAAATTCTTGCTAAATGCCCCGCTCTTTTATAGATTTGATCTATGAGAATTCTTCCAAAGACATTTTTTCTGTAAATCCTTGAAAAATTCGTGCATCGATATTCTTGTTGAGGTTTTACAACAAATGCAGCTATAATCCAGGGGTATCCAGAATCTTTAACACCAGCAGGCAAGTTAGGAGAGGGGAAAATACTTACTTTGCCCTGTAAAGTAAAACCTACTTCCTTAAGTACATCTCCAATGTTAAAGTTCTGTTTCCCTTGTGTTACATAATCAACTGTTATTATCACAAGCCCATCTCTGCTTAATATGCGTCTCCATTCGTCAAAAACAGGATTGATTTTGTAACGAGAAAGATGTTCTAACACGCTTATGCAGAATATCCTCTCAAAGTATCCTGCATCGAAATCTGTACTAGCCATATCGTTTTTGTGGTAATTAACCGAAATATTAAACTTGGTCTTTAGCAATTCAGCATATACCTGGACTTTCTTAAAGCCAGTATATCGCCCTTGGAATATTCCAAGCTCTGGATCCCAGGACACATTGTGCGAAACAAAATTATCAATGCCATAAGCAATCAATCCATTACTGGCTAAAAACGGAGCAAATGGATCAATAGAGCATCCCGCATCAAGCACTCTCATTCCTTCCACTAAAGGCGTAGCTAAGTAGGCAAAGGGATATTCGAATTTTCTCATTGGGTACTGATCGTAGTTTTTTATCCAGTTCATCACCTGAGATATGTTAAATATCTCTCGCATAATATTAACGTAAGGTTTTGTTTCTACAGCTTTGCTGTCTATGACTGCAAAGCTGTCTTCTGACAGGCTATCATTACTAATAGCCTCATGAATAACTTTATCAATCTCCCTATGAGAAATCAAAATCGCCATGAACTATTCTCTTTTTCTTTGGCTGTGCTTATTCCACTAAGTGCTGCTATTTGGAGGTTTAGTTCAGATATTAACTTTTTGTTCTTTTTCCGTTCGCTGAGGCTCCGCTACGCCGTCCTAAGAATATATATTATCAAACAATGCTTTATGAGTGCCTACCCACTCAAACAAACTTTGAATGCCCTCATCAGGAAAAGTGTTCGGTACCCACCCTAAATCTCGTTTCACCTTAGTAATATCAGAGATAAACACTTTCTGATCTCCTGGTCGCCAATTATCAAATTTCATAGAAATTTTTCGTCCTACAAGAGCCTCCAACATACTAATTAATGTAAGCAATGATATAGAATTTTCGAATCCACCGCCAACATTATATGCTTGACCTTGTACTATATCGATGTGCTTAATAGCTAGGGAATAAAGGTCTATTAAATCTTCAATAAAGAGGATATCACGGACTTGTTTGCCATCTCCATAGATCGTAATCGGCTTTCCCAAAACTGCTGCAATAGTAAACCAAGCCACCCATCCTTGATCTTCTATGCCAAATTGACGACACCCATATATGCATGACTGACGAAAAACGACAGTCCTGAGTTCATAGATTCTTCCATAATCAATCATATATTGATCTGCACAACCCTTGGAGCACCCATATGGGGAATGGAAGTCTAGCGAGCGCGTCTCAGGTACCCCTCTCTCTAATTCTTTATACGTATATTGGTCATTGCACTCAACCACTTCAACATCATCCATCCTTCCATATACTTTATTAGTAGAAGCATAAATTACTATCGGATTGCTTTTAGATAAACGAATCGCTTCCAAAAGATTAAATGTACCCCAAGCGTTTGCTTCAAAATCAGCTCTTGGGTTCGTTACTGATACAGTAACTGCCGTTTGAGCTGCTAAATGAAGCACTGCATCGATTGGGTCATTCTGAAAGACTTCTTTCAATCTGTTCATGTTGCGTATATCGGCATGAATAAAGGTGAACGGGATTTCTTGATCCTCTAACCATCTGAGATTTTCTTTCGTGCCCGTTCTTGATAAATTATCAACTACAATTACATCGTGTCCTTTATCCAAAAAGTGTTTAGCAGCATTGCAACCTATAAAACCTGCTCCGCCAGTAATGAGTATCCTCATATAACCTCCTGTATTAGTCGGCCTAAAACTACGATCTAGCGCCGATAATGCCATTCTCAAAAGACCCCCCTAATATTTAGCACAGCGGATATATCACATATTCAGTCCATTATAGACTTTTAGAATTTGCTCTGCTGTCTTTTCCCAACTAAATTTTAGAGCCTGCTTTTTCCCCTTCTCTATTAGTTCTTCCCGCAAATTGGCATTTTCCAGAACCATCATTATTCCTTCTGCAATATCTTTGTAACTACACGCATTAACCTTAATAGCAGCATCACCAACTACTTCAGGAATGGAGGTTAGCTCGGATGTCACAACAGGACATCCGCACGCGAGCGCCTCTAAAGGAGGAAGTCCAAAGCCTTCGTATAGGGATGGAAAAGCAAACACATCAGCCGAATTATATAACATCGGGAGTTTATCATGTTCGATAACTTCTTGAAAATGAACTATTTCTTCTAAATCAAATTTTCTTATCAAACTCCGGAGTTCACCATGAAAGGGCTCTAAAGGCTTTCCAACCTTAATAAATTTAATCTTCTTATGATTACGTACAATTGATAGCGCCTTTATTAACCTTCTTAGATTCTTTCTTGGACTTTCTGATCCTACATATAGAATATTCAACTTCTCAGGAGAAAAACCATATTCTTGTAAATCAGCACTACTATTATCTGGCATTACCTTAAACGCATTGTGGTCAACTGCAAGGGGTGCGATACTTATCTTTTCATCGTCAATTCCACAAAGCTCTGATATTCTATGTTTGGCATGTTTTGAAAGAGTAATGATTCTGTCAGATTTCTCCAAAACTTTCCTATAAATATCCAGAGTCTTACTGTTCCATTTTCTACCCACTAATTCTAATACATTGTTTTCAAAGGGGATTGCATCAAAGAACGATATTACAAAAGGACTACGGCTTGCAATTTCTACTTCCTTATTCACCAATAATAAGCTAATTATGTGCAAAATACTATTTCGGCGTCGATTTCTCAAAATACGAAAAATAGGCCGATCCAAGAACTTACGCATAATCTTCCCATACAAATTATCGTTGCCAGCAAAAGATATTATTTTGCTATCTACATGATTAATAATAAGTTCATGCCATTTTGTAAATATTCCGTTTAACACGACACGGTCTTCTTCCGTGACAGGTGTTTTATCAATATAATAATCAATTTTCATTACAACCCTTTCTTTACTGATAATATCTCTGCCTCTTTACATATTACCTCGTTGTCTAATATAGATCGTCGTTCTTAATTAATATTATTTCAAAAAATAATTTAAAAGAATTTCCTCACTATCGTAAGATGAGTTAAGACTATTTTATACACACTTTGGCATAGCAAGTCATATTTCTTTCCAGTATGAAATAAACAGAACTCTGTATTATTGGTTTTATCCTTAGAAGACTTTCTATAAGATTTCTATTATATCGATCAATGCCAAAGCCCTTTAATTGTAAAGAACTACTCTCAATGCCTATAATCATTTTATTCTTTCTCCGGTTAGATAATTGAGTCATTCATTTTTGATAGACCTTTATTACTTCCTCAGCATTATCCTCTATTTTTACTTTATCTAATTTTTTTTTGTAATATTTGTAATTATCCAATACATCCTTGGTTTTTAAAGTAAAATCTTTAATGTCACGGCTTTTAAATAAAATGCACTCTCTGGGACGAGCAACTACGCCGCTAGCTACTGAAGGTACACCAAAGTATAGTGCCTCACGGATTGAAATTGCATCACCATCTAAATTAGTTGGTCTCACAAACACTTCACTTTTCATAAGGATAGGGTATAATTGATGGGGTCTTGTTTGAAATAAAAAGTTATTTTCTATGCCTATCTCTATAATTCTTTGTTTCATTTTCTGGAAATACTCATAATCTCCGATATCTGGCAGGCAAAAAACAAAACCGATTTTAGGATAAGCATTCTTCAGATTAGCACATAAATCTATACACATATCAATACCGTAGCGGTCTTGATTATTAAAAAAATCTATTCTAAATGCATTAGCAGAAATTATAGGATTATGGGAATCAATGAAGTTCCAGACACCCTCTGGAATTGCATTAATGTCTTCCTCTTCCACCAAAGGTGTAATATATGCGGGGATAATTTCTATTTTCTTTGGATTAAACCCTAGATTAATAAGATTTTTCTTAATATGTGGACCAACAGCAATGAAGCAGGGAATAAATACAGAGGCTAATTTAACCAGAATTTTCTCTAATAAGTTTATAGATTTAATTTCTTTCCTCCAGTTGTGGTAAGTTATTACTCCCTTCTTATTAAAAAGTGCAAGCAATACCGTCTTAAATAACAATTTTGAACTATATTGTGAACATTGGAGATGAACAATGTTTTCTCTTCCTACAAAAAGCGACTTTAAGAGCCGCTTTCTCACCTTTCTTATATTTATCATATTTTTGTACTCTTTATCTATTCCACTTGTATCATAAACGAGGCAGTTAATTTCCTTTTCTTCTAGACGTTTTTTCAATCTTTGAATGTAAATAGATATTCCACCGTAAGGGGGAGGATATGGCCCTACTAATGCTATTTTCATTTTAACCTCCCCTTCACTATGACCTTACTTTAAAGAAAATTCTATCTTTTTACTTTGCTGATCTTTCATATCTTTTTTCATATTCTTGTCGAGTAGACATCTTAACGTCCTTCTTTAGGTATGCTTTGTATTCCCTGTTTCTCCTCTCTTTCGATATGAGGAGTGTCACAATATTCTACCATAAAAGGCTGTTTGATGCCCCTCACAGAACCCAGCGTCCAGATTTCCCAGACTGGGCTCTTCAGTAATGCGTCCTCTTAGCGATAACAGGATACGGATGATATATCCTTGGCTTTGGCAGAGGATTATATTCTCGAAAGCGATAAAATTGTGCCCAGTTATAACTTTTCTTCTGGCTGCGCCTGTTTACCCATTTATAGGCAAGCTTCATTGTCTCATCGTAAAATGCCTGCATTGATGGACTATTTCCGCCTATTCCATAATAGCGGTAATGTCCTATTAGTTTAGGCCTTAACATTCTCCACCATTCTTTGAGCTTTACCGCATTACGGACAGCCTTTAGCCACTGGTTCATCGCTTTTGTCTTCTGCCTATATTTCGCCTTTGCCGTTTTTCGACCCAGCTTGAACTTACCAGCTCTGGATTTAGCACAGTAGTGGGTAAATCCTAGAAAGTCGAATGTCGCTATCCTTTTGCCTTGCCGCTGCGATTTATACCATACATAACGACCAAACTCAACTATTCTTGATTTGTCATCGGCAATCCTCAGTCCAAACTTGGCTAGTCTTTGCCTCAGTGCCTCACTGAACATTTTGGCCTCTCTCTCACTTTGAAAGGCAACAATGAAATCATCGGCATAGCGAACTAGCTCAGCATATCCCTTTAGCTGATTGGTAACCACTTTCTTAAACCACAGGTCTAAGATATAGTGAAGGTAAATATTAGCAAGCACTGGACTTATTATACCACCCTGTGGCGTCCCTTTATCCACTTCAATATATTTACCTTCTTCCATCACTCCTGCTTTTAGAAACCTAGCCACCAGCCGAAGGAAACTTGGATCGACAATTCTTTGCTGAAGACACCTCATTAACCACTTGTGGTTTACGGTATCAAAGAACTTTTAATATCCATATCCACAACATAGTTAATGGGTTTGGTCATAATGACCTCATTCACGGCATCCAAGGCATCGCGACAACTACGCTTCGGGCGAAATCCATAGGATTCATCCACGAAGTCAGCTTCGAAGATTGCCTCAAGAACTTTCTTTATCCCCATTTGAACGATTTTATCTTCCACTGTGGGAATCCCCAGTGGCCTTCTCGTTCCATCAGACTTTGGAATGTAGGCTCGCTTGACAGGTCTTGGCCTGTATTGCTTTACCTTCATCTTTCTGACCAAATTCTTGAGGTTCTCTTTTAGGTTAGCTCCGTATTCCTCAACCGTCATCCTATCAATACCTGGGGACCTACCCCTCTTCAGTTCCCAGAAGCACTCCATAAGAAAATCTTCCGTAAGTAGGTGTATTAACGACGTAAACCTACACTTGGAATTTTCCCTGGCTCGCAGAGTTAGAAAAGCAAGTTTTGTTATCTTCCTTTGCCCGCCTCTGAGTGCGGAGGAAGTGTCCCTTGCTCCCCGATGCACTACTGCTAACCCCTTTTCTCTACAGACATTACTCTGTTTCATCGATAATATGGGTTAGTCCGACTGCCAGAACATCTTCTACTTCTCCTTGCCGTTTATAGACTTGTCAAAGTATATACCCAGATATTATTGCAAGGGGCTACATATCTGGTAAATGCTCTGGCTCTCCCGAGTTCATATTAGCTCCCTTTAGTATCTCGCCACGGCCTCAGACCCCGTCGGGCTCTTGCAATCTCGCCATACCAACCACAAGAGTTCTGCCTGCAACTTTATGAACAGCATCGGCCACCGACACCATAAATGTTTCGAGACTCAATCCCTTCGCTTTCGCTGCAGCTCGATACCTCCCGCTTCCCGTACCGCCTAATTCATTACTGAATTCAACGGGGGATTAAGTGCTGGGCTGGTGGCTAACCTTTGCCCAGGCCAGACTTACACTGGCAAGAACTAATACGCTTTCTCGGCACACTCATAAAACTCTTGACAGTACCGGAAGATTAAAGACGTAGAAGTCCTCGTTGGTTCTTCATATTCCCTTATTAAGAACTTCTGCTTTTAGAATTTACAATCCTTGATTAAACACTTCTTTGATTTTTGCTATTATTGTACTTATAGCTACTGCACAAAAAATCGAAATAAAAGCAACTGAGGGGAAATAATAAAACCACTGTGGATAAAAATTAATTTGTGTTAAGATGTAGTAAATAGGAATTACTAGAAGAAGGAATGAGTTCCTCAAATTTTTCCTTAAAAAATAAACTCCAAGTGTCCCTAAAAGTAACAACCCCCACCACAGTCCCATTACTATGGAAACCAACGGATAAGTCTTTATATATGCAAGTAGGCTTTGATCACCAGTCCTTTCGGAAAATTCTTTCTTCATTTCATGAGGAAACAAAGCGTAATACATTCGGAAAGGATTACTTCTTAATAATCTAGGGATCTTTTTTGCTAATACTTTCATGTACCATAAGGGCTCGCTAATTATTTCTTTAAAAATCCTTCTAGTTCTAATTTGGTCTCTTCCAATGGGATCGGAATTAAAGGTAAGGGCATCGTCTCCTTCAAAAGGAAACTTTTCTCTTTCATAAACTGTTAGCTTAGTATCATTACCAACATCTCCCAGTCGATTATCCACTGACCCAATCCCCACCGTCATCACCCATCCAGCTCCAGTGCTTATAGGCACTATCTTTTTAAACACTGTATAATTTCGAATAGTCCAAGGTAAGATTGTTAAATAAGACGAGATGATTAATACAGATATATATTTCCAATATCTTTTCTTATGTCTTATCGCAAGTACAAGCAGAAAAAATATAGGAAGCAACATTACGTCTGGACGAAATAACATTGAAATTCCTACGACAAGGCCCGTGAAGATAAAATACCGCATGGAATTATACTCTTCTCCCTTTGTATATAGAAATACAGCGATTATTAAGGTAAGAGGAACAATTGCTTCAGGAAGTATCTTGATACTGTTTGCTGCAAATATAGGATTAGCCGCCATAAGTAAAGATGCAATAACTGCAGTCTTGTAATGGAAAAATTTTTTGGTAATTAAAAACAATAGTAGGCAACCAACAATAAACAATACGGATTGAACAACTCTGACAACCCAATAGCTTTGTTTTATGAAATAAGTTAAACAAAGTAATATTGAGTATGCTGGGCCAGAATATATTGATGGATATATAGATTCCGTTTTTGCAATATTAGCCTCGCTTGTATCAAGCAATCTTCTATGCTGACTCTGCCACTTCTGAACTTCAATCACATTATCAGCGTTGACAATAAATCCCCTGCCATTTTTTAGATTTCGTGCTACATCGTCAAAATAAGCAGTTAGTCCTGCACTGAAGAAATAAGAATTCTCGCGGACACAGAGAATATAAATGTTCACTCCTAAATTAGAGAGAGCGATCAGTACTAATATAAGATACATCTCTTGAGTTCTATTAAACTTCATATTTATGAGATCTCCTTCATAGGATGTATTGTTTCAAGTCCTTTCGGGCCTAAACGAAAATTGTGTCATATTTCACATTTTTTACCTAAAAATATTAAATGTTAATTTTTTATGCCCATAAAAACTCCAAAACATTATGGTAAATATAGCAAATATCTTTGCCAACATATACCAGAATTTTACAAATTCGACTAAAGAGTATAAAATAAGTTGATTAAGTCCTAAACCAATCAAAGCCACAGTCGCAAATAAACCAAACTGAGGGATTATCTGTTTGCTCTTATTCCTGAAATTCAAGTATTTATTCAACGAATAATTAATGACCATTCCAATGAAATAAGAAAAGATCGCTGAATAGAAATACCAAACACGAAAAAATTCGGTAAGTGAATATAATAAACCAAGGTCAACCAAAGTGGCAAGGCCTGCAAAAATAATATAGCCGACAAACAATTTTACATCCTGCTTTTGAAGGAACCTATTTATGTGATCCATATTTTTACTTTACATAACCTTTTTCAAAATATTTCTGCTCTGCTCCGACCTCTTCAACGTTATATTGTTTTCCCTCTATTATGCTCCTTGCTCCTAATATTCCCATCTCCAAGGCATGGTCTTGATTGCTATATTTAAAGCAACCTGTTCTACCAATTAATTGAAGATTTAAGAATTGATTTAAGTACTTTTTAATTTTTTCTAAATGTTCCTTATAGTTTAACTCGTAGATAGGATAAGCATGTTCTTCTTTATGGATAAAATAGTCAATAACCTCCTTTCTTTTAGTAAAATCAAGTTTTTCTAACCATTCTATGCTTAATTCGAATAACCCGTCTTTACTTGCATTCCAAATTTTATCATTTTTCGAACAAAAGAATTCAATAAGCAAAGAAGTCTTATCCTTTGGAGATATTTTCTTACTGAAGTTCTTTGGTTCCATTATTCTCCCGAAAGGGATCTTTTTATCCGGGAAATACATCCATTGGTCTGGGAACACAGAAGGTTTATTTAACGTCACAAAAAGAGAGACATGAGACCTAAATCTTAGATTTTTGATAGCTTGTAAAATCTCGCTTGGGGCTTCCGGACGTAATAAACGGACAAACTCTGTAATAGGAATAGAGGAAATAATATATTCTGGATAGCAAATTTGGTTACTACCATTATTGTTAAGAACTACTTCGAATATTTTTTCGTTCTTATGGATAATTTTAACAGGCTGACTGTTTACTTTAACATCACAATTTCCTTTGGTTAAAATCTTTTCTTTAATTTTCTCGTAAATTAGACCTGTGCCTAAGTCAGGATAATAAAATTGGTCAACTAAAGTTCTTGGTCCCCTTTTAGATTTTATAAAAGATTTCTTAATTATAGCCTCTAAGGAAAGCCTCTTAATTCTTTGCTTTGCCCAATCTGGGGAAATTTCCGAACACGGTAACCCCCAAGTTTTTTCTGTATAATTAAGCATATTAAGTTCAGCTAAAGTCCTCCCGAAATCAGAGACAACTTGTTCTTCGAAAGAAATAGGATTTTTATTTATAAATATTTTCTTAGACTTCTCAAATAAATAATCAAGAAGAATTCTAAGTGCTTTGTAGAGACCAACATTGAGTAGTGCATTTTTTATTTCAACAGGATAAAGGAAGAATTTACCATTTATATAGAATCTTGTCAGTCTATTAACCTTAACCCAATGTTCTCCAATCAGGTCTTCTATAAAGTCATATAAATATTGATTTTGACTAAAGAATCTATGAGGACCTATATCTGTCCTATACTCACCATATTGAAGCGTTTTTGCTAATCCCCCAACAGCTTCATTTTTCTCAATGACAGTAAAAGATTTACCCGCTTTGTGTAATTCAAATGCTGCTGCCATGCCTGTGGGGCCTGCACCAAGAATTAAAATATTATTTTTATTCGCTTGTGTAATTTCTCCATGTACCCTTCAATGAATTTTCTGATTTCATCAGTAATTGTAGTTTTAAGTGTGTAACTTAATTTTTGAACTCTGAAATATTTCAAAACAAACACATCTCACTTCTGCTTGCAAAAAAGATTTTTGGTTCCTTCCCAGACAATAATACTGAAGCATTTGTTAGCTTCCCATCTCCCAAAGCATTTAATCTCATTAAAAGCTCATTAATTGGTGTATCTATTGGTATGTTTAATTTCGTTCGTGCCTTGCCTCTTTTAAGACCCAACTTACTTTTTTTCTTCAATATTTTTCTACACCTGTTCCTTCACAAGCCAATTTATCCCAATAAACCTTCTTTCCTTCTAAAACTACCTTCCTTATGTCTTGGCTGATTACCGTTGTTGTAGATTTTTCTATCCTTTTATAAACTTTGGACATTCCCCAAAATTCCGTGTAACTTTTCCGAGAATATCGAATTAAAGATAAACTACGAAGATAATAAAGTGGAAAGGAAATTTTAGACAATAAGGTCGAAATTAAAGAAAGAAATTTAGGAAAACTTTTTATTAAACACCTACTACATAAATTCAATTTTTGTAATTCACCCTCACCTAAAAATTTTCGGGAAAGTCCAGTTTATAAGCTCTGTTCGTCCTTTTCAACTCTTTTTAACTTGTTTCTCTACTTCAAAGCTTATTTTTGTTGCCTGAATTAACTGCCACAGCGGTATGGAATAGCCAGTGCCATTCTTTATTGACTCGCCAAACTCCTGGATTTCGTTCAAATGACCTTTGTCTTGGGTCTTAGTGAATGGGGAATGGGGAATGGCGAATGGCGAAAAGTTCTTGAGTCCGAAAACTTTAAGATTTTTATAATCATCGAGAAGAATAATTTTGCCCTCAAAATAAATTTTCATTTGCTCTTTGGGATACTTATTAGTTCCCATTGCTGTATAAATTAAATTGCAAATGGAGCCATCTTTAAATTTTAAACTGGCTATAAAGTTATCGTTTTTTAAATATTTTTTATTTCTAGGATTTATGGAAAAAGCATTAATTTTTTCAACTTCACTTTCAGTAAAAAATGTGAATAAGTCATAAATATGACAAGCTTCACCAATATTTCTTCCGCCACCAGTGCCTGTTTGAGTCCAGTCGTCCTTGGGAAGATAACCGGCGTTCATCTGATAATCAATTATCATTGGACTTTCTCTTTTTTGAATTAGTTCTTTTATTTCCTGAGCAAAAGGAGAAAAACGGCGATTAAATCCTACTAAATAAGGAACTTTTGTTTTTTTCAAAGTTTCTACTAATTTATTTAATTCCTTTTCATTTAAAGCCATTGGTTTTTCGCAAAAAACTGCCTTAGCTGCCTTAGCTGCCTCGATAGCTACTTTTGAATGTAGATTGTGAGGTAAAGTTATCATTACAAGGTCAATATTCTTATCTTTCAAAATCTCTTTGTAATTAGTGGTGCAATACTTTGCTTTAAATCTCTTGGCAGTGTTTTTTGCATTAAGGCCATCAACATCACAAATAGCTAAAATTGAATATAAATTGGAGAGTTTTCTGAAATTGGGAAAATGCATTGCTTTAGCAAATCCACCGGCACCAATTATTCCCACATTAATGAGACCTTTTTTTGGGGATTTTGATGTAATTTCAATTTTTGGGGCTTCTGATTTTTTCTCTTCCCGAAAATGGTAACCTAAAAGAACTGCTGGTTTTGTAGGATGATTTTCTTCCAAAAATTTATAAGCTTCAGGAATTTTTTCAAGAGGAAAAAATCTAGAAATAAGTTCTTGGAAATTCACTTTTCCCTCAGATAATAACCTTAAATACTCCTCCATATTTCTTTTCTCTGTCCAGCGAACATAGCTAAAGGGGTAATCAATTCCTTTTTCCTCATAATCTTTATCGTACCTACCGGGGCCATAGGAAGTAGAAATTAAATAATCAATTTCTTTTTCATAAAAGGGTGATCTCTTGGGACCGAGCCCAATATTACCAATAACTACTACTCGTCCTTTTTTTCTGGTAATCTCCATTGCTTGCTGAATAATCTCATCATTTCCAGGAGCAGAAGCAGTAATAATGGTAGCATCTACTCCTTTGTCTTCGGTAAAGTTTAATACTTTTCCTAAGACATTATTCTTTGAAGAATTATATCCTTGGTCCATCCCTAAGCTTTCTGCTAAATTAATTCTCTCATCACTGAGGTCAAAACCAATGACTCTGGCGCCATTCGCCTTTAAAAGTTGAGTCAGGATTTGGCCCAAAAGTCCCAGCCCAATTACAGCAATGTTTTCTCCCAGTTCCGGCTCTGCTCGCCTTACTCCCTGCATAGCAATAGCACCCAGAGTAACTGAGGCAGCTTCTTTTAAATTTAAATTTTTGGGAACTTTTACCGCTAAATTTTTGGGAACGCAGACAATTTCAGCATGATTTGCATATCCTGCACCAGCGCAGGCAACTCTATCACCAATTTTTATATCCTTAATACTTTTGCCTACTTGGATGACTTTCCCGGCGCAGCTATAGCCAATGGATTTTGCAGAGTCAAACTTACCTTTTACTGTAGCAATAGTATCTGAAATACCTTGTGTTTTGGCTAAATTCAAAGCTTTTTTTACCTTATCGGGATCCTTAAGTATTTTTTGTAAGAGAGATTCTCCAGAGGAGGTAACCCCGGATATTTCTGTACCTGTGCTTATGCAAGAGTAGGCAACCTGAACTAATACACTGTTATCCACAATGGTGGGTGCGGGCATCTCTTCTACTATCACTTCGCCTTTTTTGAATAATACTTGTTTCATAGCATTCTTGGTGTATAAAATTAGTTCATGGCAATTTAGCTCATAGCTCGTGGTTCATGGCTAATATATCTCCAGACATAACTTTTGAAAGAAACCGGCTTTTCACTTCGTTCTATAACCTTTATCCTTCTCTGATAAAACTATGAGCTATCAGCTATGAGCTGTTTCTTCTACACTCCCTTTGTATCAGTTATAATCTTATTTTACGATGACCTCTACGATTCTCTTTGCTGCTTTGCCATCCCAGAATGTGGGGCAGTTTTCCTTTTTACCACCATTTTCTAAGATTCTTATTGCCTCTTCTATGATTTTATCCTTTTCATTCCAAACAAGAGTGTTAGTCCCTTGAGTTAAGGTAATTGGACGCTCTGTTGTACTTCTTAAGGTCAAGCAAGGAATATTTAAGGCAGTCGTCTCCTCCTGGATTCCACCTGAATCGGTCATTACAAATTTTGTGTGCATTTCTAAATTTAAAAAGTCAAGATAGCCAAGTGGATCAAGAAGATAAATACCTCGGTCAATTTTTTCTCTTTGATTTATGTTAACCTGTTTGAAAAAGCTAAGTAAGTTAAATTTTTTTAAGTTTTTTATAGTTCGAAGATGAGCAGGGAAAATTATGGGGATATGTTTAGATATCTCAACCAAGGCACTAACAATCTCTGCAAGAGAATCCTTAAAGTCAACATTGCTAGGACGATGGAGGGTTAATAAGGCGTAATTAGTAATTAGTGATGAGTTGTGAATTATCGATGGATTATTCATCAATCCAAGTTTAACTAAAATATCAGATTTTTTAGCCTTTTCTTTATTGAAGAGAAGACTATCAACCATTACATTACCAACAAGGTAGATTTTTTCTTTGTGTATGCCTTCTTTAATCAAGTTCTCATCTGCCTCAGGGGAGTGAGTAAATAAATAATCTGAGATGGCATCAGTTAAAACTCGATTTATCTCCTCAGGCATTTCACGATCATAAGAGCGAAGGCCTGCCTCTACATGAGCTACAGGGACATGAAGCTTTACGGCAGCCAAAGCAGCAGCTAAGGTAGAATTGACATCGCCTACGACGATTACCAAATCTGGTTTTTCCTTAAGAAGAACCTTTTCAAATTCTATTATTACTTTCCCAGTTTGTTCAGCATGAGTTCCTGAGCCTACTCCAAGGTACATATCTGGTTTTGGGAGATCTAAGTCTTCAAAGAATATCTTGGACATCTCATAATCATAGTGCTGGCCAGTATGGACAAGGAGGTGAGAGATGGAACGTGAAGTGTAAGACGTGTGACGTGAGAGATGAATGTATTTATTATGCTTATCAATTGCCCGAATAATGGGGGCGATTTTTATGAAATTTGGCCTTGTACCAACGACATTGATAAGTTTCATTCTTTTACTCTGCCAAATCATCTCGCTATTTGGATCTCGAATCATATTTTGATGATTTTCTCTTTATTAGATAGATTCTTGGTGGCATTTCTCGTATCCACTACTATCCTGGCATTTTCCACAATCCACCTATAATCATAACTACTATGTGCTGCGGTGATAACTACACAGTCGGCCTGTGACAATAGATTTTCATTTAACGGAAGAGACCTCACTTTCTTATCACCTATTTTTATTTGAGGTGCATAAGGGTCATTATAGATGACCTCTGCTCCTTGTCGGCGCAATATTTCGATAATGTCTAAGGCAGGGGATTCCCTTATATCTCCCACATTTTCCTTGTAAGCAATTCCCAAGATAAGGATCTTTGAGCCATTTATACATTTTTTATGGATATTTAAGGCATCAGTGATCTTTCTTACTACATAATGGGGCATATTTTTGTTAACTTCTTCAGCAAATTCGATGAATTTGGAGTAAAAGCCGTAAGTTTTTGCTTTCCAGGAAAGGTAAACTGGATCAATAGGGATACAATGCCCGCCTAACCCCGGTCCAGGGTAAAATGGCATAAAGCCGAAGGGTTTGGTGGTAGCGGCCTCTATTACATTCCAAATATCTATCCCAAGTCTATCACACATCAAGGCAAGCTCGTTAGCTAAAGCGATATTTACACTTCGGAAGATGTTTTCCAATAACTTCGTCATTTCTGCCTCCTGAGTAGAGCCTACAGTAACTACTTTTTCTATGAATTGCTCGTAGAAAATCTTAGCTATTTCTGTGCATTCCGGGGTGATGCCTCCTAGTACCTTAGGCGTGTTCCTTATAGTATATTTCTTGTTTCCTGGATCTACTCTCTCAGGAGAGAAACTGAGGAAGAAATCCCTGCCTACTTTCAGGCTGTTCTTTTCTAGTTCAGGCAAGATGATATCTTTAGTGGTTCCGGGAAAAGTGGTGCTTTCCAAGATTATTAATTGACCCCGATGTAAGTATTTGGCGACCTCGGATGCAGCAGCGACGATGTAGGAGATATCAGGCTCCCTTGTCTTTCTCAAGGGAGTAGGCACACAGATGCTGACGATATCTACCTCTTTTAGAATCTTGTAATCACTGGTGGCTACCAATTTGTTTTTAGAAACTAGCCTGCTAAGCTCATCTTCATCAACATCAGGGATATATGATCTTCCATTATTGACCTTATCTACCTTTTCTTTATCTACATCGATCCCCAAGACGCTAAAGCCAGACTTTCCTATTTCTATGGCCAACGGTAGACCAACATAACCTAAGCCAATTACTGAAACTTTGGCAGTTTTATTAGTAATTTTTTCCTTTAGTTCTTTACCACTTGGAGACAACATGGATTTCTACGCCTCTCATCTAAAACTGTAATCGATTCATCAATCTGTCTGTGCTGAGCGGTAGTCAGTGTAATTACCCCAAGCTCTTTCGGATACGTTCCCAGCTCCTTTATCACCGGGGCTCCTTTTAGCTCATAGCTGATGGCAAATTCAAAACAAAGTTCAAAATAGCTCATGGCTCATAGCTGATAGTAAATTCACAAGCAAAATTCAAATAGCTCATAGGTAAAAAAGCAATTCAAAATCATAAAGAAGACAAGTCAGAATTAATCCCGCCTGAATTAAACTTTCTGAAAAGGCAGTACTTCTAATTGGGGATGCTTGTCACGAGCAGAATTAACGATCTCCTCAAGTTGTCTAGCAACCTGCGCATCAATCCATTCCTCCCCACACTGACTACACACTTTAGCAGGCACATCCCTTACTACAACTACACCAAAGCCCAAATCCACACTGTAAGTGGTATGTCCCTCCTTCTTATCTCCTCCACATAACGGACATTTCTCCATTTTTACTTTCTCCTAGTTTTAAAGTCTGGTTCAAATTTATCTAGAGCAGGCTCATAAGCAGTAATTATGTATGCCTTTTGATTCTGGGCATCTAAACTAACCACCGCATGGAATGGTTTATTTTCTATCATTTTGAATATCAAACAACTGGGAAATGGCTGATGACTCAAGTTAGTTCATAGCTGATGGCTCATAGTAAATTCAAAACAAAGTTCAAAATAGCTCATAGCTGATAGGAAAACCAAAATAAAGTTCAAGGTAGTTCATGGCAAAATAGCTCATTGCTCATAGCTGATAGCTCAAGTTAGCTGATAGTTCATGGCTCATAGCAAATTCAAAATAAAGTTCATATTAGCTCATAGTTGATGGCAAATTCAAAACATGGCTCAAAATAGCTCATAACTGTTATGTTTGGAAAAGAATCACTCCACCCTTTATCATCTTATCAATTGTACTCCTCATCCGGTGGTATTGTGCTCGCGAATAAACATGGGGCTCAAGACCAAATGCATCAATAGTTTTTTTAATAACGGCATATGCCTCTTTTCTTTCCCTGCCTTTGTATATAACAAGAAGATCCACATCGCTCCCTACAGTATAGTTTCCCCTGGCATAAGAGCCAAATAACACAACAAGCATAAGAGGCAGCCTTTTCTTGAGGTTTTCTAACTTTTTGTCGATTATTTCAATGAGCCCTCGTTTGTCAAATTTGGGATAGAAGACCTGAACAGAACTTGACAATTTTTTTGGCATATTCAATAAGCCTCCTTGACTCCTCTTTTGTATGAAGATTCCTGGGGGACCCTGAAGGATGAGTGCCTCATCCATCCAATCTTTACTTCTCTGCATTTCTCACCCCATAAAAACAAAGTCCAAAGTCCTAGGTTCATGGCTCAAATTAGCTCATAGCTCCTTTTAGCTCATAGCTCATAGCTCATAGTAAATTCAAAACCGAGAAAACAAGTCAAAAAACCTCAGAAAGTTTACCATTAGACTCTCTGAAGTTGGCGAACATCGGACTCAAGATGTCTGATAAATTTCTGAATTGCCTCAACCTCTGTTTCCTCAAAAAGTTTTTCTTTACACTTAGTGCAAACATAGACGGGGATCTCTTCGAGAAAAAGATGATAGTTCCTCCGATTAATTGTGTAACTTGATTTAGTTTTCTCCATTTCACCATCACAGTAAAGACACTTCATCTTGACCTCCTTCTAGTTTTAAAATCATTCTCCCATTTATCTAGTGTTGGAATATATGCAGTAATGATTCCTAAATATTCCTCTTTTGGAGAACAGATAACATGGAGAGGAAGAAAATTATCCATTAACCATTTCCGTTCATTATCTCTATTATAATATAGCCCGAAGTCCTCCATAATTCACAGCTCGATTTAGCTCATAGCAAATTAGCTCATGGCTCATAGTAAATTCAAAACAAAGTTCATGGCTCGTAATCTTTTAACCCTGCTTTCCCTCGTTATGTCCCATTCAATACAGGAATAGAAATACTCTCCTCTCTGAATTGCTTATTTTTAATTTTCTCATAAAGTTTTTGAGCAACCTCTGGAGAAAGAACCTTTTCTCCACACGAGGGACATTCTTCATAAAAGATGTCTCGGACTAGATATAATTTTCCCTTTACCCGCAGGTCAATTTCTCCTTTTTTTAAAACCATATTTGTTTGACAGGCTGCACATCTCATCTTTGTTTTCTCCTCCTTTTAAAATCATCCTCCCATTCATCTGGACTTAACGTTGGATCATAAGTAGTAATAATCCAGACAGGGTCTATAGAACATTGAACATGTAAAATTTTCCCTTTCCGAGTATTCCCATAAACAAGACAACTTGGCCCATACTTATCTTTAGGGTAAGTTTCAATAATCTCCCCTCGTAAGAGAGCCTCTTTCACCTCCTCAGGTGAAATGCCTCGTTCGAGACAGCGCTCTAAAGCATGAATGGTAAGACGGCATTTTCCCTCTTGAACTTTTGCTTTGATAAATTCTATCATAAACTAGCCCATCTTCGCCCATGGCTCAGATTAGCTCATAGGAAAACCAAGGCCGAGAAAAAATACTCCGAGGTCCGAAGTACTATACGCGAAAAAAACACATCCCAAAACTGAAAAAATCTATACAAATCAATTGTTTATGAAAAAATAAAAAAAGTTGATTCTTGTTTAAAAGGTTAGAGTAATTTTTCCCTTTTGACAAATATACATCACTTCAGCCAACACAATCGTGGGAATAATAATTAAATCTTCCTCTATAGTCTCCTCAAAAGTAGCAAGAGCTTTCTTGCTTAATTGCCGATCCTCTGTGAAATACCATACTAAGGGGTGAGTATCTGTGACATAATCCATCATCTATTCTCATAACTAAAAAGAGATTCTCGAGCTTTAATAAATAACTCTTTGTCTATTTTGCTCCCCTTCCAGATCCCCTTCAATGAACCTCGCTTTCTTGTCCTTCTTTTTACATCTTTCTTTCTTATCCATTGGACATTTAATAAGTGGACAATTTTATAGAGAACGGGAGTCATTTCCTGTGGAATTGTTTGAATCTCCTCTAAAAGTTTTTCCCGATAGTGATTTTTGTCACGCATATTTTTCCTCCTCCTCAATTTAGCTCATAGTTAATAAGACATAACTTTTGAAAAAAACCGGCTTTTTACCTGATTCTATACCCTTTATTTCTCTTTGATAAAACTATGAGCTATTTCTTATTTACCGGATTCCAACACTCCCCTGGTATCAGTTATAATCTTATTGCTCATCTTTTCAAAAAATTTGTCCAATTCAATTTTCTTAAACTCTTTATGACCCACAAGCAAGACCAGACAGTCCGCACCATCTACTGCTTTCTCTAAAGAAAAATGGCATAGATTGGATAAGGCACATTAATATCACCAATGGTGAATACACCAGAGCGATTTAAAATGATAAATGTACCTACACTGACAAGGGGTATAATCAGTGCCCATAAAATTCCAATGAATGACTGTTTATATATTGCAAAAAAAATCTCTTTTGAATAATAAACCGTCACTATCCTCATATGATCTTCACATTGAGCAATAACAACGTGATAAGGATTACTCTTTAAAACCCCAACATTAGAGCTGATGGTTACTAAATCAGATTTCTTTTTCCAAATGTCTAAATCTCTGTGCGTTTCCACCACTTACCCCATTTACTCTTTCTCTCATCCTATAATTTATTCCCTTACCACCTTTATAGTATTTACCAACCTGACCCCCGATTTTTTCTGCCTTTCCTTAATATACTCTGTAAATTTGTGGATGTCATAACCGAAATTCCGTGCTATCTCTCTCTTTGTTTTTCTAACTCTTTCTACTACTGGATCTTTTTGCATAATCTACACCTCCTTCCCCAATAGCATCATTGGAGTTGTCATCCGAGGAATGAATAATCCCAACCTTGTATTAATGATCCTCAAATGCTCTTGTTTATGCTCATTCGCAAGATGAGCGCAGTTCCATGTCAAAAGATAGTCAATCTTATAGAATGATGTAAGAGCTGTATGAAATGCATCACCAAAATCCTCCTTTGGCATCAGATGGTTAATCATATAGACGTTAGCAATATCCTCTATCTCCTGGGTTACTTCCAAGAGAGGTATACCTTTTACAAGAGATATAATTTCATTTTTGTGAGGATATTCTCCATACTCAAGTTCAGCCATCGATACCTCAGATATGTAAACATCATAATGCTTTTTCTCCGTATCCCACCATCTACGGGTTATTTCTCGATAAACACGAAAGTCCTTACGCTCCTCAAAATAATAACTGGGAATAGTGGTATCAATATATACACTTTTTCTTTTAGCCATTTATGATGTGTATAATCCTTTCTTTCTTATTTACCCCGTTCGCTCTTCTATTCATTCAAAATTCTCTCAATAACCTCATTAATAAACACTTACTTTTGCAGTATGTCCCAGACGATGTAGATATTCACGACAATCTTCCCACGAAAGGCCAAATTCTTTTACATTGGCTAAGCCGAGCCGAGCTAAAATATCCCTTATCAGCTCAAAATCTTTCTTATCGAAATCTGCCTCGCAAAACATCCTCTCCGCCCAATCAACTAAATCATTCAAAGAAATCTCGTTATTTAGATACTTTGTTAACTTGTCTGTTAAAATATCTTTAGTCACAAACATTTTATTGTCCAATTAGTAAACTTAGCTTCATTTAATTTTCGTTTATTAGTCTTTTCCCTCAAGTTTATTCTCTGATTTGGCTCTATAAACTCTTTCCTAATATCTCCACAATCCTTTTGCTGGCTTTTCCATCCCCATAGGGATTTGCTGCCTTGGACATTTTCTCATAAAGAGTTTCATCATCTAATAATTTTTGTGTTTCCCGCACAATTTTATCCTTATCTAATCCTACCACTCTTACCGTTCCTGCTTCCACCGCTTCGGGGCGTTCGGTTACTTGGCAAAGCACTAAAACGGGCTTGCCTAATGAGGGAGCAGCTTCCTGGATACCTCCAGAATCAGTTAGAATGAAGTAGGATTTTTCCATTATATCAAGGTCATAGGAGGAAATTATCTTGAAAAGCTTTAGCACCTGATCGAGCATTTGTCTATGCTGGGCGGTAGTGACTGCTACTACCTTAAATTCTTTCGGATGCCTTTCCAGCTCCTTAATCACTGGAGCTAGTTTGATTGCTTCTGGACGAGTGCCAATAACTGGTATTATTTTCTGGCTCATAGTAAAATAGCTCATAGCTCATAGTTCATAGCTGATAGTAAATTCAAAACAAAGGTGATAGTTCATAGCTCATGGTCCATAGTTTTTCTCGTAATCCTTTACCCCTCTAATCCTTTAATCCTGCCTTTTTATTTTTATCCATTGTCCGAAGTCCGAGGTTCTAATTCTGGCTGATGGTGGCTAAGACATCAATCCACCTGTTAGTCCTAAGTCCTATGTCCGAAGTCCTACGTCCTGAGTCGAGTTCGGTCTGGGCGAGCAATATGACTGCCTTGTTGCTACTGATGTCCTCCGCTCTGGAGGCTCTTCTGTATTTCAGATTGCTTTTATCCAGATCCTTAAGGCTTAGCTCAATAATCTCAGCTAGCTCACCATCTCCGAAAATGATAAACTCTGTCTTTCCTTTACGGTATTCCTGTAGAATCAGCTCTTGAATTTCTGCCTTCATTTTTCTTACCGAATTTATAGTTGTTAAAAGATAGTGGTAGGATCTTTTGGTGATCTTGGCGAATCCTCTAGGGGTAAGAAGGTATTGAAGGTTTCTTCTATTTAATCTTCTTACCTTGATATAGCCTTTTTTGGTGAGTCTTTTAAGGATGAGGTTGACCATCCCTAAAGAAATCCCGGTTTTCTGGGAGATCTTTCTCTGGGTAAGATTCTCGTCCTTTCTTACTTCTCGGATTATGCGAAACTCTTCTTCACTCACAAGGTGAGTATCCATCTGGAGACCTCATTTGTTCAAGATACGAACATTATAAAAAAGATTGGTTTTTTGTCAACAGTATGGCTCATAGGTCAAAATAGCTCATAGTTCATAGCTCATAGCTCATAGTAAATTCAAAACAAAGCTGATAGCAAAATAGCTCATAGTTCATAGTTCAAATTAGCTCATAGTTCATAGTAAATTCAAAACAAAGCTGATAGCAAAATAGCTCATAGTTCATAGCTCAGTCAAAAAATCTGGGAAAGTTTGATGTTCAATGCAGGGAAAATGGGGGATTTTAAGGTCCCCTTCTTCCCATAGGTGCCGAAGTTCTCAAAACCCGCCTTGCCCAGAGTCATCACCTGGACAGTTTTCTTTTCTGGGTCTACCATCCAGTACTCCCGTACACCCTCTCGGGCATAAAGTGTTTCCTTGTAAGTGCGATCTCGCTCGGCTGTGGTCGGAGAAAAAATCTCTATCACCAGGTCAGGTGCACCCCGGATTTCCTCTTCAGTAATAATTCCCGAGCGCTCTTTAGAGACAAAAAGAATGTCTGGCTGGACGACGTCCTCGCCCAAATGAACATCAAAAGGAGCATCAAGAATTTCTCCCAATTTGTTTTTTTTGACAAAATTTCCTAACAGAAGCTCAAGTTCTCTTGAAATACGCTGGTGCTCAAAGCTTGGCGATGGAACCATAACTAATTCTCCTTCCAAAAGTTCGTAGCGCTTTGTTTCAGACTCTGGCAGACCTTTATAATCCCTGTAGGTGAACTTAATTTTAGTATTTGTACTGCTCATTGCTTACACCTCCTCTTTTAGCTCATAGCAAATTAGCTCATGGCTGATAGCAAATTAGCTGATGGCAAAATAGCTCATAGTAAATTCAAAACATAGCTCATAGGAAAACCAAAATTCAAATAGTTCATAGTTGATAGCTCATGGTTCATAGCTCTTAGTTGATAGCTGAGAACACATAGAAATTATTGTTATTCTGTATTTTTCAAACTTTTTCTATCTTTAAAGTTTTATTAGTAAAATTTATCGTAAGCAGGCTATTCTTCAGAAGTTTCTTTCCTATCAACGTATCAGAAGAATTGTTGGAGAGAATAAAGGTAATCAGTTTCTCCGTGCCAATTTCAATTCTTCCTAAAAATACTCTTTCCCTCATCAATTCACCTGATGCTAACTCATACTCTTCTATTCCTAAAAAGTCCCAATCAGATTTATCTATTAACTTTTTGGGAACACTAATATATCCATTAAATCCTGTATCTATCACTGCATTAACAGATCTTTTTTCTTTACCTAAATCAAGTTTAATTTTTATTACTGGTTCATCATTTTCGTTAACGAATCCAACTGTCATTTTTATCACCTTAATGTACAATCCGAAACTTATGAACAGCAGGATACCCTATTCGTATAAAAGCAAATATCTTATGAGGAAACTTTTTTTGAGCTTTCAAAGCGGCATCTAATTCGTCATCGCCAATTATATAACCACCAGAATCTACCTCAATAGCTATAACTTTTCCTTTAAATTTTTTCTCTAATTTAGGTTTTAGTAATTTATATATGTTCTTACCTTTTTCAGTAAGCTCATTTTTATCCAAGTATTTAACTTCACCCATCTTCTTTTCCACCTCCTATTAGCTTATGACTCATTTTAGCTCATAGCTGATAGTTTATCTTAGCTGATAGCTCATGGTTCATCGTCTTTCTCAAAACCCTTTAATCCTCTAATCCTGTTTTTCTCTAATTCCGCTTCCCTTATATAATCAAGGGATTTTTGCAAAGTTGGCATATTATGTAAACTCGTAATATACACCCCTTTTTTGACCTCTCCTAACGATAATCTCTTTGGCGATTAAACCATTTAAATCCTTTCTCAAGGTTTCTCTATTTACCCGGGGTTGGCAAAGGCAGAAATAGTCTTGATTATTTCTTTCCATTCTCCTGTGGATTCTTTGAATTCAAGGGTGTCAGATTCATTCCTCAAAACTATTTTTCCCAACTCCATTAGCCTTTCCTTCTTTTACAAAGCTATGAGCTTATTTTAGCTCATAGCTGATAGGTCAAAAAACCTCGGAAAGGTTGATGGTTAAGCCGGGGAAAATGGGAGATTTCATGGTATCCATCTTCCCGTAAGTACCGGAACTTTCAAATCCTGCCTTGCCCAGAGTCATTACTTCGATGGTTTTCTCTTCTGGATCTACAATCCAGTACTCCCGAACGCCGTGTCGGGCATAAAGCGTCTTCTTATAGGTTTGATCTCGCTCAGATGTCGCCGGAGAAAGAATTTCTATTACTAAATCAGGTGCACCCCGGATCCCCTCCTCAGTGATAATCTTAGAACGAGCTTTAGAGATAAAGAGAATATCCGGCTGGACGACATCCTCCTTGGAAAAGACAACATCGAAAGGCGCATCATAAACTCTTCCTAAGTTCTTATCCTCCACAAATGCTCGTAGAATAAACTCAAGTCTTCCTGAGATGCGCTGGTGATATTCATTTGGTGATGGAACCATGATTAATTCTCCTTCTATAAGTTCGTAGCGCTTGGTCTCGGACTCTGGCAGGCTTTTATAATCCTTATAGGTGAACTTAATCTTGGTGTTTAATCTGGTCATTGCTTACACCCCCTTCTATAGCTCATAGCTCGCTTTAGCTGATAGCTCATGGCTGACTGAAATTAAGTATACCTTGAGAGAAAATTGAAAATCTTATCATAAATAGGTTGAGAGTCGGTAATAAAATTTTTGATTCTCTTATAAAGAATGTCCAAATATTCATGAGCTAAAATATCCCTTAACCTGGTAAAGGTTGAAATCTTTTCTGCCTCTTCATCTTCAAGCCCCGCAAAGAGTCCAAATTTTAACAAAGATTCCTCGTAAGTTTTGAGTATTTCTTTTTTCTCAGAAGCTAAAATAATTTTAGCAATATCAATTGTGGCATTAATTATATTTTCCGTCCATCTTTCAATATTCCTTCTTTTTACTTTATCCTTTTGATACTCCCCTAAAGTTAAATCCTTAAAGCTATCAATTTCCTGAAATTCGCTTTCTAAAAACTGGATTCTTTCAATTAACCTTGTCTTGTCCTCCGGGGCTAAAGAGCCGCTTCTTTGGTAGATTTTCCAGTAACTTTCTACAAACTCAGAAAAATCCTCAGCCTCAAGCGTTTTTGTCAAATATATATCCCAAAATAAGTTTCTGTCTTTAACCACAAGAGGGATACCTGTTTTAAGTACATTGGAAATTAAACTTGCCGGAGCATCGTTAAGGACAACTAAATCAACTTCTTTCCCGGTAACCTTACTTATCTCTCTCCAAATCTCATCCTCCTCTTTTTTATCTTTTAAATAAACTCCGATATCTAAATCCGAATCCTCACCGGCAATTCCTTTAGCTGAGGATCCAAAAATAAATGCTAAAACCACATTTTCTTTGTCCTGGAAATATTTCCTTGATTTCTCTAATTTATCCTGAGGCTTCATCTTTTTACACCCAATGTTTTTTCTCAAAAATGGTCTCTCAATTTCGAGACAAAATAATCCACCACATTAGCTCATAGTTCATAGCTGATGGCTCAAGTTAGCTGATAGTTCATAGCTGATGGCAAAACCAAAAGCTCATTGCTGATGGCTGATAGCTCAATTTAGCTCATAGCTCATGGCTGATAGGTCATAGCTGAGAGTTCTCTTCCCTGTCTCCCTTATATAAAGTCAAAGGAAATTTCTGTTTTGTTCGTCGACTTTTAAACAGCGTAAAGTCTTTATTTATATACCTTCCCTCTATGGTCGACTTTTTCTACAAAAATCTCTCTGCTTTCTTTAGATATATCGAATATCACTCTAATCTTGCCAATTCTTATCCTGTAGTATCCTTTCCAATTGCCCACTAACTTTTTTAAGTCTATATTTACATTTTCACCTTTCATTCCCTGCAAGAATTTCCTTATTCCGCTTCTTACTTCACTCCATATATCCTGCTCATCGATAAACTTTTTAGCTTCTTTAGAATATTCTACTTTCCACTTCATACTTCCATCTCTTCGCTATATGCCGGTTCTTTCTTCTTTGCAGGCTTTCCATATAATTTATTAATCTCTTCCATCTCCTGTTTTGATACAGGAAGAATAGACTTAAGGAAATTTTCCATTCTTTCTTCTTCTACGACTTCCTTTAGGGCTTCCTTTATAATCTTCTTGAGTTCCTTTTTATTCATAGTAATTTGCATAATTTACCACCTTCCTTTCAGTTCATAGCAAAATAGCTCATAGTAAATTCAAAACAAAGTTCAAAATAGCTCATGGCTCAAAGTTCAAGATCAAAAAACAAAGGCGAATTTTGTTTAAAGTGTTACCAAAAAAAAGTAGCAAGAGCTTTCTTGCTTAATTGCCAATCCTCTGTGAAATACCATACTAAGGGGTGAGCGTCTGTGACATAATCCATCATCTATCCTCATAACTAAAAAGAGATTCTCGAGCTTTAGTAAATAACTCTTTGTCTATTTTGCTCCCCTTCCAGATCCCCTTCAATGAACCTCGCTTTCTTGTCCTTCTTTTTACATCTTTCTTTCTTATCCATTGGACATTTAATAAGTGGACAATTTTATAGAGAACGGGAGTCATTTCCTGTGGAATTGTTTGAATCTCCTCTAAAAGTTTTTCCCGATAGTGGTTTTTGTCACGCATATTTTTCCTCCTCCTTTTTCGTTTGATAATATCAAAATCAGAAAAGCAAGTCAAAAACCGCAACAAATCATTTTCCTCATAATCTTCATAAGATCAGAAACATTTCACTACCTATGGGCAACGACCCGGCTGACATCAAATTTAACTGTGGCGAGTTCATCTGGTGATAGATACTCGCTGACATCCAGTATCTCGATACCTATCACATTACCATCCTTATCATAATCTACAATAAATCCTTCCCTTATCTCATCACTCTCATGATATGACGTTTCTTTAAACCTTATGTAGAGAACATCTACTTGTTCATCGTATCTTACTCTCATATTTACCTCCAGTATTTTTCTATTTTTGATGTCCAGTAAATAGTTACTACAACGTTCAATTTAGCTCATAGTTCATGGTTCATGGCTCATAGTCTAGAAATCTTTTTGAGTGAATTTATTAGACTTGATAGCATTTTGCCTATTTCATCTCCTTTATTACGGAGGCTATTATATTGAGCATTATTAATCCAGTCTCTTTTCTTAAAGATTTCGACTAAAGTAATAGTCTCAAAAAGTGACCCTCTGGCAATATATAAAAATTGAATAAATTCTTTCTTTGAAAATCTGCCTTTGCCCTCTGCTATATTCATAGCTATAGATGTCACGGCTGATTCCAATTGCTCAATTAGTCGGAAATGTTTTCTCTCTGTATTGAGCTTATCAACAACACTAATAACCTCATTCGCAAACTCAACTGCTTTTTGCCATACGTCTAAATCTTCGAAACTGTAATAGCTCATTTTAGCTCATAGCAAATTAGCTCATGGCTCATAGCTGATAGCTCATAGGAAAACCAAAACAAAGTTCAAAATAGCTCATGGCTGATGGTTGATAATAAGATACTAAAGAAATTCAATATGATTTTCCATTTCTCCTTCGGTAAGAACCTGAGTTACAAGCTCAACCATCCGAATGCATTCTCCTATAGATAAATCTAAGGAGTGAGCATATAGAATTCCTTTGTGTTCCTTTCCTTCTTGATTCCAACGATGAGCCATTTTGAGTAAGTCAGCATCATGAGTGAGAACAACTGCTCCTATTTCGGAAGCACGCTTCAAATGATACTCATCGCTTTTTCCTAAATCTTTTCTATCTCGTGTTGATATCACCTCTATGCCTCTCCTCTTAAGTCCCTCAATAATAGCCGATTCAATATTCTCATCACAATAGATTTTCATATTTTAAGTCTGGTTTTTAATCGAGATGGATAATGCTTTCTCAGTTCATTTATAAACATCTGGTCTTTTTTATATGCTTCATCCAGTTCAGATTTGTGCTCGTAATAGTATGAAAGAGTATCATGAATTTGAGTTAGGGTTAAATGAGGGAATTGTTCAATAATTTCATCCGGTGTCATTCCACCCAATTCATATCGAATAGCAATATCCATAACTTTAGTGCGCGTTCCAACAATTATGGGAGTCCCCTTCTTAATTTTAGGATCAATAGTCACATATGGATGTTTTACTTCTGTATGTCTTAAATTTGCCGACATCCCTCCCTCCTTTCATAGTAAATTAGCTCATGGCAAAATAGCTCATGGCTGATGGCTCATAGTAAATTCAAAACAAAGTTCAAAATAGCTCATAGTAAATTCAAAACAAAGTTCAAAATAGCTCATGGCAAAATAGCTCATGGCAAAATAGCTCATGGCTGATAGCTCATAGTAAATTCAAAACAAAGTTCAAAATAGCTCATAGTAAATTCAAAACAAAGTTCAAAATAGCTCATGGCAAAATAGCTCATGGCTGATGGCTCATAGTAAATTCAAAACAAAGTTCAAAATAGCTCATGGCTCATAGCTCAAATTAGCTCATAGTTCATGGCTTAGAAGACCTCGGAAAGGTTGATGGCTAAGTTGGGGAAAACGGGAGATTTCATGGTATCCATCTTCCCGTAGCTACCGGAACTTTCAAATCCTGCCTTGCCCAGAGTCATTACTTCGATGGTTTTCTCTTCTGGATCTACAATCCAGTACTCCCGAACGCCGTGTCGGGCATAAAGCGTCTTCTTATAGGTTTGATCTCGCTCAGATGTCGCCGGAGAAAGAATTTCTATTACTAAATCAGGTGCACCCCGGATCCCCTCCTCAGTGATAATCTTAGAACGAGCTTTAGAGATAAAGAGAATATCCGGCTGGACGACATCCTCCTTGGAAAAGACAACATCGAAAGGCGCATCATAAACTCTTCCTAAGTTCTTATCCTCCACAAATGCTCGTAGAATAAACTCAAGTCTTCCTGAGATACGCTGGTGATATTCATTTGGTGATGGAACTATGATTAATTCTCCTTCTATAAGTTCGTAGCGCTTGGTTTCGGACTCTGGCAGGCTTTTATAATCCTTATAGGTGAACTTAATCTTGGTGTTTAATCTGGTCATTGCTTACACCCCCTTCTATAGCTCATAGCTCGCTTTAGCTGATAGCTCATGGCTCAAATTAGCTCATAGTTCATGGCTCATAGTAAATTCAAAACAAAAGTCAAAACTGAAAAAACAAGTCCGAGGCCGGAAAGTCAAAGTCCTTGGGGGTGAGAATATACTGAATTTTTCTTCTATTTAGCTGCCTGGTTTTTATATATCCCTTGCGGATAAGTTTTTTCAGGATAAGGTTGGTAGCCCCTAAGGATAGGCCTAGTGAGTAAGATATCTTCCTCTGGGTGAGATTTTTATCCGCGCTTACTTTCTCGATTACCCTGAGTTCCCTTTCGTTGATTTCAGAAGTATTCATTGGTACCAAGAATTTCGTTCAGGATATGAACATTATACTACCCTATAATTTTGTGTCAACCTTACGCCTTATCGAGAAAGATCTCTTCAGAGAGATAAAAAATGGGACCTCTCTGGTGTCAATTAGCTCTTTTAAGCACCGCTCTCAGAAGTAATACTAGCAGTGTTAGATATAAAAAAATGTAGAAAATCAAAAACAGCTTATCTTTGGCGATATTTGCCAGGAAGGGATTTTTTGTTATTTCAACATCGTCAAACCAGACCGATCCTTCTCCTCGCCTCTTGGCTAATCTTACCCTGAGCTTCTCGGTACCCTCTGCAGCAAAGATGGACACTTCTTTTTGCTCCCAGGACAAGCCCGCATTGAAGGTGCCATATTCCTCTCTGATAACCTCGTCCTTACCATTCAGGCACTGAACAACAAAGAAACCATTGTCAACATCCTCCTGGTCAAAAATGATGACATTCGACTTCACATATGCTCTTAAAACATAATATGTTCGGGGTTTAATTGGAATGTCTTGGGAGAGCCAGCTCCAGGCTACGGTAGCTTTCATACAATTGTTTCCTGCATGAGGATCTTCGGGATCAACCTTCCATCCCCCTTGAGAATCCTCTCTCCAAGAATCCGGGATTCGTTCACTTACAATTTCAAACCCTGGATTGAGAACCGACCCTGGAGAGATTTCAACAATCTCTATCTTATCAAACCAGACCGATCCTTCTCCCTGTCTTTTGGCAAGTTTTATTCTGATGCTTCTGGTATCTCGGGGGGTGTAGATTTGCCGCACCTTTTGCTGCCAGGAAGCTGTAGCATTAACAACGCCGTAGTCCTCTTTGATTAGATTATTTTCCCCATCCAGGTGCTGGAGAGCAAGAAAAGTATTGTAAAAGTCCCCCTCCTCAGGAAGAGCTATGTCTGATCTTACAAAGGCGCAAAAGAGATAGGACTGTTCACATTCAACTTTGACCTCCTGTGAGAGCCAGCTCCAGGGTATGGTAGCCTGCATAGATCTTTCTACCTCATAAGGTTCCTCTTCACTTACCTTCCAGCCTCCTTTCTTATCTTCTTTCCAGGAGGCTGGCTTGTTCTGCTCAAGAATCTCAAAACCGGAGTTAAGAACCAAATTATCTGAGTTAATCTTCTCTGCTTCCACCATCTTCGCCCAACTATTGTAGGTTAAACCGGCTGCCAGCACTAATCCTATACCCAGTAGGACAATCGTCCTATTCTTCATCTTACCTTCTTTCCAAGGAGGGGGGCAGAGATATATTGACATCAGACTAACAAAGGATTCTAGGATTTTTGACCTCGATTATGCGGGAAGTCGGCTTAAAGATAGATTAAGAACTCACCAGTTTGCAACAGTAATTTAGCCCATAACCAGCGGTGAGGTTCTGAAGGCTGTATTAATAGTATATAAATTAGCTGCCGGCAACTTTTTGAGTCTTTGAAAAACCGTGTTTGGTAGTAATTGAAGCTATGAAATACCAGATAATGGGAAGACAAATCACAAATAGCCGCCTGGAAGAACCTCCCACATACTCCCATTTGCCCGGAAAAAATAAAGAGTAAACGAAGCTGCCTACAATGAAAAGAATAATGTCAAAGATGACTATCAGTAAAAGGAGATAGTGTTTGCGAACCTCACCGGCATAGAGAACTGTTGTTAAGACCAATAGGAAAAAAAGCAGGCGAAAGTAAACTACCACGTTTTCCCATATAAATCCCGCCACCTGTCTCCATCGAGCGAAATTGAGAAATTCCCTGGAGAGAGCCAGAAGGCTCGAGATGCCCGGTACGGCATTAACAGAAGGGAAATCCAGGAAATGTACACGGTAAGCTGACCACAAGGGCTCGATGAGGAAGTACGGCAGAGCAAATAAAAGAGGGGCCAGGAATCGGCGGTGCCGGATGCTAAAGAAGATCAAAATAGCCAGATATCCCAGAAAGAAAAGTTCAGACTCTCCCCTCACCCAGGAACCTAACCCTAGCAAGGTTCCTGCTAAAATTAGAAAACCTTTCTTACGTGTTAACATCCAACGATAGAAATATATGGTTCCCACCCCGAAATAAAAGGCAAAGGGAAAATTAGTGTAAGCACAGGCAGCATGCGTATATATGTAACCTGTGGTAACCAAGAGGAGAGTGAATAGAAAACAGTGATAGCGAGGACTCCACTCTCTCAAAGACCAATAAAAAACGATGGCCAAGGATATCAGAAGCAAAGGATAAAAAACTTTGGGATTGACCCAGCCCCATAAATATAGCCAAGCATGCACCAGGGAGGTCATAGGAGGGTATTCAAAAACAATCCAGGAAAAAGCAACGGGCAGGGAAGCCGCATCAGGAATAAATTTTGTCTCAGCAAGAAGTTTAGCTCTAAAATCATAGGTGGTCAGCGCATCCGGCCAGTAAACCGGCCAGTAAAGGGCAATGGCTATGTTGCAGGAGATGAAGAAAACAAGTAGACCTGCTATGGCCTTCTCAAAAAGGCTGAGGGAAACTAATTCTTGTTTGAACTTTTGAAGGGGGGCTTTCGCGGAAAAAAAAGAAAGACAAAGACGACCCTTTAGCTTAAGATATACCAATGAGAGAATAGTTATGCCCGATATAAGAGCTGTAGTGTTCAGGAGGGAAAATTTTATCCCCACCACATTTAGAGAAAACATGGCCAGGGTGAGAAAACCAAACCCCAGAGCATAGGATAAGGCAAGGCGCTCAGAGAAGCGAAGCTCAGGAGTGATGAGAAGGGAGATAACAAAACCAAAGACTGTTGGTATGATAACTGCTAAAGCTAGCATTTTTTCCTCATCCCTTTTCAGACATTGCTTCCAGGGCTAACTTAGCCCAAGAATTTAGCGGATCAAGCTCCAAAGCCTTATTATAGTATCTTTTTGCCAGATCAGTTTTATTCTGTTCCTTATAGACCTCTGCTAAGGCAAAGTGGAACCAGGAAACATCAGACTCAAGCTGAATGGTCTTTTTATAGTGAACTACAGTTTTGGCAGGCTCATTTTTTTTCCGATAGATGTCCCCCAGACGGTAATGAGCCCAAATACTAGCAGGATAAAGCTTAACTGCCAGCTCATAGTTAACCTTGGCCTCTTCTAAGTTCCCTTTAACCCGATAAAAATCTCCCAGGCTAAGGAAGAGGGGGGAGTGATCAATCCTTTTATCAGGGGTTTCCCTTTCCTGTCCCCTTTCCAGCTCTATGACCCCATATTTTTCCAGGTAGGGCATGGGTAGAGGAAGGCCTGTATTTACTCCCACTTTTGTGATCCTCATTTTCCTGAGGTCCCAGCCCTTGAGCTGAGCGTACTCCTTAGCTTTTGAGTAAAGCTCACTTATAGATAAAGACTCCCAGGAGCCTATCTTCCTGTTGGGGAGGGATGAAAAGATAGCTATCTTCCCAGTGTCATACTCTACCTCAGCGATTAAATTAATGCTGTGCTTAACAGAAGCCTTTACCTCTACCTGGATGAGAGTCTCAGGCATAAGGGAAAAGTTTACCTTCTTTGTCCAGTAATCGTAGGTGCTCAGAGTGTAGGTGAGTTCAAGATATTCCAGACACTGACCATTAAGCTCTATGATGTTGTGATGATCAATTTCTTTTTCAGAATCAGACATATAATTATCCAAAAGCCTCTCAGAAGAGGTTAAAAGCTGACCCGAATCCCCTAAAATGACTTTTAACTCATTCAAAAAGAATTTCCTCTTTGAGGGCATATAATAAAATTTCCTCACATTCACAGGAAACTTTGGCCAACCATACCTCCTCTTATCTTGAGTCTTACCTTCTCCCCAGGCCACCAAGGTGTGGGTGAGCATGGAACTGCGCTGGACCCCACCCGGAGGTCCCTGCTCAAGTTGTCTTGGATAAAGAAAATACTGAAGGAGCAGTTCATGTCCTAAATTGATCCAGGGCCCTACCGGGTGTGGGTGAACGATCAGTGCCGTTGGTGGAGTATGATCCTTAACAAACTTTAAGAAATTATAAAAACCCCATTTTGATGCCATCTTTTGGTCATAGGAGGCAGTGAAGTTATTCAGCATAAAATGCAAAAAGGAAAAGTCGTATTTGATCACTTTGACCACGTTGTTCGTTGCTATCCAGAGTATAATTCCTGCGATAATACCGAGAAACCGAATTTTAACAAAAAGCTGGCTGGATGAATGAGAAAATTGCCACCATCTCTTCATATCCAATCCCCCGCATTTTAGGAACTTTCACTTCCGAATACATTCCAATGCCCTTCTCAATATAATTCCCAGGAAACTTATTGCCAGTAGGCCATACATGGTAAACCGGAAGGTCTTGTCTACTTTCTCCGGCCAAAAGTGCTCCCACCAGGAAGATCTTGTCAGCTGAACATCATCGAACCATACCCTTCCTCGACCCATTCTCTTAGCTAGTTTCACTCGAATTTTTCTCGTTCCCTTTGGGGTATAGACAGAAGTCTCTCTTTTGTGCCATAAAGGGAATGCCATCGTAATACCCCACTCTCTTCTGAGAACCCGGCCGTCTTCATCCAGGCACTCCATGCTAAGGAAGGTATTCTCATAATCTCTCTTTTTCTCTCTCACCCGAAAGGTGATGTCTGACCTTACCTGCGCTTCCAGGGTATACCATTTCTTGGGCTTGGCAGGAACATCTTGCCAGAGCCAATTCCAACTCTGGATTATCTCCATACACCTATCCCCCCCATAGGGTTCCTCTTCACTCACCTTCCAGAGTCCCCTTGCACCTCCCTTCCAGAAGGCTGGCCTGCCTTGCTCAAGTATCTCAAAACTGCCGTTAGCTAGTAGGCTTGGTGAAACCTGAATCAACTTGATACCATCAAACCAGACCGACCCTTCTCCCTGTCTTTTGGCCAGTTTTATCCTGATCCTCCTGGTACCTCGGGGGGTATAGATCTGCTGCACCTTTCGCTCCCAGAAAGCTGTAGCGTTAACAACGCCATAGTCCCTTCTTATAACCTTTTTCCTCCAATTAAGGTACTCCACAGTGAGGAAGGTATTATCATAGTCTTCTTTTCCTACAATAGTAATGTCTGACTTTATATATGCCCTTAAGATATAGAACTCCTCAGCTTCAGCTTTAATCTCCTGTGAGAGGAAGCTCCAGGCTACGGTAGCCTCGATGGCTCTTTCCCCCTCATAAGGCTCCTTTCCACTTACCTTCCAGCCTCCCCTTTTGTCTTCTTTCCAGAAAGCTGGCTTGCCTTCACTTAGAATCTCAAATCCGCTGTTGACAGTCAGATTATCTAGATCAATCTGGACTCCTTGAGCTGCCTCTCCCAACGTACTAAAGGCAAAGATTAGCAACAGCATCATCTGCTTGACTAAGATAGTAATCCGCTCCTTGGCCATCTTTCCCCCTCACTCTTAGATAATCCCTTTGCACAGGTTCATTGGCCTGGTTCAGGTTTGGGCTTATATATACGGATAAATCCTATCTCTTTT
>Ga0315541_1000325_pt1 | contig 51229 bp, 61 predicted proteins | sample SalMarSW160190MG_FD_203095 | JGI IMG/M metagenome (GOLD analysis project Ga0315541, IMG submission 203095) | Salt marsh sediment microbial communities from the Plum Island Ecosystem LTER, Massachusetts, United States - Salt Marsh Sediment SW1601-190 ...
TACGTGATATGGTGTGGATATCCGCGAAGTACGATTCTTGCTATTCGTGCCATAGTGTGACGTTAAGCAAAAGGCTCCGCTGTGTCAAAAATTAGTAATGTCCCCGTGAAACATTTCGTTTTCCGCAGCATTGGTGGCTTGCCTGCCTGTCGCGTTCACGTGGTAGACAGGTGTGCGACGTTCTCCTCTTAGAGATAATTGAGCTATCCCGCCGAAGCCTTAAGCTTAGCATAAGGGACCTCAAGGGTCTCCGTCCATGCCCTGGCCTCAATGATCCGGTGGAGCTCGCCGACGACCTGGGGGGCGAAGTACTCCTCGCCGCAGGTGCGACAGACCGCAGCCGGGACCCCACCGATGGCCACCAGGCGTCCGCCTTCCTCCTTGGTGTAGGTTACCCTCTTCTTCTCAAGCTCCCCTCCACAAACAGCACAGTGATCCATAGCTTATCAACCCCTCCTCTTCTCGCCTACCAGCTTACCACAAGCGATCCGCGAAGCTGGTGGCTAAGGAGTTTGGGCAACAGGCTCTGCACTAATCAACTATCAGCGTCATTACCAAGCGCGTCACGGAGAAGAGAGTATAGTAAAAGTAAAGATGCTACCCTACTGTTCCGTTGTTCCTCTTTCTGCGGCGTTGAGCTTTAGCTTCTTTATCGGATTCTGATTCGTGTTCTACAGCCCTCGCACTTCGTCATACCGGTCTTCCAAAATGCCCTCATGCTCTCATCCGTAAACTCCACTCTTGCAGAGCAGTTTGGGCAGGTCAAGTTGATGTCGTTCATCAAATCATCGATGGATTCTATGAACAGGCCTGAGCTCGGTTCGGAACAATACCGTTTCGCCCAGAGAACGTAACCAACCTGGCGCCTGGCTTGAATCGTGCCAAGCTCCTCACTGGGCAAGGTTACGATGCTTCCCATCAACGCTTCGGCGACCTCAACTGCATGGCGTAGGAGCAGGGGAAGGTAAGTGTATAAGTGCCCCCATTGGTGCAGTCTGTCGCGATCCGAGGAGAAGATGAAATTCAAGTTTTGCTTCTCTGTAGCGGATAGCTCATGGTACGTGGTCACTAGGTGGATAGCTTTGTGCCAGATGGGTTCGAATCCATATGCGACGTCCTTCCTATAACGCAAATCATACAGCAAATCAGGAGGTGCAAAGGTCGGAAAGGCCGTCTTTGCGGCAGCGTCTGCGATGATCACATGCTTTTGCTTTTCGCTTACTGACGGCTGGTACCGGAGAAGTCTCTCGGGGCCCTCGTGAAGAAATCTTCCAATGAGATCCTTGGGATCTACGAGCAACCATTCCAAATAGAACAGGTTCTCACTCAGCGGCTTTCTCAAGAGGGCATAAGTAATAGTAAGTTTTCCCTTTCGTGAACAGTTCAGCGCCTCATAAATGAAGTGACAAGCGTCAGCAAGTAGCGCAACTAGAAGCTGTCTGTACACCAACTCTGCGAGGACCCATTCGTAGCCACTTTGCTGCAGCCAATCCCAGGCTTGGTCACGTTGAAGGTTTGCGAAAACCTGCGCATCCTCAGGTGGCTTGAATGGGAAGGACACATTGAAAAGCTGGGCTTGCTCTCCATACTGGACCATCGCCACCAAACTGTCGTGCAAGTAGAACGCGAAATCATCGGCGAGTCGGAACTCCTCGGGAAAAGCGCGAAAGCGCCTACGCCGTGAGCTAACGAAGGGGCTCAGTAATCTCCGAAAGCGATGCCGCAGGTGCATCGACAATCTCGGAACAACCTCAAACAGCCTACCAACTCGCGCCAAAGGAACCTCGGAGCTGACTGTTCAGATAGCGATGGATTGTGACGGCATAGTCGAATGCGAAGTTCTTAAACCGCGCGCCCATCCCCAGGCTCCACATCCAGATATCTTCGTACTTGAATCCACTTCGGAAAGACACCGCAGGAATCGGGGTCCATTCGATGCCCAAGTGGACACTCTTCTCGCTGGTAACGTCCATTGCCAGGATCACTTGGTCCAGGAACTCCAAAGATGTTCCAAGGATGAGCTTCCTCGGCCAGTTTTCCTGGTGTCCGCTTTTGTACTTGATCGGCAGGCCGATGAGGTTTTCGATGACAATGCCGAATCCATAGCTCGTGATGATGGGCACTCTCGGAGAAGGTGATTCGCTGCGAAACAGGAAGGGAAGGTCTAGGGCTAATCCACTTCCGCTCCCCGGTTCCAGAGTGCTTATCTTCAAGAACTTGGCTGAAATACCAAAGCCGACACTGTTAGCGAATGGCATCCGATCAAGGAATGGAAGATCGGCTGCCTTTATTCCTGCCGCAGCAATGAGAGCATAGTTACGATAGTTAAAGGACCCAATGACATTGCCGAACTCATCGGTTTCAGGAACATCACCAAAGTCGAAGTAGTGTACGCCAAATCCAAAATGGGGGAATGTTGTGGAAAGATGCCCGTAGCTCGCTGTCCCCAGCCGAGCTTCGTATGAGGAGAGGACGGAAAAGCCTTGTGCCCACGCTAGTCCTGCAGGATTGTAGAAGAGAGCGTTCCCATCATCAGCAAGGCCAACAAAGGCTCCTCCCATCGCAAGAGGGCGTGCCCCCATGCCAAGATCGAAGATGGAAGCAACGTTGCTGTACTGCTCACCGCTCACTGAAACGACGAGCGACAGAAGTAGCGCGGCGATTAACAGCACGAGCTTCAGCCTCTTAATCCTTTACCCCCTTTACTCCCATTACCCCTCATCTTTGGATCACCATCTTCCCTTGGCCAATTACCTTCCCATCGGCGATGAGCACGTAGATGTAGGGGCCGTTCGCAAGTGGCGTACCGTCCTGATCCACAGGGTTCCAGGTTCCAGCGCTTGGGAAGCGCTTTGCACCCGTATCGAGTTGAGTTTCAAAGAGAAGCTGTCCGGTGACGCCGAAGATCGTAAGTTTAGCTTGAGTCACGCCTTCAGGTAAATCGAGCCAGAAGACACAGCCTTCGGCTAGGACAGGGTTGGGACCAACAACCACGGCAGAACCCTCATTGGGGAGCGCATCTTCTTCCTCACCGATAACGACAGGCTCCTTTTCTTCGTCGATTATTCCATCTCCGTCGGAGTCTATTCTCAACACTCGATCCATTTCTTCGGGGATTATCTCAACCGTAGCCACCGTTTCACTTGTGACAGCAACAGCACTGAACACGTTCAGCATGCTCTTCCCCTGCTCAACTGGTACGGTTTCTATCATCGTGAAACTCCCTGGTTCATAAGCTTTGATAGTAACGTGGTATGCCACTTGTTGAGGCAAGTAGAAAACGTACACTTCGTTTAGTTCCGCGCTAGAGGCTGTTGCACCTGGAATCTCATTTACTCCATTATCTGAGACGTTCCTGCCGTAGTCGTCTGTGATTACAATATTGACTGGACATGCGAAGGCAATACTGTACGCTTGGTCAATACGCACGTGTTGTGCAAGCAGGATCTCTTTGACAATGTCGCATACTTGGGGGACATTCGGAAGCGCCCAGTGATCTACGGAATATGTATACGAATCTACACCATCTAGTTTTGCGCTTTCGGTACTTACCAGGTCATCATTTTCGCCGTACCCGGCGATGTTACAAATCCAAGCGTTCCATATGCCAGCCATCCAAGGATTACACTCGAATATATTGCCCGCAATGACAGTGTAGTCTACCTCTGAGTTCATTTGATCTTCTCCTGTTGTGCATCCCTCACAGCCGTGATTCAGCACATTGAGGAAGGAGCTATTGGGAATCATCTGCTGCGGTGCTATTTCAGACGTAGCGGACTCGCCCAGGAGGCGTGACCACACTGCGAGGGGAACCCCGTGATTTGGAGTGCCAAGCATTACCAGCTTTCGCACGTCGTCTTGATACGAAGTCCCGTACAGATTGCTCGGAAAATCTCCATTCTCAATGTACGCTCTCGCTACTAGGCCTCCCATGCTGTGAGCCACGATATCAACTTCACTAGCTGCTTCTTGTTCTCTTACTAGTCGGATTTCATCCGCAAGGTAGTTCGCATAGAGCCGGATATCAGCATAGGTTGGAGAAGTAGTATCGTGACTGTAATTGCTTATGTATACTGTAAGCGAGTCTTCGACGGTATCATCTCTCTCCAATACCCAGAAGCGGTGATTGGAATTCTCGTCCCATACCTCAGTTGCTCTAGCTATGCTGTTTTTCGTCAAGTACTCCGCCAAGTTCTTCCACCGGTCCAAGGGTCTGAAACCTCCGGTGAGTTGGAATCCATGCACGAGAAGAACTGGAGAGCTTAATGAAGCGCTGGCGATCGTGAAGTCTGCTTCTGAAATGTTGTTGTTGCCAAACTGCACCCAATCACTGACCATTCCATGTTCATCAACGGTCCTTGCCCGCCAGTGGTAGCTGTCGTCAATCAGACCGTACGCGGTGCAAGTAGTGATTGTTCTGGTTGAGACCAGATCGCTCTCCTTGAATCCCGCCTTTGTTTCGTCGAAGTTGCCCCCAAATTCATCAAGCCGCCGTAGCTCGACCTGGAGCTTGACCTTATCGGCATCAGGATCTGTAACAGCCGCCCTGAAGGCTACACTGTCTATGTCGACAGCATCTCCAACGGGGATTTCGGATCCGCTTGGGTCAAGTTGGGCCAAGTTTGCAGGCGGATCGGGCTGTTGATTCTCTGGAAGAGGAGTCTCTCCAATATTCACCGTCTTAGTTGCTGACCAGCCACTTGTTATGGACGTTACACTCGCACACCGAGCCTGCGCCCTCACTTGGTATGTCCCTGTCGTGGTATAGATGTAAGAAGCACTTGTAGTGGAACTCCAGCTGGAGTAATTCCCATTGCCCCAGTCGAATCGGTACTGAACCGAATGGCCTTGGCTGCAGGTTGATCCCCCCGTGGAGAAGGTGAGCGACTCTCCCACCTGGCCTGAAGAGGGACCAGAGGGCGTGTTGGGAGTGCTAACTGTGTGCACCGAAGGGGCTATAACGGTAATAACAACAACATCAGTATCTCTTGCGCCAAGATCATCTGTTACCTCCAAGGTTATAGTATGTTCACCGGTAACTAGCGTAACAACAGTGGGCGTTTCAAGCATCATTATCGTGTTCCCGTTCTCCGTCCAGGCCCAGCAAACGATAGTTCCATCAGGATCGTAAGAGCCGCTGCCATCAAGGGTAACTTGCTCCTGACCATCCCCGTCGGTGTCAGTGACAGTTTGATCAGGACCAGCGTCGGCTATAGGGGATTGGTTACCAGTCTCTGCATAATTTTCAAAAGGCTCCATCAAGGGATAGTTGTCGCTTTCTGAATTTATGTTGTAAGGCATGTCTCCAATTCCATCCCCGCCGGCATCGCTTCCGGTGTAGTCATCCCAGTAGTTACCAAGACAGCTTGTGTAAATATTCCCGTTATAGGTATACATAACTGTCTGCGGCGAATTCCAGATATTGGGAAGGGCATCCCAGATATCGACATTGTGATCGTTGTTGAAGAAGTCGTTGAGGTAGATCTTATTATTCTCGGAACTATCCACAGAAATACCATCATAGTGGTTCGTACACGTGTTGCTCGTTATCACATTGTCGTTGCTCGAAATACCGACAAGAATGCCCCTCCCATATCCATTACACTCGTTACCTCTTATAGTGTTGTTTGACGAACGCCATAGAGAAATATTATCATAGTTGTGATAGCCGCTGTTGCCTTCTATAAGGTTATTATAGGAGCGCGCTAGAGAAATGCCACTATGTGATGAGCAATAACGGCAGGTATTATTCCAGATCTTACAATCTGAGCATTCTATAAGCTGGATACCCACACTTGCTTTCCAAAACTCGCAATCTCTCACCTCCATATCTCGACAATTCACTAATATAACCTGACCAGCGTTACCCGCTATCACACCTCCGCTCTCCCCCTCTAGATATATCAAAGGTTTACCGTTCACCTGGCAGTCGTAAATCTCATTACGGTAACTCTGCCAAACGATAATTCCGCCATCACGAAAAGTGCACGATCGCACTATATTATCAGAGGATTCTGCCAGCTCTATACCGTCACAGCCCCAGTTGTGGCTGTCTACGTCCCCGAGAAAGTCATTATGTTCTATAGTATTATAAGTAGAACCACGTATCGAAATTCCACAGTGATGGGACTTGAAATCATTATAGACTACAGTATTGTAGGAAGAATCCGACAAGTAAATGCAGTATCCACTCTCTGCGAAAGAATTACCGGTGATAGTATTATGGTCAGAGGCTACCCAAATCGCCCTATTGAGTGCAGTTACTTCAAACCCCTCGATTAGACACATGTCTGCAGTAATTTTAAAAGCGGCGGAGCCTGGGTCCAGTGCTTGAACAAGCGTTGCCTCAGCCCCGTTCTCGGACCTAATCGTTAGATTAGCCTTATCCACGACGACGCTCTCTGTGTAAGTCCCATCTCGAACAATTATCGTGTCACCAGGGCTCGCCGCATTTACTGCTCCTTGAATAGTTGGATAATTGTCAGGGACGTAGATGGTTGTGGCTGTAGCCGCAGTTTGTGTCACTATGAAAGCGAAAGGAACGAGGGCCACAAGAATTGCAATAGCCTGTATGATTCTTCTTCGTCGTCTCACCGTGGATAGACCTCACCGAACTACTGGTAAAATCATTATAACCTACAAGGGGATCATTGGGCAGTAACTTTAAAGTTATCAAAACTTGGGGACAAATCCGGGTAGCCATAGATATCGAAACTTGTTACGCCTGGCATCCCATTCGAAAAGCGGGAATCAGTGAATGTGCTGCGCAAGAGCCCCTCGATAAATAGCTTGTAAGTTGAACCGGAGACCTCCACTCTCACGTGTTGTGACTCTGCGAAAAAGCCTGGAGTTATAGGATTGCTGGTAACAGCTGTCTCACCATTTACTACTACACTCCATCTTATCTCGCCGTAGCGGCCTCGCACGATAACCATGTTGTTTAGGTCTTCTTGCGCGCGGAGAACAAGACCAGCGCCAGAAGATCCATACCCGACGTCTATATCTGCTTCAACGATGTAATCCCGCCAATCTTTACCAGTTACTATGTAAGAATAACCCCACTTATGTTCCATATCCTTGAGATAGTAACGCCCACCCCACGTGGTCCAACCAGGCGTCGGAGCCCAGGCAGGGTCTGATCCGTCTTCAAAATCATCGAAGAACAGCACCGTTCCCGGTTCTGGGCCTGGACCGGGCTCTGGTCCCGGTTCTACAATAAATAGATTGCAGCTTATGCAAGCAACAAGCACAACAGCAAGTGGAAACAGAAAGCTAACTTTCTGAGCAAGCCTTTTCTTCATTCTTCATCCCTCCCGGCTGTTCGTTGAATTCCAGGGACACACCGCCTATTTCTGCCCTCCATCATTTCCTCCGCCATAGGCCGCCGATTCGCCCCGCGATCAACTTGCTCGCCTTGCGGGCCAGACCCCGCGCACTAAACCCGAATCCCGAATATCTCCATTCCCGAAACGCTCGCCGTAACTTTATACGCCTGTATCCCTACAGCGCGGTCGAACACGCGTATCTCCATCGTTATCAAAATTGGTGGTTTGCCCATGAAGGATATAAGCAGAAAGAAGCTTAGATAGGGTGACTAAAAAACATATGTTAGCAGTTACCATAGCATTCTCAGCTAACATGGCAATTTTCAGTATACTGCTTTAATATCGAGGTGTCAAGATTCAGACTTGTCACACATAAGGTGATGGAAGGGAAGTATTCCACGGGGTCGAGTGGGGTAGGGGTCAAATCCATTTCAGTCCTATGGAGTAGATTGAGGCAAGAGACCAAAGAAAGAGTCCTCGTAGGGCCTCGAAAGCCTGAAACCCTACATGGACCCTTCTATTTTCCTTAGAAACTCAATTACTGCTTACCGTAACCACATTAGTGAGTTAATCTTTATCCGTTACGGAGCTACTCCCTCCAACTCCAGCTCTTCGATCCTGGAGCGGATTGCGCCCAGTCTCTTCACCCTGACGTAGACAATCGGTTGACCTGCTTCCGTCTGGCTTTGGGCCAGCTCTCGGCTCCAGCGGTTAAACTCCTCATCGCCCTCAATCTGCATGGAGATAGTCGCTTCTTTGGGAATCCTCTCGGCGTATTCTGGATGCTCCAGGATGTATTTCTCGAACTCAAAAGTCAGATCTAGGTTCCTGTCAACCATCTCCTTCGACTCGCTCATGGAAAGCCTCCTCTCAAAAATCGGCGACGATAGATAGACCAATTCCCCTTGATATCTCGTTCGGCTCGGGTCAAGGCTTCACTGTAGCTTAGTTTGAGAACCTCTTTCCTCGCCTCTCCCTTCTGGTTATACCTGTCTATGTGAGTGAAGCCATGGGCAGTATCATAACGGATGGCCTCTCTCCAAGATCCCGCAACCTTGATCTCTAGCTGAACCAGGAATTCCACTACTCTCCCACTTTCCGTTCTATGATAGTGTCTAATCCTGGTGTCTAGCCGAACAGGAAGCAAGTATTGTCTCTCAGGCACCAAAAAGCTCCATCAATAATATAACCACTGCGGGTCCCGGCACTTTTTATGCTATCCGTTCTGCTGCTGGAAAGCAAGTAAAATTGGCTCCTCGCTGTCTCGAGTGGCTAACTTAAGAGAAAAGCTGAAACGACGAGCCTCTCGCAAAGGCGCTAAGAACGCGAAGGACGGAGAAAATAGAAGATACAGAAAACCTGTGTCTTTCTTGGCTTCCTGTCTTAAAGTTGAACCTGCCTACAACCAACAGCAAGGGCTTAACGCTAAGACCAGGAATGCAGGAAGAACACGTCTCAGAACGATGAGAACAAATGACCCTTGGCGATCTTAGCGTCTTGGCGAGAGAACGGGGCTTTTCATGAGAATGTGTGATTGGCGGTTGTCACACAAGAAACCGGGCTTTCTCCTGGTTTCCTCAGGGGGAGAAGGGCTTGATTCACGAGAGCAGGCCAGTTCCGATGCCCAGTGGCTGATTACCCACACCAAATAGCGAGGAACCGTAAAATTCAATACCGTCTTGGAGGAATTCGGAGGAATTCGGAGGAATTCGGGGACACAATACCTATTTCTGCGCCCCATCATCTCCTCCGGCACAGAGGGGTTTATTCCTGAGGGAACTCATGTAGCCAGCACAAACAACAAGCTGATTCACCCGCGGCGAATCTTCGCTTCTCTACCCCCAGCAAGCTGGAGGGTATCCAGCGGGGGATTTATGAAGGAATTATGACCACACACATCGTAAGCGGTAACGGTTGGAGCTAACTGTAGCAACCGCACCTTTAAGTTTCTCTGGACTCACCCCATCAGGAGGTTCCGAAGCCGGATCGCCTTGTTACGTCCTTTCACCGTTTCGTGTTATACTTTGAGTATCAAAGTTCAGGAGTGTGCTATGTCTCAACTGATTGTTGAGGAAGAACAAATCAAGAATCTGGTAAAGGAAGCCATCTTGGAACTGGTACGAGAACAGCGAGAGGTGCTCTACGATGCGCTCGCAGAGGTGATAGAAGATCTCGCTCTGGCTCGGGCTATACAAGAGGGGGAATCCACTGAGACAGCAAGCAGGGCAGAGGTTCTCAGGGTCCTGGAGGGCACAGTTTGAGAGTCGCCTTCAAGAGGAGCTTCATAAGAGACCTGGAGAAGATCAGAAACCAGAGCCTAAAAGACGAGATTAGGCAAGTCATTGAGCTTGTCAAACAAGCACATAACCTTCAGGATATTCCCCACATCAGGAAGCTTCGAGGTAGCGAGCGTTACTACCGTATCAGGCTTGGTAACTACAGGATCGGCTTGGCAGTGGAAGGGGATGAGGTTACCTTTGTGCGTTTCCTACACCGCAGAGATGTCTACCGATATTTCCCTTAGGGGGACATCTTACGGGTGCCAAGGAGTGATCCACGAAAAGCTCGAAGGAAGAACAGAATTCCGGGGTCATAATACCTATTTCTGCGCCCCATCATCTTCTCCGGCACAGCACGCTGATGCGCTCCTCAACCCATGTTCTCTTTTTATCATCCGGATTGTCGTAACATCATCAACTCGGCGGTACCTCATAGAAAATATCGTCGGGATCGTTGTTCGAATAGGTGTTGCTATCAGGAGTATCAAGCCTCAAGTTTCCTGAGTATCCAACCTTCACCGCTCCGCCACCGTAGAGGGTCGCAACATTCGCCGTGAACGTATTATCGGAAAGGATAAGCGGTGAAGCACCAGCCGGCTCACTCCCAATGTAGGTTGAGGCAATAAAGATCGCTCCCCCCTCGCCGGCTGTGTTGTTACTGAACGTGTTACCTGTAATCGTGGGCACATGAGCGTATCCGTCTACCGCAATTGCTCCTCCAGATTGGGATTTGTTGCTTACGAACACGTTGTCGCTGATACGGGCCCTCGACTCGACAAGGTAGATACCGCCCCCCGCAAAGAACGACGAGTGATCACGAATGTGATTGTTGCGAATGGTCGGCGAGGCCTCTCGCACGTAGATCCCTCCCCCGACGTAGGCATCGTACTTGTGTCCCCCTTTAATCGTCAATCCACTCAATATGGAGGTAGCAGTCTCGTTATTGACGAAGCGGACGATCGCGTGGTCGATATCCTGCCCGTCGATCGCAGTGGCATCCACTACGTCAGGGTCACTGGGGTCGGTGCTCTGTACCGTTATCGCCTTACCAAGAAAGTTGATGTTCTCGTGGTAAGTACCGGGTAAAACTACGATGACATCTCCCTCATGCGCAGCATCGATCGCCGCCTGGATCGTCGAGTATTCACTTGGAACCACAAGGGCGTCGAGTATGGTGAGTTCATGCGTCACCGTTGCTTCCTGTCCGTGCTTCGTAGTGATGACAAGAGAGACACTGCGAGCGCCCGGCGAGGTGAATGTATGCTCAATATTAACCCCAGTAGCAGTTTCTCCATCGCCAAAATTCCAACTGTACTGGATAATCTCATCCTTCTCACTGTGCGACGCTGAGGCATCAAACTCTACGAGTTGGTGCGGATAAGTAACACTGGGGCTCCAGGTAAAGGCAGCCTCGGGAGTGCCCCAAAGCAGACCGGTACACCCAGCCACCGACAAAATACCCAAGAGTAGCAGAATCGAAACCAGAACCAGCAAAGCGCCCCGCACAAAGTGTAGGTTATTCACACTCTTTTTGCTCATCACTCCAATTCCTCCTAACAATTAATCGCCATAAACACATCATCCTACCGTGAGGATCACAGAAAGGCAAGAGCTATCCGCGGCAAGAGAACGTCGCACATGAAGTGCGACGCTACAAAGGCTGATCGCTGGGAGCTGAGGGCTATACCTTAAGATAGTTCTTTAGATCTCCGTAGAAATTCTCGTGGCCACCGATGGCGAGCAGATAAATGTCATTGTTCTCCTCATCTACGGTATACGCCACCAAATACAACTGACCAAGGTGTGAAAACTTGTGAACACGCACCCCTCGTAGGTCTCCCACCTTTGCTTCTCCAATAGCAGGATCTCGGCATATTTGTCCCACCTCTCTGTCTATCTCAAGGCGCAAGGAAACAGGTAGTTTCTTTTTGATCCGGTTGAACTTAGGGTGCGCAACTGGCGTAAAAGCCACGGCCTAGGACCTATTCATCCGTAAGCGTAAGGCTCAACGCGACCCTTCTTGATCCCCTCTAGCGCTTCGAGAATATCCGCTTTGAACTGAGGATGAAGAGCGTTGTACTGTTTAATGTAGTTCTCAAGTGCCATTGTAACAACAGCACTTACGCTTCGCCTTTCCAGACGTGCGATGTTTTTCAGTTCCTTCTTCAACGCAGGTGGCACCTTCGCCGCAACAGAGTCTGTAGACACGTCTCTCCACCTCCTTTGCCATTATGTCACTCGTGGTAAACAAAGTCAACTTGGTAAACCAATGGAAGAACGTCGCACATGAAGTGCGACGCTACGAAGATCAAGGGCTGAAAGGGCAACGTTGCAGACCTGTCTGCCCCATGGACGCCACAGGCAGGCAAGCGGCGACGTTACAGAAACGGAGGTTGGGCGGGGCACTTCCCCGGTTATGTTCCAGAGCAATTGTTGTCTTTGCCCGACGTCGCAACCAAACATCGCTGGCAGAGCTCCTTAACTCTGTACCAGCTAATGGCGTATTTCGCCTGCGGCGAATCTCCGCTTTCCTCCCCCAAGCAAGCTGCGGCATCCCGCAGAGCCTTTTTTTTATGAAAGGGGGACAAGGCTCCCCTTAAAGGGGGTCGTTCGCCCTCCTCCGACGGCAAGACATGCGATAGCCTGACCCTAAGGAAGAGCACAACAATACAAGGAGACGGTCATGACGAGACGGCCGACCATACTTATAATGGGTTTGAGCCTCGTGGGGCTTCTCTTGCCATTTCTGCCGGCCTACGGGACAAACACAATCGGATTTGGAGTAGGGGTTCCGCCTGTTCTCCCGATAGCCTGGAGCGAGTCGTTCTCGTTTCTCACGACCGAGATCCTGGCTGAATCCAACCTCTCCTTCCTCCTGACTCTCGGAACCTATCCGGCTTACTTTCCCAACCTCTACCAAGCGGATGCCGCCCTCATTGTTAAGGCGTGGCTAGGCCCGCTGAGTCTGTACGCCGGAGGTGGGCTTTCCCTACAGTGGCGGCTGATTGGAGATGCTTGGTTGCTCTCGCCGTTTATGAACGTGGTTGCCGGAGCAAAGCTGTGGATTGTTGACTCGTTTGCCTTTTGCGCCCAGGTCCGTTCACTTGACCTCTTGCCGGCAAGCTGGACCCTCGATCCTGAAGTCTCGCTCGGTACCACAATCGCCTTTGGGAAAGCTCGGCCAGCGCTTCCGCGGGTGGACGAGGACTACCTATGGATCCTCGTCGGGTTGGGTGTCCTCGCCCTGCTCGCCTACTATCCAAGGATCTAAGTAACTTCTCGGGGAACCGCTTTTACAGGAACTTAAACAGCGATCCAAAGCCTTCACATCTTCTCCGATTTGTGCTATACTTGATTTTGGAAACTGTGGAAAAGGGTAGTAGTGACAGAGGGAAAGCGGCCATAAAAACGGCATTGGCAACAGAAGAGGCTGTGAATCGGGGGACCCTCGGGTCGTCCGGTTTTGTCTGGATAACATCCCTCGATACTGTCGCTTATCTTTAGCAGGTGAACTGCGGAGGAGAGATGAAGGAGACTAAGGCAACGATCAATCTAAAGAAGAATTTAAGCACCTCTCCCGACAAAGAGCGAAGCAAGCTGGAGAGGTCAGCCCGTTCGGATAACCCGATTCGTGCCTACTTTGGTGAGATCAGCCGCGTCCCCCTCCTCACGCGGGAGGACGAAGTGCAGCTCTCCAAGCGGGTCGAGGCAGGCGATAAACAAGCGAAGGAGGATCTCGCCGAGGCGAACCTCCGTCTTGTAGTGTCGATCGCCAAGAGGTACCGCGGGTGTGGACTCCCCTTCCTCGATCTGATCCAGGAGGGGAACCTGGGTCTGATGAAGGCGATCGAGAAGTTCGACTACAAGAGGGGATACAAGTTCTCTACCTACGCTACCTGGTGGATCCGTCAGGCGATTCTGCGAGCGATTACCAACCGGTCGCGGACGATCCGCGTCCCGACACATATCAACGAGCTGATCCGCAAGATCTATCAAGTGGAGCGCAATCACCTCAAGGAGCACGGAGAACCCCCTACTCCGGAGAACCTCGCCAATGAACTCGACACTACGGTGGAGAGCATCATCAGGGCGAAAAAAACAGCCCAGAGCATGACTTCCCTCGACACGCCAATCGGATATGAAGACGATGGTTCCGTTCTGGGGGACTTTATCGAGGACCACACTGTCGACTCCCCCGAGCGGGAGACATTCGAGCACCTCCTCGTGCAGGAACTGGAGCGCGCACTTGACGAGCGGCTCACCGATCGCGAGAAGCGGATCATCGAGCTCCGTTACGGCCTAAAGGACTACCAACCCCGCACCCTCGATGAGGTGGGTATTGAGTTCGGAATCAGCCGCGAGCGCGTGCGCCAGATTCAGAAAGAGGCACTGGCCAAGTTGCAAAACTCCGAGCTCAAACGGAAGCTTGAGTGGTTTAAGCTCCTTTCCGAGAAGGCATAGTAAGCAACCCAAGCGATCAGCCGTCAGTGATCGGCTTTCAGTATTTAGTGAAACCGGCTTTTTTTGCTGAGAGCTGATAGCTAAGAGCTGAACGCTACTCTATCTCCTCGCTGTGTGAGCAGTTCTTGTTACTACAGAGAAGCTTGTTACCTCTCTCTATGAGAACCCCGCTCCCACAGGCGGGGCAGACTTTGACCGGACGCTCACTCACCGCAAATCTGCACTTCGGGTAGTCACTGCAGCTGTAGAAGGTTCGTCGCCGCTTTTGGGAGTACTTCTCGACCAAAACGCCCCCCTTGCAAAGCGGGCAGGGGACACCGGTAGAGACGGAAGCGGTTTCCCCGCACGCAGGGTTGGTGCAGCGATAGTAGCGGCCATAGCGACCGGTCTTTAACTCCATCGGTGAACCGCACTTGGGACAAGTAATCTTTGCTCTTGTTTTACTCGCCGCCTCTTCCAACGCCTCGCGGATAATTAAGGTCCCCTCCTCATAGTGGTAGGGAAGATCTGGTGGGAGGCTTAAGGTATTCCGACAGTCAGGGTAGTTAGAACACCCGAGGAAGTGAGAACCCTTCCAGTAGCGCAGTTCCATCGGTGCTCCACACTTGCCGCATAAAACGTCGGTCATAACGCGAAACGGCCGCTCTTTTCCATTGTCAATTAAAGCATTAAGTGTGCTCAACCGCTCGGAGAATGGGCCGTAGAACTCGTTGAGCGCGTCGAGGCGCGTCAGTTTTCCCTCCTCGATTTGATCCAAATCCTCTTCCATATGCGCGGTAAAGTGCGCCTCCACCGTCTCTGAGAAGTGCTGCTTTAAGAAATCGACCACTACCTGCCCAAGAAGGGTTGAGCGTAGACTCCCCTTTTCTTTGTCGGCGTAGCGACGCTCCTGAATAACAGAGACGATAGAGGCATAAGTGCTCGGCCGACCGATCCCCTCCTTCTCCAAGAGGTTAATCAGCCCGGCCTCACTGTAGCGGCGCGGTGGTTCGGTGAACTTTTGCTTGGTCTTTATATCCTCCAGGATGAGAGCTTCTCCCTCCTTTAATCCAGCAGGGATCTTCTCTTCTTTTGATCTCTGCTCGGGAAAGAGGGTAAGGAACCCGTCGAACTCTAATGTGCTCCCGGTTGCCTCCAAGGTATAAGGGGGGGCTTTAAGGAGCACCTTGCGCTGGCGATAGACCGCGGGAGTCATCTGGGTAGCAAGAAAACGGTTATAAATCAGTGTATACAACTTGCGTTGGTCGGGGGTAAGGTGCGCGACAACCGTCCCCAAAGAGCGCCCTGGGGCGGTGGGTCGAATTGCCTCGTGCGCATCCTGAGAGCGCTTCTTGTTTTTATAGTAGCGGACCTTTGGTGCAAGGTAGCGCTCACTGTGCCACTTGAGAATCGCCCGTCTCACTGCTTCCACAGCTTCCTCCGAAACCCGCACCGAATCGGTTCGCATGTAAGTGATCAACCCCACGTTTCCCTCTGGTAGACGGACTCCCTCGTACAGTTCCTGCGCGATCCTCATCGTCCGTTTTGGCGTGAAGCCAAGTAGGGACGAGGCGGTCTGCTGCAAGGAACTAGTGATAAACGGCGGCGGCGGCTGGCGGAGCCGCTCTTTCTCGGTGAGTGAACCAACCACGATCTTGCTCTTACGCAGATCCTTTAGTACCGCTTCTGCCTCTGACCGGCTGTGGATTACGATCTTTTTATCATCCTTTTTTGTGAGGGAGGCGATGAACGGTTCCTCATCCCGCAGGTACACGTCGATCTCCCAGTACTCCGTGGGGACAAAGTGAGCGATCTCTGCCTCGCGGTCACACAGGAAACGCAACGCAACTGACTGCACACGCCCTGCAGAGAGCCCCTCGAACCGGTTACCAGCAAGGACTTTAGAGAGGAGTGGGCTCACCTGATAGCCAACGAGTCGGTCAAGGATCCGGCGTGTCCGCTGCGCCTCCACCTTATTGAGATCAATCTGGGAAGGATTTTCCAGTGCCTTCAGGATGACCGATTTCGTGATCTCGTTGAACACCGGCCGTGAAAAGGCCTCATCATCCTTGATTACCCGCTTTAAGATCGTGTACAGGTCGTAGGCGATTGCCTCCCCTTCCCGGTCGTGGTCAGTGGCGAGATAGACCTTCTCCGCCCGACTCGCTGCCTCGCGCAACTCTCCTAATCGCTTACTGCGCTTTGTCTCCAACCTCGGGGTGAACCCGTTCTCGACGTCCACCCCCAGGTCGTTCTTTGGAAGGTCGCGGACATGCCCCTGTGAGGAGAGAACCTGATACTCCTTCCCCAGGTACTGCCCAATTGTCCGCGCCTTGGTAGGCGACTCAACAATAATGAGCTTTTTCAATTCCACAAACTCCTTTCTTAAAACCGGCAAATTATACAGAAGATCGCGCAAAAGTCGAAGATTTGCGCTTCCAGTTACCCCCACGAGGATGAACCGATTAAGGTAAGGGCCAAGTGAAGCCTTCCCTCGCGGAAACCAAACGCTACACCTGATACAATACAAAGGTAATAGGAGGGGTTATGCGCTACGTTGTCATCGAGGGGCTGCCCGCTTCAGGCAAGAGTGAGACACTGGCCCTTCTTTCCCGTTTCTACCCCGAGAGGGTGAAGATCCTTCCCGAGCTTGTCAAGGAAGTAGCAATGCGGGAGGAGATTAACCTGTTCTCCGAGCGTGAGCGACTCACAAAGGCGATACTCACTGCATTACCTCAGCGCCGGGAGCAGATTGAGGAAGTCCTGAGCCAGAGGAAGCTCTGCCTGGAGGAATCACACCTGGGGGTCCATCTTGCTTATGCCAGGGCGCTTCAGGATCGCTCGTTCATCTCAGCCTACCCGAAGATCCAAGGCTCCCTTCCCGCTCCAGACCTCTACCTGCGCCTGGAGATTCCGATCGAACTCTCACTCAAGCGCCAGCGAGCGCGGGGAACGCTCCAGTTTGATGTAGGCGACTCAACCTTAGAGCGGATGCTCACACACCTGCAAGGTTGGCATATTGCTCAGGGGAACAACGTGATGACCCTAGACGCCAATCGACCTCCATCGGTGTTCCTCTCCGAGGTCGAAAAGATCCTCGGGCTTGACTATGTACCTGCACAGGCTTCCCTTAAGGAGACATTTGACACCCTCTTGCTCCTCGGCCGGCCCGCAAGCGGGAAGAGCGAGTTCATAGACTTCATGAAAAAGTGCCCGCTTGAGCGGCGAGCACAGCGGTATCACATTGCTCCGTTCCGTGTCGTTGATGACTTCCTTATTCTGTGGGAGAAGTTCGAAGAGGATAACCTGTGGGAACGCCTCGGCCGAGGGCGACTCTACTCACGGCCAGCAAACGGTAACTACTCCGTCATCGACAGTGGAATATGGCCCTTTCTGATCGGAAAGATCAACCACCGCATTGAAGAGTTGCTCGCAAAGGTAGATGCCCTTTCCCACAAGACTCTCTTCATTGAGTTCTCCCGCGGAGGGAAGCACGGTTATGTGGAGTCCCTTAAATACCTCTCCCTCAAGCTCCTTTCCCGCACAGCTATCCTCTATGTCTCGGTCTCATTCGCGGAGTCCCGGCGCCGAAACCTCGCCCGCTACGACGAAGAGCAAAAGTCTAGAATTCTCACCCACAGCGTCCCCCCTGAGGAGATGGAGCGAACCTATGGGCAAGACGATTGGTTCGACCTTGCCCCAAATCCGCAGGGGACAGTCGAGGTGAACGGAACTCGCGTCCCGTATGTGACGATGAAAAACGAACCGGAATCGACAGACCCGAACATCCTGGACACCCGCTATCGCGAAGCGCTCGATCGTCTGTACACCCTGTGGCAGGAGAATAGACTAAAATAGGCTTTTAGGGCGGTAAAACTTCACAAAAGACGCGTTTGAAGTTGCGGTAGCAGACTTTTTCCACCTGCACCTCTTTCAAGCCAGCTCGTAGGAGGAGTTGAGCAATCTTTGGATAGTCTGCAATTCCCTCGATCCCCACCGGCATGCTTGAGATCCCGTCGAGGTCGCCACCCAGGCCAACGCAGTCCTCTCCGCCGATATCGATCGCGTGGAGAACGTGCCGCGTCACCCAGTCGATCGACGGTCGCGGCAACGAAGCGATCTTCCCCTTGAATATCTTCTCCCTTACCCCGGGCGTGTCGTTCGCCTCGGATTGCACCCTACGATAAGCGCTCTCTTCGCGGGCAAATTCAGGATCGAGGAAACCGGAATAGAGGTTGATTCCCATCACACCTCCCCGATCAGCGAGAGCACGGATCATCCCGTCGGTGAGGTTACGCAGGCTTGGACAGAGGGCACGGCAGTTGGAGTGGCTGGCAATGAACGGTCGTTTCGTGACTTCGCAGACGTCGTCGAACGCCGTATCCGAGAGGTGGGAGACATCTACCATCACCCCTAACTCCTCGGCAAGCTCGATCACCTTCCTCCCCTTTGCAGTGAGTGGCGTATTCTCACCAAACGCTGTCCCTGAGAATGGGTTGTCCTGCCAGGCAGGGATTAAGTTCCTCACCCCCAACCGATAGAAGTGATGAAGAGCCTCTGCATCTCCTTCCAACGGATCGGCCCCTTCCAGGCCGATCAGTGCCGCGATTGGCCCACCCTCGCAGGCTGCACAAAGGTCGGAGGCAGTGCGAACGACCTCCATCTTTCCCTCGCTTCTTGCGGCCATCTCGCCGATCGTGCGGATCATCCCCTCCGCTGTCTCGCGTTCCTTTCCTGGGTAGCGCTCGCTCAATACGAAACAGGCAAAGACCTGTGCGCACGAGTTGGCAGCGATCATCCCAGGAAGGCTGACGTGCCCTTTCCCCTCGCCGGTCTGAAAGTCGAGCGAGTGGTCCATCACCTTCTTTACGGTATCGCAGTGTGTGTCGAAGAACTTCATCGGGGCTCGTTATCCGTGCTGAGAGAGATGGGCGACCGCCTCGATCTCGATCGGTGCCCCCTTGGGAAGGGCCGCTACTTGTACACAGGAACGGGCCGGGGGGACACCTGGAAAGAACTCCTCATAGACTGCGTTCACTGTCGCGAAGTCGGCCATGTCAGTGAGGAAGATGGTGACCTTAATAACGTCATTCATCTGTACACTCGCTGCCTTAAGTACCGCCCGAACGTTTTCTAGGGACTGGTGCGTAGCCGCGGCAATGTCTCCGCTTGTCAACTCACCGGTGGGCTTGGCTGGTAGTTGTCCAGAGGTGAATACGAAGTTCCCAGCACAGATCCCCTGGGAGTACGGTCCTACCGCCAGAGGGGCGTTATCAGTTCTAATCGCCTCTTTCAATTTTTTTATCCTCCTTTATCTGACTAAATCAAACGAAGCTTCTCTCCGCCTTCCTTGAATGCCTCAATAGCCTTTTCTAACTGATCTTTAGTGTGCTTTGCCGATAACTGCACTCGAATCCTTGCCTTACCACGCGCCACCATGGGAAAGACAATTGGCAGGACATAGATCCCTTTCTCCCAAACGAAATCGGTCAGTTCCTTTGCTACCTTACTCTCTCCACACATAATCGGGACGATCGGCGTCTCACTATTGCCGGTGTCGAATCCGAGGGCCTGGACCGCCTTGATGAAGTAGTTGCGGTTCTCCCACAGCTTCTCCAACCATTGAGGTTCGGTGTCGAGTACATCGATCGCTGCGATGCAGGCTGCAGCCACTCCAGGGGGGACAGCACCACTCAGAAGCCAGCTTCTGGATTTATTTAGCGCAAAATTCCGCAGATCCTCACTCCCTGTAATATGCCCACCGACCACTCCGAAGGCCTTGGAGAAGGTCCCCATCTCTACATGCACCTGGTTGTGATCCAACCCAAAATGACTGACTATTCCGCGCCCTTTTTCTCCAAGAATGCCCTCTCCGTGAGCATCGTCCACATACACCCCGGCCCCGTGCTCGGAAGCGATCTTCGCAATCTCGGAGAGCGGAGCGAGGTCTCCATCCATACTGAATACGCCATCAGTGATGATCCAGATATGATTGTAGGGAGGATCATGCCTCTCCGCCTCGTCCATCACCCGCGTTAGATCCTCCATGTCTTTGTGCCTGTAGATCTTCCGATCCGCATGGGAGATTCGAATCCCATCGATAATGGAACCATGGTTTAGTTCATCGGAGACAAAGAGATCACCACGGCCAGCCAGTTGCGGAATTAGACCTTCATTGGCCATAAACCCAGTCTGGTAAGTCAAGGAAGCTGGTGCAACTTTGAAGCGAGCAAGACGACGGTCCAATTCTTCGTGGAGAGCCATATCCCCGGCAATGGACCGATCGCTTCCAGCGCCAGCTCCATACTCCTTAGTCGCCTCCATCATGGCATTAACAACCTTGGGGTGAGTTGACAGATTGAGATAATTGTTGGCGGCAAGCATCACCACCTCTCTACCATCGATGGTACAGCTGGGACCACTGCTACTCTGAAGTTCCTTTGGTTCCCAGGTTAAACTCTCACGCACCAAGCGCTGATACTCCTCACCTAGATACTTCGTCGGATGCCTTTTAGGGTTCACACGAATCACCTCTTTCATCTATGATAACAATTTCTCCTGGCTGGCCAGCACGCAGCGACAAGCAATAGCCCCGATAAATGGAGATAATCCATATTATGACAAAGCGCCTTCCTAATTCCAACCCGTCCTCCCATGGCGTTCCTTTGTCCGCCATTAGACCCTCCTGTACAATCTTCTGACAATGGAGAAAGGGGGTACTAGTTGGCACGAAAGACACCAAGGATTCTGGTAACAGGAGCTGTCGGCCAGATTGGCTCTGAACTGACAATGGCATTACGAAAGCGGTATGGGAACAACAACATCGTCGCCGCTGGGCACCGAAAAGATCCCAGCCTTGCGTTGTGTGACTCCGGTCCCTTCACTCGGATCGATGTGACCGACAGGGAGCAAATCGAACAGGTTGTAACGCGCCACAAGATCAACACGATCTACCACATGGCAGCGATCCTCTCTGCCGTAGGAGAAGAAAAACCACAGCTTGCCTGGAACGTGAACATGGGTGGCCTGTACAATGTTCTCGAAGTAGCAAGGGAGTACAAGATAACACGGGTTTTTTTGCCCAGCTCAATCGCCGTTTTCGGCCCGGAGACACCACGGGATTGCACTCCGCAAGAGACAGTCCTCCACCCGACGACGATCTATGGGGTGAGCAAGGTGGCGGGTGAACTCCTCGGAGACTACTACTGTCACCGTTTCGGCTTGGACGTACGCGGTCTACGCTACCCCGGTATCATCTCCAGTGAGACCCCACCTGGAGGAGGAACCACTGACTACGCAGTAGAAATCTTCTACGAAGCGATCAAGCATAAGCGATACACTTGCTTTGTGCGAGAAGACACAGTTTTACCGATGATGTATATGCCCGATTGCATCAAGGCGACCATCGCCCTAATGGAGAGCGACCTTTATTGCCTCAAGCACCACTGTAACTTCAACGTCGCAGGGATGAGTTTCGCCGCTGGGGAACTAGCTGCCGAAATTAAAAAACACCTCCCGGAGTTTATCTGTGATTACCGCCCTGACTTCCGACAACAGATCGCCGATTCGTGGCCAAAGTCTCTCGACGATCGCCCAGCCCGAGAGGAATGGGGGTGGAAGCCATCTTACGATTTGGCCTCAATGACCACGGATATGCTAAAGTGTTTACACACCCACTACGAGGAAGGAACCCTCCTCTAAATGGGAAAACTCACCTTTCAAGGTAAAATCCTCCGGTGAGCGCTCAAACAAGCATCAATCGTGCCTGTTCAGCACCGTCTCCTCGGCGCGGGCCGAGCTTTACTACCCGCGTGTATCCACCGGGGCGTTCCTTATACCTCGGTCCGATCTCGCTGAATAACTTGGTGACCGCTTCCTTGTCTTGCAGTCGAGAGAAGACAATCCGCCGTGCATGCTGATCTCCCCGTCTTGCCAGCGAAATGACCCTTTCGGCGTACCGTTGACAGGCCTTAGCGCGTGCGAGCGTTGTGTCTACCTTGCTGTGCAGGATCAACCCTTTTGTAACGTTTGCCAGGACGCTTTCTCGGTGGCTCTTCGTCATGCCGAGCTTATCGATGTCCCGCCGATGCCTCATCTTGAACCTCCTGCTCACCCTTGAGCGCGTAACCGAGTTCCCTCAACCGATCCTCCACCTTGCTCAAGGTCTTTGCGCCAAACCCATGAATGTCAAGCAGTTCCTCATGTGGCCGGGTAAGGAGCTCTCCCAACGTAGTGATCTCCGCCTCCAGAAGGAGGTTGCAAGCACGCTGATCGATCTGCAACTCACTCAACGAAACCGCTAAAGCGCTTTCCTCCTCTTCCCCCTCTTCCGCAGCAAGCCCGAACGGGTGCTGGGCAAAGTCGCTGAACAGGTCAAAATGCCGCTGCAGGATCCGCACTGACTCGGAGAGAGCCTCCTCAGGCTTGATCCCCCCGTTAGTGGTCAACTCAAGAATCAACCGCTCATACTCCGTCTTTCCCCTGACGCGGGTCCCTTCGATCACGAAGTTCACCTGCCTCACCGGAGAGAAATCTGAGTCGATTGGAATAACCGCCAAGGGTGAATCCTCGAGCTTATTCTCCTCTGCTGGGCGGTAGCCGAATCCCGCTTCCACTTCCATCTCTATCTCCAGGAAACCCTTCTTGTTCAGGGTAGCGATGTGCAAGTCGGGATTGATCACTTCTACTCCAGAAGGAAGCGATATGTCGGTGGCGGTCACCTCACACGGCCCCTTACTCTCGAGGATGAGTCGCTTCAGCTCATCCCCATGAAGGCGCAACGCAAGGTCCTTGATATTAAGGATAATCTCAAGGACGTCCTCTTTGACCCCCTCGATCGTGTCGTACTCATGGTGCTTACCAGCGAAGTTCACCCTCACCACCGCGGCACCCGGTATCGAGGCTAGGAGAACCCGGCGCAGGCTGTTGCCAAGGGTAGTGGCAAACCCGCGTTCGAGCGGTTCGATGACGATCTTGCCATAGGTGGGGGTCAACTCTTCAGTCTTGATCCCCTGCGGGAAGACCAGTTCATCCATACCTACCTCCTAGCGGGAGTAGAATTCAACGATCAGGTTCACGGCGATACTATGCCCGATCTCTTCCACGTTAGGAGGGGCAATTACCTGGCACTTCAGCGCTTCCAGGTTCTTCTCCAGCCAACGCGGAATCTCGCGGTCTTTGTTTTCCTCTACGATTCCCTTCACCCGGTCGCGTCGTCCTTCCTTAACCAACACGGTATCCCCCTCCCGCACCAACACGGAAGGGATGTTGACTGCCCTGTCGTTTAGTTGGAAGTGACCGTGCACAATCAGTTGACGCGCCTGTGCGCGCGAGGAGGCAAATCCAGCGCGATAGAGGGTGTTATCAAGCCGCCGCTCGAGGAGAGAGAGAAGTGCCTCACCGGTGACCCCTTTCCGCCGCTTCGCTTGCTCCACGTAGTTGCGAAACTGCTGCTCTCTCACGCCGTAAATCCGCTTCGTCTTCTGTTTCTCGCGCAGGTGGAGAAGGTATTGACTCCTCCGTGGGCGACGCCTCTTCGGCCTCTCCCCCGGCGGAGAACTGCGGCCCGACATCGGACAGCTCCTCGTATAGCACCGACTCCCTTTCAGGAAGAGCTTCTCCCCTTCCCTACGGCACTTTTTGCACTTAGGGTCTGTATCTCGCCCCATTATCGTTTCACCTTACTGCTGCTGTGAGAGACCGGGGTGACGTTCTTGACCTCTTCAACCCGGATACCCGATCCCTTAATGGTCTGTACTACAGACTGTCTCCCCGATCCAGTCCCCTTTACTGTCACATATACGGATCGAATCCCGTATTCTTTCATTTCACGTATCAGCGACTCGGCCGCAATCTGGGCGGCATAAGGAGTCCCCTTTCGCGATCCCTTGTACCCAACCACCCCTGGACTCTTCCAGGTAATCGGGTCCCCGTTCGGGTCAGTCACAGTGATGATCGTGTTGTTGAAGGTAGCGTGAATATGGACACGTGCCCGCTCAAGCTTGATGTTCTTCGCCATCCCTACCTCTTCTTTCCTGCCTTGGCCGGTCGTGGCCCTTTCCAGGTTCGCGCGTTCGACCGTGTATGCTGCCCGCGAACTGGAAGCCTTCGCTTATGTCGGATCCCGCGATAGGCATTGATATCCTTCAGCCGCTGAATGCCAGCATAGATTCGACGGCGCAGGTCTCCCTCCACCACATATTGCTCTACCTCCCGCCGCAGAGCTGCGATCTCCTTCTCGGTCAGATCCCTTACCCTAACGCCCGGCGAGATCCCTGTTCGCCCGATGATTTCAGCAGCGCGCGAACGGCCAACCCCAAAGATGTAGGTAAGACCAATCTCGATCCTCTTGTCATTCGGCAGGTTGACCCCGGCTATCCGTGCCATGTCTTTCTCCCCTTAGCCCTGTCGCTGCTTGTGCTTGGGATTCTTGCAGATAATCATCACTCGACCGTTACGTCGAATCACCTTGCACTTAGCACACATTTTCTTTACCGAACTTCGCACCTTCATCGTAAATTAACGTAGCGGTTAACTCTCCCGGTATACGATCCGTCCCTTGGTCAGGTCGTATGGCGAGAACTCTACAACCACGCGGTCTCCTGTCAGGATACGAATATAATTTTTGCGGATTCGACCTGAAATATGACACAGAACGACATGTCCATTGGTCAGCCTCACGCGAAACATTGAGCTCGGCAGGCTCTCAATAACCTCACCTCGCTGTCGGATCACATCCGTCTTTTTTTGATCGCGTTTTTCCGACTTAACCACTACGTCTTCATTCACCTCCTATCGTCAGGATATCTATTCCCCTCTCCGTCAGGGCAACGGTATGTTCAAAATGCGCTGCTAGGCCACCAGTTGCCGTCACTACAGTCCAGTTGTCATCGAGGACCCGAGTCGGTTCAGGATCGGTCTTCACCATCGGCTCGATTGCGAAGACCATCCCCGGTTGTAGCCGTGGGCCCTGTCCTGGCAGACCGTAATTCGGAATTTGGGGATCCTCGTGTAGCTTTCTCCCTATACCATGCCCTACATACTCTCTCACCACGTGCAGCCCCTTACTCTTCACATAGGAGCCGATCGCATGCGAGATGTCTGATAGACGATTCCCAATTGTAACCCGTTTGATACCCTGCCACAAGCTCTCCTCGGTTACCCGCAGGAGGTGATCCGCTGCCTCATCAATGTCACCAATAGGAACTGTCGTTGCCATATCCATATACAGACCTTCGCGAAAGAGACCGATGTCGATGGAGAGAATATCCCCGGCTTTAAGCAGCCGCTCCGATGGGATCCCATGCACCACTTCGTCGTTGATCGAGGCACAGATCGTCGCTGGATACCCCTGGTAACCCTTAAACGCCGGTTTCGCCCCCGCTTTGCGGATCAGCGCCTCGGCTAAGTGATCAAGGGAGGCGGTGCTCTTTCCCAGGGTTACCTCCTCACAGATCGCGCGTAAGGTCAAAGCAAGTATTCTCCCATTCTCACGCATGATAGCAATCTCGGAGGGGGTCTTAAGAGAGATCATCCAGAGAGGAGGTCCATGATTCTGTTGAGTACCACAGCAGTCGGCTGAGCACCATCAACCTCACGCAGCAGCCCTCGCTCACGGTAGAAATCAACCAGGGGGGCTGTCGCCTGCATGTACACGTCATATCGGTTATCGACCACCTCAGGTCGATCGTCGTCCCGCTGGAAGAGTTCTCCTCCACAGAGGTCACAGCGGGTTTTGATCTTCGGCGGATTGAAGAGAAGGTTATAGATCTTTCCGCACTCGCGACACACGCGGCGTGACGAAAGCCGCTTTATCACTTCCGCCCGCGACAGGGTGATGTTAATCATCAGATCGAGCGAGGTGATCTTTAAAAGCGCCTCGGCCTGGGCGACCGTACGTGGGAACCCGTCGAGGATGAACCCGTCCGTTTTCGCAATCCGCTCATGAATCATGTCGATGATAAGCTTGTCTGGGACGAGATCACCACGATCCATATGTAACTTTGCCGCCCGACCAATTTCTGTCCCGTGTGCCACCTCATCGCGAAGTATGTCACCGGTCGACAGATGACAAAGACCGGTTTTGTCAGAGATCAGCTTCGCCTGAGTTCCTTTTCCTGCGCCAGGAGGGCCGAGGAGGGCGATCCTCTCACGAGCCATTATCTCCTCCGTCCAAGAAGGCCCCCAGCCTTGGTCAAGCTTTCATAGTGACGCATGACAAGGTGAGCTTCGATCTGCATCAGGGTATCGATCCCAACCCCGACTACAATCAGGAGTGACGTCCCCCCGATGAGGAACATCCCTCGAATCCCGCTTAACGCCGAGAAGATGTACGGCAACACGGCGACCGCAGCCAGGAAGAGCGCACCGATCAATAGCAGCCGATTCAGCACCCCCGAGATGTAGTCGGCCGTCGATTTCCCCGGTCGCACACCGGGTATGAACCCCCCCGACTCGCGCACGTTCTTTGCCACATCCTGCGGATCAAAGACGATCGAGCTGTAGAAGTAGGTGAAGAAGATAATAAGAATCACGTAGGCAAGAATATAGGGAAGGCTCCCATTTTGGACGTAAGGTGTCAACCACGCTAGCCCTGGAGCCCACTGGGTTAGGGTCATCGGCATGGTGAGAAGAGCCGAGGCGAAGATGATTGGGATGACCCCACCCTGATTCACACGGATTGGCAAGTGTGATGTATGCCCGCCGTAGACACGGCGGCCGGAGGTTCGCTTGGCGTACTGGATCGCGATCTTCCGCTGTCCCTGTTGAATCATGGTCACCCCAGCAACGACTATCACCAGAATAGCAAAGAACGCCAGCCCCCAGAACGGGCTCACCGTGCCCGCGGAAATCTCGATGTAGGTCGATTGTAGCTGCGCAGGGAAACGGGAGAGGATCCCGATCATGATGATCATGCTAATTCCATTCCCGATTCCGTTCTCAGTCATCCTCTCTCCGAGCCACATCAGGAAGATCGTCCCCGTGGTCAAAGTGAGAACCGAGGTAAGGTAGAACCAAAGTCCACCGCTTGCCAAGCCCCAGTTGACAATCAACATACTCATCGTCGCGCCTTGCACGAGCGCCAAGCCCAGGGTCGCCCAACGGGTATAGGTGGTGATCTTCCGCCGCCCCTCGCGGCCTTGCTGCTGCAGCTCCTTCAATTTGGGAATAACAGCGGTGAGCAAGCTGAAGATAATCGAGGCGTTAATGTACGGCGTGACCCCGAGGGCAAACAGCGAGAACCGCTGTAACGCCCCACCGGTGAACATGTTCATAAAATCGAAGATTCCACCACCCTGCGTGGCAAAGAAGTTCTTAAGCGCTTCCGCATCGACACCAGGAACAGCGATATGGGTTCCCGCGCGGAAAACAATGATCGCGCCGAGGGTAAATAATATTCTCTTGCGAAGCTCCGGAACCTTGAACAGGTGCGAGAATTTCTCCCACATGCTCAGGCCACCTCAACCTTTCCACCCGCCTGCTCGATCTTCCGTCTGGCTGCATGTGTAAAGCGGTGTGCCCGCACCGTGAGAGGCTTACTCAGCTCCCCCCTGCCTAGGACCTTCAACCGCGCTTCACTTCCTTTGACAAGGTTCATTTCACGCAAGCGTTGAAGCGTCACCTCAGCCTGTGCCGGAAAACGGCTCTCGATAGCATCCAGGTTCACACAGGCGTACTTAACACGTGTATAGTTATGAAAACCCCGTTTAGGAAAACGCATCCATATTGGGGTCTGTCCACCTTCGTAACCAAGCCGAACCCCACCACCGCTGCGGGAGTTTTGTCCCTTGGTTCCGCGACCGCTCTCGTGTCCGCCGCGTCCAGATCCATAGCCACGCCCAACGCGCTTCCGCTTGTGAACACTCCCTTTAGTAGGGCGAAGATCCTCAAGTTTCATCCTTGACCTCCTCGCCCACTTCGTCCTCATGCCCTCGAAGCGTCTTAACTTCGCTACGGCTACGCAGTTGTGCCAAACCGTTTATCGCCGCTCGCGACAGGGTGAGAGGGTTCGTCGTTCCCAAGGATTTAGTCAGAATATCCTTTACCCCGGTCAGCCGACAGATTGCCCCCACCGTCACCCCGGCGATGACTCCTGTACCAGCGTGAGCTGGCTTCAACAGGACCCTCCCCGCCTTGAACTTCCCAATCACTTCATGGGGAACCGTCCCTCCGTCCAGTTGAACTTCGATCAGGTTCTTTTTGGCGTCGCGGATCGCCTGGTGGATAGCGCGCGGGATCTCGGTCGTATTTCCCAAACCAACTCCGACTCGACCTTTACGATCCCCGACGACTATCAGCACTCTGAACTTCAGATTTCGACCACCCTTGGTAACCTTGCTCACCCGTCTGATCTCTATGATCTCATTTTCAAACTCGTCGGTGGTGATCAAAACCTTAACCCTCCCTTACGAGCTTCCTCAGCCAGAGCAGCAACCACACCGTGGTAAGGGTAGCCACCCCGATCGAAGACAACCGTTTCAATGCCGCTTTTAAGCGCCCGCTTAGCCAAAAGCTCTCCTACCTTCTTTGCGGCGGGGATGTTGCATCCGTGCACCATCCCTTGCAACTCTTTATCAACCGTAGACGCCGACGCGAGAGTCTCGCCCGCCTCGTCGTCGATTAGCTGGGCGTAGACGTGGCAGAGGCTCTTGGTGACACACAGACGAGGACGCTCCCCCGTCCCGTGGACTTTCTTGCGAAGCCGACGGTGGCGCTTGATGCGCTGTGCCTTCCTGTTAATCATCGCCATCTCATTCACTCTCCCAAGCCAGCGCCCTGGCCTCCAAGCTTACCGGCCTTGTGTAACACCTGTTCATCCTTGTACCTGATACCTTTCCCTTTATACGGCTCAGGCTTGCGCAACGCCCGAATCTCGGCAGCAACCTGCCCAACCTGCTGCTTGTTTGCCCCACGGAGGATGATCTCTCCGGGATTTGGAAGTTCGGCTTCCACGTGCTCGGGGAGCTCGTACTCTACCGGCTTTGAATAGCCAAGATCAAGAATGAGAGTCCTCCCCTGAAGTCTCGCCCGATATCCGAGCCCCTTTATCAACAGCGCTTTCTCCCAGCGCTGCGAGACGCCGTACACCATGTTGGCGAGAAGGCTGCGGTAAAGGCCGTGAAAGGCGCGGTACTGCTTCCCCTCATGCCGACGTTCCACTGAGGCGATCCCATCAGCAACGGTGATCTCTACCACATCCGGGCGATAGGTCTGCACGAGGCGACCGTATTTTCCTTCCACCGCAATCGTCACCGGTCCGACCACGACCTTGACATCATCCGGAATTTTCACTGGGACCTTCCCGACCTTAGACATCGCTTACCACCTTACAACACCTCACAGAGAACCTCGCCCCCGATCCCTCGCTCCTGAGCCTCACTCCCCAAGAGAACACCTTGGGAAGTAGAGAGGATACAGATCCCCATGCCACCCAAGGGCCGTGGGATCTCCTCCTTGCCAACATAGACACGGCGAGAGGACTTGCTCACAAGCCTAATGTCGGTGATCGCCCGTTTCGCCTGACTCCGTTCTCCCTCATACTTAAGTTCAATACGAAGCACAGGCTGGGGCTCGCGAGGAAGCACCTCGTAGCCCATGATGTAGCCTTCCGCTTCTAGGATACGCGCGACCGCCTCTTTCATATTCGAGTGTGGCATCAAGACCTCAGGGTGAAATTTCGCGCTCGCGTTTCGTATGCGCGTTAGCATATCGGCAATGGGGTGCGCTATCATCATCGTCCTTCCTTACCAGCTTGACTTCTTCACGCCGGGGATCTCCCCCTTGTGCGCGAGCTTGCGAAAGCAAAGTCGACAGATTCCAAAATCACGGATGTACCCGTGTGGGCGCCCACACAGGCTGCACCGATTGTATGCCCTGACTGAATACTTTGGTTCCTTGTTGCTCTTTATGATCAGCGCCTTCTTTGCCATTCACTCTCCCCCTAATCCTTGAAAGGAAGTCCAAGCCCCTTTAACAGGGCGTATCCCTCTTGATCGCTCCTCGCGGTAGTAACAATCGTGATATCCATTCCCTGGGTTGCAGTGATCTCGTTGTATGAAATTTCCGGAAAGGCCAACTGCTCGCTTAACCCAAGTGAGTAGTTACCCCGGCCGTCGAACGAGGAGCTCGACAGGCCGCGGAAGTCACGGATCCCAGGAAGGACTGCGTTGAACAATTTGTTTAAGAATTCATACGCCCGGGCACGGCGCAACGTCACCTTGCATCCAATCGGTTCCCCGGCCGTAAGGTGGAAGTCGGAAATTGAGTACCTCGCCTTTGTCACGATCGGCTTCTGCCCAGTGATCTTCGCCAGGTTCTTCACCGCACCCTCGAGCACTTTTGGATTGTCCGTATCTGAGATCCCCATATTAATAATGACCTTCTCCACACGCGGGACTTGCATCACGTTCTTAAGGCGAAGCTCCTTCATCAACCGTGGAACAACCTCTGTTTTAAACTTTTCAGCTAGCAACATCTCTATCTAAATATCTCCCCACACTGTTTGCAGCGACGCATCTTTTCGCCGTCCACCATCGTGAATCCGACCCGCGTCGGAATTCCACACTCAGGACAGACCGGCAGCACATTGGAAACGTGAATCGTCCCCTCACGCTTTATGATCCCCGGCTCACGTAGGCTCTGCGTCGCCCGCTGGTGCTTTGTGATCATGTGCACATTCTCCACGATGATACGATTTCGCTCAGGGTAGACGACGAGCACCTTCCCAATCTTCCCGCGGTCGTTTCCGGCAATCACCTTCACTCGGTCTCCCTTGCGCACCTTTCTCATCATCCACTCCTTTACAGGACCTCAGGAGCGAGGGAGATAATCCGCAACATCCTCTTATCCCGCAGTTCGCGTGCCACCGGTCCGAACACACGTGTCCCGATCGGTTCACCCTGGTTGTTGATAAGAACGATTGCGTTATCATCGAATCGGATGTAGGTTCCATCTTTCCGGCGGTACGCACTACGCGTACGGACGATGACCCCTTTCACGATCTGCCCCTTCTCAATGTCACTCGTGGGAAGGTGCTTGCGCACCGAACCAACTACAATATCCCCGATCTCGCCACGTCGCCGGTGCGACGGCCCCAGGACGTTGATGCAGCGGACCTGTTTCGCCCCAGAGTTATCCGCCACCCTAAGCATCGTCTGCATTTGAATCACGCCTAGGCCTCCGCTTTCTCAATGATTTCAACCAGTCTCCAGCGCTTGATCCGGCTGTAAGGACGGGATTCCTCAATCTTCACTAAATCCCCTAGTCCCGCCGCCCCAACAGGATCATGTGCGTAAAACTTAAAATGTTTCCGGATATACTTGGGGTAGCGAGGATGGAGGCGACGTTCCTCAACCTTTACAACAATGGTCTTCTCCATGCGATCGCTCACCACCCGCCCGATCTTCACTTTCTTCATCCTCTCGCCTCCCGCATCTTCTCGCGGGCAACCGTCATCACCCGGGCAATATCCTTGCGGGTCTTTGCCAGTTCGGCTGTATTATCCAACTCTCCACTCACCTTCTGGAAACGCAGATTGAACAGTTTCCTCTTAAGTTCCCTCCCCTTCTGTGTCAGTTCCTCTGCAGTCAACTCGCGCAGATTCTCGGCCTTCATACCTCTCCTCCCAGCACACTCTTACGCTTCAGCCGAGTGGGAATGGGGAGTTTATGGCTGACGAGTTCGTGCACCCTTTTGGCCTCCGCCTCACCGATCCCTGCGATCTCAAATAGGACCCGCCCTGGCTTTATAACTGCCACCCAGTGATCTACCGGGCCCTTCCCTTTCCCCATGCGCGCTTCCGCAGGATGCTTCGTGATCGACTTGTCGGGGAAGATCCGAATCCAGATCTTAGAATCGCGGTGTGTCTGACGGGCGATTGTCGTCCGACAGGCCTCGATCTGTTGACCGGTAATCCAAGCAGGGGCAAGGGCCTGAATTCCGTACTCACCAAACGCGATCTCGCTCCCCCGCGTCGCCTTTCCCTTCATCCGCCCGCGATGGAATTTCCTGTACTTTGTCCTTTTGGGAAAAAGAAGAGCCATTCTATCTCACCTCATCTCGCTGCGCCAGCGGGGTACGCTCACCACGGAAGACCCACGCCTTGACCCCGATATTCCCATACTTTGTCCTTGCCTCAGTAAAACCGTAATCGATGTCCGCGCGGATCGTCTGCAGTGGAACCCGGCCCTGCATCATCGTGATCGACCGGGCGATCTCCGCACCGCCAAGTCGGCCACTCACCTTGATTTTCACCCCTTCAGCCCCCGCACCCATCACACGTCGGATCACCTCTTTCATGGCGCGGGCTGGCACAATACGGCTCTCAATCTGCATCGCCACATCTTGTGAAACAAGCGCCGCCTCCAAGTCAGGTCGCTCGACCTCCTTGATCGACACTTTTACCTTCCTCCCGGTGAGACGTTCCAGTGCCGCCTGCAATCCCTCGATCTCGCTCCCTCCCCGGCCAATGATAATCCCCGGCCGTGCCGAGCGAACAACTATCGATACACGATCCTCTTTGGACCGCTCGATGTTCACCTCGGCCACTGCGGCTCGGCGATACCGCTGGCCGATGAGGTCACGAATTCGCTTATCTTCGGCGATATACTCCGGAGCAAGTTTGGGGTTATACCAGTTGGAGATCCATTTGCGAGTTACCCCTACCCGAAATCCGATCGGATGCACCTTCTGCCCCATTATTCATCCCTCTTCTCGCCTACGACGATCGTGATGTTACTCGTCGGCCGGCGGATGATGTCAGCCCGCCCCATCGCTCGAGGCCGCAAACGCCGCAAGCTACGGCCCATGTCGACAGTAGCGCGCAGTACAACCAGTCGATCGACATCGACGTCATAGTTATTCTCTGCATTGGCGATCGCTGACTCTAACGTTTTGCGGATTGGTCGCGCCGCCTTTCTATTGGATAACGAGACAATCTGTAGTGCTTCGTTGATCTCCTTGCCGCGAATACAGTCGATCACCAACCGCGCCTTGCGAGGAGACACACGAATAAATTTCGTTACTGCGCGCGCTTCCATCATCTCTTCCTAGGTCAGGCCCGCGGCCCGTTTCTTCTTCATCCCACCGTGGGCACGGAAGGTCCGCGTCGGCGCGAACTCCCCCAGTTTGTGCCCGACCATATTCTCAACAATGTAAACCGGCACGTGCACCTTCCCGTTGTGAACCCTGATCGTCAGCCCCACCATCTCCGGGGTGACCATAGAGGCCCGCGCCCACGTTTTAATCTCCTCCAGTTCTCCCCGCTTGGCCTTATGCACCTTCTTTAGAAGGCTCTCCTGCACGTACGGTCCTTTCTTCATCGATCTCGGCATACCGTGACTCCTTATCGTCTCCCCTTGCCAGCCCGGCGCACAATGAGGACGCTTGACCGCTTTCTCTTCTTCCGCGTGCGGCCGCCCTTGGCCAACTTTCCAGTCGGCGAAACCTGCGGCCGCCCGACACGGGCGCGCCCCTCTCCGCCACCATGCGGGTGGTCGACAGGGTTCATCGCTACACCGCGTACCTTAGGCTTGCGCCCCAGGTGGCGAACGCGCCCCGCCTTCCCGTTTTTCACGTTCTTGTGGTCGGGGTTAGAGACCTCCCCGATCGTGGCTCGACACTCCGTGTCGAAGATCCGTACCTCACCGGAAGGCATACGCACGTGTGCCCGATCGCCCTCCTTGCCGATCAGCTTTGCCGACGTCCCGGCCGCGCGCGCAACTTTCCCCCCACTTCCAGGACTAAGCTCCAGGTTATGAATCACCGCTCCAAGCGGAATGCGGCGCAGGGGCATGGCGTTACCAACGCGGACCTCTGCAGTCTCCCCTGCTTCCACGCGCGCCCTAATCTGAAGCGAGATGGGCGCAAGGATGTACCGTTTTTCGCCATCGGCGTAGCTAAGAAGCGTGATCCACGCCGATCGGTTCGGATCGTACTCACGCGAGACGACTCGCGCTGGGATTCCATCCTTGGCGCGAGAGAAATCGATGGTCCGATAGCGACGCTTGTGCCCTCCACCGCGCCACCGCACCGTGGTCTTCCCCTGGAAGTTCCGTCCCCCTTTCTTGTGGATCGGTTGGAGGAGACTCTTCTCCGGTGCCACTGGCGTGAGTTCACTATAATCGGGGAGATCGGCGTGGCGACGCCCAGGCGATGTCGGCTTAAATCTCTTCAAAGACATATCTATCCCCCCATCACATCGATTCGGTCACCAGCGGCCAGTCGCACGATGGCCTTTCGCCACCGCGACGTCCGTCCGTGTAACTGGTTCAGTCGTTCTCGGCGAGGCTTGCCCTTCATATTCGCTGTCCAAACCTTTTCCACCTTTACCTTGAACAGCTCCTCGATCGCTTTCTTAATCTCGACCTTGTTCGCACCAAGGGCAACTCGAAACGCATATTTGTTATCTTCCATCTTCGCCCATGTCTCTTCGGTTAGAATCGGGGCAATGACAATATCCTCGGCATCCGCCAATTTCACCACAGCTAGAACCTTTCCTTCAACTCATCCAGCGCTCCCAAAGTAAATACAAGCTTCTCATGACGCAGAACGTCGTACACATTCACCCCAACACAGGCCAAACACTTGATCCGGGGAAGATTGGAGAAAGATTTCTTGACGGGGCGATTATACTCATCAGCAGCGACCACCATCAAGGTAGTAGTGGTCATCTGGAGACGGTTCAATAGGGAGATGGCAGCCTTAGTCTTCGGCTCCTCAAATCCCATCCGATCAAGGAGGACGACTTTCCCTTCGTGAGCGCGATCGGAGAGAGCCGAAGTCAGAGCCCCCTGGCGCATCTTCTTCGTCAGCTTCAAGTGATAGGAGCGCGGCTTCGGGCCAAAAGTAACACCACCACCAACCCAAAGGGGAGAGCGACGCGAGCCAGCGCGAGCCCGCCCGGTCCCCTTCTGTCGCCAGGGTTTGCGACCACCACCGCGTACTTCCCCGCGCGTCTTGGTCGAACTCGTCCCCTGACGCCGATTCAGAAGCTGCATGCGGACAGCCCGATGCAAAAGGTCGGGGTTGACCTTGGCGCCAAAGATACCCTTATCCAGTTCAACAACCTGGGGCTCACTCGTTCCATCAAAAGTGTACAGCTTTGCTTCAACCATCAGTTTTCCTCAACTTTAAGACAGAACCGCGCGGACCAGGGGTCGATCCTTTGAGCACCAGCAGATCCCTCTCTGGATCGACTCGCAAGACTCTCATTTTCTTAATCGTAACGCGGTTATTACCAGTGTGTCCAGGAAGCTTTTTCCCCTTAACCACTCGCCCGGGTTCGACACAGCTTCCCACTGCGCCGGGGCGACGATGGAAGTGGGAGCCATGTGATTTCGGTCCACCGGCGAAGTTCCACCTTTTTACCACTCCCTGGAAACCTAGTCCGCGCGAGATCCCGGTAACGTCAATCTTATCTCCCTCAGAAAAGATCTCCGCTCCGATCTTATCTCCTGTATTGTAAACGGAGGAGTCGTCCACGCGTACCTCAAACAGACGCCGGTACGGTGGCACACCCGCTTTCTTGTAGTGCCCTTGAAGAGGATGCGTCACCTTTCGCTCTGCGACCTCCTGATAACCGAGTTGAATCGCGTTGTACCCGTCCGTCTCCACGGTCTTTACTTGCACCACTGTACACGGCTGCGTTTCCATAACCGTCGCCCCGACAGCACGATCGTCGACGAACAACTGTGTCATCCCTATCTTTCGCGCTAAGATGCCTAGAGCCATCCGTTACACCCTCCGCCTTTAGAGCTTGATCTCGATGTCAACCCCAGTGGGAAGTTCGATGTCCATCAACGCATTGATCGTCTCCGAGGTCGGCTCCTTGATATCAAGCAACCGAGTGTGAATCCGTCGCTCAAAGTGCTCCATTGACCTCTTATCAATGTGCGGGGAGCGCAGGACCGTATAGATTCGCCTCTTCGTCGGAAGAGGGATGGGACCTGAAATCTTGGCGCGGGTCTCTGTCGCCGAGTCCACGATCTTTTTGATCGAGCTGTCGACCAGTTCATGGTCGTAGCCCCGCAGCTTGATTCTAATCTTCTCTCTCGCCATAGCTAGAGTAACCTCGACTCCTGATAATCTCCTTCCTAAACCCTTCTGGGACCACGTCGTAGCGCACCACACGCAGTGTGTAGGTAGCTCGACCTTGAGTCAAAGAACGCAGTCGCGTAGCATAGCCGAACGTCTCCGCGAGTGGGATAGCCACGAAGACGATCTGCACCATCTCCCGCGACTGAAGTTCTCGGATCTCCCCGCGTCTGCGCGCCAGGTCCTCCATAATTTCCCCCAGGTACTCGCCCGGAGTGATTACCTCCCCCTCCATAATCGGCTCAAGAAGGTCAAAACTTCCCCTCCTATATACCTTATGAAGCGCGGTAACTGCAGCCACCCGGAAGGCTAGCTCGGACGAATCGACTGGGTGAAAAGATCCCCCAATCAAGGTAGCCCCAATATCCACTAAAGGATAACCGGCGAGGGGACCGTTTGTCAACGTCTCCTTCAGCCCCTTCTCAATCGCCGCTCTATACTCCCGTGGGATCTCGTCTCTCTTGACTGTATCTGTAAATTGAAAACCTCTTCCGCGCGGGAGGGGCTCGAAGTGGACGATAACATGGCCGTATTGCCCTCGTCCTCCGGTCTGCTTGACAAATTTTCCCTCCACGTCAATCGGCTCGCTGAGCGTCTCGCGATAGGCAACCTGGGGCTGCCCCACAAGAGCAGAGATGCCGTACTCCTCACGAAGCCGGCGCACTAGGACCTCCAGATGCAGCTCCCCCATCCCTGAGATAATCGTTTGATTCGTCGTCTTATTGACATCCACACGGAAGGTCGGATCCTCTTGAGTAAGCTTCGCCAACCCCTCGGAGAGGACCCCCTGCTCGGCCTCGGTACGCGGTTCGATAGCAATAAAGACGACCGGTTCCGGAAATTTTATTTTCTCTAGGAGGATCGGGGAAGACTTATCGCAGAGCGTATCTCCAGTCGAGATCTCGCAAGAACCTACAATCGCTACGATCTCCCCCGCCTGCGTTTCATCCAAGGGAGTGCGCTGATTGGCGTGCATCCGGAAAATCTTCATAAGTCGAAGGCCCTTACCTGTTGACGCATTGAACAGATGGTTACCTGCTTCCACTTTTCCTGAATAAACCCGAATAAACACCAATCGCCCGGTATAGCGATCGGTGACGACTTTGAACGCCAACGCAGAGAATGGTTGATCAACCTCCGCTGTACGCTCTTCGTCACTACCCACTCCACGCACTGGAGGGATATCCACCGGCGAGGGAAGGTAACGAACAACGGCGTCGAGAAGCGGCTGTACGCCCTGGTTTTGGAAGGCCGAACCCCCCAAAACTGGAACAACGCTGTGGTGGATACACCCACGGCGAAGTCCTTCATGGAACGCCGCCGCGTCAATTTCTGCACCCGCAATATACGCCTCCATCACCCGGTCGTCATACTCGGCGACTCTCTCAACAGCCATTTCACGATAGCGCTCTAGCTCCTCCCAGATCGTTTCAGGAACGGAGAGATACTCATAACGCTCTCCCTTGCTCTTAGGGTCCCAGACGATCAGGCGCCGTGCGAGGAGGTCAATCATTCCCACCAAGCGGCGATTCTCGTCACGATAGGGAAGCTGAAGTGGAACGACGACCACACCCAACCGATCCTCGATCATCGCCAGGGTTTGGGTATAACTCGACTCAACGCGATCAAGCTTGTTGACAAACGCCAAGCGTGGAATACGGTAACGATCCGCTTGTCGCCACACGGTTTCGGACTGCGATTCCACCATCTCCACTCCGGAGAAGATAACAATTCCCCCGTCGAGTACGCGTAGTGACCGCTCCACCTCAGCAGTGAAATCCACATGCCCCGGGGTATCGATAATGTTAATCCAGTGGTCGCGCCAGGAGCAGGTTGTCGCCGCAGACGTGATAGTGATTCCCCGTTCTCGCTCCTGGGTCATCCAGTCCATCTCAGTATCCCCCTCGTGTACTTCGCCCATCTTATGGGTCCGTCCAGTGTAGTAAAGAATCCGTTCCGTGGTGGTGGTCTTCCCAGCATCTATATGAGCCATGATGCCAATATTACGGACCCGTTTTATCCCCACAGAAACGTCGGTGGACATAGAAACTCTCTTTCTACCACCTAGAAAACAAGGAATTGAACCCGACTACCAGCGGTAGTGGGCAAAAGCACGGTTGGCTTCAGCCATGCGGTGGACATCGAGCCGCTTGTTGTAAGCTTTCCCTTCCTTGCGCGCCGCATCAATAATCTCCGCGGCAAGGCGCCCACTCATTGTATGCTCGCCGCGCTCACGAGCGGCCCGAACGATCCAACGAAGGGCAAGGGCAGTCTGCCGATCCCGGGGCACCTCGTAGGGAACCTGGTAATTGGCTCCACCGACACGACGGGTGCGTACTTCCAAGCGGGGAGAGCAGTTCGCAACCGCGGCGTTGAAAACCTCAAGGACAGGAGAATCACTGCTTCGATCATCGACCTGTCCCAAGGCTTTATAAACGATCCGCTCCGCGATCGACTTCTTGCCGTCCAGCATGACATAATTAATCAGCTTCGCGAGGAGCCTGCTGTTATACTTGATATCAGGTTCGACACCCCGGCCTGGTATCTGCATTCTTTCCACCTAGCTCCCCTTCTTAGCTCCGTACTTCGAGCGCCCCTGTCGACGTCCCTCTACCCCTTCCGCGTCGAGGGGGCCACGAACGATGTGGTAACGTACTCCTGGAAGGTCCTTCACTCGGCCGCCCCGTACTATGACCATCGAGTGCTCTTGAAGGTTGTGCCCCTCACCGCCGATGTAAGCGGTGACTTCCTTCCCATTACTCAAGCGGACACGAGCAACCTTGCGCAGTGCCGAATTCGGCTTTTTAGGGGTGCGGGTGTAGACACGCGTGCAGACGCCTCGCCGCTGTGGGCAGGAACCGAGTGCCGGAGCCTTACTCTTTCTTACCTTCGGTTTACGTCCTAGTCGAATAAGTTGATTGATCGTCGGCATCTTCACACTCCAAATTGTAGCAGATTATAGATTAGCTCATAGATTCTGTCAAGTCACCGTTGGAAGGCGATTCCCCAGCCTCCACTAGCTCGTCCTCCAGGGTCTTCGGTGCTGCGGGGAACCCAGTCCCAGCCGGAATCTTTTTTCCAACAATGATGTTTGGCTTCAGCCCTTCCAGTTTATCCACCTCTCCCCGCAAGGCTGCCTCGGCAAGGACCTTGGTGGTCCGCTGGAAGGAGGCAGCAGAGAGCCATCCTTTCGTCTGCAGCGCCGCATTGGAGATACGCAGAAGCTCGCGCTCACCAATAGGAAGGCGCTTGTCCTTTAATGGGGTCTCGAAGAGTTCTTCCCCTCGCTGGATGCGGATAAAGTTGAGGCCTGCACAGTGTGCGGCCTTCAGGGTCTCCTCGGTCAAACACTGACCACTTGAGGCAATCAACCGCCCGCTTGCAACCACGTCTTCGGCGATCTTCTCGCCAATCGTCTCCTTGCGGACCCGCTCCGCCTCAGAGTTCCAGCGGACCAACGCCTGTACCTCCTGGTGGAACTCCTCCAGTGCAACCAAGTCACCCAGCAGGAAGCGTGAGTCGCCTTGATCCACAATGCGGACGTTGTTTAAGATATGGCGGATGATCACCTCGAGGTGCTTATCGTTGATATCCACCCCCTGGGCCTTGTAAACCTTATGAATCTCGGTTAGCAGATATCCTCTCACCTTCTGCACGCCGGCTGTCTCCAAGAGAGTATGGGGGGGCACAACACCTTTGGTTAAAAGGTCACCCTCTTTCACCTTGTCGCCAACCCGTACCGTCGCCATTTGATCGATCTCCACTACACTCTTGGGTTGAAAGCGAATCGTCGTAACCCTGTCCTTTTTCCTGACCGCCTCCACTTTCAGGAGCCCACTGTAGGGGATCTCCAACTTAAGCAATCTCTCCCCTTCGCGTACCTGTTCTCCATTTCCTTTCAAGGGAGAAAGGTCAGCGGTGAGAGGGAAGCGCATCGTGCGGCCCGAGGGGTTATAAACGATGATCCTATCTGAGAGCAAAAGGACGGTTCCCTCGGCCTCCGCCGCGATGAAGATCGGCTTTGACTTCGAAGTGAGCTGCTCCCCCTCCTTCACCGTAGCCCCAGGCTCGACCATCATGCGTGCTCCATAAGAGATCTCATACTTCCGGAGACTCCCATCATCTCCCAGTACCTCGAAAGTCCGCTCCTTCCCCACGGGAAAACAGACCGTCCCTTTCCTGTCAGACACGATTGATGGAATATTGAACCGCTCGGTGAGCGCTTCTCCGGCAGAGACAACGTCTTCATCTTTCACTAGCGGAACCACACCGAGAGGAAGAGGGTAAGAACGGTCGCCGGACTCAGTATCGATTACGAGCATCTCCTTATGCTTACCATCACTCATCAGGTAGACCTCGCCGGCACACGGGCTCCCGGAATCGATGAGACCATCTACGTCAACCTCTTCTCCTTTCTTGACGCATGCAGTTGCGGAAGGGATCTGAACCGTCCGTGGTTCACCAGCGATTTCAATCCGATCGACACCGCTCTCTGTAGGCGTTATTGCGGTCACGTGCCCGTCGAGGGGTGAGATCCAAGCCTGCGCGCTCTTCATCGTTTTACGCGCTTCAAACAACTCCTCAGCGCGGGGAAGCCCCTGAGTGATATCCTCCCCAGCCACACCGCCGGTATGAAAGGTACGCATCGTCAGCTGCGTCCCCGGCTCACCAATCGATTGTGCTGCAATCACTCCAACGGCCGTACCCAACTGTACCGGCCGGTGGTTACTCATGTCGTACCCATAACAATACTGACAGATCCCATTTCTCGTCTCACAGGTCATCGGTGAGCGGATCATGATCTGGGGCCTCACCCTAATCCGGGTGACCCCAGCGGAACGCAGGGCGTCGATCAAGCGAGGAGTGATCAACTCGTCTGCCTGGAGGAGAACCCGCCCACTAGCCCGATCGCGAATATCTTCAACGCTTTTGGTCCCTACAAGCCGCTCCTGTTCCAACCTACTACCTATGGGGAGTTCGACCTCAAACCTGCCGATATGCGCTGCCATCTCGTGAGTAATCCACTGATTCGCTTCTACGAGAACCTCGCCGGTACTCGGGTCGACAATTGGGCGGGTGGTAACGCGACCGTAGATCCGTTCTTCAATTGGTTCCATCACTTCGGTCTTGCTGAAGCGGAGAGGATCGACCTCTACCCCTTGCGCGGTTCCACAATCAATCTCCTGGACAACCGTATCCGAGGAGGCATCGACCAATCGGCGGGTGAGGTAGCCGGAGTCCGCTGTCTTTAGTGCAGTATCGGCCGCCCCCTTGCGGCCGCCATGAGTGGAGATGAAGTACTCTATCATATCCAACCCCTCGCGAAAGTTGGAGATGACCGGCATCTCAATAATCTCCCCCGACGGCCCGGCCATTGGCCCACGCATCCCACACAACTGCTTTACCTGATCTGGCCCACCGCGCGCCCCCGAGGTGACAATCCCATACACAGGATTGAACTTATTGCGACGAAGATTCCCCATCGTCGCCTCTTCCACTTCATCAACCGTCCTTCGCCAAACGCGGATCACCGCTTGTGTGCGTTCCTCTTCAGTGGCTAACCCGAGCTCGTACATCTTGTTGATCCGCCTAACCACCGCGTAGGAGCGCTTGATGATCTCCTCCTTCTCCGGTGGGATGAGGCAGTCTTTAATCGAAATCGTCAGTCCAGATTGGGTAGCATACTTGAAGCCAAGATCCTTCAGGCTATCGAGAACCTTCGCCGCTACCTCCCAACCAAGGCGGTGGTAGCACTCCATGATCAAGCGCTTGATCGCCCGGCGGTCCATTACCCGGCTGTAATCGCGGACCTCGGGCGGAAGAGCAAGGTTCAGCTCGGCCCGACCGAGTGTCGTCTCCACAAGCTTCCCACCAATCCTGATCTTCACCAAGCTATGAAGGTCGAGGAATCCCTCCTCATGTGCCCGTCTCGCCTCAAGGATACCCCGAAAGTACTTTCCAGTTCCCTTTCCCTCAGGATCGACGAGGGTCAAATAGTAATAAGCGAAGATTGGGTCCTGGGTTGGAAGGCTCAGCGGCTCTCCGTTAGCCGGGGAGAGGATATTCCGCGGAGCTGCCATGAGCTCTCTTGCTTCGGCAATTGCCGTCTGGGAAAGGGGAAGGTGGACCGCCATCTGATCCCCATCAAAATCGGCATTGTATGGTGGGCAGACCAAAGGGTGAATGTGAATTGCCTCTCCGTCAACGAGGAGCGGCTCGAAGGCCTGCATTGAGAGGCGGTGTAGGGTCGGGGCACGGTTGAGAAGCACGGGATGATCCTTGATCAGCTTTTCTAAGATATCCCATACCTCAGGCATCTCACCGCGGAGAGCCTTGTTCTTAATCTCATCGAAGTCGGAGAAGGTGGTTGACTCGAGACAGTGAAGAATGAACGGTTTGAACAGCTCGAGAGCCATTTTCTTGGGAAGCCCACACTGGCTCAACTTGAGCTTCGGGTCAACCACGATCACCGCGCGTCCCGAATAATCGACGCGGCGGCCGAGAAGGTTCCTCCGGAGTCGACCGTGCTTCCCGTGAATTCGCTCCGAGAGTGACTTAAGCGGCCGATTGTCGCGCCCGCGGATCGGGCTCTCCTTCTTCTCATTGTGAATCAGGGCATCCACCGCCTCCTGCAGCATACGCCGCTCGTTGCGCAGGATTACCTCTGGCGCCCCCATGTCCATCAGTTTCTTTAAGCGATTGTTCCGGTTGATGATCCGACGATAAAGATCGTTTAAATCAGTGGTGGCGAACTTGCCTCCCTCAAGCTGGATCATCGGCCGTAGCGCCGGTGGGAGGACCGGAATCACAGTGAGAACCATATCCTGCGGATTGTTCCCTGAAGCCCGCAACTGATCGATCACCTCCAGTCGCTTAATCAACTTCCGTTTGGCCCCAACCGTCGTCTCGTGATGTAACTCCACGGTCAAGTCCCGATGAAGCTCATCGAGGCCAATGACCTCTAACAGTCCTTTGATCCCTATCGCACCAGTCATTGCCACGAAACCGCCCGGATAGATCCGCTCGTAGGCTCGCTTCTCCAAATAGGTCAAGCGATCCCCAGCCTTGAGGGGAACCTCCGGGTCCTTCACGCGCGTGACAAGGAAAATCAGACTGTCCAGAATCTCACGATCGAGTGCTTCCCCTTTAATCCCCGGACCGTACCGGTCGGCGAGCATCTCAAAGGCGGTCTTGGAGCAGATATCAGCGACCGGCCTCTCGACAATTAGCGACTCTGCCTTAACCTCGTCCCCGTCCTCAACAAGAAGTTCAACGTCTCCTATAAGTGGGTACTCCTGAGAACCAATTACTACCGCGCGTACCCGCTCCCCGTTGGTAAGGTGGCGTTCCTCTACCGCAACCCGTCCTCCCTCATCAGTGAGGATCTGTGGAGTACTGGCCACGTAGTACGCCGATTCCACAGAGAAAGGAAATACGCTCGCCAGGATCTCGTATTCCGAGGTGTAAAGGGTCTCCCCCGGCCGCACCTCCTTGCAATCCGAAGTGGTAACCACGTATAGCGCTTGTTCGATCGGCTCAGTTTCATAGTAGGCAATCCGCTGTAACTCCTTCTTCTTCATCCCGAGAAGACGACTCAAGAGGCTGGAGACCCCTTTCAAGTACCAGAAGTGGATCACGGGGCTGGCAAGAGCGATGTGTCCCATATTCACACGCCGTACCGAGGAGTCGGTCACCAAGACGTGACACTTCTCGCAGGTGATCCCCTCATACTTCTTCCCTTTGTACTTTCCGCAAGCGCACTCGTAGTCATTCTCCGGTCCGAAGATCTCCTCCGCGTATAGACCGCCCCGTTCAGCCCGGTGGGTCCGATAGTTGATCGTCTCTGACTCGGTAACTTCCCCGTGCGACCAACTAACTATCACAGACGGAGACGCAAGCTGAAGCTTCACCCGCTTGATATCATCGCCAGAAATCAATAGGCTCACCCCCCATTAGAAGACCTTCACCGCCAACCGATAGTTGATCGCCCTTCACGAAAAAGCCCCGCGCTCCACGGGGCCAAGTAACAACGCCATGCCCATTACACTCTGATAGCAAAAAATGTGGACCTGCAATCACTCACTCCTCAAGCCTTGGAGGTGGGGGTTGTCTTTTCCTTGCTCTTACCTCGGTAGTCGGTCGTGTAATAACCACTCCCCTTGTAAATCACTCCGATACGGGGGAGGAGACGCCTTGTCGCCTGGCTCCCACAATTAGGACACACAGCGGGAGAGCCGTTGCCGTTTTCTTGCAACAGCTTGAATACGGAGCCGCATTGTTTGCACCTATAGCGATAAAAAGGCATACCACCCCTTTTTCCCTCCTCGGGGATTATCACAACTTCACACTCATTGAGGGACAGGATCTTTTTTATCCTGTCCTTTCGCCGACAAAGCCTCTATAGGGTCTTTTAACCAGTATAGCCTGTATGGGCAGTTTTTCAAGGCGGGGGAACCTTCCTGGAAACAACCGTGTGAGGGGAAGTGGAGACGAGACAATGATCGGCAATCTCAGCAACGGAGTTAAAAGGGAGAACACTTAACTGCGAGGTTTCATCGTCGTTTTCGAAGCGGTAATTAATCGGTACACTCGAGAGGTGAGCCGCCTCACTGTGGGTGACGGTGATCCGACCCGCCAGTTTGATAATCGCGCGTACCTGGGAAGGCGACTTGCGCTGCCAGTTGGTACGCACAAGGGTCATCGGCCCGCGGTGTGTAGGAAGATAAACCCGCAGATCTTGGGGGAGGAAGTAATTCTGTAAGGCGCGCTTTTCCTCCTCATCCATTGCCAGAACAATCTTCACGTCGGGCGGGTGCTTATAGTAGAGCGTAAAATCGAGGAGTTTAAGAGCATTTAAGGTGAATCCCTCCTCGACGAACAGATTCTCCAACCTCTCCCCAAACTCGGCAAGGGTAAGCTTGCAACGCCGATGAGAACACATCGGGTCGTCAGTGGATAGGCCGAGCCTCTCGGCTAACCCGATCAAGCGGTCGTCGTCCCCCACCCTCAGGTCGCTGAGATCCTCACGATCGAACCACCCCTCGAGCTCAGGGCGACTCGGAGCGAGGAGACGCGCTGAAAGGGGACGCAGAACAAGGCCACTAATCCCAAGGTCTTCGGTAATTCGCTCCATCTCCTCCTCGTAGAGCCCATTGTGACCAACGATCTCTCCAGTAACGATGAAATCAGCCTGGATCCTTTCCATATAGCGAATGGCGCGCGACAGCATAAGGGTTCGACAGCTCAGACAACTGCGCTTGAGTGTGAAGCAGCTACCAGGTGGTATATTTGCTAAGCGACGGTAGTCCTTCTTTAATGACTGTGTCCGAAAGCTCACTCCCGGCCATTCGCTTTTCACCAATTCACGAACGGCCTCGTACTCTTCGAAAAACGGGGAACGGAAGTGAAGGAGTAAGACTTCATCCACCCCCGGTGTATGCTCAACCAAGCGGGTTACAACCTGGCTAGCTAAGCTTCCGGAGAACAATGAAAGTGCCTTTACCACGTTTCTTCCCCGATCGTTCGCATTGGTCTACCGCCTCGATTCGATCAGGGCATAGTGCCCATCACGCCGATGGTAGATGATGCTCATCCGATTGGTCTCAGCGTTGATAAAGACCAAGAATCCCTTATCGATCGCCTCCAACTGCAGGGCAGCCTCCTCGGGCGTCATCGGTTTGTGGAAGTAAATATCCGTACGCAGAATCTCTTTGTGGTCAACCTTTCCCACTATGGAGGAAGCTTCTGCGAAAGACGCCCCCATCCCTCGGGCCCTGGTATCGTTGAGCTGATCCTTGTATTTCACAAGCTGGCGCTTCAATCGGTTGATCGCTTTGTCGATCGAGGCATACATATCGGGTGATTCCTCGTGCGCTTTGATGATCTTCCGGTTGGTTAAGTGGGCGTGGAAATCGGCAATCTGCCGCTCCTTCTCCACTGACAAAACGACATCGACACTGATGATACGATCAAAATAGCGCTTCAGGGCCTCGGTCTTCTCCAGCACATAGCCCCGCAGCGCTTCACTCGGTGCGGCATGCCGCTCAACGATTTTTACCTTCATGCCCCCTCCTTCCCCGATCGAATTGTAGCAAAAGAGGGGGGATCGGTCAATGGGTACAACAAATTACCTAGCTTGAAATTATTGTAGCTGTCATTTATCTTATCACTGCGTTTCCCAAGACAGCAAGGCGGGTACGGAGGCATTGAGCGATCAGATGAAGCTCCTGCGCTCCGATATCCGGTTTATAGATTCCGAATTCACGCGTAACAAACGCCTTCAGGTTACTGCGATAATGAAGGCCGTCGCTACGCCGCTCACGGACAATCAGGCCCATGTCGAGGAAATCCCGGGGTGGATCGTCCTCGATCACCCCTTGCGCGCAGCCTGTCCAGGCAGCAATCTGTCGGACCGAATAAGAAGTCGGGGCATGGGCTACGGCAAAGGCAAGGATACGTCTATCGAGAATACCTTTCTTGGCTGCACGGGAGACAAGCCGGTCGATATGCTGCCTCACCGCCTGGGGAAGCGAATTCGTAGAGCCTAGCTCATCGATGTCGATCACCTCCCCCTCATCAAAGGGAGCCTCTATCACTGGGTCAGAAGCCACTGGCTTGCGCGTTGCCACTGAATCGGAGACCGAACCCATCGACCGGGCTGCTTTCGCGGCGACCTTTCCTCCCTCGACCGAATGGACGATCGCCTTGGAGATATCCTGCATGTTGGGGGGGGAAGGAGAAGGGATCTCTACCTTGATGTAGCCGAGCGTACGGGCGGCCTCCTCCAACTCGGCGATCGTCTTGTCCTTCTCCGCAAGGACGGCCTCCAACTGCTCAAGCCGCCCGCGCAACTCTTCAATACGGGACTTCTTCCCCTTCCCCACTTTGGCCCGCTCGATCGCCTCGATAATCGACTGGTTCACCTGCCTAAGCTCGGGGGTAACGACCACTTCAAGTGAAGGAGTGAAACCAGCGTGGAAGGTCTCCCGTTCCCGCACATAGATGGGGAGGATCGTTTCCCTATTTATGTATACGCAGTCCCCTGTTTCAAGGGCGGTGATGATTTCCTTCACCTCGCTCTTCCGCCAAGGGAGGAGCTCTCCATACACGCGCATATCCGCTTCATGCACGACCCGATGAAGAAAGAGCATTCCGGCTTGGCTCAAGACATCTTTCTCCACCTTGGCGCTACGCTGCGAAATGATAATCGCCCCCAGGCCACGCTTGCGACCGCGTAGAGCGATACGGCTGATCAGCTCCTTCAATTTAGTCCGAATTCCCTGAGGGATGAACTCATGGGCTTCCTCTATCCCAATGATGTACGGGCGGCGAAGCTTGCCAGCCAGATTCCACAGCGCGGTCAGGTACGCCTTGAGAAACTCAGAGCGCTCCTCGGAGAGGAAGCCGCTTAGGTCGAGGACAACAGGAACGTTCTTCTCCATACTGACCTGCGCGATCTCTTCAGCGCAGTCAACGTCGACCTCGATCTCCACCCCTTTACCCTGTCCGACCACGAGGACCTCGTAACGCTCCTTCAATCCGAAGTACTCACCGTCGATATCGACAATGGAGAGCGGATAGTTATGTTTTAGGAGTTCCTCAAAGATGACTCCGGCGGTGTTCGACTTCCCCGAGCCACGGATCCCGAGAATGGCAATGCACTGGCCGATGATCTGTTCCAGATCGAGTGCCAGGTCGTTGCTGATATTAAGTGGGGTTCCCATTATCGTGAAGACCCATCAAGCATCACGTGCAAGAATGGACGCCCCGAAGCACACGGTACTCTAACCGGCGCGCTGTCCTATCGTGACACGGCAATCGCCCCTCTTGCCATCTCCTTTCCATCACAGTGATTGACCAAACGAGGTTATCGGAAGGTACTAGAGCTTCCCAGGGCGCTTGTCCCATCGATCGATGCCCTAGTTCCCCTCCTTCGCCGGATCTTGCTGCGAGAGGAGCGCGCGTACTGCGGCGAGGGCCTCCTCACGGGTGGTGATCTCACCAGCGAGGATCCGATCGTGGATCGCCTCAAGGATCTCACCGAGCAGGGGTCCTGGCTCAAGCCCCATTTTCAGGAGGGTGTGTCCGTCTATCAGCTCTCGCGCGCGCTTCAGGCCGCAGACGCGATCGATGTGCTCAACAACACGCAGGGTTTCTCGAAGGATTGGGGCCCAGACGGAGGAACGATGAACACTCGCCTCGCAGTCAGCGATGAGAACCTGCAACAGGTCGAAGAACAGCGGGTAACGCTTCCGGAGCGTGCGAGCCACTGAGACCTCCCCCTCACTCAAGAAGCGGACCTGTTTTCCCCGACCCATCTCCGGAAAGGCAGCAATCCGCATGTGATTCTTGATGAGGAAGAAGAGGCGCGAGATCTCCTGTCGACTGAGGCGAAGTCTCCGGCCGATGGTCCTCGCCATCCGTCCCCCGACAGCGCAGTGGCCTGCCATGTTCGCCCCCCCGCTTCGCTTAAGTGCATAAGGCTTTCCAACGTCGTGCAAGAGAACGGCAAACTTCACCAGCGGGTCACGCACAAACCCGTCGGCAACCCTCACCGCTTCGATCGTATGGATATACACGTCACCCTCTGGGTGATACTCCTCTGGTTGAGGGACGCCCTTCATGGCAACGACCTCGGGGAGAATGCGCTCCAGGAGACCGTATTCATCAAGGAGGGTGATCCCGCGCGCTGCCTCGTCGCTCCTCAGGGTGCGAAATAGCTCTTCGCGGATTCGTTCCCAGGAGATGGACCGGATTTTTTTCGCGTTTTCTTGGATCGCTCCGGCCGTCTTCGGGTCAACCTCCCCGTGAATCTGACAAGCAAAGCGGACCGCCCGCAGCATCCTTAGGTAATCCTCAGTGAAGCGGACCTGTGGGTCACCAATCGCCTGGATGCGACGGGCTTTTAGGTCCTCAATCCCGCCTACTAAATCGATCACAGTGCCGTCGCTCGTGGCGGCAAGGCCGTTGATTGTCAGGTCACGTCGTTTGACATCGCCCTCAAGGTCACGTACAAGTTCGACCTTTCCTGGCCAGCGGCCGTCGTACTCCTCCTCGACGCGGAAGGTCGCCACCTCAATCTCATGACCGTCAGGGGCGAGGACCATCAACACCCCAAATTCCTCCCCCACCCCGACGATTTGGCGATCGTGGAAGAGTCGGCGAATCTCATCCGGAGGGGCCGAGGTCGCAATGTCGACCTCCTCCGGATAAAACTCAACCTTTGGATCGAGCTGCGCGAGCAAGCCGTCGCGAACAACCCCGCCGATCAGAACTGCCTCATGACCGGCAGCCGTTAGGCGATCCAGGATCTCCTTAACGAACGGGTGGTAGATAAAAATCTTGTCGGTATCAATCCGATAGTTCATCGTCATCCTTTGCCCGACTATACCGAGCAGCGATAACACCTTGCAAGGACTGAGTGTCTCCGCAAACGCCAGTCCTTTTAGGATCGCAGGGGCTATCATGTCTCCCGCTGTTGTTGAGGGTGGTTATCATGTACACGGTGTTCCCAGGTGGTACGGTCGAGTTCACCCTAATAGATCTTGGGATCGGAAACGCACACATAGCTCACGCGGATAGTCTCTCCAGTTTGATTGCGAATGAACCCTATTGCACTTTGCGCTTCACCCTCATCTTGGGCGACATCCCCCCATCAAAGCCAACACTTCGTTACTCTCCTTGAGGTGCGCAGAACGAAATCTCTTCCTTCGCCTGTTGTCCCAAACGCGATCTCCGACATGCCCCCTAGGGTTCTATACCTCCACCGTCTCCTTCCACGCGGGGATATGCGCGTCCATAGTGAGCTTTTCCTCGATCGCCTGCTTGAAGCCTTGAAGTGACTCCTCTTCGCCATGCACCAGGAAGACATGGCCAGGGCTCGTCTTCTTAAGCCAGTTTAGGAGGATCGGTTGATCGGCGTGAGCGGAGAAACCGTTTACAGTCCAGGTCTGCGCCCGCACAGCTGTATCCTCCCCGAAGATGCTCACGCGGTCCGCCCCTTCGATGATCGTCCGTCCCAGAGTACCCCTTGCCTGATACCCAACGAAGATCACCCCGGCCTCCTCCCGCCACAGGTTGTGGCGGAGGTGATGGATAATGCGACCACCAGTACACATCCCACTTCCGGCGATGATAATGTTCCCCTCAGGGCTAGCGTTGATCGCCTTGGACTCATCGGTGGTCTGGGTGAAGTGAAGCGGCGGAAAGTTGAATGGATTGGGGGATTGGGAGAAGACATCCTTTCCCTCCGCATCGAAGTACCCGGGATGGCGGGCGAAGATACGCGTGGTGGCGATGGCAAGAGGACTATCAAGAAAGATCTTGCACTTGGGGAGCTCTTTCATCTGCCACATGAGAAAGAGTTCGTAGAGCACTTCCTGTGTCCGCTCGAGGGCAAAGGAGGGAATGAGGAGGTTCCCACCACGGCCGATCACCGTCTCGATCGCCTCCTTCAATTCGAGAACAGAGTCGTCGAGCGACCGGTGTCGTCGATCCCCGTAGGTCGACTCGATAAGGACAATGTCGGCGTGGGGGGGATCACTCGGATCACGGACGATCGGCCGATGTCGGTTTCCCAGATCGCCGCTAAAAAGGAGTGTCTTTCCTTCCGCACGTAACTCGATCGTCGCTGAACCGAGGATGTGTCCTGCATCGTGAAAGACCGCCTCCACATCGTTTTTCAGTGCAACCGGCTGCTCATAGGGAACACGACGACGAAATGCGTCAACGCTGTCGAGGACATCGCCTACATCGTAAAGCGGCGAGGGGGCTCTTTCTCCACGGCGGCGGGCCTTGCGTGCCCGGTATGCTGCCTCCTCCACCTGGATGTGAGCCGAGTCTGTAAGGATTACCTTAGCGATCTGTGCGGTCGGTGGGGTCGCCACTGCCTCACCACTAAATCCCTCCTTCACCAGACGCGGAATGAGCCCCACGTGGTCGAGGTGAGCGTGAGAGAGGAGGACAACGTCGATCTCCTCTGGCTTGAAGGGAAACGATTCGCGGTTGCGGCTCTCCACTTCGCGGCGCCCTTGAAACAGGCCACAGTCAAGCAGGATCTTTAGGCCATCCGTCTCCACTAGGTGACACGAGCCG
>Ga0315541_1000326_pt1 | contig 50979 bp, 46 predicted proteins | sample SalMarSW160190MG_FD_203095 | JGI IMG/M metagenome (GOLD analysis project Ga0315541, IMG submission 203095) | Salt marsh sediment microbial communities from the Plum Island Ecosystem LTER, Massachusetts, United States - Salt Marsh Sediment SW1601-190 ...
GCGTAATAGCTTGATAAAGAGAAAGGAATACCCCCCAGAAAGAGATATAAGGGGAGAGCCACCGAGGATTGGCGTTTTTATTTGCCACTGCGGCATCAATATTGGTGGAGTAGTGGATGTACCCCAGGTCAAGGAGTATGCGAGCTTACTTCCTAATGTAGTCTATGCCGAGGACAATCTATACTCCTGCTCCCAAGATACCCAAGAAAGGATAAAGGAGAAGATTAGAGATCATAACCTCAATCGAGTGGTAGTTGCTTCTTGCACTCCCCGGACCCACGAACCTCTATTTCAAGAGACAATCAGGGAGGCAGGGTTAAGCAGATATTTATTTGAGATGGCTAATATTCGAGACCAATGCTCTTGGGTGCATAAAGAGTATCCGGTGGAAGCTACTGAGAAAGCTAAGGAATTAGTAAGTATGGCAATAGCCAAAGCCAGGCTGCTCCAGCCTGTCGAGCAGACGCCTCTGGAGGTAATTCATAGTGGCCTGGTCATTGGCGGTGGAATAGCTGGGATGGTGGCTGCCTTGAACCTAGCTGAACAGGGATTTGAGGTCTACCTGGTTGAGAAAAGCGACCAACTGGGTGGAATAGCCAGAAGAATACAACATACTCTTGAGGGTAATGATGTCCAGACTTATCTTCAGGACCTTATCACCAGGGTTTCTGAAGATCGCTTAATCCAAGTGTATACCAATTCGGATATTGTTGAAGCCACCGGCTATGTAGGGAATTTCACCACCAAGATAGCGGTTGGTCCTAACCAAGATTCCCACGAACTCAAGCATGGAGTAGTCATTATTGCCAGTGGTGGCGAGGAGTATAAACCCAGTGAATACCTTTATAGCAAAGACCACAGGGTGATGACCTTACTGGAATTAGAGGGTGAGATCGCTAAAGGCAACGGTAGGATTACAAGCTGTGATAACCTGGTGTTCATTCAATGTGTAGGTTCCAGAGAAGATGGACGACCCTATTGCAGCAGGGTGTGCTGCAGTGAGTCGATAAAATGTGCCTTGAAACTAAAAAATGTGAACCCAGAAATGAATGTCTTTATCCTCTATCGGGATATGAGAACCTACGGATTTAAGGAAGATTACTACCGGGAAGCCAGGGAGCGCGGGGTGATATTCGTTCGCTATGAAGTAGATGATAAACCCAAGGTAGAAACTATAACAGAAGACAATCAGAATCTGCTGAGGGTTACCGCGAAAGACCCCTTATCAGGCGAGGATTTAATCATAGACACGGACATACTGGCCCTGGGGGTGGCTAATATTCCTGCCGCCGACAACAAAAGACTATCCCAATTATTCAAAGTGCCATTAAACGAGGATGGCTTTTTGTTAGAAGCCCATGTGAAACTACGCCCTGTGGACTTCGCTACCGAAGGTGTGTTCATGTGTGGTCTCTCTCATAGCCCCAAGTTTATTGAAGAGAGTATTGCCCAAGCTAAGGCTGCTGCATCCAGGGCTGGTACTATCTTATCTAAAGACGTAATTGAAGTAGGCGGATTAGTCTCGTTTGTCAATAAGAACAAGTGCAGTGGTTGCGGCGTTTGCCAATTGATCTGTCCCTTCCAGGCAATAGAGATTGATGGTGAGGAGAAGGTAGCGGTGATTAATGAGGCTCTATGCAAGGGATGCGGAGCATGTGTTTCCTCCTGTATATGCGGTGCTATAAACATAAAGGGGTTCAGCGATACTCAGATTTTGGCTGCGATTGATGCCTCCTAGTACTTATAATGAGCTTATGGAATGGAACTCAACATAATAGAGTATAAATCAAATGCAACAACCTAGGGAAAAAGTAGACGAATGGGAACCCAAGATAATCGCCTTTCTTTGTAACTGGTGTAGTTATGCCGGGGCAGACCTGGCCGGGGTAAGCCGGCTTCAATACCCTCCCAATACTCGGATTATCCGTGTTCCTTGTTCAGGTAGGATCAGTCCGTTACTAATTCTAAGAAGTCTGCAGCATGGGGCTGACGGTGTTCTTGTTTCAGGATGTCACCCTGGCGATTGTCATTATATCAGCAGTAACTATGTAGCTAGAAGAAAGTTCGCTATTCTAAATAATTTTCTTGACTATTTAGGTATTGAGAAGGGGCGAGTGCAATTCGCCTGGATATCTGCAGCTGAAGGGAAAAGGTTTGCCGAGCTTGTCCAAAAGGTTACCGAAGAAGTAAGGACCTTGGGGCCAGCAACGAGATTGGTTAGAAAACAGGGTTAAGGCAGGTTCATGTTGAATACATCTGTTGCCATAAGAGATATAGCCAAGAAACTGCTTGATGAGAAGAAGGTTGACCTCATAATTGGGTTTGAAAAAGGCAGCGTCCCTCTGCGGAGCACTCCTTGTTTTGTCAGGAGCACCTCGGAAGCAGACAGGCTTATCTGGAATGTGAATTGTGAGAATAATCTCGCCAAGTATCTACCGAAGATAAAAGAGAAGGTGGGCATTGTTGCCAAAGGCTGCGATGTCCGCTCAATCATTGGCCTCATTAAGGAAAATCAGGTTACCAGGGAACAAGTGTTTATCATCGGTATTCCCTGTAAAGGGATGATTGATAGAAGAAAGATAGAAGTCAAACTGGACGGGAAGGAAATACTAGAGGCTGAGGAAAAGGATGACACGATTATCCTTAAAGGTCACAACCTCAAGGAGACTATCAAAAAGGAGGAATTTCTTCACGACTCCTGCAAGACCTGCACCCATAGGAATCCAGTAATCTACGATGTCCTGATAGGAGACAAGGTTGTGGAAGACCAAGCAGCTGATGAGTATAGAGATGTGAAGGAGTTTGAAGCTAAATCTCATGATGAGAGATGGCAGAGTTTCAGCGATGAAGTTAGTAAATGTATTAGATGCTATGCCTGCAGGAATGCCTGCCCTTTCTGCTATTGCCAGGAGTGCTTTGTAGATAGCTCCCAGCCTCAATGGATTGGAAAGACCACTAACCTCAGCAATACCGCGATCTTTCACATTATTCGCGCCTTCCACGCTGCAGGGCGTTGTGTTGATTGCGGTGCCTGTGACAGAGCCTGTCCGATGGGGATTGACCTCAGAAGGCTTACCAAAAAGATGGAAATGGATGTTAAAGACCTATTTCATTACGAAGCCGGAATAAGTCTTGAGGATGTGCCACCCTTGGCAACCTTCAATCCAGATGACCCTCAAGAATTCATACTGGTGTAAGCATGGTGAACCACTGAAGGTAGATGATGAAAGAATTGGAAATTGCTAAAACTGAGGTAGTTAGTCTCCTGAACACCTTAATCAGGAAGTATAAGGTATTTGCTCCAGTAGAGCAAAACAGCTTTATTACATTCCAAGAAATTCACGCAGGTAGCGAGGCGTTCCTCGATTATATTAACTCCAAGAGACCTCCCAAGGAGATATTTTTCCCTCAGTCAGAAAGATTGTTCAGCTATGATTTGAGTAAAGGAGAAGGTTGGGGTGTCGAGGAACCTACCTTAGAAGAGAAGCAAAAGATAATCTTTGGCATCCGCCCCTGTGATGCTAGAAGTCTCGTTCTTCTGGATAACGTATTTGATGGGCAACTATACAAAGACCCGTACTACACAGATAAGAGAAAAAACACAACCATTATTGCCATAGGTTGTAACCAGCCAAGCAGCACCTGTTTTTGCACCTCCCTCGGAGGAGGCCCTTTTTCCCAGGACGGCTCAGACCTACTTCTGGTAGATATCGGCCAGAAGTATATCATTCAGGTAGTTACTGAGAGGGGCGAGAAGCTTGCAAAGGAACATAACAACTTTAAGGAAGCAGAAGACCATAGTTTGTCTTTAATGCGCGACAACATAGAGACAGCAGAAGCTTTGATAAAATCCAAGATAGAGGTACAGAAGGTAACGGAGAAATTGGATAGTATGTTTGATGACCCCTTCTGGGACTTGGTGTCTGAGAAGTGCCTCGGTTGTGCCGTTTGTACTTATCTTTGTCCTACTTGCTATTGCTTTGATATAAATGATGAGGTTATAGCTCAAAGGGGGGAAAGGGTTCGCACCTGGGATTCTTGTGCCTTTCCTAATTTCACCCTGCAGGCCTCAGGAGTTAATCCCAGACCCAGCAGCAAGGAAAGACTCAGACAAAGGATAATGCACAAGTTTAACTATTTCGTAGCTAATCATGGTATGGCAGCCTGCGTGGGGTGTGGCCGGTGCATTAAAGAGTGTCCCGTGAATCTGGATATTCAGGTAGTACTAAATAGCATATTAAATCGTCAGGACATAGGGTAAAGATGAAGAACCCGTATTTACCATTACCGATGAGGGTAGAAAAAATTGTCATCGAAACCGAGGACAAGAATATAAAGACGTTCAGTGTGAAGTTCCTCAATGATGAGGATGTAGCTAATTTCAACTATCTGCCAGGTCAGTTTGCCCAGCTATCTGTTCTAGGCGAAGGGGAAGCTCCCTTTGGAATAGCCTCGTCCCCGACACAGCCAGGGGAGCTTGAGTTTACCGTGAACAAGGCGGGGGTGTTAACCACAGCACTCCATAACTTGGAAGAAGGGGAAATAATCGGCGTAAGAGGTCCCCTCGGAAATTGTTTCCCCATAGAGGCGCTTGAAAGCAAGGATACGATTATTATCGGGGGTGGTTTTGCCTTTACCACTTTACGCTCCCTTATCAACTACATCTTATACCAAGAGAATAGGAGCCGCTTCGGCAATGTTGTAGTAATCTATGGGGCCAGAAGCCCCGGCTTGTTGCTTTACAGGGATGAACTTGAGAGGTGGGAAGGAAGGACTGACCTTGACCTACATCTTACCGTTGATAGTGCAGATAAGGATTGGCAAAGAAAGGTGGGAGTCGTCCCCAATATTGTCAAGGAGATTGCTCCTAGCCCGGAGAATGCCTATGCTGTGGTCTGCGGACCACCAATCATGATAAAGTTTACCCTGCCAGTCCTTAGAGACCTTGGTTTTCCACCGGAAAGGATTGTCCTGTCGCTGGAGATGAAAATGAAATGCGGGATAGGAATGTGTGGAAGGTGCAACATAGGAAACCAGTATGTTTGTAAAGACGGTCCCATATTTACCTTAGCCCAGTTAAATGAGCTACCCAGCGAGTACTAAAAATTGACAGAAAACTTTTAAAGGCGGTGATTGAAATTGAGTCCGATACTGGTAAACAAACTAGATTCCAAATTTAGGGACAAGATTATAGCGCAAGTTGGGGGAGAAAATTTAAGGCATTGCCTGGGGTGTGGAACATGCAGTGCTGGCTGCTTCGTTAGAGAGGCTGATAAGAGATTTAATCCCCGAAAGATAGGTCACATGGTTTTGTTGGGGGCCAAAGACTACTTCAAGGAAAACCCGGAAATTCCCTATTTATGCAACCTTTGTGGATTATGTCAAGAAACTTGCCCTTATGGGCTGAATATCGGTGACCTGTGTTTAGCGCTTCGCGCTCAATTGGTAGAGGATGGGATAGGTCCACTTCCTCAACATAAATCTATGGAAGAGGAGCAGGAATTCGTCCTCACCCCCTCTTTCACCCTGTCTCTTTCCGACCCTGATAGCACTGAGTGTAAGAGGGTCTTCTTCCCTGGCTGTAACTTGTCGGCATATTCTCCTTCGGTTGTTATCGCTACTTGGGACTATCTTAGAGCAAAGCTGCCAGGCACAGGAATTATCCTGAGATGCTGTGGGGCCCTTTCCTATGACCTGGGACTGTACCCTCAGTTCCAACAGATATCACAGGAGTTGGAAAACGAGGTGCACAGATTAGGGGCATCCGAGCTAATCACTGGTTGCCCCGAATGCTATGACACCATTAAGCGAGTGGCACCTCACTATAAACTAAGAAGTATATATGAGGTAATGGCAGAAGTAGGTATCCCTGAGATACCTAAAGGGAGCGGTCAAACTTTCACTCTTCACGATTCTTGCAAAACGAGATGGGAAAAAGGAATACAGGATAGCGTTAGAGATTTGGTGGCTCATATGGGCTATCAGATAGAAGAGATGAGATATTCCAAGGAATTAACCCGCTGCTGTGGCCAAGGGGGATTAATTATTGGGCTCAATCCTTTCCTGGTGTTTAGCTTAACGAAATCAAGAATAGCTGAGTCTCATTTTGACATGCTCACCTATTGTGCTGCTTGCCGTGAGACCTTCGCTATGCACAAGCCCACTTTACACATTCTCGACCTCATGTTTAACCCTAACTGGGAAAAGGATAAAGCCAAACCTATCAATAAAACAGCGGTAAGGAGAGAGAATCAAGCACTCCTTAAGTCATTATTGACAGGAAGATTAAAAACGTCTTAAGAAGCGAGGTGTCAATATGTCGTGGGAAGAGATAAAGTTACAGGTAGGAGATGAGGTAAAGAAGCTGCTGGAGGAAAGGCATATATCAGAGGAGGAGGTGAAGAAGGTAATAGATTTTGCCGAGACCAAGGGTGAGAAGCTATACCAGCCGGAGGGAAACAGATACCTGGCTAAAAGCAGGCTTGGCGAGGTGACAATCTACGTTGAATATTCTACCGACGAAAATGGCTATATAGTCCATACAGCTTACTCACATAGGTCGAAGATAGGCAAGGAGTAGAGCAATGGAATGGTATTGCTTTAAATGTAAAGAGAAAATGGAAGAGGGGGAGGTAAACCTAGTCTATGGGGATATGAAGTTACCAGGAGCTTTTGGAGTTAAATGCCCTAAATGTGAGGCGGAATACCTACTGGAGGAATTCGTGCTCACGCAAGTAAACGAAGGTGAGAAAATGCTGGAAGCGAAGTAAGAGGTAAAGCGATTATGAAGTCGGAGTTAGACGATTCCAGGCTAATGTCGCTTACCCAAGTTTTTGGAATGCGTCCCAGTAGACTTAAACTTATTGCTGACGCAGTAGGAATTGCTGGACTTAGCGACACCAATACGCTTTTAGAGGTCGGCTGTGGCAATGGAGTTGCAGCCGTTTTTTTATCCCAAAAATATGGCTGCAATGTCGTTGGCATCGATTCATCGGAGAGGATGATTGCTTTAGCGGCAAAACAAGCCGAAGCTGAGAGGTTAGCTTACAACGTGAAGTTTTTGGTGGCAGACGCAGTGAATTTACCATTTCCAGATTCTATGTTTGATACCATAATATGTGAAGCTGTCTTCTCCACTCTTGTAGATAAAGAAAGGGCTGCTAAAGAGTTCAGGCGTGTCTTAAGGTCTGGTGGGAAATTATTAATACTAGACTTTGTACTTCGAAAGGAAATAAAAAAGGAACTCCAGAGCCAAGTGTCTTTCCTTCCTTGTTTAGCCAGAACCAGACAGTTAGAGGGATATATCAGGCTCTTTGAACAAGTGGGCTTTCAAAATTCCTACATTGAAGGCTACCCACAGGAAGTGAAAAGGATAGGTTACTGGATAGCTTATACCTCTGGTTCCTGGGATAAGCCGCTTGCCAACCTACCGGCACAGTGCAGCTACAGTAGTAAAGAGACATTAGAGGTTGATTCGCTTGTTAAGACTTGTCAAAGGTTCTCTAAGGAAGCGGAGCTTGGGTATGCTTTGATAGCTCTGACCAAACCATAGGGCAAGCAATTTCCTACCACCTTCTGAAAGGAGTGTAGTTTCATATTTATATAGCTTCTAACTTATGTAATAGAGGGTTTGGCAAGATGAAGGAGGTGCTAACTAAGACAGAGAGCCTGTGCCCGGTTTGCTTAAGCCGAATACCAGCCAAAAGGGTGGTGGAGGGGGGAGATGTCTATCTGGAAAAAGATTGTCCCGAGCACGGTAACTTCAAGGCTCTGATTTGGCGAGATGCTGAGCTTTACCGTAATTGGAGTCAGTACAGCCAGCAGGCTGTTGGTCCCGAAAAAAGGTTTACTGATATTGCTCGAGGCTGTCCCTATGATTGTGGTCTATGTCCCAGCCACGAGGCAGACACCTGCACCACTGTAATGGAAGTCACCCACAACTGTAACCTCAACTGTCCCATTTGCTTTGCTTCTGGCAACGAAGGCCTCCACTTCGAACCGGATAGCGATGCAATTCAAGGCATGTATCAAACCATCATAGAAGCTGGAGGTCCTTACCCGGTGCAAATAAGTGGTGGAGAACCTACCATCCGGGATGACCTGCCCACCACTGTAGCGCTAGGAAAGAAATTGGGGTTTTATCATATTCAGATAAATACCAACGGCATCAGAATAGCTCAAGATAAGGAATATCTTGAAAGGCTAAAAGAGAGTGGTGCCGACTTGATATACCTCCAGTTCGATGGCGTATCCGACGACGTTTATCGTACTATCCGCGGTAGAAACCTATTTGACCTCAAGGTTCGAGCGATAAGTAATTGCGCTGCGGTGAAGATAGGGGTCGTCCTGGTGCCAACAGTGATTCCCAATGTTAATCTTCACCAGTTAGGCGAAATCGTCCAATTTGCTAAAAAATGGATACCCACGGTGAAGGGTATCCATTTCCAACCGGTTAGCTATTTTGGCAGGTATCCCCAGTCACCGAAAGACGAAGATAGGGTAACCTTACCAGATGTTCTGGATGGGTTAGTAGTCCAGACCAGGGGCGAACTTAAGAAAGCGGATTTTTTGCCCCGCAGATGCGAGGACTCGCATTGTGCGTTTAGTAGTTTTTTTGTACTGATGGAAGATGGTAAATTACAAGCAAGAACAGACATCGCCCGGGAATCAGTAAGCGGATTCGGCTATAAGAAAGACCCCCCTGCGGTAACAGCGAGAAGGTTTATCAATAGACGCTGGAGATTGGTCGATGAAGAAGCAGAACAAGCTGAGAAAGGGTGTGGTCAGGGCTGTGGACAAAATCAAGACTCCTGGCTACGTTTCAGAAAAAGAGAAGGCACGTACTACCTGACGATTACTGGCATGCCCTTCCAGGATGTATGGACCCTCGATTTACAAAGGCTAAAGAGATGCTGTGTCCATGTGGTGACCAACAGTAAGCAATTAATACCCCTATGTGCCTTTTATGTCACCAGTATTACCGGGGAAAGGCTATACCAGAACCTTCCCACAGAAACTGCACTGTCTCTCACAGATTAGGGAATTCATCTGGATAATGGTAATTGGATGAAAGAGATACTGAAAGAAACAGAGAGCCTATGTCCAGTTTGCCTGAGCAGGATACCAGCGAGGATAATCACTGAAAATAACAAGGTTTATCTGGGGAAAAGTTGCCCCCGACACGGCGATTATAAAGTTATCATTTGGAGGAATGACGCTGAACATTACCTTAAATGGGCTAAGTTTGGTGGTGATAGGATTCCTATAGGTCCCAAGAGGAGGCTCACCGAGCATAACAGGGGTTGCCCCTATGATTGTGGTATTTGTCCCGAACATGAGCAAGACACCTCTTCGGCAGCTATTATGACTACCAACAGGTGTAACCTTCACTGCCCTATTTGTTTTACCTATGGCAGCGAAGGACCTGTCTATGAGCCTTCCCTGGACAGCATTAAAAGGATGTACCAAGTCGTGTTGGATACTTGCGGGACATATCCTATGGAACTGTGTGGCGGGGAACCAACTGTCCGGGATGACCTGCCGCAAGTTATTGCTATCGGTAAGGAGATGGGCTTTAATCATATCCAAATAAATACGAATGGCATCAGATTGGCTAAAGACAAGGAATATCTGAGCAGATTAAAGGAGGCAGGGGCTACTACTCTCTATCTTCAGTTTGATGGTGTAACTGATGAAGTATATCGTTATACCCGAGGCGCAAATCTCTTTGACCTCAAAGTCCAAGCCATAAAGAATTGCGCTGAGGTGAAGATAGGGGTTACCCTGGTGCCAACAGTCATCCCCAATGTTAATTTTGAGCAAATAGGAGACATCATCCAGTTTGCCAAGAGATGGGTGCCCACGGTAAAAGGAGTTTTCTTCCAGCCAATCAGTTACTTCGGTAGATACCCAGGAACACCCGAGGACAGGGATAGGCTAACTGTACCAGATATACTTAGGGCTCTTGAGGAACAAACACAGGGAGAATTGAAGGAGAGCAACTTTGTGCCTCCTGTCTGTGAGCATCCTCATTGCTCTTTTTCAGGCTTCTTCGTATTAATGGATGGGAAGTTATTACCAATCAGTCACTTGGAACCAAGACGAATCAATGAAGATGGAGCTGAGCATTCTCGACGATTTGCCAAGCGATATTGGAGATTTGTTGAGGAAGACGAGGTACAACGCTGCTCATTGCCTCGACATAAGCCAGCTCCCTTTAGTGCTTTATTACAGCGCCTTCAACGAGAGTATCTATACATTTCAGGCATGGCCTTTCAAGATGTATGGAATGTCGACCTTGAAAGACTGAAGAGATGCTGTATTCACATCGTTACCTCTACAGGGAAGCTGGTACCTTTATGCGCCAAATACTTGACCAGCGTCGACGGACAGCGGCTTTACCCGGGAATAGCATAGTTAGAAGGCAGATCAAATGGCCGAGCGGATTTCCTTACAGGAGTCACTCAACAAGATACTTAAACAAAGGATAAGGGAGACTCCGGAATACCGGAAACACATTGCTAAGGAAAGCCCGCAGAAAATAACCAGAGGCGATTTTGAAGATTTTCAGCTTTTCCAGCTTCAGAATACATTGCACTACGTTTATGAAAAGAGCCTGTTTTACCGAAATTTGTTTAGCAAAAAGGGGATAGAGCCAGGTGAAGTCCAATCCCTGACTGATCTGGCCAAGCTTCCTTTAACTGAGCCCAAGGAATTGGCCGAGAAACCCCTTAGATTCTTATGTGTTCCCCTGGGAGAGGTGACCCGGGTGATTACTTTTACTAGCTCAGGCACCACTGGCCCGCAGAAGAGGATTTTTTTTAGTGAAAAGGATGTTGAGGTAATGACCGATTTTATGGGAGCTGGCATGAGCGTGGTGGCTACCAGCGATGATGTCGTTCAGATAATGCTGCCAAGGGGTCCGGTTTTAGGGCAGTCTGACCTGCTGGCACGAGGTGTAGAGAAAATGGGCGCTACGCCAGTCATCACTGGTACTGAGCCAACCTCTGAGGAGCAAATTCAGGCGATTGAGAGACATGGCTCAACTGTTGTGTTCTGTGAGACACTCCGTTTTAATCGAATTACAGTGGCAGCTAAAAACAATCGTGATTTAACAAAATTGGGGGTCAAAGCTCTATTTCTTACCTCTAACTATCTATCTGACTCGATGAGGGTCAACCTCCAATCTGCGTGGAACTGTGAAGTCTTCACCCACTACGGGTTAACTGAGATGGGATTAGGGGTAGCTGTGGAGTGCCCGGCCCATAACGGCTACCACTTTAACGAGGCCGACCTTCTGGCCGAGATCATAGACCCGGAAACCGGGGAGGTTTTGCCCGACGGGGAGGAAGGAGAACTAGTCTTTACCACCTTAACTAGAGAAGCAATGCCGTTAATCAGATACAGAACGCACGATATATCCAGGTTGAGTGTTAAACCTTGTGAGTGTGGCATAACCACTCTCAAGAAGTTGGACAGGACAACACGAAGGCTGGAGTCGGCAGTAAGAATAGGAAAGGGGGATGAGATATACCCAACGATGTTTGACGAGGCACTTTATACGATTCCCGACATCGTCGGTTATGAAGTGAGCATTAGCAAGGATGATGTCAAAGATAGGCTGACTTTTCAGGTGGAGATAGCTAGGAAAGGAGCAGCGGTCGAAGAACTGGTAAGGGAAGTGATATTAAAAGTCCCGCCGGTCCAAAAAAATATCAAAACGGGGAAAATGACCATGCCCGAGATACAACTGGTAACCCCGGGTTCACTGCGAAAACCCACTCGAGCCAAAAAATTGATAAAAGACATGCGCTAGGAGGTTTGAATGAAATCTGACAAAGTTGACCAGGCGAAAGCCCCACGCTTTTTCTACGGCTGGGTAGTGGTGGCTGCAGCCTTCTTCGTGGCTCTGGTCGCGTATGGGGTTCAATACTCCTTCGGCATATTCATCGAGCCTCTGAAAGCAGATTTTGGCTGGAGTGGAACATTGGTAGGGGGAGCTGTTGCACTTTTCATGTTTTCGCGTGGCGCCCTGGCCATCCTCACCGGGCGATTCACCGATAGGTACGGACCCAGAATAATAGTCGCCATCGGTGGCCTTTTCCTGGGTCTGGGACTCATATTGACCAGCCAAAGCAGCGCTGCCTGGCAATTGTATCTATTCTACGGTCTAATGGGAGGGTTCGGACTAAGTGTGGCCTATGCTCCTTTAGTGGCAACAGTGTCAAGGTGGTTCGTTTCCAAGCGGGGTCTGGCAATAGGTATTGTTACTGCCGGAATAGGGATGGGCACAGCGGTCATGTCTCCGCTAGCCGACTATCTCGTCGCTACGTATGAATGGCGCTTGTCCTATATCATTATCGGGCTCCTGGCCTTGATTATCATTATCCCTGGGGCATTTCTGCTAAGGCGTAGTCCTGAGGAGAAAGGGCTGCTGCCACTGGGTAAGGCTGAAGCGATAGCGGGTGACGAGGAAAATTCAAATATAGCAAAAAAAGAGAACAGCCTTACTTCAGAAAGCGCAGGATTCTCATTAAAAGACGCAGCGCGTACCAGAGCATTCTGGCTGTTGCTGGCGATGATTATCTTTTGGTCTACATGCGTACAAATGACGATGATATACATATATCCCCATGCTGCAACCGAAGGACTCGGCATACCTGGGGGAGTGGCTGCTAGCTTTATGATTGTGATCGGCATTTCCAGCATTATCGGCCGGCTGGTGATGGGCGCCGTCTCCGACAGACTGGGGGGAAAGCGCACACTCGTTATCTGTCTGGTCCTCCAGGCCCTGGCGATGTTCTGGCTCCTCAGGGCGACAGATATATGGATGCTCTATCTGTTTGCCGCAGTCTTTGGGTTTGCCTATGGCGGTTGTGTCCCCCTGCTCCCTGTGATAGCCGGGGAAATCTTTGAGCTGAAGTCAATAGGCGCAATTATCGGTGTTCAAATGTTAGGGGTAGCAATCGGTGGAGCAATTGGGCTAGTCCTCGGAGGAAGGATATGGGATGTAACAGGTAATTATCTCCTTGCTTTCATGGTCGGCGGCATATGCACCATCATTACACTGATACTTCTCGCCTTTATCAGAGTACCAAGGAAGCTGAGACACTGAGGTGGTCCCTGCAATTTGGACAGCTTGTTAAGGTATGCTAGAATCCTTAGCAACAGACCCATTAAGGATAGCAGGGGCCAGCCTTAACATTGCCCCTCTCTTGTCCTGACAGTGGTGTCCACTAAGGCGAATAATCGCAAATGAGTGCCAGCGTAGCTCAGGGGTAGAGCAGCGGTTTCGTAAACCGCCGGTCGTCGGTTCGAATCCGACCGCTGGCTGGGGGTGATATGAGCAAATTTGTAGATAAATTGCAGAGTCTTTCTAAGTCTTCAACTGCGCCCATAGGTTTTCATCCGTCTGCCTCTGCACTAAAAAGCCCAGCAATGTTGCTTATTGCGGGGCTGTCCGGGACACAGGTCAAGGAAGCCAAAATCGTAGCTGATGTCAATGCTGATGCCGGGTTGATATTGAATGAGGGCCCAAGCGCCAAGATTGTTAGGCAAATGGTCGAAGCTGTGGGCGATGTCCCTCTGGGGGTATTTGTGAAGGGCATGAGCGAAGAGAAAATAAATGAGCTTGCGAGCCTGGGGTGCGACTTTGTTGTTTTTGACATCAGGATACCTGCCGCAGTATTACACAAAGAAGAGGTAGGCAAATTTTTGATGATAGAGCCTTCTTTAGACCAGGGTTTTGTTAGGGCTATTAATAGCCTTGAAGTAGATGGTGTGTTCATCAGTAGTAAAGGCGAAGACTCTTTTGTTGCTGTGGAGCATCTGCTTGTTTGTCGAAGGTTCGTCGAGCTCTTAGAGAAGCCGGTTATTATGGCCTTGCCTTCTCTGGTCACAAAGGCTGAGCTAACCAGTTTAGGGCAAGTTGGGGTAGATGGCGTAGTTGCTCCCCCAACGCAGTCGGTTGAGGCACTGGCAGAGCTAAAGAAGATGCTTGGCGGTCTGCCCAGAGGAGCCAGAGGTCGCCGCGCCAAAGCAGTTGTGATGCTCCCTCAGTATGGTGGGGGTGTGGCTATGGAGGAGGAGGATGAGGAACAAGAGGAAATTTAGCCTGAATCTGGTTCGTAACATGTAAGTTTTTCTAAAATTTCCCCTCTTAAGCTTAAGAGGGGAAAGGGGAGTTATGAATAAATACCTCTATAACGATCCAACTACAAAATTAGACAGACGCCGCCTCAGGAAGAATGCAACCGATGCTGAGCGAAAATTATGGAGTATATTGCGAAGTAGACGGATGGCTGATCTTAAGTTCTTCCGACAATATAGTGTAGGCCCATATACCCTTGATTTTTACTGTCCTGAACGAAGATTAGCCATTGAAGTTGATGGAGGACAACATGCAGATGTATACGGCCAACAACATGATGTCCAGCGTAATAGCTATCTCACGGAATTAGACATTCGTGTGATAAGGTTCTGGAATAACGACGTGTTGCAAAATATCGAGGGGGTAGGGCAAAAGATTAAAGAGGAGGCTGGGAAACATTCATAACCCCCTTTATCCCCCTTATCTTAAGGGGGGATGTTGAAGGAGAGCCCCCCCTAATTTTAAGATAGAACTTGTGGAAAAACTAAATTATTACCCTAGTTCTGCCCCGAGCAAGTTATGGAGACAAGCCTAAGCCTGGGCCTATTTTTATTGTCGGCAGCGGGAATTTCTCTTACTGGCGTTATGCTACCCGGACCAATGACTGCGGCTACCATAGCCAAGGGTTACAGTGACAAACACGCTGGTGCCTGGATTGCAGCAGGGCATGCTGTTATTGAGATACCGCTCATAGCTTTAATTTATTTTGGATTCGGTCATTTCATCAGCTCCCCCCAGGTGGGAAAGGGTATATATCTTGCCGGTGGCTTGATGCTGCTTTACCTGGGTTTCCGAATGTTTCGAGCTACTGATAAAGCGCCTGGTGCGGTAGGCGGTCTACCAGCCAGCGCTTTACTGACAGGCATTGTAATTACAGGAACTAACCCGGCTTTTTACATATGGTGGGCGACTGTGGGTGCAGCTCTGGTAACCGGTGCCGCCAAGTTCGGGCTTGCCGGTGTTATTTTGTTTACCACAGTGCATTTGCCCTGTGATTTTGTCTGGAGTGAATTTCTCTCTGTGAGTACATTTAAGTCAAGGCGGTGGTGGACACAGAAGGTACAAAAGATTGTGTTTAGCGTTTGTGCTCTGATTCTAGCTGGCTTTGGTGTCTGGTTTTGTCTTTCGGCGTTTCTATAAACTCAAGGGGCATTCTGGATTGCCTGAAAGTATTTCCCTTCAGTCTTTATAGATGGGGCAATAACCATCTTAACTTTATGCATTTCTTTGATGGTTCGAGCGCTGCATACTCCCATGCTAGTGCGCAGAGCGCCGATTAAGTTTTGAGTGCCGTCGGTGACGGAAGTAGGACCAAAGAGAATTTGCTTTAACGGGGCGGTAGTGCCAACTCTAACACGTGTCCCTCTAGGCAATGCTGGATGAGAATGAGACATGCCCCAGTGATAGCCTTTTCCTGGCGCTTCTTTCGCTTGAGCTAAAGGCGAGCCAATCATTACAGCGTCAGCACCAGCGGCGAATGCTTTGCATAAATCGCCACCAGTGCGGATACCTCCATCTGTTATCACTGCTACGTATTTATCACTTTCTTTGAGATATGTTTCTCTAGCAGCGGCACAATTCAGAGTAGCAGTTATCTGGGGGACTCCAACGCCGATGACTTCCCGCGTAGTACAGGCAGCCCCAGGCCCCACTCCAACCAGGATGCCATCGACCCCTGTTCTCATCAGCTCTAATGCTGCGTTATAGCTGCAACAATTGCCTACTATGATAGGCAGGAACATTTGCTGGCATAACTCAGGCAGGATAAGTCCTCGATAGCTCTTGGAGATGTGCCTGGCTGTGGTGACAGTAGATTGCACCACGAGTATATCCATCCCGGCATCCTTGGCTATAGGAGCCAACCGTTTGGTGTTGGCTGGAGTTGTAGATGCAGCGCAGATGGCACCAGCCTGTTTTATTGCTCCAATGCGTTGGCTAATGAGCTTTTCCTTGATAGGCTCAGAGTAAATTTTTTGAAGCAGGGAAGTAACCTCTTTTTCAGGAGTTTGGGCAATTTGGTTTAAGACATCATCGGGGTTTCCGTACCTTGTCTGTATACCTTCTAAATTAAGGACAGCTAGCCCACCAAGCTTGTTAAATTTAATAGCAAAGGTGGGGTCAACAATAGCATCCATAGCTGAGGCTAGAATGGGGATGGACAAGGTGTAATTTTTTACGGTAAAGTCTATATTAGTTTGGTCAGGATTAATGGTTACATCTCCGGGGACAAGCGCAACTTCATCAAATCCATAAGCGCGCTCCATCTCTTTGAATTTAAGGCGAGGCATTTTTCTTTACTTGATAAAAGTTGCCACAAACTATACAAGCATGGCGGTCTAAAGTCAAGGAAATTTGTAGATAAAATTATAGCTATTAGGTATAATTTGAGGTCATGCCTGTTCTTTATGTCATTGCTACTCCTATTGGCAATCTGGAGGATATTTCCCTGCGTGCCTTACGCCTTCTACAGGAGGTGAAACTTATTGCTGCTGAGGATACACGCACTACGCGCCACTTGCTTAATGCCCATAATATAAGAACTCCATTGACTAGTTATCATGAGCATAGTAAAAGAGCTAAACTTGACTATTTATTGGATTATCTCGAGAAAGAAGACCTGGCTCTAGTTTCGGAAGCTGGCATGCCCGGGCTAAGTGACCCTGGTTACGAGCTTATTGTTGCGGCCATTGAGCGTGGGATTTATGTGGTACCGATTCCTGGTGCTTCAGCGGTGATTACCGCTTTAGTGATTTCCGGGTTGCCAACCGACCAATTCATTTACATTGGGTTTTTGCCCCGCCGTAAGGGGCAAAGGCAACGTCTTCTCAGCTCAATAGTCGATGAACCAAGAACTATAGTGGCTTTCGAGACACCCCATCGCCTCAGGGAGGCATTGAGTGATATCGAGGAAATTCTAGGAAATAGAAGACTATCTGTATGCCGTGAGCTTACCAAAGTTCACGAAGAGATTTTCCGGGGCAGAGTGAGCCAGGCTAGGGAGCATCTCGTCGAACCAAGAGGGGAGTTTACTTTAGTTATTGAAGGTAGGACCCGAGCTTGGTTGAAATTTCAAGAAAGGAGCTAAAATGCGCCGTGGTTGTATTGCTACAGGAAAGGTGGAATGTGATGGTTGTCATCGTCCTATTAAATATGGAGAACGCTATCTTTCGATCAACGGGGAAGGAGATGAAAAGCAATGTCTTTGTATTGATTGCTGCCTGAGCCGTGGTTATATCTCATACAGAACGGAGAAAGGAAAGCAAATAATTACCTTTCTCCCCAAGGAATAAACGTTGGCAATCGCCATTTGAGAGCCTCGGCTCATGGCAATGACACGAGGCAATTTATGATTTACAATAGGCTGACTTCTGGGGAAAGAATTTGAGCGAGCGCATTTTTATCGGTGTTGCTTGGCCTTATGCCAATGGTCCTCTACATTTAGGACACATCGCTGGTGCTTATCTGCCAGCCGATATTTTTGCCCGTTATCATCGCCTTAAGGGCAATAAGGTGCTGATGGTTTCCGGTAGCGATCAGCACGGAGCGCCGATTACAATTCGTGCTGAACAAGAATCTACCACGCCACAAGAGGTAGTGGACAAATATCATCAGCAATTTGTCGATTGCTGGAAAAAATTAGGTATCTCCTTCGATTTATTTACCACCACTGGCACTCCAAATCACAGTCAAGTTACTCATGATATATTCCTCACTTTGCTCAACAAGAGTTATATGTACAAAGATAAGATGCTTCAAGCTTACTGCCCTAAGTGCCAGAGGTCCCTTCCCGACCGTTATCTGGAAGGTACTTGCCCTCACTGTGGCTTCACTAAAGCAAGAGGTGATGAATGTGATGAGTGCAGTAAGCCTTTGAATCCATGGGAGCTTAAGGAGCTCCGCTGTTACCTTTGTTCTACTCCGCCTCGCTTCGAGTCTTCGGAGCATTTCTTTTTGCGCCTTTCTTCTTTTCAGGACAAGTTGACTGGCTGGATAAAAGAGCAGACTCATTGGCGGCGTAATGTACTTAGCACCACGTGGAAATTTCTGGATGAAGGATTAAAGGACAGGGCGGTTACTCGTGATTTGGATTGGGGAGTAACTGTGCCGCAATCAGGCTTCGAGCGTAAACGTATTTATGTATGGTTTGAGGCAGTCATTGGTTATTTATCGGCAAGCAAGGAATGGGCAAAATTGCAGGGAGATGATACCGCCTGGCAAGCTTTCTGGCAAGGCGATGCCAAGAGTTTTTATTTCATCGGCAAGGATAATATCTTTTTCCATACCCTTATTTGGCCGGCGATGTTGATGGGTTATGGTAGTCTGAATCTTCCTTATGATGTTCCAGCTAACGAATTTTTGACTATCGAAGGCAGTAAGCTTTCTACTAGCCGTGGTTGGGCAATCTGGCTGCATGATTACCTGGAACGGTATGAACCAGATCCTTTAAGGTATACTTTGGCAGTGAATATGCCTGATAGCGGGGACAGCGATTTTTCCTGGCGTGAATTCCTTCGTCGTAATAATAATGAGTTGGTAGCCACCTATGGTAATTTAGCTCATCGTGTTCTCACCTTTGCTTATCGCAATTTCGATGGAGCCGTGCCTGCACCTGGTGAACTGGATGAACGCAGCCAAGGCTTGCTTCATGGAGCTGAAGTTACGTTAGACAGTGTGGATAAGTTGCTTTATCGTTGTGAGTTTAAAGGGGCAATCAAAGAAGCTATGTCCCTAGCCCAGGAAGCTAATCGTTATCTTGATGAGCAAGCTCCGTGGAAGACAATTAAAACGGAGCGAGAGACTTCGGCTAAATCCGTCTATACAGTCCTCTCTGTGCTGGCAGCATTGAAAACTATTTTCTATCCCTTCCTCCCCTCCAGCTCCGAAAAGCTTCATTCCTTCCTTGGATTTGATGGTAGTGTGAAGGAAGCAGGTTGGAAAGTTCAGTTTTTACCTCCGGGGCAGAAACTTCGCCAACCCCAACCGCTATTTGTCAAGCTAGATGAAGATATTGTCACCAAAGAAAGTAGCCGGCTTGGCTCCCCGAAAGAAAATCAAAAAAATTGAATCTTGACCTGACCTTTGCTTTTTGATTTAGCCGGGGGTTGCCTGGGGTGCTAAGCCTTCAAATATTTTGTCGAGATCAGGTTCATCCAGAGTTTCACGAGCTATAAGCTCTTCAGCTAGCAGTTTTAGTTTTTCTTTGTTCGCAGTCAGAATTTTCTTGGTGGTTTTGTAGGCCCGCTGGATAATATTGTGCACTTCTTCATCGATTTCCTGGGCTATCTTATCGCTGTAATCCCTCTGTTCGCTGATCTCGCGACCGAGAAAGACGAGTTCCTGCCTTTGACCAAAGGTCCGCGGGCCCAATTTCTCACTCATGCCATACTCGGTGACCATCTTTCTAGCTAGCTTAGTTGCTTGCTCCAAGTCGTTTTGGGCACCAGTAGTTATTTCCCCGAAGGTGATTTCCTCGGCAACGCGTCCGCCCAAGCTCACTGCCAATCTATCATCAAACTGAGACTTAGTCCATAAATGACGGTCTTCGGATGGCAGGAATCGTGTCCAGCCCCCCAGCATCCCTCGGGCGACAATAGAAATCTTATGCACAGGGTCGGCATTAGGCAACATCCTGGCGGTCAAGGCATGGCCACTTTCGTGGTAAGCAATCATTTCCTTTTCTTTAGCACTTATTATACGGCTTTTCTTTTCCGGTCCAGCTATAGTGCGGTCGGCAGCATCTTCAAGCTCCTTTAATGTGATATCTTGACGGTTGCGCCGCGCAGCCAGGATAGCTGCTTCATTGATTAGGTTAGCAAGGTCAGCGCCGCTGAATCCCGGCGTTTCCTTAGCTACCGTTTCGAGGTTAACTCCTTTGGCCAGTGGCTTGCCCTTGGCATGTACCTCTAGAATAGCCTTGCGGCCTTTCATATCGGGTAAGTCAATGACAATGTGACGGTCAAAACGACCGGGGCGGAGGAGAGCCGGGTCGAGGATGTCGGGGCGATTGGTGGCGGCTATGACAATGATGCTGGTATTGGTATCGAAGCCATCCATCTCAGCCAGAATTTGATTCAAGGTCTGCTCCCTTTCATCGTGTCCTCCACCTAAGCCAGCACCACGGTGTCGGCCTACGGCATCGATTTCATCAACAAATAGGAGGCATGGTGCATTACGCTTGGCTTGTTCAAACAGGTCTCTGACCCTGGCGGCACCCACGCCCACAAACATCTCCACAAATTCGCTGCCACTAATAGAGAAAAAAGGCACCTTGGCTTCTCCAGCGATAGCTTTAGCCAGTAAAGTCTTGCCTGTTCCTGGTGGCCCTACCAGGAGCACTCCTCGGGGTATGCGTCCCCCCAGTGCCTGGAATTTCTGGGGGGACTTGAGGAATTCCACTACTTCTTGAACCTCTTCTTTTGCCTCATCTGTTCCAGCGACATCGGCGAAAGTTACATCGGGCCTCTTGTCGAGACTTAATCGGGCACGGCTTTTGCTAAAATTGAAGGCTTGTGTGCCAGCGCCACGGGCGGCACGGAAGAATAAGAAGTAAAATAATGCCCCAAGCAGTACAATGGGCAGGATGACTGTTAGTGCTATCGTTCCCCAATCAAAGCCACTAGCTGTAGCATAGAAATCTATCCCCCCTGCTCCCAGGTCTACCCCTTCTTCTCCCAGATAAGCGACCACGGCATCGGTATCAGCCTTGAATACCGTTGTAATTATGGCCTTACCCTCCTGACCACCTTGTAAACCAGTCAGCGTCTCACCATCATGCTCTATGGTGTCAATTTCCGCCTGTTTAGCGCTCTCGACAAACTCAGCCAGGCTTACATCCCTAGGCCCTTCTTCAGACATAACACGGGCGAGTATCAGGGCAACTACCACTGCTAAAAGCAGCAAGTAAAAAAACCCGCTGCGCCACCATTTTGCTTGCATATCTTTATCCTCGCCTTAATTATAGCAGATATATTGCAAACTGAAAAATTTCATTCGCAAATTTGCAAGTGGAATATTACCACAGTAAAGTTCTGATGCCGGGTACATTATTTTCAAAATATACATGGCAAGATAGTTTTGGTCAAATGTTGCCATAAGTGGTATACTATAGAAGGAGGTTAGTGCCTTTCTGGAAGCGGAGGAAATAGCGCGCTTGGCTACCGAACTTGCTTCTGAGAAGCAAGCAAGGGATATCGCTATGCTGGACGTTAGAGCCTTGTGCTCTTTCGCGGATTACTTTGTTATTTGCACTGGAGATACCAAGCGACATATTGAAGCTATCTGGCAGGGTATTGATGAAGTGTTGAAAACTAAAGGCGTCGTACCTCATCATAATGAAGGGACTCCTGACTCAGGTTGGATGCTTGGTGATTTTGGTTCGGTTATTGTTCATATATTTGCCCCATTAGAGCGGGATTATTATCAACTGGATAAATTATGGGACAAGGCAACCCACGTAGTTAGAATTCAATAGATCCACGTATCTAGCTCCCGGTCATAGTTGAAAATTTCCTCTGCTGAGAAGAATAAGTCTATTTCCTTCGAGGCATTTTCCAGTGAATCAGAGCCATGTACTAAGTTATGTCCAATATCAATGCCAAAATCGCCTCTGATAGTGCCCCTGTGGGCTTTGGCAGGGTCAGTTTCTCCCATCATTTGTCGTATTATTCCCACGGCATTTTTACCTTGGAAGACGATGGCGATGACTGGGCTAGAAGTAATGAAATTTACCAAATCGTCAAAAAAAGCTTTCCCTTTATGAATGGCATAGTGGCGTTGGGCCAAATTTTTATCCATGTGCAACATCTTCATAGCTACGATTTTAAGCCCCTTCTTTTCCAGGCGAGAAATGATTTCCCCGGCCAACCCCCGTTGTATGGCATCAGGTTTGATAAGGACTAAACTTCTTTCCATGATTTAAATCTCCTTCTTCCTTATCCTGGCTCCTTTCTAAACCCTCGTGAGCAGGGTTATCAAATCCACATTTTCTAAGGAGTCAGCTACTTTGTCAGCCTCCTCGAGCTTTTGTCGGGGGTGCGTATTGGCTATGGCCAGGCATTTCATCCCCGCAGTTTTGGCTGCTCTGATTCCCAAGGGAGAATCTTCAATTACCAAGCAATCGTTAGGTGTCACTTCCAGTTTCCTGGCGGCTAAAAGATATATCTGGGAACCGGGCTTGCTTTCGGATACTTCTTGGCCAAAAACAATACAATCAAAAATTCCTTCCAAATTAAGCTCACTAAGGACCAAGTCGATGTTTTCCTTTGGCGCTGAAGAAACCAAGCCTAGTTTGAAATTCCCCTTCTTTATGGCATTCAGTAGCCTTACTGCCCCGGGAAATGGCTTGATGCTTCCTGTTGCCTTCCGCCGAAAATTTTCTTCTTTCTCCTGTACCATGATTTTGACATCTTTTTCAGGGAGTTCCCTGCCCATAATGCTGCCGATTATGAAGTCATTTCTGGTACCAAAGAGCTTGGTAAAATCTTCTCTGGTGAATTTTATTCCCCTTTTAGCAAAGGTCTCTTGCCAGGCAGCAAAGTGGAAGGAATTGGAATCGGCAATAACTCCGTCCATGTCCCAGAGGATTGTCTTTTTTGACTGCCTCCAGACATAGAATAAGAAATCGCCATCGACTATGACTGTATTATCTTTGAGAGTAAGCACTCCTTGAGTTTCCACTAGCCGTTTTGTCAGTTTAGTGACCCAGGCAGAGGCTTGGATTGGTTCATTGATGGGTGCTACCTGTTTAAATCTTATCTCGCTCTTGGCAGTAACGCCGAACTCAATCCCATGGCAAAGCATGGCGTAAGCAGTTACTTCATCGAGAAGGGTGTAGAGAATACCGCCGTGGACCACATCATTCCAGCCTTGATGAAACACCCCGGCGGTGAACTCCGCAGTGACTTTTTCTCCATCGTAAACAGGTTTCAACTTTAGCCCTATAGGGTTCTCCTGACTACAGGCAAAACAAAGCCTTGCTGTGTACTCAACGTCTAATCTGGGAATTTCCATTTCCTGGTCTTCCTTGCTCCACTCGGAGTGAAAAACGGGGTACTTTATCCCTGGGCTTGGTTATATGAGGGGGCCGAAGGTACAATGGCTGTAGTGTGACCGGGTCATCTTGTTCTCCTCTGCTCAATTTTCGCCAGCCTAATATAGCCAAAGAGCTAGCTCGAGATGGGCTATTACTTTGGGAAATTATAGCTTGCTTGCCCAGGTTTTGCTGTATTTCGCTTATTATGTCAGGAGAGATTTCACCACAAAAAAGCGTTTTTTGCTTAATTCGACGGTACAAAGTTTTAACTGTGGTTAGATTTTCTGCCTCCAGACACCGCCATTCATTATCTTTTTGCCGGTAAAGGGCAGTGGCTATTTCCTCGCGACCAGCCTTTTGAACGGGGCGCAGGGGCAATCCAGTAAAGGCGAAGGGATAGGCTTCAGCTTCTAATGTGTTTACACCAAGCAAAGGAATATTTAAGGCAGAAGCCAGCCCCTTGGCAGTGCTTATGCCTACTCGGAGTCCATTAAAGCTTCCTGGACCTTTAGCTACAATGATTGCTTCTATAGAGCCTAGCTCCACCTTGGCTTGTTGTAACAAGCAAACTAAATTCGGCAACAGTTCTATTGTATGGTTTTGTATTGTTTGCCAGGTTAGTGAAGCCAGTACCTCACCTTCATGAGATAAGGCAACGCTGACGAGATTGGACGAAGTATCTATAGCTAATTCCATATCAGAAATCTAATTTCTAAACTCCAGACAAATCCCTCTGAAATGAAAAGATGAAAAGAAAAATGCAAAGTGACAGAGCAAAAGTTAAAATGTTTAGCATTTCGTATTCAGAGCCACAATTCCCTCTCTTTTCTTGAGTTGTTCTATTAGTTCATAGTAGCGCTCGCCTTGAGGTTTTAGGCAAACATACCGTTCTGTCTCGGAGGCAGGAATATAGTGTATGGTGATAAGCAAATTATCCCGGGGTACTGCTTGCAGCCCCTTCTCTGCCCATTCAACCACACAGACTCCATCGCCATAAAAATATTCCTCCAGCCCCAAGTCAGCAATTTCCTCAATGTGATCCAAGCGATAGAAATCAATGTGGTATAAGGGAAGTCGGCCATGATACTCTCTAAGGATAACGAAAGAGGGACTGAAGGCATATTCTTTTACACTCAACCCACGAGCGAGGCCTTGGACAAGACAAGTTTTGCCCGTTCCCAACTCACCTATGAGAAGGAAAATATCAGCTTTTCGAGCTAGTTCCCCCAGGTAGCTTCCCAAAAGCTGAGTTTGTTCAGGGCTATGCGAATTTAACTTCAGGGACTCCATTCTTAAAGTGTTCCCAGCCCCCTTTTTCGTAAGGGATGATATTCCCTTTGCTATCCACTACAGTCACTCGTGTGGGTAACTTTTCTTCTGTTATATCACCGATTACAGTCACCGGGCAGTTTAGGGCCTGTTTAGCCCGGGCAACAGTGGTTTCATCAGCGGTAAAAAGAAGCTCATAATCCTCTCCACCACATAAAGCCAGCTCTCGATGGTTAGGGAAATTTGCTGTGACCACAGGGTGTACTGGCACTTGTTCTATCTTTATCTTGGCGTTGACTCTGCTGGATTCACATATATGGGCAAGGTCAGCAACAAGCCCATCGCTTATATCTATAGCGGTTTTAACTCCCTGTTCGATTAAGATTTGCCCTTCTTTTACTCTTGGCATGGGCTTAAAGTGAGCTCGTCTCAAGATATTGCTTATTTCGGGATCTGAGATGGTTTTTCCCTTGAACATTTCCAGGCCGGCTGCCGATAATCCCAGGTATCCTGTGACAGCTATTTGCTCACCAGAAGAAGCTGTTGACCTCTTAAGTATAGCTTTGCCTTTGGAGCAGCCTATGATTGTTACAGTGATAACTACATTGGGAGCGGTAGCTACATTACCTCCAACTATAGCCACTCCAAATTCCCTGGCCCGATGCATCATGCTGTTAGTAAATTTGGAGATGTCTTCCACCTCCAGTTCGCCAGGCAGTGCCAGAGAAAGCAAAGCGTACTCGGGAATACCGCCCATGGCAGCTATATCGCTTAGATTTACAGCAAGCGCTTTCCAGCCCAATTCCTCCCAGTTAATGACGCCTAGGTCAAAGTGTATATCCTGGACTAGAGTATCTGTAGTAGCTAACTGGATGTGATTGTCACTTTGCCAAGCAGCAGCGTCATCACCAATGCCCACTAAAACTTCTTGCCACGGACTGCGTCCAGAATTTTCGTATCTAGCACTGCTACTGCGTATGAGGTCAATTAGGCCAAATTCTCCCAACTCAGATACTTTCATTGGTGGAATTATAACACTGGCTTTATTTAACATTCTAGCTGGCAAATATAATAGGTGGCTAAAACATAGGTCTTGTTGCCATTTTATTCCCTGTGGTATAAAATCTAGACATGCATGATTATGAGCTGGTAGCTATAATTAGTCCCGAAGTTGATGAAGAGGGAGTGTCTAAAATTGTAGACAAGGTGACTCAGTCCATTAATAGCCGGGGTGGGGCGGTGGAAGAGATAAAAAAATGGGGGAGAAGAAAGCTGGCTTACCCTATAAGGAAATTTATGGAGGCTGATTATGTTCTAGCTCGCTTTAAGTTAATGCCAAAATCGGTTAAGGAACTTGAAGGAGAAATTAGTGCTTCGGGGGACATTCTGCGATATCTTGTGGTAAAAGCAGAGGATTAATATGGCAAGCTTAAACAAAGTAATGCTCATTGGCAATGTAGGTAGTGACCCAGAGATGAGGTACACGCCCAATGGAAAGGCAGTTACCTCTTTTCGCATGGCTACCAATTATCGTTATGTTGGTTCTGACGGGGAGCGGAGGGAAGAAACAGAATGGTTTAGAGTTAGCGTTTGGGGCAAGCAAGCTGAAAGCTGTAATCAATTCTTATCCAAAGGGAGACGAGTTTACGTTGAAGGGAGGTTACACTCTCGCAGTTGGGAAGGGCAAGATGGGCAGATGCGTACTAGCCTTGAAGTGTCAGCAAACCGAGTAATTTTCCTCGACAAAGCGGCTCCGGTTTCCCTAGCCGAGGAAGGGGAGCTTGAGCCTGAAGATTTACCCTTTGACTAAAATAAAGGAGAACGAGATTTGGCTAATACTGGAAGAGTAACTAATACTGGAAGAGTAAGAGGTACGAGGAACTTCATCACCAGACCAGCATTCTGTCCCTTTTGCAAGGGGCATATGAAAATCGACTATAAAGATGTTTCTGTGTTATCTCGCTATATTTCCAGTCAGGGTAAGATTGTGTCGCGGCGGAGGAGCAGAAGCTGTGCTAAACATCAAAGAAGCTTAGCACAAGCTATAAAGAGGGCTCGTTATCTCGCTATGTTACCTTACGCACCAAGCCATATTTGGAAAACAGGAGGCGTAGGCCTATCCCGTTCGACAGGCCTATCCCGTTCGACGGTTTGAAGAATGCCAAAGCGGACTTATCAACCGAAGAAAATTTCCCGGAGGCGCAGCTTAGGTTTTCGCGCTAGAATGGCCACTCGAGCTGGAAGACGAGTGCTTCAAGCAAGGCGCCTTAAGGGGAGGTATAGGCTGACCCCAGTTTAACTCTAGCTTGTGAAGGAGCCTCGTTTTTTAACTAAGAGAGCACAATATACCTTGGTTTATAGACGAGGCAAAGTATGGGCAACCAGCTTGGTAGTTATGAAGGCGATGCCCAATGGTTTAAGTCTAAGTCGATATGGTTTTTCTGTGACCAAAAAAGTAGGTAAGGCGGTGCAACGTAATCGCTTGAAGAGGTTACTCAGGGAAATAATGAAGCTGCAATCGCTAAGGCCGGGATGGGACATTGTCCTCATTGCTCGGTCTGTAGCAGTCAATACTGACTATCACCAGCTAGAGAGGGCAGTAACCAAGCTTTTAGCTCGGGCGCAATTGTTGGAGAGCAACGGATGACTCAATTAGCTCTGGGTTTAATTAAATTGTACCAGAACACAGCGTCGAAGGTTCTCCCTAATGTTTGTCGTTTCCAGCCTACATGCTCTCAGTATGCTTTTGAGGCAATTAGAAGACATGGGTTTGCACGAGGTAGCTGGCTGGCAGCCAAGAGGATAGCTCGATGTAATCCCTTCTCTGAAGGTGGCTACGACCCAGTACCTTAGTTATACAATGAAGCAAGCAAAGATATTACTCCTCGTTGTAATTGCTCTTTTGCCCTTGACACTGGTTTCCTGTATTCCCGGTAGCGGTCAGTTAGCGAAGGGATGGGCAGGAACTGCAGTTCACGACGGCATTATTTATGTGGGCACCGTGGATGGCAGGGTGGTGGCGATAAATTCATCGACTAGAAATCTAGAATGGTCTTATTCCATCGCCCCGGTCACCGCACCCTCCAGCGGCTTATCATGTGGCCCGACATTGGCTCCAACTGCTATATATGGTACACCGGTTGTAGATAGAGATATAGTTTACATTGGCACCTATAGTGGCCAGGTTCTGGCATTGAACATATTGGCTAGAAGCCAGAATTTGACCTTTCCTCAGCAAAGGTATGGTGAATGGAAGTGGGATTGTCCCATAGATAATGCAAGAAGCAATGCTATAGTAGCTGACTTGTTAGTGAGCGGAGATGCCATATATGTAAGCAGCTCCAATGGCAGGGTGTATTCTCTGGATAAGGAATTTGGTGATTTAAATTGGGAATCAAAGATCTTAGACGAAAAACATAGAAAGCTATGGACGTCCCCGGTAATTCCAGGTGATACTCTCTATGTCAGCACTTTCGATGGCCATATCTATGCTTTATCGTTAGAAACGGGGGGGTTATTAGACTGGTCTTTTGAATCAGAGGCAGGCTTTGCTTCTTCACCAGTGATTGACGAAGATACTATATTTTTGGGTTCGTTTGACCGCTATCTCTATGCTGTAAAAATAGGTAGTGATGTGCCAATATGGAAATTTCCCCAGGAGAAACCAGCCGGTAATTGGTTCTGGGCATCTCCTATAGTCAATGAAGGTATTGTTTATGCTGGCTGCCTCGATGGCAAAGTTTATGCGATTGATGCTGAGACGGGGGAAGAATTATGGCAGTTTGAGAGCAGGGATACACTAGGTAAGCCTGTTCCTATAGTCTCCTCGCCTGTTTTGATGGATAATCTACTAATAGTGGCTGATGAATCAGGCACTGTATATGTTTTTGACCTCAGCGCCGAACTCGAGGATGAGGCAATGCCGTTGAAGGCTATCTCAATTGGTGCTGATGTTAGAGGTTCCTTTTATGCTCAGGAAGGCCTAGTTTATATTCGAGGTGAAGATAACTGGATATATGTTGTGGATATTGATATGGGGGAAGTGAGTTGGAAGGTCCCCTTGACTATTGAAGAATGAGGGTCGCGCCTAATGAGTTTCCTAGATGTTTGGTATTTAATTATAGGTAACCCAGTACTTAATGTGTTGATTGCCCTGAGTCACCTCTTATCTGGTAGCTTTGGGTTAGCAATCGTTGCCCTTACTATTATCGTTCGTTTAATCTCCTGGCCTCTTACCAAGCGCCAACTCAAGTCCAGCAAAGCTTTGCAGGATATGCAGCCGAAGATGCAAGAATTGCAGAAGAAATATGGTAAAAATCAGCAAAAACTTCAGCAAGAAACGATGAAGCTTTATAAGGAAGCCGGGGTAAACCCTCTGGGCTGCTTATGGCCCATGTTGGTTCAGTTCCCCATCTGGATTGCTCTCTATCAAGCCATCATCGGAGCTCTGGCTACCACGCCCGAGAACTTACTTGATTTAGCTCATCGTCTTTACTCTTGGGACATAGTGAATCAAGCGATTCCTTTAAATAGCCATTTCTTGTGGCTTAATTTGGGAAGCCAGGGTGATTTTATTTTAGCCATCATAGTTGGTGGCACAATGTGGGTACAGCAGAAGATGACCCAAGCACCAGCCGTTGACCCAAGGCAGCAGTCCACAAGCAGGATGATGTTGCTGATGATGCCTCTCATGTTTGGCTTCATTACCTTGATGGTCCCCAGTGGCCTGGCTCTCTATTGGGCAGTTTCCAATATAATTGGCATTATAACCCAATATTTCTTCACTGGTGGCTGGGGTTACCTTAAATTCCGTTCTCCGTCTCAGTCAACACAGTGAAGGGAAAATGAACTAGCATTGTAGAGATGATCGCAAGTTGTGCTGGTAATAAAGCAAATTGCTAAAGGGAAATCGGACTATGGAAGTGATTGAGATAGTAGCTGCGACAGTAGAGCAGGCGATAGAGAAGGCAGAGGCGCAGCTAGGGCTGAGCCGGGACCAATTTGAGGTGGAGGTTGTTAGAGAGAGGAAGTCGGGTATTTTAGGAGCAAAAGGCAAAGAGGCTTTAATCAGGGTGACTCCAGTAACCCCGCTGGAAAAGGATGCGGTCCAAGTGGTCACAGAAATTTTAGATACGTTGCTTGGATTGCTGGGTGTAACAGGCAAGGTTGAAGTGCTATCCGATGAGATACCTCTAGCTTTGGATATCACCGGTGACGATTTGGGTATCTTGATTGGTCGGCGAGGTCAGACCCTAGCTTGCTTGGAATATATTACCAAGCTCATAGTAGTTGGACGGTTAAAGGCCTGGCTGCCGTTAACAGTTGACGTTGCCGGATACAAAAAACGCCGTCGTGATTCCTTGCAAAGATTGGCCTTATATCTAGCTGAGCAGGTGAAATCAAGACGCCGTGCCATAACTATGGAGCCAATGCCTGCTGACGAACGCCGTATTGTTCATTTAACTCTGGCTGATAATCCCGATGTAACAACTCAGAGCATAGGTGAGGGTGAGAGTAGGAAGGTAGTTATTTTACTGAGACAGGGTTAGCCATGTTCCGGGAAGTAAACACTAAGATTAACTTTCTTCAACTGGAAGAAGATATCCTCCGTTTCTGGAAAGAGCAGGGAATTTTTAACAAGAGCATCGAGATGGGAGAAGGGGGGCCACATTATGCCTTTTATGAAGGCCCCCCCACAACTAATGGTAGCCCGGGCGTCCATCATGTGCTGTCTCGTCTGTATAAGGACGTTGTTTGCCGGTACAAGACTATGAAGGGTTATCATGTGCCCCGAAAGGCAGGGTGGGATACCCACGGCTTGCCCGTTGAGTTGGAGGTGGAAAGTTCTCTCACCCTTACCAGTAAGGCTCAAATTGAGGAATATGGAGTGGCTCGATTCAATGACCATTGTCGCCAAAGCGCTTTCAAATATATTAAAGAATGGGAAGCTATGACCGAGCGCCTTGGCTGCTGGTTGGATATGGAGCATCCTTATATAACCTTAGACAATAGCTATATTGAATCCTGCTGGTGGATAATAAAAAAGCTATGGGATAGGGGCTTGATTTATCAGGGCTATAAAGTAACGCCGCATTGTCCTAGATGTGGCACATCCCTCAGCTCTCACGAGGTAGCTTTGGGTTACCGAGATGACGCTGAAGATCCGTCGGTTTATATAAAGTTTAGGGTGGAACCATCACCAATATCTGAGACTGCCAAGCAAAAGAGACTCTATGAACTCTCACGCGGTAAAGCAACTTATTTACTCGCGTGGACGACCACGCCATGGACTCTGCCGGGCAATACTGCTTTAGCTGTAGCTCTTGATGCTGATTACGCTTTGCTAGAAGTAGGCGACGAGTATCTCATTCTGGCTGATGCCCTGCGCGAGAAGGAGGGGCTAGGCGATTATGAAGTGGTTGAAGTGTTAAAGGGAAGCGACCTAGCGACGATAACTGGGGTAAAATACGAGCCACTTTATAATCCTCACCAGTTTGGTGTAGAGCGGAGACGTAGAGAGTTCATTAATGAAGCTCGGGTATTAGGATCGCCGCAGTTAAAATTACAGAAGCTGGGGGAAGGAGAAAAGTTAACCTATAAAGTAATTGCTGCCGATTTTGTGTCTATGGAAGAGGGAACCGGCATAGTGCATGTCGCCCCTGCTTTTGGCGAGGTCGACTTTAAAGTTGGAATGCATCCTGATTATTGCCTGGATTTTGTCCAGCCTGTAGACTTGCAGGGCAATATTATCGGCACCTATCCCTTTGCTGGCAAGTTTGTTAAAGATGCTGACCCTCTTATTATCGAGGACCTTAAATCGCGTGGTTTGCTCTATCGCAGCGAGAAGGTTATTCATACCTACCCTTTTTGCTGGAGGTGTGAAACACCTCTTCTCTATTATGCCAAGCAGACCTGGTACATCAAGACAACAGCAGTGAGAGAAGAACTTATCTCGGGCAATACCAAGATAAACTGGTACCCTGATTATATTAAGCACGGTCGTTTTGGCGACTGGCTGGAGAACAACGTTGATTGGGCTTTTTCCCGGGAGAGGTATTGGGGGACTCCGCTCAATATTTGGCGCTGTTCTTCCTGCGACAATTATGAGTGTGTTGGCAGCGTGGACGGATTAAGGGCGCAGTCAAATCTCAGTGGCTTACCCACGCCTTTGGATTTACACCGCCCTTATATGGATGAAATTACCTTCGCCTGTCCTAAGTGCGGTGGCAGGATGCAGCGTGTTCCCGAGGTAATTGATTGTTGGTTTGACTCCGGAGCTATGCCCGTAGCTCAGTGGCATTATCCCTTCGAGAATGAAGATAAATTCAAGCAGAACTTTCCCGCAGATTTTATTTGCGAGGCTGTGGACCAGACCAGGGGCTGGTTTTACAGCTTACATGCCATATCTACTCTACTTTTCAATCGTCCTTGCTTTAAAAACGTCATCTGCTTAGGGCACGTCGTCGATGCTCAGGGTGACAAAATGAGTAAGTCCAAGGGCAATGTAATTGATCCCTGGGCAGTGATTAATAACTATGGTGCAGATGCTCTAAGGTGGTATATGCTGGTTTCTACTACAGGAGAAGATATCCATCGTTTCTCCACTAAGATGCTTGAGGAGACGATACGTAAATTTTTCCTTACTTTGTGGAATACGTATTCCTTTTTTACCCTTTATGCCAATATCGATTGCTTTGTTCCTCAGCCCTTGACGGCTGACAGCGATCAGCCAAAAACTTTCACGGAGCTGGATAATTGGATTAGTTCAGAACTTAATCGGCTCGTAAGCGAGGTTTCCAAATTGATGGATAGCTACAATCCTACTTCTGCGACACGTAGGATTGAGGGATTTATAGATAATCTCTCTAACTGGTATGTGAGAAGAAACCGCCGCCGGTTCTGGAAAAGCGAGAACGATGCCGATAAATTGGCCGCATATACTACGCTACATCAATGCCTGGTAACTTTATCTCAATTGTTGGCTCCCTTTGTGCCATTTATTGCTGAAGAGCTTTATCAGAATTTGTTTCGCTCTGTTAATCCTGAAGCTAGAGAAAGCGTTCATCTAACTGATTTCCCCATAGCGGATGAGATTAAAATCAATGACAAGCTAAATGGTGATGTTGAGCTAGCTATGAAAATATCCAGCTTGGGCAGGGCGGCACGAGCTAAGGCGGGGATTAAAGTGCGCCAGCCATTGGATAAAGCCGTGGTCGGGGTAGAGACCGAAGGGGAGAAGAAAGCTTTAAAAAACTTAGCTACTGAGGTAATGGAAGAGATAAATGTCAAGCAACTCGTCGTATTGAGTGAAGCAAAGGAACGAGAGGAATTTCCTTCAAACATGCCAGATTACAGCGTAGCTAACGACGCTAGATATTGGGTGGCCATAAGTACTGAATTGACCCCTGAGCTAATTGCCGAGGGAGTAAGTAGAGAGCTTGTGCGTCATCTTCAAAATATGCGTCGCAATGCCAAGTTTGATATCACAGACCACATCATTACCTATTATCAGACAAAGGAACCACTCATCAAGCAAGTAATAAATACCTTTGCCGACTACATTAAACAGGAGACCTTATCTCAGGAGCTTATCGATGGTTTGCCTCCTGATGGGACTTATGGTGAGAAACACCGTATCTCGAACAGCGAGGTCTCTTTGGCAATCAAAAAGGCAAATCCCAAAATTCAAATTTCCAAATTCAAAACAGGGAGGTCTTGATTACTGAGCTCGGGATTTGAATGAAAGAAGCTTGTCCTAGGAAGTCGGGCGTTCTACCAGTCGGGCTGAGGTTGTTTTAGTATCTTCGCCTCTAACGAAGACTATTCCTACCTCCTCGCCAATTTCGCTGGTTCGAATAGCTCGGACGAGGTCGGCAACATTGCTTATTTCCTGACCCCCAAAGCGGATGATGATGTCATCTTCTCTTAACCCCGCAGTATCTGCAGGGCTATTAGCAACTACTTCTACAATAAGCGCTCCCTTGCCCACAGAAAGGTTTAATGCCGCAGCTAGCGAAGGGTCAACGGTATATAATCCCACTCCCAGCCAGGGATAGGTCACGCGACCATGACGAATTAAATCCAGGATGATAGGCGTAGCCTCATCGCTGCTTATGGCAAAGCCCATACCTTCCACTTCAGACGCAACTATCTTAACGCTGGTAATGCCTATCACCTCACCAGACATGTTCACCAGGGGACCACCGCTGTTGCCGGGATTGATAGCCGCCGTGGTTTGAATTAAACCGTAAAGGGTATTTCCCTCAACGTTCACGGATACATTTAAGCGGCTGACTATGCCCTGGGTTGCTATTATTCCTTCTCCCAGAGCATTGCCAATAGCTAGCACCCACTCGCCAAGAGATAGTGAGCTTGAGTCGCCCCAATAGGCATAAGGCAAATCTGCGGCATCTATCTTTATCACGGCAAGGTCAGATAAGGAGTCAGTGCCTACTATATTCGCAGGGAAAGTCCTACCATTAGCCAACTCCACGTAGATGCTCTGGGCATTTTCAACCACATGGTTGTTGGTGACAATATATCCTTTGTCGTCGATAAGTATCCCGGACCCAGCAACATATTCCGTACTCTGACCGAAGAAAGAAGAGACGACCATCTCTGTAGTCACGGAAACCACCGAGGGTATTACCCCGGCAACTACCGGGCGGAAATCAGGCAAGTGAATAGCTGGCTCGCTCTCTGGGGGGAATATCCAATTGGGATCAGTGTGCTGGGTTGAGTTATTAGACTGGGGTGGGCTAGATATTGGGGAAAGGGATAGGGCCCAAATACCGATACTTAACGCTACCGCTACTAGTATGACGATAGCCAGAACGTATTTTTTAGACATTTTTTACTACGCGTATTATAGCATCGCTACCCTTCCTACAAAAAATCTGTGCCCGAATTCAAGACAGAGTGTGTCAAATCATTTGAACAAAGCAGACTTGACAATTTAGAATCTTACTTTTTATAATGAAAGAAACTCAGGTTTGTTCGCCTCTTAGGATCGACCTACAAGATTTGGCTTTCTTTATATTCTTGTAATGAGCAGTGAGTAAGTATATTTTCATTACTGGTGGCGTAGTTAGTTCTGTAGGTAAGGGAATTTCAGTAGCCTCTATCGGCAAAATATTGAAAAGCCGCGGCATATCTGTATCTGTGCAGAAGCTTGATCCTTACTTGAATGTTGACCCGGGGACGATGTCCCCTTACCAACACGGTGAAGTGTTTGTTACTCAAGACGGTGCCGAGACTGATTTGGATTTAGGACATTATGAGAGATTTATTGGAGTGGAGCTGACCCAAGCTTCCAACGTCACTTCCGGTCAAGTCTATTCTGCGGTCATTGCTCAGGAGAGGCGAGGAGATTTTTTGGGAGGCACAATTCAGGTGGTTCCCCACGTAACCAATGAAATAAAGAGCAGGATAAGAGAAGTAGCCGAAATATCTCAGGCTGAGCTAATTATTGTTGAAGTTGGCGGCACTGTGGGAGATATTGAAGGGCAACCCTTCCTGGAAGCTATAAGGCAGATGAGAAAGGATGAAGGCAGAGATAATGTGCTATATATTCATGTCACCTTTTTGCCACACATCGCTGCCACTGATGAGCTAAAGACCAAGCCCACTCAACACAGCGTCAACGAGCTAAGGAGAATCGGTATCCAGCCCGATGTTATACTGTGTCGCAGCGATAAGGAGATAGCTGAAGGGATAAAGGACAAAATATCGCTATTTTGCGATGTAGATAAAGAGGCGGTTATCCCCTTGGTTACCAGCGAAACCATCTACGAGGTACCCCTGCTGCTCGAGGATGCGGGGTTAGGGGAATTCATAGTTAGCCGATTGAGATTAAAAGCCGGGAAAAGCAATCTGGAAGAATGGCGAGACATGGTAGCCAGGCTAAAAGCTCTTAAAGAGCCTGTAATCATTGGATTGGTAGGCAAATACGTAGAGCTCCGAGATGCTTATTACTCCGTGCGCGAAGCATTGTGCCATGCGGCATTAGCTCACAATCGCGAGGTGAAAATAGAATGGCTAGATTCCGAGGAATTGGATGGCATGGCCGATGATAAGCTTGGGCAAGTTCAGGGTATAATTGTTCCTGGCGGCTTTGGCTACCGAGGAATTGAAGGCATGATAAAAGCTGCCAGATTTGCCAGAGAAAGGGAAATCCCATACTTGGGCTTATGCTTGGGGATGCAAATTATGGTCATCGAATTTGGCCGTCATGTTTTCCATACCGAACAAGTAAATTCCACTGAGTTTGATGCCAGTAGTGCTTATCCTGTCATCGATCTGCTCCCTGAGCAGCGTAGCATAGAGCAAAAAGGAGGGACCATGAGGCTCGGGACTTATCCCTGCCATCTGGTAGAGGGAACAAAGGCAGCCCGGGCCTACGGCACCGAAGTAGTATATGAAAGACATCGCCACCGTTATGAATTTAACAATCACTTCCGCCAGCCATTAGAGGAAGCCGGTCTTGTACCCTCCGGATTATCCCCGGATGGGAGATTAGTGGAAATTACTGAGTTACGAGATCATCCTTGGATGCTTGCCTGCCAATTTCACCCTGAGTTCAAATCCCACCCCGATTCTCCCCACCCGTTATTTCTGGGATTTATTGGGGCAGCCAAGGAGACACTTGTTGAAGGTGCTCAGACAAGCCTACCTTTAAATTAAGAGGATGAAGATATTTTTAGATACTGCCAATATAGAGCATATTCGCCATGGGGTGAGACTAGGGGTGGTTACAGGGGTAACTACTAACCCCAGCATTGTATCGAGAGAAGGCAAAGTTAATTATCAAAAGTTAGTCCAGGAAATCTGCTCCATTGTCCCCGGCCCGGTATCTACCGAGGTATTGAGCCAAGATACTCAAGGAATGGTAGCCGAAGCCAGAGAAATAGCCAAATGGGCAGATAATATCGTGGTTAAGATACCTGCTAGCCTTGAAGGAGTGGAAGCCACCTCGGTGCTGGCTGGTGAAAACATAAAGGTGAATTTCACTTTATGCTTCACCTTGAACCAGGCTTTGCTGGGGGCAACAGCAGGAGCAACTTTTGTGAGCCCTTTTGTGGGTAGATTGGATGACATTGGTGAGGATGGTATGAAAGTGGTGGCTGACATTGTGGAATACCTGGACTATTATCAACTGCCTGCTCAAGTTATCGCCGCTAGTATCAGACATCCTCAACACTGTCTAACGGCAGCCAAAATCGGTGCTCATATCGCCACAGTGCCCTACGAGGTATTACTACAAATGATAAGACACCCTCTAACAGATATCGGCATTGAGCGTTTTAGGAATGACTGGAAGAAGGTGATGGCGAGAGAGGAATTATTGTAAAAGCCACCACAAAACCATAGATATAAAAAGAAAGGTATTTAGAAAGAGGCTACTATGTCAACTATGGCGGAACTAGAAAGCAAAAATCGGGATGAGCTGGAGGCGATAGCTAAGGAGTATGGCATCATCGGCTATTCTGCTTTGAAGAAGTCCGAGCTTGTCCACCGCATCCTGCAAGCGGAAGCACAGCAGCAGGGAAATATGTTTATAACAGGCATCTTGGAAACCATCAGCGAGGGCTACGGCTTCCTACGACAGGATACTTTCCGACGTGGTGCTAATGATGTCTATGTATCAAATTCCCAGATCCGCCGTTTCAACTTAAGAGACGGCGATGCTATTTGTGGCCAGGCTAGACCTCCTAAAGAGAGCGAGAAATACTACAGCTTACTTCGAGTAGAGAGTATCAATGAACTCGACTCTGAACTAGCAAGGACGCGCCGCAATTTTGGTTCGTTGACGCCCACCTTCGCTAACAAGCTCATCAATCTGGAAACAACATCAGATGAGTTATCCACTCGTCTAATCAACCTAGTGACACCTATAGGCCGGGGGCAAAGAGGGCTTATTGTATCACCACCTAAGGCAGGCAAGACTGTGCTTCTTCAAAAAATTGCCAACGCCATAACTACTAACTACAATGATATTCACCTTATGGTTTGCCTTATTGGAGAGAGACCTGAAGAGGTCACTGATATGAAGAGGTCAGTTAAGGCCGAGGTTATTGCTGCCACTTTCGATGAACCGGTAGAAAGCCAGACTCGGGTAGCGGAATTAGCATTAGAGAGAGCCAAAAGGCTAGTAGAAATGGGCAAAGATGTGGTCATACTCCTTGACGGCATTACCAGACTTACAAGAGCTTACAACTTAGCCCTGCCCCCTAGCGGGCGTACTTTATCTGGTGGTATTGATTCAACAGCTTTGCATCCTCCCAAGCGATTCTTCGGTACTGCTCGCAACATTGAGGAGGGGGGGAGTCTAACCATTATTGCTACTTGCCTCGTGGATACCGGCAGCCGTATGGATGAGCTCATATATGAGGAGTTTAAGGGAACAGGTAACATGGAGCTCCACTTAGATAGAAAATTATCTGAGCGAAGGATCTTCCCGGCTATAGATATTATGCCTAGCAGCACAAGGAGGGAAGAGCTTTTGCTGGATGAAAATACCTTGAAACAAGTATGGCTGCTCAGGCGCGTGATTAGTATGATAGATAGCGATTCCCCCAACCACGGCGAGGCCACACAAAGAATCCTGGAACGGCTAGCTAAGACAAAGAATAACGCTGAATTCTTAGCCACTCTATCTAAGGATATCTAGGGAATACTATTGCCCCGGCTGCCACTCCGAACGAAGTGAAGAAGCGAAGCAATCCCAGCTGGCTAGACAAATTCAAACTGGGGGTCAAAAAAACCCTGGGCATGAATATTTTCCTCTGTGACAGTTGTAAATGGAACTGGAGAACTGCTTGTCATCGCCCTGAGCGCCCCAACGCCACTTGGTGCCCTGATTACACGAAGAAGGGGAAATAACTAAACTCCTGGTTGGCGTAAGCGTCGTGTCTAGTAATCCTGAACCCATTGGCTCCATTAGCCACCATTCCATCCTCAAGACACTTGTCAACCCAAAAGGGAATAGCCTGCGGTTCCACCAGCTTGCTGAATTTTTTGGGCTTCCCGTCTGAGGCATACTGTCTCCAGTCCCAAGTTAAGTTATACCAGCCTGCCTGATTGACATTAAAGCTGACACCTTCTAAAATCAGGAGGGTGCCTGACAAGTGACTGGTGACGAACTGAGACAAGCCTTCCTGAGTTTTTTTCAGGATAGGGGACATAAGATTATCCCAAGCTCTTCATTGTTGCCGCATAAGGACCCTACTTTACTGTTGACTAGCGCTGGCATGGTGCAAATTAAGCCATATTTCCTGGGATTGGAGGCCCCACCTAGCCGGCGATTAGCTTCCTGCCAGAAGTGCTTTCGCACCACTGATATAGATTCGGTGGGTGATAGCAAACACCTTACCTTCTTCGAGATGCTGGGTAATTTCAGTGTCGGTGATTATTTTAAAAAAGAAGCTATTTTGTGGGCCTGGGACTTTGTTACCAAGTATTTGAAACTGCCTGAGGAGCGGCTCTGGATAACCATTTACCTCGACGATGATGAAGCCTTCGCCTATTGGCGAGAGGTTGGCGTCCCCGCTGGGAAGATCTTGCGCTTCGGCGAAGAGGACAACTTCTGGGGACCAGTTGGTGATTCTGGCCCCTGCGGACCATGCAGCGAGATTCATTATGACCTTGGTGAAGAGTTTGGCTGTGGTAAAGCTGAATGTAGGCCTAATTGCGACTGCGGTCGCTTCTCCGAGATATGGAATCTGGTATTCACCCAATACAATCAGAACCAAATTGGACAACGCACTCCTTTACCCAAACCGAATATCGATACCGGCATGGGACTGGAGAGAACTCTGGCAGCTATCCAGGGCAAGTCCTCGCCTTATGAAACGGACTTGTTCTCCCCTTTGGTAGACCAAATTTGTCGATTGTCCGGGAGAGAATATGGACGGGACGAGAATACCGACCGGGCCATTAGAATTGTGGCTGAGCATTCACGCGGCATTGCCTTTCTTATCGCCGATAGTGTAATGCCTTCCAACGAAGGGAGGGGATACGTCCTGCGCCGAATACTCAGGCGGGCTTCGCTCTTCGGCAGGAAACTGGGATTGAACGACCCTTTCCTTAATGAAATGGCTGAAGTTGTCGTTGGCACAATGAGCCACATATATCCTGAGCTTATGGCTAATCAGAGCCTGATTACCGAAGTAATTAGAGTTGAGGAGGAAAAGTTCATTACTACCTTAGATACCGGACTTAACTTGGTGGAAAAGCTCATTGGCGAAGCTTCAGTTCAAGGGAGAGAGGGGCTAACAAGTGAGGATGTATTCAGACTTTACGACACCTACGGTTTCCCCCCAGAGCTAACCGCCGAGATTGCCAGAGAAAAAGGCCTCTCCATAGACTGGGAAGGTTTCCAGGCTGAGATGGAGGGGCAGCGGGAAAGGGCTAGGTTAAGTGGTCGCGTCAAGGGCAAAGCAGAGGTGAAGGGCAAGCTTACAGTCACACGTAGTAAGAAAACACGTTTTGTTGGCTATGAAGAATACAGCTCCAGGTCAAAGGTTCGCGATTTGGTAACTAACGAAAACTCTGTACGAACTGTGGCTGAAGGTAGTGAGGTTGACGTGATACTTGACAAAACTCCTTTCTATGGCGAGATGGGTGGGCAGGTAGGCGATACTGGCGAAATCAGCAGCCAAAAGGGAAAAGTAGCCATCACAAATACTATTAGAACTCCCTCAGATGTGATAATACACCAGGGGAAAGTCATTGAAGGCAGCGTATCTGTTGGTGATGAAGTTGAAGCCAAAGTTGATTCCACCCGCCGCCTGGACATTGCTCGCAACCACACCGCCACCCATCTCCTCCAAGCTGCTTTAAGACAAATAGTGGACAGGCATATTGAGCAAAAAGGCTCGTTGGTAGAGCCGGAAAGACTTAGATTTGACTTCTCCCATTTAGGACAGGTAACTGAAGAGCAGCTCAATGAAATTCAGAGGCAGGTTAATGAGTGGATACGCCAAGACTTAAAAGCGGAAGCAAAAGTACTCCCTTATAAGCAGGCCATCGCTGAGGGCGCTATCGCCTTATTTGAAGAAAAGTACGGAGAAGAAGTTCGGATGCTGGAAGTCGGGGAGCCAGCAATCAGTAAAGAACTCTGTGGTGGCACTCATGTGAGTTCAACGGGAGAAATCGGCATATTCCTGATAACCAGTGAAAGCAGCATTGGCACAGGACTTCATCGTATTGAAGCGGTAACGGGAAGAAAAGCTGAATCTCTAATTGAATCTCGCTTAACTGCTTTGCAGAGCGTAGCCAAAGAAGTAGAAGGCTCGCTTGACGAAGTTCCTAACAAGGTGAAAACCCTTATCAGTGAATTGGAAGCAGAGAGTAAGAGAGTGCTTTCACTGGAAAGGGAGCTATCGCGCAGAATAGTAGAGGATTTGCCCGGGCAAGCGGAGCAGATGAGCGGTGTGACAGTTCTGGCTGCTAAGGTGCCTGCATTGACCATGCCTATCCTCAGGGAAATGGGCGATATATTGCAAGACAGGCTAAAAAGCGCCATAGTAGTTTTGGCTACAGTTTATAACGGTAAGCCTAACTTTTTAGCCATGGTGACTCCTGACCTGATAGCCAAGGGGTTTCACGCCGGCGATATTATTAATCAAGTAGCCAAGGTTACCGGTGGGGGTGGTGGTGGCAAGGCTGCTATGGCTCAAGCCGGCGGAAAAGATGCCGCCAAGATTGACGAAGCCCTGAAATTAGTCAAAGGTGTCGTTGCGAGTCAAATCTCCGTTTCCTCAGAGGGTAAAGATTAATAAACCATACTTTCCTCTCCCCCGATGGGAGAGGATTAAGGTGAGGGTGAAATGCGCAGCTTAGGGCTAGATGTCGGAGATAAGAGAACAGGGGTAGCCATAAGCGACCCCCAGGGAATTTTGGCGACCCCCTTAACCGTGCTCGTCAGTAAAGACGAAGATGCCCTTATAGATGAGATTTTCAAGCTTGTGGAGCAGTACAAGGCAGAGTGCATTGTAGTTGGCTTGCCTCGCCGCTTAAACGGCGAGCTGGGAAAACAAGCTAATAAGGTAACAGCTTTCGCTGACAAATTGTCATGGCGGGCGAAGCGAAGCAATCTCAACCAGCTTGATGTACAACTGTGGGATGAACGACTCTCTACCAAAGCTGCTGAGCGCTTGAAGACGGAGGCTGGTGGCAAGAGAAGTAAACTGCGCTCCAGGGCAAAAAGAGGAGCCAAAAATCTCAGCTTTTCGGCTAAAGCCGAAGTAGATGCCATAGCAGCGGCCTTTATTCTCCAAGGTTTTCTGGATAGCTTGAGGGATAAAGAACAATGCCAAGATACATAGGTCTCATCGGTTATCCCCTTAAGCATTCTATTTCCCCCTATTTCCAGCAGGCGGCCCTGGATTATTATCGACTTGATATTCGCTATGAGGCCTGGGAGACAGGCCCAGCCCAACTTCAAGACACAGTGAATGATTTAAGAAAACCTCAAAATGTTGGAGCTAACGTAACCGTGCCCCATAAAGAGACAGTTTTACCTTTATTAGATGAAGTTGATGACCTGGCAAGTTCGATCGGTGCTGTCAATACCATAGTCAAAAAAAATGATAAGCTTCTGGGTTTTAATACTGACGCCTATGGTTTTATCGAGGCGCTAGACAAAGAAGGGCACTTCGACCCTGAAGGAAAGCAGGTGGTCATCCTAGGTGCTGGTGGGGCGGCCAGAGCAGTGGGTTTTGCCCTGGTGCAAAGGAAGGTAGCCTCACTGGCCATTACTGACGGTATCTTTGAGCGAGCCAGGGCATTGGCAGAAAATTTGGTGAGGTATATCAAAGGGGCTTCACCAAGCTCAAGGGATTTGGAACCAGATGTCACTGCTTTTCAGTGGCAGAGTCTAAGCTCGGCCGAAACTTTTGACAACTGCGATTTAATAGTCCATTGCACTACCATAGGAATGAAGCACAGTTCTCAAGAAGGACAATCACCTTTGAGCCTCGAAGTGATTCCTAGGAGCGTCTTAGTTTATGACCTGGTATATAACCCCTGGCTAACACCCTTGTTAAGGCTAGCACAAAAAGCCGGGGCCAATATACTTGGCGGTCTACCTATGTTAGTATACCAGGGAGCGGCTTCCTTCAAGCTATGGACAGGAAAGGAAGCTCCAGTTGATATAATGTTCGATAAGGCTAAAGAAATATTGACATGAGGAAAAGGGTGAAAAAAAGGGCAATCATTATCAGTTTGGGCGTATTAGCATTGCTTGCGGCGATGCTAATTCCGACTATCTTAATTCCCAGACTGGCGGTAGGTAAAATTGCTGTAATCCCGCTCAGCGGGACTATTACCACCGGGGACTCTTCATTGTTCTCTGGCTCAACCATTACTCCGAAGCTGGTGAGAGATTATTTAAAGAGAGCGGTGAAAGATAAGGCAATCAAGGCGATTGTCCTCCGTATAGAGAGCCCTGGCGGTGAGATAGCGCCTTGCCAGGAAATCCTGTGGGAGATAGAAAGAGTTAAGGAGACAAAACCCATCGTGGTAAGCATGGGGGGCACGGCTGCTTCAGGCGGCTACTATATCTCAACCCAAGCAAATAAGATTGTTGCCCTTCCTACTACAATGACGGGGAGCATCGGGGTTATCTATGCGATACCCAATATCAAGGGGTTTTTGGAGAAGCTGGGTATCCAGATAGAAATATTCACGGGCGGCAAGTATAAGGACATGTATCAGGGATTGAGAGAGCTGACGCCGGAAGAAGAGGAAATCATACAGCAAATGATTGACGAATATTACGAGCAATTTATCGATGTTGTAGCTGAGGGGAGGGAACTAAGCAAGGAAGAGGTCAGAAATTTGGCTACGGGGCAAATTTACACTGGTACCGAAGCTAAAGAGCTGGGCCTGGTTGATGAGCTAGGTGATCTGGATACAGCCATAAATTTGGCAGCAGAACTGGCAGGCATCGAAGCTCCGATAGTGGAGTATTATTATAAACAACCTGGACTAATATGGAGGTTGCTGTTAGGGTTTGTCGATGCTATACAGGCGAGGTTATCGGGATTGAGCGCGCAAGATGTAATTTTATTAGAAATCTTAAACCATAACTATCCGCAACCTATATTTCTATATCAAAGCTAATGGGACAATTTCGTTTTCTTACTGGTGGAGAATCTCACGGAAAGGGGTTGGTAGCCATAGTGGAAGGAATGGTGGCTGCCCTTCCCCTGGAGGCGGAGTATATCAACAAGCAGCTCAAGCGCCGTCAGCAGGGGTACGGGCGTGGTCCCCGCATGAAGATTGAAGAGGATAAGGCAGAAATTATGGCAGGTGTTCGCTACGGGCTCACCACAGGTAGCCCCATCGCACTCTTTATCACCAACCGGGATTGGCAAAACTGGCAGGAACAGTTAAGCGTTTCTCCGGTAGAGAAAGAAGCCGAGCCTGTAACCTGTCCCCGCCCGGGACATGCCGACCTGGCAGGAGTGACTAAATATGGTCTCAAAGACATCAGGCCGATTATAGAAAGAGCCAGTGCCCGGGAAACAGCCGCCAGAGTAGCTGTCGGAGCTGTAGCCCGAAGATTCCTGGAGGAACTTGGCATTGCTATTTATAGCTACACTGTAGCAATTGGACAACATCATTGGGAACAAGACGAAACAAGCTCTATAGATTGGCACCAGGTAGAAGCCTCCCCAGTCCGTTGTGCCCATGCCGAACTAGAAAAGGCGATGATGGCAGCCATTGATGAGGCTAAAGCTAATGGGGACACGTTGGGTGGCATTTTTGAGGTGATTGCTACCGGTATCCCCATCGGCTTAGGCAGCCACGTTAGCTGGGACCGCCGTCTCGACGGCAAGATTGCTCAAGCGATAATGAGTATCAACGCCGTGAAAGGGGTGGAAATCGGAGCAGGATTTGCCGTAGCCAGGCTTAAAGGCTCGCAAGCTCACGACGTTATCGAACCCGGTCCACATAGCAAAGCGAAGGGGCTCCCCTGGCGACACGCCACTAACCGTGCCGGTGGCATCGAAGGTGGCATAAGCAATGGCGAGAACATAATAGTCAGGGCAGCAGTCAAACCTATTGCTACCTTGGCTAGTCCTTTACCTTCCATAGACCTTCGCAGCGGCGAGAAGGCCAAGGCTCACTATGAGCGCAGCGACATCTGTGTTGTCCCTGCCGCCGGGGTAATCGCCGAAGCCATATTAGCCACTGTCCTGGCTGATGCTTGCCTGGACAAATTCGGCGGTGATAACTTAAAAGAGACCCTGGCAAATTATCATAATTATTTACGCAATATATCTTGATTGAGCAACTATTAGCCCAGGGCAAACGAGGCAGTACTAGCGACAGCGAAGAGCTGTCAAAGGAAGTCTCTAGGGAGGATAATCACTGGAGGAAAGGATTTCCTCGGCGTTCATCGCCGATAGTGGTGGGTGGTCCGTGACCGGGATAGACAATGGTTTCATCAGACAAAACCATAAGTTTTTCACGAATGCTCTTCATCAGACGTTCGTGGCTGCCACCGGGAAAGTCGGTTCTGCCAATACCAAAATTAAATAGAGTATCACCGCTAAAGACTACTCCATGCCCTAGAAGGCAAATCCCACCAGGGCTATGCCCGGGAGTATGGAGGACTTCAAAGTGTAAGTCACCTACATCTATGCGGTCACCGTCATTGAGTAACCTATCAGGCTGAGGGGGTGACTTAGCAGGGGTGAGGCCAAGCGGTATTAGCATACGCATAGGGGCGGCAGACAATAATTCCTTTTCCGCCTCATGAATGGAAAACTGGGCATTAGTCCTTTCTTTAACCGCACGAAGGGCATCGATATGGTCAATATGGGCGTGGGTTACCACGATTAAGGATATGGATAATCCCATTTGCTGCACCGTTCTCAAAATAGTCCCAGCTTCGGCACCGGGGTCAATAATCATTCCTTGCTTAGTTGAAGATGAACCAACAATATAGCAGTTAGAGGCCAAAGGACCGACCACTAACATTTTTACAATCATTGCTCTTCTCTCCAGTAATTTTACAGTCGAGTTCGTGAAGTATAGCACGAGTTTGCTCTCTGAGAAAAATCGCTGGTAAACATCTTCATTTAGCAGGCGGTTTAGACTCAATTTTGACAAGTTTGGCACTTCTGAGGTACTTTATTCCTATCAGAGTTCTAGAAGAGCTGAGGCAATAATGGGTCAAAAGAAGGCAGCAATTAATCGAACCAGAGAAAATGCGAGTTTAGACATGAACTTGCAGGATGCGATAGATGGCATAGAAGATAAGCTCTTTGTTATCGATAGGGAATACCGTGTCAACTTTGTCAATTTAGCTATGAAGCAGAGCTTGCCAGAAAGCAAACCGCTCATTGGCAAGCGATGCTACGAAGTCTTTGAAGGTAGGAACAATCCCTGTAGCTCCCCCCTCTGGAAATGTCCCCTTGCGAAGGTGCTCCAGAGTGGCAACCAAACGACGATTATTTCTCCTGACCATGCCCTCAGTAGCGAGACGATATCTAACAGGTATGTTAAGATCACCCTTTATCCCATTAGGGACAGCCAGGGCGATATCAATGCGTTTGCCGAACTGAGAAAAGATGTTACCGCAGAAAGGGAGCTGGAGAATCAAATTCTGAAGCGTCATCACCATCTCCATGCCTTGAACCGTATTTCCAGCGCTACCAGCGGATTGTGGGACCTAGATGCTATCCTGAATATAGCTCTAAACACTGTGCTGGAAATCATCGGTGCTACCACGGGTGGGATACTGCTTCTTCATGAGCAAACTCAGCTGCTAAGCTACCGGGTGTATCGTGGTCTATCCGCTAAATACGTTGAGCAGGTAAAGATGCGCCTGGGCGAAGGAGTAGCGGGAAAGGTAGCCCAAACCGGGGAGCCAGTTGTATTGGAAGATATTTCCAGAGACCCACGGACTGCCTATCCAGATCTGGTGAGTACGGAGGGCCTTAGAGGGTTTGTTAGCGTTCCCTTAAAAGCAAAGGACGAGGTTGTAGGCGTGATGAATGTTGCTGCCCATATTCCAGGTCAATTTTCTGCAGAGGATATGTACCTCCTGAATTCAATCGGTTGTCAGCTTGGCACGGCCATTGAACAGGCCAGGCTATACCAGAGACTGGAGCTAGGAAGAGAAAGATATCAAACGCTTCTTCAGCACGCCCTGACTGCTCAAGAGGAGGAGCGGAAACGGATCGCCCGAGAGCTACATGATGAGACCAGCCAGGCTCTTACCAGCTTAACCTTAAATCTTCAAGCTGCTATAACAAAGGCGGAAACCGATGGCGTTGTAGACGCCGATTTTATCGGCAAGCTTCAGAAGATACAATCTCTGACAGTTCATACTCAGAATGAGATATCAAAGCTGATGAAGGAGCTCCGCCCTACTTTGTTGGATGAGCTTGGACTACCCGCGGCCATCAGTCGCTATGCTAAGGATAGTCTGGAATCCCTGGGGACTAAGATATTTACCGAATTCGAGGGGGTGGAAGAGCGCCTGCCTACAGAAGTCGAGGTAACGCTTTTCCGCATCTCTCAAGGGATGATAGGCAACATTCTGGAGCATGCGGAGGCGAAGAATGTCTCCATCAGGTTGGAATGCAATGCCAGTGAATGTGTATTGGACGTCAAGGATGACGGCAAAGGTTTTGATGTTAGTAAGATTACCAGGGTTGACAAAGGCGGTCGGGGGGCGGGCCTATTCACTATGAAAGAGAGGGCACGTTTAGTGGGCGGCGGGTGCAGCATTAAGTCCCGGCCGGGGAAGGGGACGAGAATTGTTGTGAAAGTTCCAGTGAAGGGATTTATGGCGGATGCAGAAGATAAAAGTATTAATAGTTGATGACCACACCTTGGTGCGGGATGGAATCCGTGCTTTGCTGGCGCTAGTTGCTGATATACAGGTAGTCGGCGAGGCCGCAAATGGAAAGGAAGCTCTGGAGAAGGTGAAAAGGCTTGCCCCGGATGTGGTGCTCATGGACTTGGCCATGCCTATTATGAGTGGGCTGGAAGCAACGCGGAGAATACGCAAGAGGTTCCCAGGAACAAAAGTGCTGGCACTTACCCAGTATGAAGATAAAGAATACATCATCCCGACTATCGAAGCAGGAGCTCGTGGCTTCATTAGCAAGACGGCAGCATTTTCTGAGCTCGCTTCAGCCATTCAGGCTGTATATCAGGGAGGGTCGTTTCTATCCCCCATGGCAGCAGCGGCTGTCGTCGAAGAATGTCAGCAGAAAGTCGCTATAGAAGGGGACAAAGACTCTTACCAGAACCTGACTGATAGAGAAAGGGAGATGCTTAAGCTGGTTGCCGAGGGATATACTGCCAAGGAGATAGCAGATATGCTGGTCATCAGCTTGAGAACGGTGGAGACGCACAAAACCAACCTGATGAAAAAGCTGAATATCCACAATAAAGCCGACCTCATCAGGTTTGCTATACGCAAAGGCATTATAACCGTGTGACGGTGTAAGAAAAACCTTCTCCATTCGCTTCCCATTTAGGATAAAGGGCAAACTCTTACGAAGACTTTCGCACTAGTCTATTGATAAGCCGAGTCACAACAGGGACTATTGTTTAACGTTTCTGTTGCAAAAGAAGCCCGAAGGGTTTTGACGTAAGTCTTTTACAAAGTGTTATACACCGTTGATCGCCTCTTCATAAATAAGTATTGTAGTATAATTTGCAAAGAGGTATGGACTTAGGAATAAAATTTACTCTGTAATTCAATCTTTTTGCTATTTTCCCATTCATATTCAAATCTATTTTCATACAAATCCAAAATAAACCTTCCAAATTCCGTATCTCTTTTTGCATGAATAAGCTTATTATTTTCAACTCCAACAAAACGGAAATGATGATTAGGGTCGTATTTATAGATACCCAAAAATCCTTCGTTCTTATCAAAAATAATTCCTCGAAGGGATGGTGGGTGAGCGTACAATTTAATAGAGATTTTACAATTCCTATTAAGACTATAAATCTCGTTCCATAGTTCTATACAATTTGAAACAGCAGTTCTCTTCTCTTCAGCATAATCAGGATGTATTGTGAGAATTCTGATACTAACCCCTTGATGTTTTTTCAAGATTTCACGATAAGTAATTGCAAATGTTTCTGTCGTGTATAAATAGAGATCGATATTCTTACTTCCTTTTATTAGTTTTTCAAAAGTATCACCCAAATGTGCTGGATCATAAAGAGATATCTGGGCTTTTTCAACCTTAATTAGTTTTTCAATATCTTCCTTTTCTTTCTTGAATTCGTTAAATGAAACCATATTTTCATGTGGGGGGTTATATAAACTTGGGTCATAGACACGTACTTCTAATTTGTCGATTTTATTACCGGTAGGTAACCCAAACTTCTCCGCAAGCACGTCTAATTCCTTGTATGCAGTGGCGTGAATTAATGTGAATGATGTTCTTGGAAAGTCGTTATGCACACTCCTATATAATTCTCTATATTTTTTGCATATGTTGACTGCCTCTATTGCTTCATCTGTTAACCAAAACTCATCGCATTCTATATTGCCATAGGTAACGCCAGTTTCCAATGAAATTAGATTGTATTCCTTTTCCATCGATTGTTTGACATTTTTAAGGTATTCTAGTACAGAATTTATACTATCAAATAAGACCATCCAACTGTCGGAGGAGGTTTTTTTAGCATATTTATCACCTTTGATGTGGGCATTTAATATGTTATCTACTTTTTCAATAACATTTTTCCTTGCCCTCCAAGAAGGAACCCCGTGAATTTTTTCTACTTGTTTGGCTTGTTGATCAAAACCTAATATATCCAGATGCACAACAAATTTTTTATTCTGCTCCATCTTACGACCATATTTCAATTTAAAGTTTTAAGAGATATTAGCGACCAATTGCGTATAACTATGGATAAACGAACCTATTTCGTTTATCCCCAATTGGGTGAACCAAGTTTTATTATTTTTCATTGACCTTTGTCACCTTTCTGAAATATATCCAATGGACGCTTTCATTCGTGCCTGTATTATACCCCCTGTTTGAAGGTCAAACAAGACGCTTGTATATTATTTGTGAAGCTGGCTCCCCAATTCGGCATCTGCGAGTTTTTCCCACCACAAAATAGGGGTTAATCCGTCAAGAAATCCAGAATAAAATTCATCTATTATTATCGGGATTACCTCTTTCACACTTCTTAAGAGTAAGTTACCATGTAACTAGGACTAATTTTTATCAGGCTGGGAGACGTATTAGATTATGGATCACTATCAAGCTAGCCGAATGAGGGAGGCTTCTCATGGCCGCCTTATCCCGCCCTGCCAGGTTGCCTGCCCGCTGCACATGGAGATCGGCGAATATGTTGATTTAGTTGCCCAAGGGAAGGTGCTGGAGGCACTGCAGGTCATAAGAGATGGCAACCCCTTCCCTTCTATTTGTGCTTATGTGTGCACCCATCCTTGCGAGGATGCCTGTCGGCGCAGCCAAGTAGATAAACCTATCGCTATTCGGGCATTAAAGAGGTTCGCCGTGGAATTCGGCGGCGACAGGATGATACAGCTTGAAGCTGAGACTACACAGAGCGAAAAGGTTGCCGTAGTAGGGTCTGGCCCAGCCGGGCTAGCTTGTGCCTACTATTTGAGGAAGCTCGGCTACCCGGTAACCATCTTTGAGGCCTATTCAGAACTGGGAGGTATGCTTCGAGTGGGTATTCCCCAGTACCGTCTTCCTCGGGAGGTAGTCGATACTGAAGTTCAAAGGCTAATTCACATGGGGGTTGAAATCAAAGCTAATACGCGAGTGATATCCCTGGACCTGCTTTTTGATATGAGTTATAAGGCTGTCTTTATAACCGTTGGCGCTCATCAGAGCCTTAGAATGGGAATAGAGGGGGAAGAGAGTCCCGGGGTGATTGATGGGGCGACTTTCCTCCGCGAGGTGAATTTGGGACTCAAGCCGTCTCTGGGTGAAGAGGTTGCTGTAGTAGGTGGGGGGAATGTGGCTATGGACGCCGCCCGCGCTGCCGTTCGACTGGGGACGAGTAAAGTGAGCATTCTCTACCGTCGCAGTCGGGCAGAAATGCCAGCAGGCCCCGACGAAATAGAGCAAGCCCTGGAGGAAGGCGTGGAGCCCATGTTTCTGGTGGCACCAACTAAGATGAAAAGGGAAAATGGGCGCTTAAGCGTAACATGCGTAAGGATGGAGCTTGGAGAACCGGATGCGGGGGGCAGACGTCGTCCAGTGCCAATCGAAGACAGCGAGTTCAATATGGAATTTGACACCTTGATTACTGCCATTGGTCAGGCACCTCAGATCTCCGAGGATTTTCGCCTGCGCCTGGGCCGAGGCAGCACTATTCAAGTCGACCCGGTCACACTCACTACTAATCGGACGGGAGTTTTTGCTGGTGGTGATGCCGTCACTGGACCGGCCACTGTAACCCAAGCACTGGCAAGTGGCAGGCAGGCAGCCTTTCGTATCGATGATTACCTCCGGCATAGATACCCTTTAGTTGACAAAGAGGCAGAGGAAACCCTGTCAGG
>Ga0315541_1000328_pt1 | contig 50656 bp, 37 predicted proteins | sample SalMarSW160190MG_FD_203095 | JGI IMG/M metagenome (GOLD analysis project Ga0315541, IMG submission 203095) | Salt marsh sediment microbial communities from the Plum Island Ecosystem LTER, Massachusetts, United States - Salt Marsh Sediment SW1601-190 ...
CCTCTGGCTCTCTTACATGCCAACATATTGGCACCTGCACCGCACCTCCAGTAGACACGAAAAGCCCTGATTCCAGGGCTCTTGACTGGAATCAGGGCTCCAAATACGGTGGGAACTTCAGTCTAGCTTGTCGCGTGAGGTCGTTCTTCCACACACCGATGAGAGAAACATCATGAAGACCGTCGGGCTGTTGGGCGGGATGAGCTGGGAATCCACCGTTCCCTATTACCAGATCCTCAACCGGGAGGTGGGACGGAGGCTGGGCGGCCTCCACTCCGCCCGGGTCCTCCTGCTGAGCGTGGACTTCAAGGAGATCGAGGTCCTCCAGCATCAGGGGAAATGGGAAGAGCTGGGCGACATGCTCGCCCGAGACGCCCGCACCCTCCAGGACGCCGGGGCCGAGTTCCTCGTCATCTGCACGAACACCATGCACCTGGTGGCCCCGCGGATCGAGCGCGCCCTCTCCATCCCCCTCCTCCACATCGCCGACGCCACGGCGGAGCGCGTCAAGGGCGCGGGGATGCGGCGGGTGGGGCTCCTGGGGACCCGCTTCACCATGGAGGAGCCTTTCTACCGGGGGCGGCTTGAGGAGCGTCACGGGCTGGAGGTGGTGGTGCCGCCGGCGCCCGACAGGGCCCGGGTGCACGAGGTCATCTACGAGGAACTGGTTCTGGGCAGGATCCTGGACGGATCCAGGGAGGAATACCGGAGGATCGTGGCGGACCTCGTCGCCGCGGGCGCCGAGGGCGTGATCCTCGGGTGCACGGAGATCGGGCTCCTCCTGAAGCCCGGGGACGCGACCGTGCCCCTCTTCGACACCGCGCTCATCCACGCCGAGGCGGCGGCAGCGTTCGCGCTGGAGGGATAGGCGGCCCTGGTCAGGCCGGCTACTCCACGCGGAGGGCGTCCATGGGGTCCACCCGCGCAGCGCGCACGCCCGGCACCGTCGAGGCGATCACCGCCACCAGCACGAGAACTCCGCCCACCGATGAGAGGACCAGCGGATCCGCGCTGTGCACCCGGAAGAGGAGATCCTGGACGTACCGTCCGGCCGCGAGGGAGGCTCCCAGCCCCAAGGTCACGCCCAGCACCGCGAGACGAAGGCCCGCCGTGACCACGTCCCGCAGGACGCGGCTCCTCTGAGCGCCCAACGCCGTCCGGATGCCGATCTCCTTGGTCCGCTGCGCCACGTCGAAGGAGAGCACGCTGTAGAGCCCGATGGCCGCCACCAGGAGCGCGAGGATCCCGAACGCGGTGAAGAGCGTTGCGCCGAGCTTCCATGCCCGCGTCTGGGGGTCGAGCAGCTCCCGCAGAGGCCGGACGTCGGCGAAGCGCACGCGAGGCGAGAGCGAGCGGAGGACCGGCGCCAGGGCCGTGGCCAACGCGCGAGGGTCGCCCTCCGTCCGTATGTACATGCCCACCGGCGCTTCCTTCGTCTGCGCCAGCGGGAGGTGGTACGCCAGGAGCGGACCATGCTCCAGATCCCCACGCGACGCGACCTCCGCGAGGCCCACGACCGTCGTGCATTCCTCGGACTTCCCTACGTAGAAGCACTGCCCGAGGGGGTCCTGCCCGGGCCAGAAGGCGGCGGCCATCGTCTCGTTGACCACGGCGACCCGCGGCGGACCCTCCACGTCGGTGTCCAGGAGGGTGCGACCCTTCAGGAGCCGGATCCCCATGGTGGCCATGTACCCCGGGGTCACGCCGTAGACGAAGGGGCCGCCGCCGGGGGGAACGGGCAGGGAATCCAGCCCGGGGACGCGGAGGTCCTCGATCTCGGCCCATCCGAAGAGGATGTTGGTGCCGGCCACGGCCGCCACGCCGGGCAGGCTACGCGCTGCGTCCATCGCCTGCGCGTACAGCCGGGTCCCCTCCACGGCGTCGGGGTCCTCGCCCTGGAACTTGAGGCTCGCCTGGACGAGCCGGTCCACATCCATGCCCAGGTCCGCGTTCCGCACCTCGACGACGGAGCGGATGAAGAGGCCGGCGCCCACCAGCAACACCGTGGACAGCGTGGCCTGGGCGACGGTGAGGGCATCGCGTGTCCGGGAGCGGCCTTGGGAGCTCCCGCGCCCACCTTCTGCGAGATCCGTGGTGAGGTCGGCGCGCGTGCTCTGCAGCGCCGGGCCGAGCCCCGCGAGGAGGCCCGCGGCGACGGAGAGGGCGGCCGTGACGGCGATCACCCGGCCACCCAGGGGCGACGTGGTCCAGAGGACATCGGGAATGAGCACGGCCCGGATCAGGTCACCGCTCCAGTTCGCCAGCGCCAGCGCAGCCACGCCACCCATCGCCGCCAGAAGCATGGTTTCGAGCACCATCTCCCTCAGGAGCCGGGCCCTGGACACGCCGAGGGTCAGGCGCACGGCCACTTCGCGCTTCCGACGTGAGCCATGCGCCAGGAGCAGGTTCGCGACGTTCGCGCACGCGATGAGGAGCACGATGAGGGAAACGCCGGCCACCCAGCGGGCCACCCTGGACTCGTCGCTCGCGTCCGGGCCGTGCGCCTGGATGAGCGGCGCCGTGAGGATCCGCGCGTCGGGATCGCGACGCCCTTCTTCGCGGCTGTTGATGTGGAGCGCCGTGGCTTGCGCCTCCGCTGCCTCGACGCCCGCCTCGTCCCGGAGCCGGACCACGGCCTGCAGCCACCAATAGCTTCGGGAGTCGAAGAACCGGTCGCTCCCCGCCTGGATCAACTGGAAGGGCACGGCGGGAAGCCAGACATCCACCGGCTGGAGATCGATGCCCGTGAAGCCTCGGGGCGCCACCCCGATGACCGTGACGTCGTGGCCGGCCAGCTCCAAGGTGCGGCCCAGCACGGCGGTGTCGCCGCCCAGCGAGGAGCGCCAGAACTCGTAGCTGACCACCGCGGTCAGCGGGGATGCCAACTCATCTTCGGTGGCATCGAAGAAGCGCCCGAGATGGGCCTGGACGCCGAGGGTCGTGAAGAAGTCGTACGTGGCCCGGACCACCCTGACCTGGCGGGCGTCGGCGCCGGTTCCGAGGGTGACGGGGCTGTTCCAGGTTGCGGCGCCGACGGACGCGAACTCGGGAATCGTGCGCAGGTCCCTCACGTCGGGGTACGTCGTGGAGGGGATGACGGCAGGCTGGCCGAAGAACTCACCGTCGCGGAACACCCTGCGCACCATGTCCGGCTCCGCCACGTGGTCCGGCGCCCTCAGCAGGACGCGGTCCACGATGCCGAACATGGCGGCGTTCACGCCGATCCCGAGCCCGAGGGTGAGGACCACCGCCACCGCCAGCCCCGGCGCGCGTCGCACGCCGCGGAACGCCTGACGGACACCTGCGAGCACCGCATCCCAGGACTCTCCCCGCTTCCTCATCACCACCCTCCTCCTGTCCACAGCCATCATCTGGTGCCGTTGGCGAGCCACGTCGCCGAAGCGACGTTCGGCCTCGCGTCGGGCGTCGTCGGGGCTCATGCCCCGCTCCACGAGGCGATCGGTCTGCTCCGCCAGGTGGTGCTCGATCTCCCAGTCCACGGACTCGCGCAGGCTGGGCCTGCCGAGCCCCAGGCGGAACAGGCGCCGGATCGGGCCCACGGTGCTCAGCTCTCCGACTCGCGAGGCGCGATCCTGGCCACCGCCTCCACGTACCGGGCCCACTGGCGTTCCTCGGTGGCGAGGGCCTTCATGCCCTTGGCGCTGAGGCGGTAGTACTTCGCCTTGCGCCCCTTCTCGGAGACGCCCCAGTCGCTCTCCAGCCAACCGCGCGCTTCCATGCGGTGCAGCGCGTGATAGAGAGCGCCATCCTCCACGAGGAGCTGCTCCCCGGTGGACCGGAGGATCCACTCGAGGATGGCGAACCCGTGCATCTCCGAGCCCGCGCCCAGCGTCTTCAGGATCAGCAGCTCGAGGGTTCCGGGAAGCGGGCCGAGGGGGACGGTCATGGGCGTGCCAGGCTGGAAGGACCTTCACCTGAATTATTCAGGTCAAAGATCGTCCACTGAAGCGTTCAGGTCAACGGGCGACTTCCGGCACCCTCACCCCATCCTCAGGGCCTCGAGGGGGTCCACGCCTCCGGCGCGCCGCGCGGGAAGCCAGGAGGCCAGCAACGCTACCACCACCACGCCCACGGCCACCACGGCGAACGTCAGGGGATCGGTGGGGCTCACTTCGTGGAGGAAGCGCTCCAGGACCCGCGTGCCGGCGGCGGCTCCGACGAGCCCCAGGGCCATCCCCGTCCCAGCGAGCGTCAGCCCCTGCCGGAGCACCATCCCCAACACCTCCCATTCCTCGGCGCCGAGGGCACGGCGGATCCCGATCTCGCTCCGCTGCAGCGCCACTCCGTACGCCATCACGCCGTAGATCCCGATGTCCGCCAGCGCCAGGGCCAGCACGGCGAAGAGCCCCATGAGGCTCAGCACGAACCGCGGCCGCGCCACGGCGTTCCCCATGATCCCCTCCATGGTGAAGGTCCCGGCGATGGCCAGCCCGGGGTCCAGCTCCCGCACGACCTGACGCAGCGCCGGCACCGTGGCGGCGGGATCACCGGTGGTGCGGAGGACCAGATACGCGGACAAGGTCAGGAACGGGTGCGTCCGGGCCGTTTGGGCAAAGGGCATGTAGAACGTCGGCCACACCACGCCGGGCCCGTCGTAGGTCACGTTGCCCACCACACCCACCACCTCGTACCAGGGCCCGTCCCCGGCGGAGACGTTGAGGCGCTGCCCGAGGGGGTCTTCCCCCGGCCACCACCGCTCCGCCGTGGCCTGGTCCACCACCGCCACCCCCGGCGACTCGACACGGTGGTCGTCGGGGCCGAAGAGCCGTCCACGCAGGAGCGGGACCCCCAGCGTCTCGAACATCCCCTCCCCCACGTGGAGGAAGCTGGCCATGCAGCACGAGGGAGCGGTGGGCGCCGCAGGTCGCCCCTCGATGTGGAAGCGCCCGTTCTGGTCCTCCCACAGGAGCGGCGGACGAGACATGAGGGTTGCCGCCTCCACGCCCGGAAGCGCCCGCGCCCGGGCCACGAGGCCGTCGTAGAACAGCGCCGCTTCCTCGGGCTCGTACTCCGCGGCCGGAAGCGTGAACTGCGCGAACAGCAGCTCGCGCTCGGGGAAGCCCGGGTCCTCCTGCAGGAGACCCCGGAAGCTCCGCACCATGAGCCCCCCGGCCACGACCAGCATGACGCTCAGCGCCACCTCGAAGACCACGATCCCCCGGCGGAAGCGGAGCCGGCCCGGCGACGCGGTGGAGCGGAGCCCCGCATCCCGCAGTGCAGCCGCTGCTTCGGGGCGGGACTCCCTCAGGGCGGGAGCCAGCCCGAAGAGGAGGGTGGTGAGGAGGACCACACCCCCCGTGAACGCCAGCGCCCGCGCATCCAGGCCGATCTCCTCGACCCTGGGGATCGTCCCCGCCTCCAGGAGGAGGAGACCCTTCACGCCGAGCCACGCAAGCAGGAGCCCGAGCACGCCTCCTACCACCGCCAGGAGGAAGCTCTCGGCCATGACGTGCTGGATCAGCCGCCCCCTTCCGGCCCCCAGGGCGCTCCGCACCGCCACCTCACGGCGCCGCCCCTCGCCGCGAGCCAGCAGGAGGGACGCCACGTTGGCGCAGGCGATGAGGAGGACGACGACCACCGAGCCCATCAACAGTAGGAGGGCCGAGCGGGCCTCGCCCACCTCTTCCTCCAGGAGGGGCCGCATCTGGAGTCCGTGCCCCACGTGATGGTCGGGGTAGGTGACGGCCCACTGCTCCATGATGGCCGCCATCTCCGCCTTGGCCTCTTCGAACGTGACTCCCCGGCCCAAGCGCCCGAGCATGTCGAACCAGTGCCCACCCCGCCACGTCCGAGCCGGATCCAACGGCAGGGGTCCCCAGAGCTGGATGCCGGAGTCCGGGTACCCGAATCCTGGAGGCATGACGCCCACGATCTCGGCGCGGATGGGCTCCGCCGACACCTCCATCCCCAGGGCGATGCGGCGCCCCACCACGGTGGAGTCGCCTCCAAAGCGCCTCTCCCAGAAGCCGTGGCTCAGCACCACCACCTGTGCGGGCTGCGGGCCGCCGTCCTCCTCCACCAGGGTGCGGCCGAGCAGAGGCGGCATGCGCAGCACCCTGAACATGCTGGGTGACACCCATCCCGCGCGGATCACCTCCGGGTCCCCCTCGCCGTCCACGACGGTGATGGGCTCGGTGGAGACGGCGGCCACCGCCTCCATGGTCCGGTTCTGGCTCTTGTAGTCGAAGTACTCCGGCGAGCCCACCGGGTAATCGGCGAACTCGAACCCGCTCTCCGCGGTCCAGTAGGTGTTGATGTAGACCAGGTTCTCCGACTCGTGGTACGGAAGCGGCTCGAGCAGGACGCCGTTCACCACGCTGAAGAGCGCCGTGTTGGCGCCGATCCCCAGGCCGAGGGTGAGGACCGTCACCGCCGCGAACCCAGGGGATCTCCGGAGCGTGCGGCCCGCGTTCCTCAGATCTGCGAATACATCCTCCAGCCCCCGTGTGCGCCGCTCGTCCCGGGCCTGCTCCTTGAAGCGCTCCACCCCGCCGAAGTCCACCATGGCCTTGCGGCGGGCGGCCTCGGGCGTCATGCCGGAGCGGATGTTCTTCTCGGTCTCCAGCTCCAGGTGGAGCAGGAGTTCCTCCCTCAGCTCCCGCTCCACGGACCCCGGGCGGAGCAGACAGCGGAGCCACAGACGGAATCGGCGGAACGCGACCACGGCACCTCCTCCCTCAGACGGTCTCAGGCAGCGGGCTGGTCTCGGGCAGCGGGCCGGCTTCGGCAGCCTCCAGGATCCTCGCCACCGCGGCGCTGAACCGCTCCCACTGGTCCTGCTCGGCCTCGAGCTGGGCGCGCCCCCGGCGGGTGAGGCTGTAGAACTTGGCCTTCCGGTTGTTCTCGCTCGTCCCCCACTCGGCCTCGATCCACCCCTTCTGCTCCAGGCGGTGCAGCGCCGGGTAGAGGGAGCCCTGGTTCACCTGGAGGACGTCGTGCGACATCCGCTGGATGCGCTGGGACACGCCCCAACCGTGCTCGGGGCCCAGGGCCAGGGTCTTGAGGATGAGCAGGTCCAGGGTGCCCTGCAGGAGATCTGCCTGGTGGTCGGTCACGGTGCACCCCTCGCGTGGTTCGTGCCACTCCCCTAGACAACCGACAGGAATGATAGGGTCGTTCGTGTCGGATGTCTAGGGGAACCTTCGAACCAGGTGCTACCCGGCCGTCCGCAACTTTCTCGCCCCTCGGCTCGTCCATATATGCGACTGCGACATATCGCACTCCAACCGGGAGCTTCGCGTGTTCAGCCCCACGCTCAAGAAGGGCTCGGCCGAGCTGCTCATCCTCTCCCTCCTGGAAGGGAGGGAGAGGCACGGCTACGAGGTGGCCAAGCTCATCCGCGAGCGCTCGGGCGGGCGCCTGAGCTTCCAGGCGTCGTCGCTCTATCCGGTGCTCTTCCGTATGGAGAAGCGGGGGTGGATCAAGGGGATGTGGGTGGAGCGGGACGGGGAGCGCCGCCGCCGGTTCTACCGGCTCACCGACAAGGGAGAGGCGGCGCTGGCCCGTCAGCGGGCGACGTGGCGGGAGTTCACGTTGGCCGTGAACCTGGTGGTGGAGCCGAGCCATGCCTGACTGGAAGAAGATGGTGGAGGAGAACCTCCCCACGGGGAGGTTCCGGGGGGAGCTGGCGGCGGACATCCAGGCGGAGATCGCCGATCACCTCGAGGATGCCTACCAGGAGGCGTTGCGCCTGGGCGCCACCGAGGAGGAGGCCGTCGAGCGGGCGCTCGCCGAGGTGGACGACTGGGAGGCGCTGGCCGAGCGCATCGCACGGTCGCGCCGGGACGCCACAGAGGGCTGGGCCGCCATGGAGGTCGAGACGTCCGAGGTCGCCCTGCGCAGACGGGGTGGTCCCTGGAACGCCGCGGCCGACGTGCTCCAGGAGCTCCGCTTCACGCTCAGGCGCCTGGGCAAGGCCCCAGTCTTCACAGCGGCCGTGCTCCTGTCGCTGGGTCTCGGGATCGGCGCGAACACCGCCATCTACAGCGTCGTAAAAGGCGTCCTCCTCGACCCCCTCCCCTACCCGGATCCGGACCGGCTGGTGGCCGTGTGGAACAGCGCCCCGGGGGCGGGCCAGGATCTCGTGCGCCAGTCCTTCGCCTTGAACGCCGTATACGAGGACGACGCGCGCGCATTCGAGAGCGTCGGAATCTGGGGTCCGTCCTTCTCCACGTTGGACGGCCCCGACGGCCCGGAGCAGGTGCCGGCCGTCCAGGTCACGCACGGCCTCTTCCCGGTGCTGGGCGTCCAGCCCGTTATCGGCCGGGGGTTCACGTTCGAGGATACGCAGACGGGATCGCCGCGCACCGTGATCCTCTCCTGGGACACGTGGACGCGGCGCCATGGCGGCGACCCCGCCGTCATCGGCCGGACGGTGGTCCTCGGGGAAATCCCCCGGGAGGTCATCGGCGTCATGCCCGAGGGGTTCCGGGTCATGGACCAGCCCGCCGAATACTACCATCCGTTCCGGTACACGAAGGCGGAGTTGACCCTGACGCAGTTCACCCTCCGGAGCATCGCGCGTCTGCGCGAAGGCGTGACTCCCGGGCAGGCGCTGGCGGAGATGGAGGGCCTCCTCCCCGTGGCGGCCGAGCGCTACCCGGGTGGCGTCGACCTCAAGACGCTCCGCGAGATGGGCGCGGCCCCGGTTCTCCACCCGCTGAAGGCCGACCTCGTGGGCAACGTGGGCGAGGTCCTCTGGGTGGTGCTCGCGGGGGTGGCCATCATCCTGCTCATCGCGTGCGCCAACGTGGCCAACCTCCTGCTGGTCCAGTCGGAGAGCCACGAGCGGGCGGTGGCCATCCAGTCCGCGCTGGGCTCGTCGAGGCGGCGCCTGGTGCTGCGCTTCCTCACCGAGAGCGTCACGCTGGGCGGGCTGGGCGGCGCCGTCGGCGTCGGGCTCGCCGTGGGTGGGCTCGCGCTGCTTCGCTCGCTGGGCCCCGCCGACCTCCCCCGCCTCCAGGACATCGACCTGGACGCAGGCGTGCTCCTCCTCGCCGTCCTCCTCTCGCTGGGCAGCGGCCTGGCCCTCGGCCTTCTCCCCCTGGCGCGGGCGTGGCGCCTGGACCTGTGCGCGGCGCTCAAGGAAGGCGGACAGGGCACCGGCACGGGTCGCTCCCGCGGGATGGTGAGGAACGCCTTCGCGGTGGTGCAGCTCGCCCTGGCCATGATCCTGCTCGTGGGCTCGGGCCTGATGATCCGCACGTTCGTCTCGCTGAGCCAGGTGAGCCCCGGCTACTCCGATCCGGAGCGCCTCCTCACGTTCACGGCCACGGACGTCACGACGCAAGACGACGCCGACGTTCCCGAGGCGCATCGTGCGCTGGCCGAGCGCCTGGCACGTCTCCCCGGCGTCGAAGCCGTGGGACTGACCACCACGGTGCCCATGGGCACGGGCGCGGGGTTCGACCCCATCTACGTCGAGGACTTCCCTCTTCCCGAAGGTCAGCAGGGCCCGATCAAGCGCTTCAAGTGGATCGGCGGCGGATACCACGAGGCCATCGGGAACCCGGTCGTCGCCGGGCGTGCCATCACCTGGGACGACGTCCGGGAGCTGGCCCGCGTGGTGATGATCACGGAGGGATTCGCACGCGAGGTGTGGGGCGATCCCGCGCGGGCGGTGGGCCGACGCATCTCGACGGGCTTCGGGCCCGGGAACTGGAGAGAGATCGTGGGGGTGGTGGGCGACGTGCGCGACGACGGCCTGGACCAGGACCCTGTGGACATCGTGTACTGGCCCATGGCCATCCGGGACTACTGGCCGGAAATCAGCGACCGGGACGCGCTCTTCGTCCAGCGGAGCATGACCTACGTCGTGCGCAGTGGACGCACGGGGACCCCGGGCTTCCTGGAGGAGGTCCGCAGGGAGGTCCTCGCCAGCTTCCCGGGGCGGCCGTTGGTGGGAGTGCGCACGATGGCGAGCCTGGAGCGCGACTCCCTCGCCCGCACCTCGTTCACCCTCGTGATGCTCGCCATCGCCGCCGCCATGGCGCTCGTGCTCGGCATCGTGGGGATCTACGGCGTGATCTCGTACGCGGTGGGGAGGAGGACCCGGGAGATGGGGCTGCGCATGGCCATGGGAGCCGAGCCCGGACGGGTCACGCGCATGGTGCTCCGCCAGGGCCTGTGCGTAGCCCTGGTGGGCGTCGCCTCCGGCATGGTGGGCGCGCTGGGCGCCACGCGCCTCATGCGCGCGGTGCTCTTCGGTGTGAGCCCCGCCGACCCTCTCACGTACGGGGCGACGGCCACCGTCATCGTCGGTGTCGCCCTGCTGGCCACCTGGGTGCCGGCGAGGCGGGCCGCTCGCGTGGATCCCAACGAGGCGTTGCGGGCCCAGTGACGTAGCGTGGCTCCGGCGGGGCCCTCAGGCCCCATCCCCGAGTCCGGGTGCTTCGCGCGCTCGCGCGCCTACCACACCAGATGGAACTTCTCCTGACGGCGGAAGACGAAGCGCCGGTTCCCCTCGGCGTCCAGCCACACGTCCTCCTCCTGGCGGCAGTTCACCGGCTTGCCACCCCATTCGGGGACAGGGACGGTGGCCTGCAGCTCCAGGGCATACCAGGTGGACGGGCGGATCCTGGCGTCGCCGCGCCCGGGAACGCCTTCCTGCCGGTCCCAGAGGCCGATGAGGGGCCCGGCGCCGTGACCGTGGTCGCCCACGGGGTGGGAATAGAGCGAGCCGGTGATCCCCTCCTCCTTCATGCGCGACAGCGCCGCGGCCAGCGCCTCGTTCCCCGTGCGCCCCGGCTTCATTTCCTCGAGCTGGATGTCCTGCACGCGGTTGCTCGTGGCCAGGCACTTCTTCAACCCCGCGGGAACGTCCGTCTCCCCCTCACGGAGGATGTAGCCGTCGTGCTGCGTGTCGGTCTTGAGGCGCATCCCCACCAGGCCGACGTCCGTCCAGATCAGGTCGCCCCGCTGGATGACCACGGGTCCCTCGCCCTGGGGGATGTCGCCAGCGCGCTGCACGTCCACCGAGGGCTGGAACCAGGTGGTGAACCCCAGGTCCACGAACTTCTGCCTGAGCCACCACTGCACGTCTTCGGTGGTGGTCACACCGGGCTCGATGACGGCGTTGGAGAACGCCTCGGAGACGATGGCGTGGACCGTCTCCATCATCTCCCGGTACCGCGGCATCATCTCGGGAACGCGCGTGGCGATGTAGTCCACGGCGAGCATGGGGATCCGCCTCACCTTCTTCAGGTTGTCGGGCCCCAATGCCTTCTCCAGCGCCTCCCGCTCGCCGGCCCCCAGACCGTCGGCCCACGCCCAGGTGTCGTCGATGTTCAGGACGATGTTGCCGGGGTTACGGTCGTCCACGATCTCCCGCAGCAGCCTCCACTGCTCGTCGCCCCAGAGCTCCGCCTGGCGACCGGTCGGGGTGGGGTGGGGCGAGCGGTAGATCTCGAAGAGGCCACCCTGGGAGGTGCCGCCCAGCGCCAGGCGCTCCACCGTGCCGTCGGGCCTGCGCGTGAACACATAGATGGAGCGGCGGCGCGCGGCGAAGGTGGTCTCGGAGATCATGGACCAGAACACCGGGTCTTCGCCGTACTCGCGCATGGAGAGAATCCACATGTCGGCGCCGTGCTCGGCCATGAGCGCCGGGAGCACGCGCGTCAGGCGCGCCTCCACCCACGTCTGCATCTCCTTGGCCTGCTCCCGGACGGGCGGGAGGCGGTGGTAGCGCGCGGGCGCGTCCTGGGGAATGTGGACGGGGGCCTGGGCCGCGGCGGGGAGCGCCAGGAGGATCAGGGCTGCGGCGCAGGCGAGGATGGCGCGGACGGGCTTCATCGTGTGGGCACTCCGCTGCAGAGCGGGTCGGATTCGTCGGCGGAGAAGCTACAGCACCGCCATGACGCTCACCACCAGCCAGACCAGCCCGATGAGGCCCAGGAGCACGTACTCCGCGGCGGGCGCGCGCTGCCTTCCCCTCTCCCCGTGGAACCAGGCGATGACGGCGGAAGCCAGCACGGCGGACACCACGAAGACCACCGTGAGGATCATCGTCTGCGGTGGAAGGAGATTCTCCATGGCTTCGGCGAGGCCGATGAGCGTGACCCCGACGCCCAGGGTGAAGAGGACGATATGCGGCACGCGGCGCTGCACCAGCTCGGCCAGGTCCGCGGGCCCGGGCTCGCGGAGTTCCGCGGGGGTGGAAGCGGCCCCGGGCGCTCCCCCGGGTTCCAGCGCACGGAGGATGTCCCTGGCGGAGGGGCGGTGCTTCGGCTGCTTCGCCAGACAACGCCGCAAGAGATCAGCCACCTCCGGCGGGACGTCGGCGCGGAGCTCCCGGAGGTCCCGGGGCTCCTTGTTGAGATGGGCGCTGATCCAATCGGTGGGGGCGCGCGCGTCGTACGGCCCCCTCCCCGCCAGGAGCTCGTAGCCGAGGATCCCGAAGAGGTACATATCCGACAGCTCGGTGACGCCTTCGTCCAGGAGCTGCTCAGGGCTCACGTGGGCGGGGTCGCCCAGGAGCTGCCCGGTCTTGGTGAGACGCGTGATCTCTGTGCCCGTGGGGCTGATGACCGCCGCGATCCCGAAGTCGGTGAGGCGCGCCCGGCCCTTCTCCTCGTCCCAGAGGACGTTGGCGAGGCGGACGTCGCGATGCACGATCCCCTTCTCGTGCGCCAACGCCAGCGCGGAGGCCACCTCCTTGAGGACCTGCACGGCCTCGCTGACCGCGAGCTGTCCCTCCGCCGCCAGCCGCTCCTCCAGGGTCCGGCCGTGCACGTAGTGCATGACCAGGTACGGGGTCTCGTCGGGAAGGCGCCCGAAGCGCGTGACGGGCACCGTGTGGGGGTGATCGGCCAGGGAGGCGGCTGCCCGAGCCTCACGCTCGAAGCGGCGGCGTGCCGTCTCGTCGGCGCTCTTCTCGTGCCGGAGCACCTTGATGGCCACCGGCACCCCCAGCGCCCGGTCCCTGGCCAGGTAGACCGTCGCCACGCTCCCGCGTCCCAGCAGCCGGAGCACGTCGAAGTCGGCGCCCAGGGCGGCCCGCACCTTCTCCAGGGAACGGTGGTCGGAGTCCATGGGGGCAAGTTCGGGTTGCGGCAGGCGAAACGCAAAGGAATCGCGGGTTAGGCGAACCGCCCGGGCCGCCCGGGGACGGCCAGTCCGGCCCAGGCCCGCCACATGATCCTTGACTCCGGACGGCGGGGCGCCCTACTGTATTAGTACACCGATACACCCGTACAGTAGGAAGCCCACCGCACCTCATGTTCGACGACATCGACCCCCGAAGCCCGACCCCTCTCTACGAGCAGATCGCCGCCCGGGTGCGAATGGCGATCGCCGCGGAGGAGCTCTCGGCCGGGGACGGTCTCCCCTCCGTGCGCGCCCTGTCCCACACCCTGCGGATCAACCCGGCAACGGTGGTGCAGGCCTACCGCGACCTCGCGCTGGACGGGTTCGTGGAGATCCGCCACGGACAGGGGACGTTCGTGAGGGAGGTCCCCGCGCCCCGGCGGGCCGACGAGCGTGCGACCCAGGCCGCCGAGCTGGTGCGCCAGCTCCTCCAGAGCGCCGCGCGGGTGGGGATCGGGGTGGAGGAGCTCGCGCACGCCTTCAGGGCCGAAGCCGGAGTCGACATCCGTGAATAGCGCCATCGAGCTGAGCGGGCTGGGTTGGAAGGCGGACCGGTCCTTCTCCCTCCGGGACATCTCACTCCGGGTGCCCGTGGGATCCATCTACGGGTTCTTGGGACCCAACGGGTCCGGGAAGACCACGACCATCCGCATGTGCATGGGGATGATGAAGCCGGACCACGGGGAGATCCGCGTCCTTGGCATGGACGTGCCCCGGGATATGCCCCGGATCCTGGCGAAGGTCGGCTACGTCCCCGAGCGGCCCCACGTCTACCCCGCCCTCACCGTCGCCGAACAGGTCCGCTACCACGCCTCCTTCTTCAAGCCCTGGGACGAGGGGTGGGCCAGGGAACTCATGGAGCGCCTGGGGCTCGACCCCACCTGGAAGATCTCGCGCATGTCCAAGGGCGAGACGGGGAAGCTCCTGCTCCTCCTCGCCCTCTCCCAGCGCCCTTCGCTCCTCGTCCTGGACGAGCCCACCGACGGGCTGGATCCGGTGGTGCGCCGCGACGTGCTCACCGCGGTACTCGACTACGTGGGCGAGACAAACGCAACGGTGTTCGTCTCCAGCCATCTCGTGCACGAACTGGAGCGCATTTGCGACTGGGTGGGCGTCATGGACGACGGCGCCCTCGTCGCCGAGCTCCCCATGCAGGTCTTCAAGAACGGCATCAAGCGCATCAAGGTCGCCGGCGCTCCCGTGGAGCCCGCCGACGCGCCGTTCACCATCCTTTCGCGGGACCAGGCCAACGGCTCGCCGGCCGTGGAGACGTGGGTCGTGCGCGGCTGGCAGGACTCCATGCGCGCGTGGTTCGAGTCCTCCGGCGCGGTACTCCGCGACATCGTGGACCTCGACCTCGAGGACGGCTTCGTCGAGCTCCTGCGCTCGTCCCGTCCCAGGACCCCTCACCGGAGCTGACGCATGTACCAGCCGATGCTCTTCCTGCACTGGAAGCAGATCAAGGTCGTCCTCCTGCCCCTGGTGGTGGCGGCGTTCGCGCTGCCGCTCCTTTCCATCCAGGGGCTGGGGTCATGGGGCTCGTTCCCCCATGAGACGATCAGCGCCTACCAGTTCACGATGAACAGCGCCTTCTGGGCGCCTGTGTTCCCAGCGCTCGCGGCGGTGACCGGGATCACCCTGGCGCTCTCTTCCTGGAACTGGGATCACCAGCTCCACCACGTCTACGCGCTCAGCTTGCCGCTACGCCGGTGGCAGTACGCCGCGCTCAAGATGGGCGCAGGCACCGTGCTGGCGCTGCTTCCGGCAGCGTCGTTCTGGGCGGGCGCCCACCTAGCGGCGGCATCGGTGGCGCTACCCGCCGGGCTGAACGCCTACCCGAACGCCCTGACCGTGCGGTTCCTCGCCTCCATCATGGCGTCGTACGCCCTCTTGTTCGCGCTGGCCGCGGGCACCGTCCGGACCACCATGATCGTGGTGACCGGGCTCCTCGCCTTCATGCTCGTCGGCGGGACTGCCGGCGACCTGTTGGGCAACCACTTCGAGGCGTTCCAGCGCGTCGACGTGGTCGGGACCTTCCTCCGAGCCCTGGTGAGCCGCAACGGCCCCTTCGAGGTCTTCTCCGGGTCCTGGCTCCTCATCGATGTCTAGGCGATCCCTCCGCTGCGCCGCTCTCGTCCTCGCCGCCATGCTGGCGGCGATGGGGCCGGCCGGAGCGCAGCAGACGGAGCAGGAGCTGATTCAGCACCTGGACACCCTGGTGCCCCTCCTGAAGGATGCGCGCCGGCGCGCCGCCGTGGCCCAGGCCGCCGCGCGCAGAGCCCGCGACGTCCACATCCCCCTCGACACCGTCTCCATCGGGCTGCTCACCGTCCTGGTGGTTCCCGGCGAGGGGGGGGTGGCCCAAGAGGTGGTGGGGGGGGTGTGGAAGAGCGACTACGCGCCGTGGTTGAGCGCGAGCCCTGCCCTCGCCGCGGACCGGATGTTCTTCCAGTGGTCACGGGACGTGGTGGCGTACAACTCGTCGGAATTCACCGTCCGCATCGTCCAGGGCGCGCGCTGGCACCCCCGGAGCTACATGGAGACGGGGGTCCGCGAGGTCATCAGCCAGTCGCTCAAGGGAGATCTGGTGGCGACGCGAGTCGGTGCGGAGTGGACCGTGAGCGCCGTGAAGCCTCCCGACGATCCCGAGCGGATCTACCGTCAGGTGGCCCTGGCGCCATCCCACGCCGCGCAGGCGTGCCTCGCCGGCGAGCCGACATCGTGTCTCACGGCGTTCGGGCTCCTACCCTCCGAAGGGCTGCTCGAGGATCGGTACACGCCCGAGGAGCGTCTCCTGCTGGTCCGGCAGAACGCCTCCAGGTTCGTCCGGGGCGCTCCGCTGGAGCTCCGGTCCTGCTCGAGCGGCGACCTGGCTCAGTGCGACCGGCTTCTCGCCGATTTCCTCGACCGCTACACCTCGGCGCAGAACCGCCTCTGGACGGTGCCCTTCGGAGTGGACGTGCGCGCTTCCCTCCTCTGGTTCGCCCTCGTGCGGGGAGGGGAGGGGTCCTGGGGGCGCCTCCTGGCCCACGCCGACGACGCCCCCCTCGTCGCTCTCGAGGCGGCGTCCAGCCTCCAGGGAGAGGCGCTCATGCAGGAGTGGCACGACTGGCTCCTCGCGAGCCGCCCCGTCCGCCATGCGGGGCTCGGGACCCAGGTGCTCACCGCCTCCCTCTGGATCCTCCTTCTGCTCGCGCTGGCCGCAAGGAGCACGAGATGGCGCTTCGCATGAGGCATTGGGTCGGCCTGGCGCTGGCAGGGTCCGCCGCCGTGGCGATCCGGCTACTCCCGCCTTCCGCGGAGGAGTTCACCTTCCCCGCGCCCCCGCAGGACGTCGTCTACGAGCGCGTGCTGCACGAGGACGTGGGGCTCGCCAACGCTCGGCTGCAACGCATCCGCCTGGCCGAGACCATCATCCCCGCCACCCTCGAGCACGAGGGGCCGCTCGCGTTCATCGCCCCCGCGAACGCCGTTCCGCAGGAGGTGGAGGCGGCACGCTCGCAGGCTCTCGTGGAAGCCGCGGAGGCGCTCCGCGGCGGGGCCCACGTGGCGCTGGGGCTCGCCTACTTCGACGTCCGTCAGGGTGGCTATCCGGGCGCCGGCGTCCGCCTCGGATCCGAGGCGGAGTACTACTTCGGCGAGCGTGGCGGCAGAACCTACTGCGTTGCGGCCCTCCCCGTCTGGCGCAGGGCAAGCGGCGACACCGTGCGCCTCGCCGGCGGTACGAGCGCCGCCCGGCTCGGCGTCTGCCAGGCGGTGGCCCGCTACGGGCTCCCGGGCGAGGCGGTCCGGCGCTGGCTCGCGCTCGGGGGCGCCGCTCTGGCGTACACGCTCACGCCCAGCACTCCAGCCGGGGTCACCTTCGCTACGCGGTTCGGCTCAGGCTTCCAGCGCCAGGGCACGCTCGGAATCCCTCGCCCCGATCACATGCAGGGCTTCCTCACCCTGGCCCAGGAGCAGTGCGTGGCGGGAGTGGAGGAGGGGTGCGCGACCTTATTTCTCGAACCCTCGTCGCCGGCCTCGCCTCGGTCCTCATACGGGCTCAGCTCCCCGGTCGGGCTTCTGGGCACCACGCCGCTTTCGGCAGCGCTGGTCAACACGTTCCTGGAGCCCGCGGATCGCCATGTCCTCGCCGATCTCACGGCCGAGTTCGGCGAGGAGCACGTGCGGCACTGGTGGACCGCGGACGGAGAACCGGGTGCGGCGTTCCGGGACGCCTTCGGCGTGGAGCCGGGTGCCTGGTATGCGGCCAGGACCGCCCGACTGGTGAAGATCGTCGAGCCGGGGCCTGGAGTAGCGCTCCACGGCATCGTCGGCGTCATGGCGCTCCTGGCGCTGGCGACCCTCGCGGGAGGGGCGTGGGCGATCCGGCGTACCGTCGCATGACGGCCGCAGGCGAGACGCCTTCCGTGCCTTCCCGCACCACTCGGGCCGTCAGAACAGCCTGAGCTGCAACCGGAGGAGCCGCCCCGGCCGCGGCAACCCGTACTGATCGTAGAGCAGCTTGTCCGCTAGGTTGTCCACGGCGGCGCTGGCCTCCAGCCTGGACAAGACCCCGCCCCGAGAGCCCCGCACCGCCCAGGACCGGCCCAGCTCGGCGTGGAGCAGCATTCCGCCCTCCAACTCCACGTCGGCGCCGGTGTCCGGGTGCTGGCAGAACTGGGATCCCGTGTAGCGCGCCTCGGTGGTGGCGGTGATCCCGGCGAAGAGGGGAAAGCGCAGGTAGGCGCCGCCGCTGGCGTCGGGGACGTTCTCCGGCTCCCGTGATACCGGGTTGGCCGGGTCCTCGAGCTCCACCGACTGGAGCGTGAAGTCACCCCCGTACTCCAGCGGGCCTGTGGATTGGGAGAAGAGAAGCTCCACCCCCGTGCTCGCGAGCTCGTCCGAGTTCACCCTCTTCCTCTTCTTGTTCGGCAGGGTGATGCGCCGGATGGCGCCCGAGAGCTCGTGGTGGAACCCCACCACCTGGAGCTCGCCCTGCCCCAGGCGTGTCGTCACCCCGCCTTCGTACGCCACGAGATGCTCGGGGCGCAGGTCCGGGTTCGGCTCGAAGCGGTTGAGCGCCTCCGAGTACGTCTCGCGCAGCGACGGGAAGCGCCCTCTCCTGCTCACCCCTGCGTGGAGGAGCGTCTGCCCCTTCCCGAGGAGTGCGGTCATGCCCAGCCGGGCGCCCCAGTCGCTCAGGGATCCCATGGAGGGAAGGCCACCCGTCTCCGGGGTATCACCCCGGTCCAGGGCGCCGCCGAAGCTCACCCGGAATGCCCGCACCGGTCCCTCGGAGCGCTCGACCACGCGCCACGCCGACTCCAGGCCGTAGCTGGAGAGGCGCTGCCGATAGGAGCTCGCCACACCGCTGATGTCCATGTCCTGGCGGATGTCGGCCCAGGTGATGGCCATGCGCAGGTCGCCGACCGATCCCAGGTTGTGGTCCGCCAGGAGGCGCACGGTGGTGGTGCGGGCGTCCCCGTTCTCCGTGCCGTCGGTCACGTCGTAGGTCCGGTCGGTGTAGGAGGTGATCTCCGTCCGTCCCCGGTCCAGACCGACGCTCAACTCCATGTCGCCCCGCCCGAACGGGGTGATCCGGTCCCCGGTCCCCGCCGAGGCCACGGCGATGGTCCGGGCGATGTGCGGGTAGCGCCAGAGCCGCGGGTTCTCCACGTCCAGCTCGCCTGCGATCCCCCGCTCCGCCTGGAAGGAGGTGGCCGAGAACGTGAGCCATCCTCCGGCGTCCCGGACGTAGCGCAGGGCCAAGAACCCGTCCAGGCTCCGCGTGTCGGTGTTGAGGCGCAGCTCGTCGTCGATGGGCACCGGCTCCGTCACGCCGGAGGCGAGAGGCCCGCCCGGGGAATCGCGAAAGCCTGCCCCGGCCCGAAAGAGGATCTGCCCTCCGCCCGTCCATGCGGGGACGGACGCGGACGCCGTGGTGCCAAAGCCGCCGGTCCCGTCGGATCCGGCGGTGACCTGCGCCGAGGACGCCGACGGGAAGGTGAACCCGCGGGCGACGCTCATTTCCACCACGCCCCCCAGCACATTGGGCCCGTGGAGGATGGACGAAAGCCCTCTCACGAGGTTCACCTCGTGGGGCGCGGCTGCGGGAAGGACGGACACGTCGGTGCGCGCGTCCCACCCCAGGGTGATGGGCACGCCGTCCACGAGCACCGCGACCTGCCGGGACTCGGAGCCCCGCACCGAGATCTCGGCCTCGCCCCTGGAGTTGGTGCGGATGTGGACGCCGGGAAGCTCGCGGAGAACCTCCTCCACCGTGGGCGCCGGGGGTAGGGTCAGCGAGTCCACGGTGACCTCGATGGCGCTGGCGCCCCCCACCGTGGTCACCGGCCTGCGCGCCAGCACCCGGATCTCCGGGATGCGGAAGACCATGGTGTCGGGGCGTAACGTGTCGCGCTGCTGGGCGCCCGCCTGCACCGCCGCCAGGAGGATCAGGGCCACCGCACCAACGCCCGCAAACGTCCGCCTCGTGCCTGCCCTCTCTCTCACTCCCGGTCCCACGCGCCACCCTCCGCTTGCTCTGCCGTGACCACCCGTCTACCCTGCTTCGACGCCACCCCGCTAGTCTACCGACCACCTGACGTCTGCCATAGGACAACCCTCGCCGTCCCGCTGTTGATCCGGCGGACCCCGGGCACCTGGATCCGATGAGCCTTCTCCCCATCCCCCCGGAGCTCCTGGCCCTCGTGCCCCTGGCGCTGGCCGCGGGAGTGGACCTCTACCTCACCCTCCTCTTTCTCGGCGCCGCGCCGGCGCTGCACTGGTGGGACGCGCTCCCCGGCGCCCTGGGAGACCTCAACTCCACCGGCGTTCTGGTGATGGTCGGGACCTTCTATCTCCTGGAGCTCCTGACCGAGCTCCTCCCGTCCGCCGCGCTCTTCTGGAACGCCTCCCACGCCATCATCCGCCCCGTTGCCGGCGCGCTCCTCGCCCTGCTCCTGCTGGACGGACAGCCCCTTTCCGTGGTCATCCCGGGGACGCTCCTCGCCGCCGCCCTGGCGTCGGCCGCCCACGCCACCCGCACCGGCGGGGGCGTCCTCTTCTGGCTGGACTCCAAGCAAATGCCCAATCGGTTCCTGGTGGCGCTCCTGGAGGACGCGGCCGTGCTGGGCAGCGTGGTCCTTGTCCTCGACCTCCCCGCCGTGGCGCTGGCCGTCACGCTGGCCGTCAGCCTGGCGGCGGCGCGGGTCGTAGGATCTCAGGTGCGCGCCTTCGCGTTCGCCGTGGAGCTGGTCTGGGCGAAGGTCTGGCTGACCCTGGCACAGCCCCGCTGGAGCGGCCCCGAGGACTTTCCCTGGTGGGTCCGGGGTGCCCTGAAGGGGGACATCATGGCCCCGGGAGGCGGGCTTCGCGGGACGCCGGCGGGGGGCCATCGCCTCCCTGGAGCACCCCGTTTCGCCGTCGGATGGGTGGTGGTGCGGGGGGACACGCCCCTCTTCGTGTTCCGCCGCCGAGCCCACGTGTCCCGGGTGGATCTGGGGACCCTGCCGGCCAAGAACGTGGCGGAGAGCGCCTTCTTCCGGCGCGTCGAGATGAGCGGCGCCGGTTCCCCCAACCTCTACTTCCGCCTGGACGGACCGGGGCGGGAGAGCCTCCGGGCCGAGTTCCTCGTCTCCTGAGACCCACCCCCGCGCGCCCCGGCCCACCCCCGATCCAGGGTGAGTACCTTTACCCTGGAAACAGGCTTTTATAACTTCGCTTACGCGCCGAGAACCATCCGGCTCGACCGTCTTCGATCCAGGGTCCCTCCCCCGAGGGTCCCTTGTTTTTCGCCGGGCTGACCGGCGCCGGGTCGCCAACAAATACGTCGAGGGTAGAGCAAACGGATGTTTTCGTCTTCTCGTGGGCTGGACTCCTTCGACCAGTACCTCCAGGACGTCGAGAAGTACCCGCTGATCCAGGATCCCCGTGAGGAGCGGGAGCTGGCGCGCCGGGCGCGCCTGGGCGACAAGGAGGCCGCCGAGCGGCTGGTGACCGCCAACCTCCGGTTCGTCATCTCGTACGTGAAGAAGTACCAGGGTCGGGGGCTGGGTCTGGCGGAGTTGGTCTGCATCGGGAACGAGGGCCTCCTCAAGGCGGTCAAGAAGTTCGATCCCGACAAGGGCGTGAAGTTCATCTCGTACGCGGTCTGGTGGATCCGCCAGACCGTGCTCCAGGCCCTGGCCGAGCAGACGCGCTCGGTGCGCATCCCGCTGAACCAGAACTCGAACCTGGCCCGGCTGGCCCGCACCGACACCCAGCTCACCCAGCAGTTGGGACGGTCGCCCACGGACCAGGAGATCGCCGACGAGATGGGTGAGCCCCTGGAGACCATCCGCGCGCTGCGCCGGGTCGCGGCGTCGGAGCTCAGCCTCGACGCCCCCATCGACCGAAGTGACCGGGACAGCTCCAGCTTCGGCGAGCGCTTTGCCGGGGCCGACACCGGCGACATCGAGGAGGACGTGGAGGCCATGGCGCGCCGCGACTTCCTCGAGCACATGTTCGAAACCTACCTCACCGAGCGCGAGCGCAAGATCCTGTACCTGTACTATGGGCTCGACGACGGCGAGGAGCGCACCCTCGAGGAGATCGGTTCCCTCCTGGGCGTGACCCGCGAGCGCATCCGCCAGATCCGCAACCGGGCCTTCGAAAAGCTGCGCGAGAGCCCCCACGGGGAGTCTCTGTCGGGGTTCTGGACCGCGGACTGACGGCGCCGGGACCTTCCCCGTGCGCGTTTCCTCCCCCCGACGCCCGACGGCCCTCTTCCCGGTCCTGGCCGCCGTCGCCGTCGCGCTCTGCGCCGAGGCCGCCCGGGCCCAGGAGCGCGAGGTCTGGAACGACCCCAGGGTCCTGGGGCTGGTCCGGCGCGCTCGCCTGGAGCGCCACTCCACGCTGGTGGACACGGCCTTCTGGTCCTACCGGGGGAAAGCTCGCGGGTACGTCTACTTTTTCCTGGACCGCCCGGACACCGACGAGCGGACCCTGGTGAAGGCGGACCAGGTCGCGCTGGAGATCTTGTGGCGGGCTCCCAACGAGACGGCGCAGCGCATCGTCGGCCTCCGCGACCAGAAAGTCCTCCCCACCAACATCCATTACCACCTGGACCACCTCATCGTGGTCCTGGACGATTACGGCGACCGGATCCGTCTGGGCGACGGTGATGAGGTGGAGTCCGTCCTGCACCCCATGGCCCCGGGCGGGCCGGAGTTCTACGACTACCTCCTGGCCGACTCCCTCACGCTCCGCTACGGGGAGGGGGCAGGAGAGGTCAGGGTCTACGAGGTGCGCGTCAGGCCGAAAAACCCCGACGGGGATGGCTTCCTGGGATCGGTGTTCCTGGACCGCGCAGCCGCGGCCATCGTGCGCATGAGCTTCACGTTCACGCCCGCGTCGTACGTGGATCCGTACCTGGACTACATCCGCATCTGGCTGGACAACTCCCTCTGGCTGGGAAAGCACTGGCTACCCTACCGGCAGGAGGCGGAGCTCCGCCGCGAGATCCCGCAGTTGGATTTCCTGGCCGGGAGCATCATCCGGGGCCGCTGGGAGATCGGTGGGTACGAATTCAACGAAGAGCTTCCCCTGCTGGCCTTCACTTCGCCGAGGGGCGTGACCGCTCTGCCCAGGGAGCAGCGGGAGGCTTTCCCCTTCGAGCGGGGGCTTTTCGACGACGTGGAGCAGGAGGGGCTGACCCCGGCGCCCTCCCTGGAGGAGATCCGCGCCCAGGCGCAGCAGATCCTCACCGGCCGGGCGCTCACGGGGCTCTCCCCGTACCGCCTCCACCTCCGCTCCTTCTCCGATGCCCTGCGCTACAACCGCGCGGAGGGTGTCTTCGTCGGAGGGGGGATCCATCTGCGCCCCCAGCCGAACGCCCTCCTCCGCTTCTCCGCCGGTTACTCGGTGGGCAGGGACCAGCCCTCCTTCTCGCTCTCCGCCACCACACCTCCCGACAGGGTGGTCCCCGTCCTCGATGTCTTCTGGGACGCGCTCCGCGACATCGGCCCGCTGCCGGGGACGGCCCCCATCCTCGGGAGCCTGGGCGCCGTCCTCGGCGGCGAGGACTTCCTGGACCCGTACTTCGCGCGGGGTGCGCGCCTGACCTTCCGCGGGACGCTCCCCGACGCAGGGCCCGAACTCACCCTGGGCTGGGAGCGCCACGCCTCTGCGGAAGGAGTCCTTTCCGGCGACCGTCGGGCCGTGCGCCCCGTCGCCGAGGGGGTCCTGGGGTCGGCGGAGGGGCGCGTCCCCTTCCCCCTCCCTGCCTCCGGCCGGGGAACCGTCGTGGGGACGGTGGGGCGCATCGGGGACCGGTCCTTCGGATCCGTCCTGGCGCACGGCGCGTGGCACCGTGACGGGCCCGGGCGCGACTGGAAGCTCCGCGCCGAGCTGGCCGGGGGCGCTGCCACGCAGCGCACCCCACCCCAGATGCTCTTCCTGATGGGTGGCCAGGGGACGCTGCCCGGGTACGACTACCGCTCCTTCGTAGGCCGGCGGTTCTGGATGACTCGCCTGGAGACTACCCACCCCCTCCGTCCTCCGTGGGTGGGAATCCGTGCCTTCACCACCCTCGGCGCCACCCACCTGGCCGGAGCCACCCTCCCCACCGCCTGGGCGGCCACCGACTCCGACGGGGTGCGCGCCTCCGTGGGCGCCGGCTTGTCCCTGGGCTGGGACGTGCTGCGCCTGGACGTGGCCCGCGGCCTTCGCGACGGCCGCTGGGAGGTGATGTTCTCGGTGGACTCGCGCTTCCACCCCTGGCTGTAGCGGCACCGGCACTCCGCGCGACGCCCACCGCGCCACCGGACCGCGGCGGTTCGGGCGGAGGCGGCCCCGCGGAGCCACCCCCGCCCGCCGGCGGTCAGGCCGCCTCTTCCAGCTCGGCGTCGTCCGCGCCCGAGCGGGACGAGAGCATGACCACCTCGCGCACGTTGACGTCGGCGGTGGGGATGACGATCCCGTCGCGCTCGTAGGAGTCGTACTCCAGCCGCCCCTCGATGTAGATGCGGTCCCCGGTGCGGATATGGTCCTCGGCGAACTGGGCCAGCCGGTTCCACAGGGTGATGCGGTGCCAGTCGGTGCGCTCCTGCGCGTCGGTCCCCGCGCCCACGCGCCGGTTCGTGGCCAGCGACAGGTGCGCTACCTTCGTCCCGTTCTTGGTCAGCTGGATGTCGGGGTCACGCCCCACGTTTCCCACCAGGGTCACTTTGTTCACGGTGCGGCTCATCGGATCCTCCCTCCCGTTCTGGGTGTGGCGGGCGGAAGCGCCCTCGCTCCCGCCGGCTGTCGGGAGGAAGGATGGGCGGAGCCCCGGGGCGAGCGGATGGCGGAAGCGGCCTTCGTGTGGGAGGGGTCGCGAGAGCGCGTCTGCCGGCGCGCGTCAGCCCTTGCACTCGTACCAGTTGGCGCCCACCCCCCAGTCGGCCACCAGCGGCACGTTGAGCTGCATCGCGCCCTCCATCCGGAACACCACCAGGTCGCGGGTGGCATCCAGCTCACCCTCGGGCACCTCCAGCAGGAGCTCGTCGTGCACCTGGAGAAGGATGCGGGCGCCGCTTTCCGCCTGGTCCAGCGCGCTCTGCACGTCGATCATGGCCTTCTTCATGAGGTCGGCGGCGGTGCCCTGGATGGGCGTGTTCTGGGCGATGCGCTCTCCGAACTGGCGGATGTTCCAGTTCTTCGACTGGAGCTCGGGCACGAAGCGCCTGCGCCCGAGCAAGGTTTCCACGTACCCCACCTCCCGGGCCTTATCCACCTGCTCGTCCAGGTAACGCCGCACGCCGGCGAAGCGCTCGAAGTACGTCTCGATGAAGCGGCGCGCCTCGTCCCGGGAGATCCCCAGCTGCCGGGCCAGGGAGAAGGAGCCCTGCCCGTACAGGGTGGCGAAATTCACCGTCTTGGCCTGCGCACGCATGGCGGGGCTCACCGCCTCCACGGGGACGTCGAAGATCACCGAGGCGGTCTGCCGGTGGACGTCCACGCCGTGGGTGAACGCGGTGACGAAGGCTTCGTCGCCGGAGAAGTGGGCGAGGATGCGCAGCTCGATCTGGGAGTAGTCCACCCCCAGGAAGACCATCCCCGGAGCGGCCACGAACCCCTTGCGGATCTCCCTGCCCAGGGGGTTCCGGATGGGGATGTTCTGGAGGTTGGGATTGCTGGACGAGAGCCGCCCCGTGGCCGCCACCGTCTGGTTGAACGAGGTGTGGATGCGCCCCGTGTGGGGGTTCACCAGCTGGGGGAGTGCCTCCACGTAGGTGCTGCGGAGCTTCTCCATCTCCCGGTACTCGAGGAGGAGCCGGGGAAGCTCGTGCCCGTCGGCGGCCAATTCCTCGAGCACGGATGCGTCGGTGGACGCGCCGGTCTTCGTCTTCTTCAGGACCGGGAGGCCGAGGCGCTCGAAGAGGATCTGCCTGAGCTGGGGCGTCGAGTTCAGGTTGAACTCGGTCCCCGCCACCTTGAAGATCTCCGCCTGCACCATGTCGAGCTCCCTCTTCAGGCGCGCGCGCATAGCCCCGAAGAACTCGGCGTCGATGGCGATGCCAGCGAGCTCCATGCGCGTGAGCACCCGCAGGAGCGGGATCTCCAGCGTGGCATCGAGGCCGGCCAGCCCCTCCCGCCCCATCTCCGGCGTGAGGCGGCGCTCCAGCAGGAGCGCCATCTCGGCTCGCTCGCAGAGCCAGTCCCTGGCGCGCTCCACCGGCACCTCGGCGAACCCCACGCGCGCGCGCCCGGTCCCCACCACCTCGTCGAGCCCGGTGGCGGCCCGTCCCAGGAACTCCACCGCCAACACGTCCAACCCGTGCCCCTTCCGCCCCGGGTCCAGGACGTAGCTGGCCACCATCGCGTCGAACACCTCGCCCCGGAGCGTGACGCCGGCGCGGGAAAGGGCCAGCGCCGCGCGCTTCAGGTCGTGCCCTACCTTGGCCACGTTGGCGTCCTCGAGGACGGCTCGGAGCGGCGCCATCGCCGGAGCGTCCAGGGCCGGCAGGTTACACGCTTTCCCTGCGCTCTCGCCCTCGCCCTCGAACGTGAGGGCGAACGCGGCACGGTGCCCCAGCGGTACGTACCACATCCGCTCCGGCTCCGAGCCCAACGCCAGCCCCACCAGCTCCCCCCGGAGCGGGTCCGGATCGGAGGTCTCCGCCACCACGGCGGTGCGTCCGGCCCGCGTGAGGAGGGCGGCAAGCTCCGCCACTTCCTCCACCGTCTCCACCGTGCGGGGACCCGACGGAGCCGGCGCGGCCGTGGACGAGGAGGGAGCCCCGGAAGACGCGGGAGCCACCCCGGCGGCGGCCGTACCCACCCCGTCGGCCGCCGTGCCCCCGCCGACGCTCGCCGGAGCGGCGAGTTTCCCCGCCTCCGCGGTGTAGCGCTCCGCCAGGCGCCGGAACTCGAGCTCCACGAAGAGATCCCGCAGGCGCACGGCATCGGGCTTCTGGACCTTCAGCTCGTCCAGGTCCAGCGCCACGGGCAGATCCGTCATGATCGTCACCAGCCTGCGCGACAGGCGGACCTGTTCGGCGTTCTCCTCCAGCGACGCCCGTGCGCGCGGCGGATGGACCTCCGCGGTGCGCTCCAGCATGGCCTCCAGCGACCCGAACTCCCCCAGGAGCTTTACCGCCGTCTTCGGCCCGATCCCGGGTGCCCCGGGGACGTTGTCCGACGCGTCGCCGATGAGCGCCAGGTAATCCGCCACCTGCGACGGGGGGATGCCGAACTTGTCCGAGGCGTTCTCCTCGGCGACCCACTCGGCCGCCACCCCGGCGGGGCCGCCGCGGCCCGGGTTCATGAGGTGGACGCCGGGGCCCACCATCTGATAGAAGTCCTTGTCCCCGGACACGATCACCGCCTCCAGGCCGGCGTCCCTGGCTTTCGCGGCCAGCGTGCCGATCACGTCGTCGGCCTCGTACCCCGGGAGCTCCACCACCGCAGCCCGGAACCCCTGGATGATGTCGCGGACCCGCTCCAGGCTGGAGCGCAGGTCGTCCGGCATCTTCTCCCGCGTGGCCTTGTACTCGGGGAAGAGCTCCTCCCGGAACGAGTCGCCCATGTCGAAGACCACGGCCAAGTAGTCCGGCTGCAGCTTCTCCAGGATGTCCAGGAGGAAGTAGGTGAAGCCGAACGGCGCCGAGGTGTTCTCGCCCTTCGAGTTGGTGAGGGGCCGGTTGATGAACGCGAAGTACGACCGGTAAATGAGCGCGTACGCGTCAATCAGGAAGATGCGCGGTGCGGTCTTGGGAGGTATCTCCACCGGAGCCCTGGTCGGAAGGTTGGGTGGCGGCGCGGCCGTGGCGCCGGAGGTGCAAGATAGCAGGAGCGTCCCGCGGCCGGAGGATGCGGGGCCCCGGGGAGCCGTCACTCGGGGCCGTACAGGATCCGGTAGATGGCCAGGTTCCGCAGGATGTTCTTCACGTAGCCCCCGGTCTCGTCGAAGGGGATGCGTTCGGTGAAGCGCGCCGGGTCGCCCATCTCCGGGTACCTCCGCCAGCGGGTGGCCCGGGTCGGGCCCGCGTTGTACGCCACCAGCGTCAACACCAGGTCGCCGTCGTAGCGGCGGCTCATGTCCCGGTAGAAGGCCGTGCCAAGGTGGAGGTTCACCTCGGGCACCTCCAGGTGGCTCTCACGGAAGCGGGCGGGCCCCTGGCGGCGGGCGAGCTCCGCTCCGGTCCCGGGGAAGACCTGCATGAGCCCCACCGCGCCCGCCGAGCTCCGGATGTCGGGCTTGAACGCCGACTCCTGGCGGATGAGGGAAGCCATGAGGATCGGGTCGAGCCCCCACTCCGCCGCCTCCCGCTCGATCAGCTCCCGGTAGGGGAACGGGAACACGACGGCGAGGAGCCGGCGGTCCCAGGGAGCCCCCGCCTCCCGGAGCTCCCAACCCAGGTTGATCCCCTCGATGGCCCACCCACCTTCCACCAGAGCCTCGGCCACCTCGAGCAGCGCCTCCGGCGAGATCCGCGCCAGCGCCGTAAGCCGGGACACCTCGGCTTCCACCCCCGCCAGCAGGCCGGCATCCTGCAGGAGGCTCACCCTCGTCATCCCCTCTCCCAGCCAGGGGGGAGACGCCGGTGCCCCTCCGTCGGGCAGAACGAGGGTGTAGCGCTCGCCCAGGAGTTCGGCCCCCATCACGGCGTAGTAGGAGACGGGGTCCTCCCGGCGGAGGCGGGCCAGGATCCGGCGCGCGTCGGTCTCCTGCCCGAGTTCCAGGCGCATCCGCGCGGCCCAGTACGAGGCCTCCTGCCACCGGCGCCCGGCCGGGAAGTCGTCCAGATAAGCCTCCCATACATCCGTGGCCCCGGCCCGATCCCCCCGGCCCAGGAGGATCTGGCCGGCCCGCATGCGCCCCTGACCGGCGCGGGCGTGATCGGGGGCACGCTGGGCCAGTGTGGCGTAGTGTCCGAGCGCGGCGTCCAGCCGTCCTCTGCCCTCCGCCGCCTGCCCCCGGGCCCACATCACCTCGGCGGCCTGGGAGCTGCCGGGGTACTCCTCCAGGAGCCATCCCCGGATCGTCTCCGCATCCCGCTCGCGCCCCTGGCGCTCCCGCAGCCGCGCCCAGACCTCCAGGTTGAGGGCCCCGGCCCCGGGATCGCGGGTGGCCGCGCGCACGGCGCGGAACTCCTCCAGCGCCTCCGCCTGCCTCGAAGCCACCGTGGACATGAGCCGGGCCCGGGAGACGCGGGCGCTGTCCGGCAGCGACGCCCCGGATTCGCGCCCGATGCGCTCGGCCCGGTCGTAGGCCCGCAGCGCGGCTCCCCGGTCGTTGACGCCGTCCAGGACTGCCGCCATGCGCAGCGTGAGCCCCAACTCCGTGTCCCGGTACGAGAGCAACGACGCGGCGGCCCGGGCCTGAGCGGCTCCGCGCCCCACCTCCAGCCCTTCCAGAAGGAGCCGCCGGGCGGCGGCGCTGTCCCCGAGGGCCAGGGCCAGCCTCCCCGCTTCCGCCGCCGACTCTCCTCTGCGGGCAGGCGAGCTACCTTCCCGCGCGGCGACCCAGGCCCACTGGGCGCCCACCGAGTCCCCGGCGGCGAGGTGGGCCCGGGGTAGGATGCGCCACGCAGCGTCCCTGGCCCCTCCATCCCGGACCAACCCGAGAAGGCGCGCCACCGTGGCCGTGTCCCCGGCGCGGGCGCGGATCTCGGCGCCCTCCACCGCGGCCCAGCTCGCCAGGACCGCACTCGTGGGTGCGTGCATCGCCCCCAGCGTCTCCAATGCCTCCCGGGTCCGGCCGCCCGCGAGTTCCACGCGCGCCAGGCGCGTCATCGCCACCCCCCGCCGGGCGTCCGCGGGAGGGGCAGCCCTCAGGAACGCCCGGTACGCGTCCGCGGCGGCGGCGTGTCGGGCCTCCTCCTCCAGCGCTCGTGCCAGGAGGAGAGACTCCTCCGCCCCGGTCCCGGGGCCCGGGGGAACGGCATCCTCAAGGAGCGCGGCCACCTCCGGCCAGTTCCCCCACCCCGCCTCCGCCTGGGCCAGAAGCAGGCGGAGAGCGGGGTCGGACGCCGTGTCAGCCCCCAGCCGGCGGAGGATGTGCGTGGCGTGCCAGTGACGCCCCGCTTGCATCTCGTCCCTGGCCGAGTCCAGTGGACCCGAGGCCGAGGGCGGGCTCTGCGCCCCGGGGCCGCTCCGCGCCAGGAGGGCGGCGGCCGGGAAGAGGAGCGCCGCGACACAGACGAGGAGGAGGGGAACCCGCTTCACGCAGCCAACGGCGACTCACCTCGCCTTGTCGGCCTCGATGGCGTGGAGCGTGTCCACCATCTTCTGGGCCGACTCCTCCATGTCGATGACCATGGCGTCGATGCGGGACACGAAGTAGTTGTGCCCCACCGACACCGGGATGGCGATGAGGAGCCCGAACGCGGTGGTGAGGAGTGCGATCTTGATCCCACCAGCCACCAGGGTGGCCTCCACCTCGCCGGCCGCCTCGATGGCCTGGAAGGCATCGATCATGCCGAGCACGGTGCCCAGGAAGCCGAGAAGGGGTGCCAGGTTGGTCACGGTGGCGAGGACGATGAGGCCCTTCTCGAGCTTGCTCATCTCGATGAGCCCCTGGTTCTCGATGGCCTTCATGACCCGCTCGGTGCCTTCCTCCTGCCGCTCGAGGCCAGCGTAGAGGATGCGGCCCACCGGGGCCTGCGAGCCGCGCGTGAGCTCCAGCGCCTCCCTGATCCGCTTCTCGCCGAGGAGTGCGTCCACGTCCTTCAGGGTCATTCTCGTGAGCCGGGCCTTGGCGGTGAGGTCCATGAATTTCCACACGCACACGGCCAGCCCCAAGACGGCGCAGAACGCGAGCGGCCACCGCATCCAGCCGGTGTCCGCCCAGTTTCCCTGCAGGGACTCCTGCCACGTGAGCTGGGGCGCGTCCAGCCCGGGGATCTGCAGAAGCGCACCGTACAGTCGCATCGCCAGCAACGGAACCTCCAGCCGATGTTCGCTTCAGTCTGGCCGTGACAGGTGTCTGACACTAGAGGCCGGCGGAAGTGCCCGGCCCCCGAAGTGGCGCCGACCTCCCTCCTCCCTCCGCGGCGCCCAGTCTAGCCCTCCGGTACTTCCACCCACCAGTCCCTCACGTTCACCCACTCGCCCCGAGCGTCGAGCACCATCCCCTGGACCGCGTTGCGCACCCCCATGAGGCGATCGCGGAAGTAGAGGAAGGTGTACGGCTGCTCCTGGGCGAGGACCTGCTCGTAGCGCGCCCACAGCGGCCGCGCCACGTCCCGGTCGGTGACCACGCCCAGCCTCTCCATGAGCCGGTCCAGCTCCCGGTTGCGCGTCCCCGAGTATGCGTTGGGTCCGTCCACGTGCGCCGAGTGGAAGAGGCCGGTGTCGTCCACGCGGAACTCCCCCACCCACGCCAGCACCACGCCGTCGAAGTCCCGCTGCTCCGGGTCGCTGATCTTGTCGATGAGAGCCCCGAACTCCAGCACCTGGGGCGTGACCTCCGCGCCGATGTCGCGGAACTGCATCTGCATGATCTCGGCGATGCGCTTCCGGGCCTGGTTCCCCTGGTTGTAGAGGAGGTTGATGGAGAGGCGCGTGCCGTCGCCGCGCTCGCGGACGCCGTCTCCGTCGCGGTCGCTCCATCCCGCCTCCTCCAGCAGCGGGCGCGCCGCCTCCGGGTCGTAGGGGAGCGCCGACGCCTGGAGGGAGTCGTACGCCCAGTGGGCCGGAAGGAGGGTGGAGTGGGCCACCCGTCCGTACCCCTCCAGGAGCGCGTCCACGATGCCCTGCCGGTCCGTGCCCAGCGTGAGGGCCCGGCGCACCCGGGCATCGGCGAGTTGGGGGCGTCGGGCATTCCACCCGGCGAAGATGAAGTCGCGGAAGGGAGCCTGCAGGAGCCGGAGATCCTCGGCCCCCAGGATCTGCCGGACCTGGTCGGGTCGGGGCGCCACGAACACGTCTACGCTGCCGGCAAGGAGCTCGTTGAGCAGCGTGCTCTCGTCGGGCACGATCCGGTAGACGTAGCTGTCCAGGTACGGCCGGCCGCCCAGCGCCACGGGGAAGGCGGGATTCGCGGAGAACACCCAGCGTTCCTGGTCCCGGTGCTCGCGGAACACGAAGGGCCCGTTCCCCACGGGGCAGCGCGATCCGTACGGATGCTCGCGCAGGGCCGCCGGGGGAACGTCCTTGAGCAGATGCTCGGGGAGGATGGCCAGCGTGCGCCACGGGTCCATGAACTCGGCGTGGGGGCGCATGCGCACCTTCACCGTGTACTCGTCCACCACCTCCACCCCCTCCGGCCCCGGCACGTAGTGGGACCAGTAGGCCGCGTTGGGAAAGAGGGTCTCCGGGTCGGTGGCGCGCACATAGGTGAACGCCACGTCCCTGGCCGTGGTGCGCTCGCCGTCGTGCCAGAAGACATCGTGGCGGAGATGGAAGGTGATCTCGGTGAGGGGGCCGTCCACCTCCCACGACTCAGCCAGGTAGGGCCTGGGCTGGAGCGCCTCGTCGTACTCGATGAGGGGCATGAGGTTGACGAACTGCTGGTGCTGTGTGGAGCCGTGGTCCGTGGTGGTCAGGGCCATCATCCCGTCCCGCAACTCGCCGATGGTTCCGGCCACGACGCGCCCGCCGTAGCGTTCGTAGTCGGGAGTGGGCCGCTCGGCCTGCATGCGGGCGAGATACGCCTCGACGCGGGGCATGACCTCCCGGCAGAACGGATCGCTCGCTATGGCGTAGACTTCCGGCTTTCCCTCACCGCCGCAAGCGGACAGCACCAGCACGAGACCGAGGCGCACAACCCTGTTCATAGGCATTCCTCACCGGCGCCACGTCCAAGCGTCGGTAGCATATCGTTCCTGCGCGAAGCGCAAGGCTGCGGCCTCATCCTGGGGAGTGACCTCACCCTGGCTCCACGCCCCACCGAGCGCAAGGCCGAGGCCCGTGGCCAGCGCCTCGGCGACCTCTCTCCACGGCCTGGGCCCCGCCACGCTCTCGAGCGTCGCGGGGGGAGCTGGGTCGGCACCCGCCCCGGTGAGGCGGGCCAGCGCCGACTGGTCGCCTCCCAGAATCACCGACCCGTGCTGGAGGATGGCGTCCCCGATGCGTACCTGGGCGCTCCCGACGAGCTTCCGCCCGGAGAGCACGACCTCCCCAGGCGCAGGCGCCTGGAAGCAGGGCCCGGCGTGCGGAGGAAGCGCCTTCCCTCCCAGCGCCACCTCCGCCGGGCACCCGAGGGCGCGGAGGCCTTCCACGAGACCCTGGTTGATCCGCACATAGGCCTCCCGCAGGCCCCCGAAGGCACCCACGGGCAGGACCGCGCAGTACGTCACCTCGTGGGCGTGGAGCACCGCCCGCCCCCCGGTGGGGCGACGCACGAAGGCGAGCCCCTCGCGCTCCGCCACCCCCACGTCGTACACCCCCCGGGCCGGCTCATTGCGCCCGAAGGACACCGTGTGGGGCCGCCACCCGTAGAGGCGGAGCACACCCTGACCCGGCCCCGCCGACTCGGCCATGGCGTGGTCCAACGCCATGTTGAGTGGCCCGGGCTGCGGCTCCTCCTGGATGATCAGGCGCCAGCGGAGGGGCGCTCCGTCCGTGCTCACGCGCCCACCCGGCGCCGGCGCTCAGAACTCGTAGGTCGAGCCCGGCGCGAGGATCTCCACCACCGCCTTCCTCCCCACCTTCGTCTTGAACGACTCCGGGTCCTGGGCGATGACCGGCCAGGTGTTGTAGTGGATGGGGATCACCACCTTCGGCTCGATCATCTCCACCGCCCGCACCGCGTCGTCGGGGCCCATGGTGAAGTTGTCGCCGATGGGGAGGAGCGCCACGTCCACCTGCCCCTTCAGCAGCATCATGTCCATGGTGAGCGCCGTGTCTCCGGCGTGGTACACCCGCTTGCCGTTGAACCCGATGAGGAGGCCCGAGCAATCCGTGGTGTGAGTGCCCTCCGTGTCACCGGCCACGGAGCCTGTGTGCAGCGCAGGCGTGAGCTTCACCCGCCCGAACGGAAAGTCGTACGCGCCGCCGATGTTCATCCCATGGCCGTTCTTCACGCCCTTCTCGAGGCAGAAGCGGACCAGCTCGACGGTGCCGATCACCGTGGCGCCCGTGCGCCTGGCCAGGGGAATGCAGTCGGAGAAGTGGTCGCCGTGGCCATGGCTGACCAGGATGTAGTCCGCCCGCACCTCCGCGGCCCGCATGGTACACGCAGGGTTTTCATCGAAATAGGGGTCCAGGACCAACCGGGTCCCGTCGTCCGTCTCCAGCGTGCACGTCGCATGGCCGTGATACGTCAACCTCGCCATCGCTCCCTCCCGCTCCTTGCCGCCTCAGTCGGCGGCGGTGTCCGTGTACTCCTCCATGGGCGGGCAGGCGCAGATCAGGTTCCGGTCGCCCTGGGCGTTGTCCACGCGCCGCACCGGGGGCCAGAACTTGGCCTCCTTGGTCGCGGGCGCCGGGTAGGCCGCCTGGCTCCTCGGGTATGCGTGGCTCCACACGTCCGCGGTGACCATGGCCGCCGTGTGGGGCGCGTTCTTCAAGGCGTTGTCCTCGCGATCCGCCGCCCCGTCCTCGACCTGCCGGATCTCCTCCCGGATGGAGATGAGGGCGTCGCACAACCGGTCCAGCTCGTCCTTGGGCTCCGACTCGGTGGGCTCGATCATCAGCGTTCCATGCACCGGGAACGACACCGTGGGCGAGTGGAAGCCGTAGTCCATGAGCCGCTTCGAAACGTCCTCCTCGCTGATTCCCGACGTCTTCTTGAGGGGACGGAGATCGATGATGAACTCGTGGGCCACCAGGCCGTGGTCGCCCCGGAACAGCACCTCGAAGTGCTTCTCCAGCCGCCTGGCCATGTAGTTGGCGTTCAGGATGGCGATCTCCGAGGCGCGCCGGACGCCCTTCGGCCCCAGCATGGCGATGTACGCCCACGAGATTGCCAGGATGCTGGCGCTCCCCCACGGCGCCGAGGAGACGGCGCCGATGGCCTTGTTGCCACCCGTCGCATGGACGACATGGCCGGGCAGGAAAGGCGCCAGGTGCTCGTTGACGCAGATGGGACCCATGCCCGGGCCGCCTCCGCCGTGGGGGATGGCGAAGGTCTTGTGCAGGTTGATGTGGCACACGTCCGCGCCGATGTCGCCGGGGCGGGACAGCCCCACCTGAGCGTTCAGGTTGGCGCCGTCCATGTACACCATGCCCCCGTTCTCGTGGATGATCTCGCAAACGCGGCGGATACCCTTCTCGAAGACGCCGTGGGTGGAGGGATACGTGACCATGAGGGCCGACAGCGTGTCCCGGTACTGGACCGCCTTGGCCTCCAGGTCCGCCACATCCACTTTCCCCTCCTCGTCGCTCTTCACGACAACCACCTTCATCCCCGCCATGACCGAACTGGCGGGGTTGGTCCCGTGCGCGGACGCGGGGATGAGGCACACGTTCCGGTGGCCCTCGCCACGGTCCTCGTGGTAGGCCCGGATCACCAGAAGCCCGGTGTACTCCCCCTGGGCGCCCGAGTTGGGCTGCAGGGAGCATGCCGTGAACCCCGTGATCTCCGCGAGCCATGTCTCCAGGTCACGGAAGATCTCCCTGTATCCCTCCGCCTGGTCCATTGGGACGAAGGGGTGCAGGGACGTGAACTCCGGCCAGGTGACGCCCTCCATCTCCGTGGTGGCGTTGAGCTTCATGGTGCACGACCCCAGGGGGATCATGCTCGAGGTCAGGGACAGGTCCCGGGACTCCAGCTTGTGGAGGTACCGGAGCATCTCCGTCTCCGAGTGGTAACGGTTGAACACAGGATGAGTGAGGAAGCGCGACGTGCGCCGGAACGGCACCGGGATGTCCGACTGGTCCAGATCCCCGGCCAGGTCACGGGCCTCGAAGGGAGCCGGGGCTCCACCGTTGAACGCCTCGAAGAGGTCGTCCAGGTCTTCCGGGACGACCGTCTCGTCCAGGGCCACGCCCACCGTTCCGTCCCCGAAGTCCCTGAGGTTGATCCCCAGCTCCAGGGCCCCGCGGAGCACCGTCTGGGAGCCACCCTTGGGCCGGATGCGGAGCGTGTCGAAGTACACATCCGAGAGCACCTCGTGGCCGAGGCGGATCACGCCGGCCTTCAGCACCGAAGTCAGGTCGTGGACGCGCCGGGCGATGGAGCGGATCCCCTTCGGCCCGTGGTAGACGGCGTACGCGCCGGCCATGATGGCGAGGAGCACCTGGGCCGTGCAGATGTTGGACGTGGCCTTCTCGCGCCGGATATGCTGCTCTCGCGTCTGGAGGGCCATGCGAAGGGCCGGGTTACCGTCCGCGTCCACGGACACGCCGATGATACGCCCCGGGATCTTGCGCTTGAAGGAGTCCTTGCACGACATGAACGCCGCGTGCGGGCCACCGAAGCCCATGGGCACCCCGAACCGCTGGCTGTTCCCGATGGCGATGTCGGCGCCCCACTCCCCCGCGGGGGTGAGAAGGACGGAGGCCAACAGGTCGGTGGCAGCGATCACCACGGCCCCGGCCTCGTGGGCCCGTTGGGCGAAGGCACGGTAGTCCAGCACGCGGCCGTCGGTGGCGGGATACTGGACCAGAGCGCCGAACACACCCGTGAGGTCCGCGGTGTCGTGGTCGCCCACCACCACCTCGATGCCCAGGGGCCATGCCCGCGTCTTCACCACGGCGATGGTCTGGGGATGGCAGAGCTCGGATACGAAGAACCGGTTGGCGCCGTCCCGTCCCTCCTGCTGGGCCAGGTGCATCGCCTCCGCCGCCGCCGTGCCCTCGTCCAGAAGCGAGGCATTGGCGATCGCCAGGCCGGTGAGGTCGATCACCATGGTCTGGAAGTTCAGGAGCGCCTCCATGCGCCCTTGTGAGATCTCGGCCTGGTACGGCGTGTACTGCGTGTACCAGCCGGGGTTCTCCATGATGTTCCGGAGGATCACCCCGGGTGTGAAGGTGCCGCTGTAGCCCTGGCCCAGGTACGACCTCAGGGGGACGTTCAGCTCCGCCCGCTCCTTCAGCCACGCCAGGAGCTCCGGCTCGGGAACCGGCGAGGGGAGGTCCAGGTCGCTACGGTACCGGATGGACTCGGGGACCACGTGGTCGATGAGGTCATCGAGGGAGGGGTACCCTACCACCTCCAGCATGGCCCTAATGTCGTCGCTGTCGGGTCCGAGATGCCGGTCCTGGAAGCCGGCGGGGAGGTCTATGCGGGTCGCCATGATGGCCTCACGAATGAAAGAGGGCCGCGCCGCCGTGGTGGCGAGGACGCGGCCCTGTCACTACCGGACTTGAGGGGTTCCTGACGTTACTCGCCCACATGTTGGCTGTAAGCGGCAGCGTCCAGCAAGCTGTCGACCTCACCCTGGTCCGCCACGCGGAGCTTGATCATCCAACCGGCTCCGTACGGATCGGTGTTGACCAGGGACGGGTCCTCCTCCAGCGCGCCGTTGACCTCGACCACCTCACCGGCCACCGGACAGAAGAGGTCGCTCACCGCCTTCACGGCCTCGATGGTCCCGAAGGTATCCATCTTCGCGAACGAAACGTCCACATCGGGAAGCTCGACGAAGACCATGTCCCCTAGCTCGCCTTGCGCGTAGTCGGTCACGCCGACGATGTAGACGCCTTGCTCCGAGGTGGCCTTCAGGTATTCGTGTTCCTCGGTGTAGAGAAGATCGCTGGGGATGTCGGACATGGTGTGTCTCCGCGGGGTAGCTGGAACCTCGGAGCCTGAGGATGGACAGCTTTCGTGCGTGCGTCAACCCTCGGAATCCGCCATACTGGGGGGAGCGGGAGTCCCTCGACCCACCCACCGTCATGGATCGGTCCCCGAGCCTCCAACCCCTGGTCGCCCCCCTGCGGGCGGAAGTGCTCTCCGGCGCCTCCGTGGTGGCCCGGATGGCCAGCGACGCCATCGCCAGGGGCGCCGACCGAGCCGTCGCGGAGAGCGTGGCGGAGTTCCGCGCCAGCATCGCGGACCTGGGGATCCGGATCCTCGACGCCCAGCCCGCCATGGCCCCCCTGGTCGCCCTCCTCGGGGCGGTGCTGGACGCCATGGACGGTGCCGAGGACGTCTCTGCGGCCCGCTCCGCGGCCCGGCGGGCCGCCCTCGCCTTCCGGGAGAGCCTGGAGATCCACGCGCGGACCCTCGCCCAGCGGACCGCGGTGCTCCTCCCGGAGGAGGGCATGGTCCTCACCCTCTCCTCCTCGTCCGCCGTCCGCGACGCTCTCCTCCACCCCGCACGCCCCCGACGCCTGGAGGTGGTCGTGCTCGAGAGCCGGCCCCTCCAGGAGGGACAGCTCCTGGCAGCGGCGCTGGCCCGCCATCGGGTCCCGGTCACCGTCGCCGTGGACGCCGCCGCCGCCACCCTGGCCAGCCGCTCCTCCATGGTCCTCCTGGGCGCCGACTCGGTGGGCGACCTGGGAGTCGTGAACAAGCTGGGAAGCGCGGCGGCGGCCCACGCCGCCCGCCGGGCGGGGGTCCCGGTGATGGTTTCCACCGACGGCAGCAAGATCCTCCCCCTCGGATTCCCCCAGCACCTGGCCGATGATCGCCCGGGCGAAGAGGTCCTCCGCGCCCCGGCAGGGGTGAAGGTGTGGAACCGATACTTCGAGGCGGTGCCCGTAGAGGACGTGACCTGGATCGTCACCGAGGCGGGAGTCTTCGGCCCCGAGGAGTTGGCGCGCCACCGGGCCGGGCTCCACGCTCCGGAGGAAGTCCGCGCCTGGGCTGCGCAGCGGCTGCGGGATCACCCGGACCGGAGCATTCGGTAGTAGATTTCCCGTACCGGGCTGCTCCCCTCGGCGTGGCCCGACGAGTCCGACCCCATCCGTGCCCAGGCCCATGTCGCCACTCCTCCACGAGGTCCGCCCCGCTCTGACCATCCTCGGCGAGCACGAGCGGATGTTCCAGGAAACCGTCCGGGACTTCGCCCTCGCCGAGATCGCCCCCAGGGCCGGGGCCATGGACGAGGCCCGGGCCATGGACCCGGAACTCATCGCGCAGCTCTTCCAACTCGGCCTCATGGGCATCGAGATCCCCGAGGCCCACGGCGGCACCGGCTCCAGCTTCTTCACGTCGGTGCTGGTGGTGGAGGAGCTCTCCCGGGTGGATCCGGCCGTGGGCGTGCTCGTCGACGTCCAGAACACCGTCGTGATCAAGGCCCTGCTCCACTGGGCGAGCCAGGAGCAGCGCGAGCGCTGGCTCCCCCGTCTCGCCCAGGACACGGTCGGCGCGTATGCCCTCTCCGAGGCGGGGAGCGGCTCCGACGCCTTCGCCCTGGCCACCCGTGCGACACCCGACGGCGACGGGTGGGTCCTCAACGGCCGCAAGCTGTGGATCACCAACGCCAAGGAGGCAGGCCTCTTCGTGGTCTTCGCCACCGTGAACCCCGACTTGGGCTACCGGGGCATCACGGCGTTCCTCGTGGAAAAGGGCAGCGAGGGCCTCACCGTGGGCAAGAAGGAGGACAAGATGGGGATCCGAGCCTCCTCCACGTGCGAGCTTCTCCTCGACGACGTCCGCGTGGGGCCCGACCATGTCCTCGGCGACGTAGGCAAGGGATACAAGGTGGCCATCGAGACGCTCAACGAGGGGCGGATCGGGATCGGTGCCCAGATGGTCGGGCTGGCCCAGGGAGCCCTGGACCACACCGTGAAGTACGTTCAGGAGCGGGAGCAGTTCGGCCGTGCCATCGGCTCGTTCCAGGCTGTCCAGTTCGAGCTCGCGGACATGGCTGCGGAGATCGAGGCGGCCCGCCTGCTGGTCTACAACGCCGCCCGCCTCAAGGACGCCGGCGAGCCCTTCCTGGGCCAGGCCGCCATGGCCAAGCTGTTCTCGTCCGAGGTGGCGCAGCGCGTCGCCTCCCGGTGCATCGACCTGTTCGGCGGCTACGGGCTCACCCGGGACTACCCCGTGGAGAAGCTCTACCGCGACGCCAAGGTCGGGACCATCTATGAGGGGACGTCGAACATGCAGAAGCAGACCATCGCGAAGCTCCTGCTGAAGTGACGGCACGCCCACCCCAACGCGGAGCATCCTCGTGAACACCCTGACGCCTTCCCTCGCACTCGTGAGCTTCGGGCTCGGGGAGATGCTCCTGGTGGCCGGGGTCCTCATCCTCCTTTTCGGCGCCACGAAGCTCCCGGGGCTGGCGCGGGGGCTCGGGGAGGGGATCCGTAATTTCAAGGGGGAGTTGAAGGACCCTTCCAAGGACGACCGGAAGAACGGTGAGTAGGGGCCACCCCCTCTCCAAGATCGTCCTCGTTCTGGATCATCCCCAGGACGTCGTCAACATCGCGGGGGTCATCCGCGTGATGATGAACTTCGGGATCCCCAGGCTCCGGCTCGTGAACCCGGACGAGTTCGACCCCCACCGCATCGAGGGGATCGCGCACCGGAGCAAGCGCATCATCGAGGCCACGACGGTTCACGGCACGCTGCAGGACGCCGTGGCGGACTGTGTCCACGTGGTGGGGACCACCGCCCGGGCCCGCACGGCGGGTCGCACTTACGTGCGCCCCCGGGACGCCGGGGTGGACATCGTGGCGAGGTCGCGCCGGGGAAGGGTGGCCATCCTCTTCGGGCGGGAGGACAAGGGCCTCTTCAACGAGGGTCTGGACCTGTGCCACTCGGTGGCCATCATCCCCACCGACCCTTCCTACTCCTCCCTGAACCTGGCCCAGGCCTGTCTGGTCATGGCCTACGAGATCTTCCTCGCCGCCGAGGCCGCCCCGCCGGAGTTCCCCAAGGGCCGGAGGGCTACCCGCCCCCCCACCCAGGAGGAGCTGGAGGTCACCTTCCGCGGGCTGGAGCACGGCCTCGCCGCCGTGGACTTCTTCAAGGGGAAGCGCCCGGCGATCATCATGCGAACCCTGCGCACCCTGGTCGGCCGGGCCGCGCCGGACCTGAGGGAGGCCAAGCTCCTGGGCGCCGTGGGGTTCGAGGTGGGGCACTACGTCGAGCGGCTCAAGCGGCGCCTGGCCGACCCGCACGGTCCCCCGGAGGACCTCTAGGGCTCCCCCGCGGCTCCCCGCCCAAGGTCGTGGCGCGCCGGCCGGACCGGCCTCCGGCCAGCCGCAATCCATACCAGTTCTTTGTTGTTCGCTCATCCCTGCCGCCGTATTATGGGACCATCGGAGGACTGGCCTCACGCTCCCGCCCCCCAGGCGCGGGCCCTGTCAGAGTGTGCTCCATGCCGGCACCGTACACCCGGGCATCCCGCTCGAGCGTCGGGGAACGCTACCGCGTTCTCCTCGACATCGGACGGACGCTGGCGGGGACGTTGAGCCTGGACGAGTTGTACGCGGCGATCCACCGTGAGTCCGCCCGCGTCCTGGAGGCATCGGGCTTCTACGTGTCCCTTTACGACGCGGGCCGGGACGAAGTCACCATCGTGTACTTCGCGGACCGGGAAGACCAGCACAGGCCCGGCATCGTCTTCTCCGGGTCCAGGTCCGAGGTGCTGCGCACGGGCAAGCCGGTGCTGGTCCGGGACGGCCTCGCCGACCGGTCCATCCTGCACCTGGGAGCCGAAGACTCGGAGGTCACCCGCTCGGCCATCTCGGCACCCCTGGTCCATAAGGGCCGTCTCCTCGGCGCCATCAGCGCCCAGAGTTACGAGCCGGAGGCCTACAACGAGGAGGACCTGGACCTCCTCCAGGGGATTGCCGACCTGTCCGCGGTGGCCATGGAGAACGCCTCCCACGTGGCGGAGCTGGAGCGGCGGCGCCGCGAGGCCGAGCAGATCGAGGAGATCGGCCGAGCGCTCACGAGCTCCCTGGACGCCAAGGCCGTGCTCAGGAAGGTGATCCGCGCCGCCTCGGACATCCTGGACGTGGACGGGGCCTCCGTGTGGCTCTGCGACGGCCCCTCGGCGCACATCGGCCGGGTGGCGGAGTCGGACGGCGAGGTCGCCCTTCCCATCGGGCTCACCTGGGACTTCGACGGCCCCATCGCCGAGCGCCTCATCCAGGCGAAGGCACCCGTGGTCATCGACGACCTGGCGGCCAGCCCTCTCGTCCCCGACCACCTCCGCCCGCACCTGGAGGCCGGCTCGGCGATGGGAACCCCCCTCTTCGTCGGGGGGAACCTGGTGGGGATCCTCACCGCCGGGAGCCGGCGCCCGCGCCACTTCACCGACGACGACACGGCGGTGCTCCACCGCCTGGCCAGCCAGGCGTCGGTGGCCCTGGAGAACGCGCGCCTCCACGCCAACCTGCAGGCGCTCTCGCTCTCCGATCCCCTCACCGGGCTCCCCAACCGCCGTCGCCTGCAGATCCACCTGGACAAGGAGGTGGCCGCCGCCCGCCGTGGCCGCGCCCTGGTCGTGGTGGTCTTCGATCTGGACGACTTCAAGATCGTGAACGACACCCGCGGCCACCTGGCCGGGGACGACATCCTGCGCTCGTTCGCCCAGATCCTGGACGAGGAGAACCGCGCCATGAACCTGGTCGCCCGCTACGGCGGCGACGAGTTCGTGTCCATCCTCTCCGACACGAGCATGGACGGCGCGCGCCCCTACATCAAGCGCGTCGTGGATCGGGTGGAGCACGACGCCATCATGAGCTCCATGAGTGTCTCGGTGAGCATCGGCCTGGCCGAGTTCGACCGGGCGTCCATGAAGACCATGGACGACATCATCTTCGCCGCCGACGCGGACATGTACCGCGTGAAGGCCAAGCGCCGAAAGGCCCGTCGCGCCGCGTCCTCCTGACCCGCACCCATCCTGGCCCCACCCATGCCCGAGCAACCTCCCACCGCCGAGGTCCGGGAGCTCCTGGACTTCGCTCTGGAGCTGGCCCACGCGGCTGGTGACCACACCCTCCGCTACTACGGCCACCTGCTGGACCACACCGCCAAGGGCGACGGCAGTCCGGTGACCATCGCCGACCGGGAAGCGGAGGCGCTCCTGCGGGAACGCATCAGCCGGCGCTTCCCTGATCACGGCGTCCTGGGCGAGGAATTCGGAGAGACCAACCCGGGCGCCCGGGTGCGGTGGATCCTGGATCCCATCGACGGGACGCACTCCTTCATGCGCGGCGTCCCCCTCTACGGGGTGCTGGTGGGCGTCGAGGTCGGCGGAGTGGCGGCCGTGGGCGTCGCACACTTCCCCCCCCTCAGGGAGACGGTGGCGGCGGGCTCGGGCCTGGGGTGCACCTGGAACGGCAAGGCGTGCCGGGTCTCACCGGTCACCCGTCTCTCCGAGGCGCTGGTCCTCACCACCGACCCGAAGGCGCTGGTGGGTGACGCCGGGTGGGCGGCCCTGCAGGAGCGGGCGGGGACCGTCCGCGGCTGGGGGGACTGCTACGGCCACGCCCTGGTGGCGACGGGGCGGGCCGAGGCGATGGTGGACCCCATCATGAACGCCTGGGACTCGGCCCCCTTCCTCCCCATCCTCACCGAGGCCGGCGGCCGCTTCACCGACCGGGAAGGCGTGGAGACCATCCACGGCGGCTCCGCGGTGAGCACCAACAGGGCGCTCCACCCCCAGGTTCTGGAAGCGCTGGCGGGATGACGCCCGGTGGGGTGGGGCCCGGTGGGGTGAGGCCCGACGGGCCGACGCCGAGCGGGACGCTCCTCTACCTGTCCAGGCGGGACGTGGAGTCGCTCGAGCTTCCGATGTCCGACGTCATCGCCGCCGTCGAGGCAGCGCTCACCGAAAAGGGCAACGGCACCGCGGAGATGCCTCCGAAGCCGGGCGTCCACCCCCTTCCCGACGCGTTCATCCACGCCATGCCCGCGTTCCTCGAGCGCATGGGCGCCGCCGGGATGAAGTGGGTGTCCGGCTTCCCCCAGAACCTGTCCCGGGGCCTCCCGTACATCTCGGGGCTTTACGTCCTCAACGACGTGGAGACCGGCTTCCCGCTGGCGGTCATGGATTGCACGTGGATGACGGGAGCGCGCACGGGAGCCGCAACCGCCGTGGCGGCCCGCTACCTGGCCCGCCCCCGCTCCGCCACGGTCGGCATCCTGGCCTGTGGCGTGCAGGGGCGCACGAACCTGGAGGCGCTGGCCACCCTCTTCCCGCTCACGCGGGTCCACGCGTACGATATCGTCCCCGAGCGGGCCCGCGCCTACGCCACCGACATGGCGGCCCGCCTGGGGCTGGAGGTGGTGCCGGTCGCCACCGCCGAGGAAGCCGTGCGCGGGATGGAGATGGTGGTCACCAGCGGGCCCATCCTCAAGCACCCCGACCCCACCATCCCGGCGGGGTGGCTTGCACCGGGCGCCTTCGCCACCACGCTGGACTTCGACTCCTATTGGACCCCGGAGGCCGTGGCGGAGGTGGACCTGCTCGCCACAGACGACCACGCCCAACTGGACTACTATCGGACGGTGGGCCACTTCACCCGCACGCCCCGGCCGTACGCGGACCTTGGAGAGCTCGTCACGGGGCGGAAGGCGGGGCGCACGTCGGACGAGCAGCGGACCATGAGCATCAACCTGGGCCTGGCCATCGAGGACGTGGCCACGGCGCGCATCATCTACGACAGGGCGCTGGCAGCCGGGGCGGGCGTGGAGCTGGCGCTCTAACCCCCGGAAGGAGCCAGCCCCAGCACGCCGTACGCCGCACAGTCCACCCGGACCACCTGACCCGGCTGCATCCCGTAGCGCGCCAGGTCGCCAGGCACGTAGTCGCCGATCACCGTGTGGCGCACGAACGTGGTGTCGCCCCGGAGCTCCGACTCCTCCCACGCCTGGGCGGCCTCGATGTGCCACTCGACACCGTTCGCCTGGTCCAGGAGGAGGACCGCACACTCGCCCATCACGGGCCCCGAGCCCGGCTCGAGGCCGTATTGGAGAACCCGGAGCCGCGCCGGGGCGCCGGACACGGCGGGAAGCTCCAGCTCTGCCGCCTTCGCCATATGCACGACAGGCGGTGCCACCTCTGGAGAGTTGGTGCATGCCGAGAGAACCACCGCCACCAGGCAGCCGATAGCGGGGAGCGAACCGACCAGGCGTTCCTTAGCCGCTGCGAGCTGCATACCGGTCCAGGATGGGTGACACTTCCCCGAGTTCCCGAGCCATCTCGAAGTGCCACCGCCCATAGGTACCGAGCTCGTTGACCGCAGCCACCCAACGCAGAGCCGCGGCCTTCTTGATCTCTGCGCGGGGATCCCAGCCCTTGGGCTCGAGGATCAGGTATTCCTCGTCTGCGCGCTCGAGGCGCACGATGAAGTCCGGTACGAAGTCGTGTGGCTGTCCGTCGTGGAGATACGGAATGGCGAACCCGAGCCCCGCGTTCTTCACGAACGCCCGCACGGCTGGATGGGTGTCAAGCTTGTAGGAAGTGGCCTGCTCCCACTGCCTGGTGTCGGCCGTCACGAAGTTCACGTGACTCCGATTCACCTCTCGGACGGAACGCGAGGTCCAGAAGCTCACGTCGGCGGTGGAACCGTCCGGACGGGAGCGCTCCAGGATGGGGATCTCGGGCTCCTCTCCCTTGTCCACGGCGGGCCGGATGGCCTCCCGAATGACCTCGATCATGTAGAAGTAGTACGGCGCAACCGAGAGTTCGAGGAGTCGGGCCGGGGGGACGACCTGCACTTTCTCCCGGATATATCGGTCCACGATGGCGCGCATCTGTGGGAAGATCACCCGCGCCGGAAGCGCGCCCTCGCTCTGGTCCAGATAGGCCCCGGTAAGATCCCGTGCCGCGTCAAATACCAGCTGCTGAACTCTCTTGTCACGGAGGTAGGCGTCCACACTGACTTCCTGCACCCGGCCCGGCCCGGTCGTGGATAACCTACCGGTGGCGCTCACGCTGAGCGCCTTTGTCTGCACCTCCGGTGGCACGTTGTGCGGGTCCAGCGGAATCCGAGGGATGGAGGCCCAGTCCACCGTGAGGCGGTTCCGAACTCGTTGCCGGTACCCTTCTACCCGGGGGAATCGGATCTCGAGGCTCGCGCGCTCCGGGAGTGCGTGGACGTGGTGCCTCGTGCTCGGCGGAGGCGGCGGTGCTCCCTCGCGTGCCTTGAACGGGATGATGTTGAAGGGAACACCGAAAACCGTTGCGATCTCCTCGGAGAACCGGCCGTCCTCGCCAGCCTCGTAGCTCACGCGGCGGAGTCCCCTCCCCACCACCTGCTCACAAAGGAGTTGCGACATGAACGGTCGCAGCCCCACGATATGCGTGACGGTCTTGGCATCCCAGCCCTCGGTCAGCATGCCTACGCTCACGATGCACCGAACGTCCCGGCCGGGAGGATGGAGCGGCTTCTCCAGCTTTCGCGCCAACGCCTCAAAGCCCGAGGGGTAGACCGACCTTCCCTGCCGATCGGGCGGCCAGGCCGTGCGACCGATCGTGTCCAGGGTGAACCGCATCCAGCGTGACGCATCCGACTTGGCTTCGCCTGTGTCTGTCTCGTGGACCACCTTTGAGTCCACGCGAATCGTGTTCACCTCCCCATCACGGTTGCGCAGACCTGGCACATCCATCGGGGGAATCCCCGGGGGACAGACCCCTTCGGCCATCCACTCGTAGAGGACCTTCGCGATCTTCGTGTTCTTGCACACGAGGATGAACACCGGGGGTCGTACATCGTCGCCGCGGCCCTCCCAGACATCCGTGAGATCCTTCCAGTGCCCAGCCAACATGGCAATCGGGTGGTGCGCCCACTTCAGGATTGCCTCGGGCTTGGGGCTCGCCCTCTGCCCTCCTCGTTCGGTGGGGGTCAGCTTCTCCAGGACCCAACGCCAGACGTTGAAGTAGCCCGCGACCTCGGCACCCGTGGTGTCGCGATGGGCGAGCTGGGGAATCTTCACCAGCCCGCTTTCGATGGCATCGATGAGCCCGAAGTCGCTCACCACCCACGGAAAGGGCTTGCCAGTGTCTTGGCCCACGCGGCCGATGTAGTAGGGCGTAGCGGACAGGTCGAGGCTGAAGTTGATGCCGCGCAGCCGGTGGATTCGGTCGAGCCCCTCGACCCACACGGTGGCTTCCTTGAAGAACTCTTCGGCGTCGTCTTCCCCCAGCGTCTCGGCTTCGTCCTCGTCTGCGGAAGGCCGCCCGACACGGTAGGCGTGATGCGCCTCGTCGTTCATCACGAGGATGTTCTGCTTCCCGCCGATGTCGCGCCCCAGCACCCGTCCCAGAAGCGCGGTGTCGCTTTCAACGTGCCGCACCGACTCTACCGTCACCGCCGTCAGACGGTTCTGCTTGTCGCGGTGTTCCTTTCGGACTCGGATCCGTCCGGTAGCCTTCTGCCACTCCAGAGCTTCCGCTGTGAGATACCGGCGGCCTCGGGCCGTCGTGGACTTCGGTCCGATGCGGATCTTCTCGCGCGTCCGCACCGCCCTGCCGGCGCGCATGACCTTGGCGCTCACGCCGGCCTGCTGGACTCCTTGGGGCTCGAAGACGTGCCAGTTGGTTACCAGGACCCGACCGCGAGTGAGGTAAGCCATCAGGTGCTCGGGAACCAGGTCGCGCGTCCGGTACAGGCTCGCGTCGCCCTCTTCGGGGTCAAGCTCCCGTAGCCGGTCGCGGATCGTGACGTTCGGGCAGACTACGAGAACGACATCCGAAAACCGCCCGTCCGACCGGTTGTTGACCTTGTTGAGGATGCTCCACGCGGCGAGCATACCCATCACAGTGGTCTTCCCGGATCCGGTGGCCATCTTGCAGGCGTAGCGGACGAACCCGTCGTATCCCTCGGCACGCCGCTTTTCTCCCACATCCTCACGGGGCACGTCGATCCCCTGGAGGAAGTCCTGGCGTGCCTCCCGGAGGAACACGACGGTCTCGGCGGCTTCGAGCTGCGCGAAGAAGAGACGCCGCTCGCGCCCCTCGCGGCGCCACCAGCGAAGCAGCTCCAGCGTCGTGCGCGTGACCCCGGGGTACCCCTCGCCCCGCCAGACGCCCACCCGCTCACGGATCAGGTTCACCAACCGCAGATCGAAGGCCCCGCCGTACTCTGCCGACGGCGCCAGCACGCCGCCGGTGACATTCCAGTCCCCCGATTGGTCCTCCGGCCGGAACACGAAGGAGGGACGGCGCCCCTCCCGCTTGTTGGGGGACTTGCCCTCCCGGATGAACCAGTATCGCGTGGGCTCGTCGTACGGCGAGTTGAGGATCGGATCGGGGACCTCGAAGCTCACGGCGCCGCCTCGGCCAGTGCCTTCACCACGAGAAGCTCGTTGCCGCGGTCATCAATCACCTTCACTGCGACCTTACTCTCTGTACCGGCTGTGAATGGAGCGCTGCTGGTTCCGCCCAAGTGCTCCCACACGCTGTCCTCGTAGTCCGTTCTGAGCGCCTTCTTGATGGCGGTCCAGGCGCCGGTGCGCGGGAAGAACGCCTGGCATACCCGAAAGCACAGTCCATTGTAGTCGGTATCCAGAAGCCAGCACGGCACGTCGTCGCCACGCAAGTGCTCCACCTCCATGGTGGCGGCGTCGAAGGTGTCGAGACCTGCGAGCGTAACCTCCCAACGGTCCGGCTCACCCTTGGCCTCTGGCGGCAGTCGCTTGACCACCACATCCGGGAGCGCGCACACGCTGAACACTTGGCTCGAGCGCATGTTCTTGAGCAGATCACCCATGAGGAGATCGGGCGTCGCCTGGACGTAGGTTGCGGGGACCCCCACCACGGCTTCGGCCTTCTCCACCAGCTCTCGGGCGTTCGACTGGATCGCGAATCCAATAACGTACAGGTGACTGTAGCTCTTGGCGTGAGCTTCGCGCGTCGCCTCGTAGACGAGCTTTTCGCTCACCGCACCGTTCTCTGGCCCAAAGACGATGGCAACCGCGCGCTCCGCTGCATCGCCGCCGTCTACCACAGCTTCCGCCGATAGAGTCAGCGTCTTGGTCGGCGGATGTACGTTTCTGAGGGTGACGGTCTGATTGCCCAAGAGCCGCAGCACGGGGGACTTCCGCAGCACCTCGAGCATCCGGTCCACGTAGGAGGCATACTCAGCGCTCGTGATGGCGCCACTGTCCTCCTCGCCATCACCTTCCCAGTCCACGGGTGTCGGAATGGTGGCCTCAGAGCAGAAGGGCCCGGTCACCCTCGTGATGCTGCTCACCTGCTCCGGCCGGTCCACGAGGACCTCCTCAGCTGGGGGCTCGTCATTTGCGATGGACTTGAGCGTGACGTGGGGGACGACCCCGCCCACCTCCTCACCCTTACGGTTCTGTTTCCGTTTGTACACAAAGCCGCCGACGGGGCCGCGCTTGTCATCGGCGAGCTCGTACCACGGGAAGGTGGCGGTAAGGAGACGCTGTCGGGCCAGCGCGAGGGGCACTCGGCTCGTGTCGATAGTGATCCAGCGGCGCCCCCACTGCTCCGCGACGTAGGCGGTAGTCCCCGAGCCACACGTAGGATCGAGGACCAGATCGCCCGGGTCGGTGGTCATAAGGAGACAACGTTGGATCACCTTCGAATGAGTTTGGACGACGTAGTGCTTGCTGATCTCACCCGTAGTGTCATGCCACGAGTTGGCGAGTTTGGTTACGGGAAAGTCGTCAAGATAGAGCACGTAACGAATCGTCTTCCCCGTGTCAGAGATGCGGCCGCTCTGCGCCAGTCGCTCCATCCCCTTCTTCATCGTCTTCCAGCTCTTCCCCGAGCTAGTGCGATACACATGACCATTGAACTCGAAATCGAAGATGCAGGTAGGCGTGTAGCCGCTCGACGCAAGGTCCATGTCGGTATAGACGCGTCCCCCCGGCGGGATCAACTGAGGGTCGGCCTTTTCGTCGGCGGTCAATGGCCTTCTCGTTCCGTTAGCCAACTCCACGTTTGAGTATCGAGACCGGTCGCCGGATTCTCGTTCAACAAAGAGGTCGCGATACTTGAATCTTGCCTTGTCCCGAGCGTACCAGATCAAGTAATCACTGACCGGCGCTAAGCCCGCTGACGTCAGAGGCACCGACGTCCGAAAATTGATGACCGAACAGAAGTTCTCCGCCCCGAACACCTCGTCGAGGACTTCCCGGACATGGTGCAGATTAGCGTCAGAGATCTGGACGAAGATGCTCCCCGACGGTGTCAGCAGTTCCCTCGCGAGAAGCAGCCGGTCCCGAAGGTATGTTAGATACGAGTGGACGCCCAACTCCCACGTGTCCCGGTACGCCTGGACCATCTCGGGCTCCCGGGTCATGTGATCGTCGTCGTTGTGTTTGACGTCTCGCTTGCGCACGAACGGTTGGAAGTTGCTACCGAACTGCACGCCGTAGGGCGGGTCCATGTAGACCATCTGGACTTGCCCGCCGAGGCCCTCGTAATGCAAGAGGGAGTTCATCACTACCAGCGAGTCGCCCAAGACCATTCGGTTGACCCACCGATCCCGGTGCTCATACGCCCGCAACACCTGATCCGCAATCGAGTGTTGCGGATCGCCGAACAGATCGAACATGTCCACCTGCTGGTCTTTCTTGTGCCGCCGGAGTGTCTCCAGGATCGCCTTGGTGGAGAGCCGCTCATGCACGAACAAGGGGAGCGTCGGCACGTCGAACGACAGCCGTTCGGCTTTGCCGGCCCAATTCAGGAACGGCTCCCCGAGTGCCTTGAGTTCCTCGGCGGCTGCCTTCGCTTCTTCGATCGACTCCGCCGCGAGTATCCGGGCGATCAGTGTCTCGGCCTGTTCCCGTGCTGGGTTGGTGTCCCAGTCGAGGGCGGGAGAGAGCGACGAGTCGTATCGATACGTCGCCGGCGCTCTCTTCTTCTTGAACTGCGCCTGCGTGCCCACTTCGGGACGCATGGCGGAGTCGGCCTCCGGGTGCTTGTAGGTCTCGGCCCGCTTCTGAGTGCGACGACGTGGCGGCATCACTGGAATCCGGTGAAGTGCTAACGGGCGGCGGGTCGAGACGCACGCCCCGTGGGGCGAACCACCGGCGCGGTCGGATTCAGGACGGCGCCCATTGTGCCGGTGGAAACCCACCAGGCGGTGCGCGGCTTACGCACCGGTCAGGTGCCCCGCATCGCGCTGGGGGACAATGCGCCTCCGCGGAAGTCACGGCAAGCCCTCCCGGCCGCCGCCCTTGTTAGGCAGCTCGCCAGCGGTCAGTCCCCTTCAACCAACCTCAGGAGCCAGCCCATGTCCCACATTCCGCACTTCGCGGAGGCGATATCTTTGAATTTATGTCCTGATGGGATCAGGACTTAGGCGATCCGTGCCTCAGGATGATCGCGGCGCTTTC
>Ga0315541_1000331_pt1 | contig 50540 bp, 48 predicted proteins | sample SalMarSW160190MG_FD_203095 | JGI IMG/M metagenome (GOLD analysis project Ga0315541, IMG submission 203095) | Salt marsh sediment microbial communities from the Plum Island Ecosystem LTER, Massachusetts, United States - Salt Marsh Sediment SW1601-190 ...
TTTTTTGGCTGATAGATCGATATACATGGAATCGGTATCCGGATAGTATGCAATCCTCATGGCTTAAACCTCCTATCTAAAAAAGCGTTATGTATCGTAACCTTATCGTCAAGTGTTACAACCCGGAGGAAACGATCATTTAGCTCCTTTATCTGGGCCCAGAAACGATATCGGTTATTTTCTTGTCTTTCAATCTTTACGGGAGACTTGATTACACGAATACACCATTCTTTTTTTTAAATATGATCGTTTTCTAAGGACCTCATTTTCAAAATATGATGTAAATTTATAATTTTTCATCAGGTAAAATGTATAATTTTTTGAATGAAATGTAAACGAATAAATAAAATCAATCAAATTTGGAGTGTTAAATCATTTAACGAATTAATGAACAACAAATCAACTATTTCCTGAATCTTACATGAAAATTAATGAAAATCTTTATAATTCTTAATTGAAGCGGGTTTAAATAAAATCATAGAATCATACATTTTACCTAAATGGTAAATCGGATGATGATCTTTTTTTATTCATTAATTTTCACCCCAAAGGGCGAGCCGGAGGATTTCATCTGCTGCGTTATTAAGGGTTCGTAATAGTTCACTATGACTTCACCCTTAAGTGCCTTGCATATGAAAGCCTCCGACTCGTGCAAGATTCAGGTATTAACCAAATTTAATTGGTTTTTTAGGATAGAGATTCAATAAGAATTCTTCACAAGGTATGCACAAAACGTTTTTGATTTTGATACGCTCTGTTCCTCTATATAAAAGGCAGGTTTGCGCCTCAGGATAATCCTCTTTAAAGGCTATTAATCCACTTACTGATTTAGAATGTATTTTTGCCGAGTTTTTAACCTCTATTGCATAAAAGGTATCTTTTCCGTATAAGACAAAGTCTACTTCATTTCCTGACTTGGTTCGCCAAAAATATAAATTACATAAATTTCCGCCATAAGAAATCCAGGCCCGAAGATGTTGGGCAATGAGACCTTCCAGGGCCGCACCGTCGATTTCCTGTGGTGAATCCAGTGGGCCGGAAGGACGGATGGATCTGAAGATACCGGCATCGAAATAATAAAATTTAGGATGAAACGTTAGATTTCGCTTGGCTCGTTTTCTAAAGACAGGTATACGAAATGCTAAAAGCAAATCTTCAAGAATTGAAAAATATCCTTCCAGAGTTTTACGGCCGACCTGGCAATCTCGAGCCACATCCGAAATATTCAGAACCGCCCCATGAGAAAAACTGGCGGACTCCAAAAACCTATTAAATGCTCCTATGTTTCGAACAAGCCCTTCCATCTGGACTTCTTCTCTAATGTAGAGGGCGGTATACGCATTTAGCGTCTCATCAGGACTTTCTGAATTTATTGTCAAAGGAACCATGCCCATGGTCAATGCTTGGTCCATGGAAAATTTATCTTCGAGCTCCGCAGCCATAAACGGATGCATGGATTTCAATACCGCACGGCCGGCCAGTAAATCAACCCCTGATCGTTTCAGCTTTCTTGCACTGGATCCTGTCAAAACAAAACGCCAGTCCGGACGCTGCTCCATCATCTGGTGTATTACATCTAATAGCTGGGGTACTTTTTGAATTTCATCAATGACAATTGTGCTAACGGAATTTTGCGCCTCAGCGATGTTTCGCAATCTCTCCGGTTTGGCTGAATATGACCGGAAAACTTCCGGTGCCAAGAGATCAATATATAGAGCGGACGTTAAATGTTGTTTAACCCAAGTTGACTTGCCAGTCCCTCGGGGACCAAATAGAAAATAGCTTTGACTGGTATCCTGGAAAAAACGATTCAGTATCTCCATTTTAGCTTCCTTTTTGGAATTAATGTTTCCATAAATATTATGCGGTCGGTTTAATGTCAAGCTTTTTATATGGGTAAAGGGAAAGAAAGAAGGAAAGAGGATTGAAGACGGAGGACCCCGGTTAAATACGCTGCGCTGTCATTGACATGAATTTCACTGGGTAAACCCCGGTTAAATCCCCTGGCGGGTCTGCATAGCAGAATTTCACTGGGTAAACCCCGGTTAAATCCGCTTCGGTCAAACAGAAAAAATAGGTTTCATCCCGATGGAACATAAATTGCAGATGCATTCCATTGGGCAGGCGGGGTAAACTTAGCTCGTCTTCTGCGAAGCCCCAGTAGAACAGAAAAGACAGAGCGGTTTCATCCCGGTTAAATGGAACGAAAAGATTTAACTGGACAGGCGGGGTAAAAATTTAACCCCAGTACGATCTTCCGGACCTACGGGGCATGCTGGGCAAGCGGAAGATGGACGAAAACAGGACGAACAAGATTAGAAGTGTGAGAGATCTAAAGGTCTATCGCAAAGCCTTCGATAGCGCCATGGAAAAGAAGGCCGATACGTTCTGTCGTCCCTCATCTTAGCGAAGCGGTCCTCCTTCCTCCATCGATCTTCGGTTAGCCTGTGGTGAAATTAACATTCAGATTTAACGGGGCAGGGAAGGGGTCAGGAAAAATAATGATGAAGATGTTTTTTTACTTTCTTGGCATCATTTTTAGCAAGAGATCCAATTTTTTTCAGCAACAATCGGTTATCCAGGGTAAAAATCTTGAGTCGGACCTGGCATTGTAAATTTAATCCCGCCGCGGAATATTCCTCGATTTCAGAATCGCCCGGCCATGGACGATGCCCTTTTGTCGTTATCATGGAAAGAACGGTATGTCCGTGCCGGTTAAATGTTGTATTGCTGAGCACAAGGGCAGGGCGTCTTTTGGCATCCGGTTTGTCTGTAAACGGAAATGGAACGGTCACAACATCCCATTGACTACAAATCATTGAAAGCCTCTTCATCGTCGGGGCTGTTCCACTCTTCAAGTGTTTCAGAGACGGCTGAATGGAAAGCAGCATCAAACGGTGTGATCGGTCTGAGTTTAATACATTGACCTTGAAGTTCGTAGGCAACAAGATCACCCGGTTCTATCCCCAATGCCTTTCTAATCTCTATGGGGATAGTGACCTGCCCTTTGGCAGAAAGTTTGCTGACATGCATACTGGGTTCTCCTTTTAACCCGAATATTTCATGAAAATTTTTTAGAAAAATTTTTATTAGTAATGAAAACTGTTTGTTATTTACAATTTTGCTTTTAAGTGTAAGGTGACAATTTGTACCGAAAATCTTTTTGTTCAATTTCTGAAAAATTTTCACCCTACGGGCGAGTGCGAGACGCCCATTTTCAGCGTTATCAAGGGCTTGCAGTAGACGACTACGGCTGCGCCCTTGAATGCCTCGCAAATGAACGCCTCGCACACGTGAAATATTCGGGCTAACGATTTGAAGCGGTTTACAGCCTGAATATCAAACGTAAAGAATTATGTCAAGTTTGAAATCTTTACTGAAAGTACCAGGAAATGGCTCAAATAAATACCGCAAAGATTCCCGAAGGGATAGTGGTGTTATCCAATCGTCACTTGCCCTGTGGAATGCCTGCCCAAGGGATTTTGGGGATGTCCATTGGTTTATAAGTTCCCAGAAAACAAAGGGCAGGCGCTTCGCGGTTGGAGGTCATTTGAGGGCAGAAGGGCAGTCCGCCACACTACCGGCGGATAAAAAGGTCGGAGGGCGGAAAACACAACAAGGGGATGAAAATCTCTTGCTCCTGACAGGAGGAGCCATCGCGAGCACATTGCCTACTGATAAGCTGAATCATGATCAGGATGTAACGACAACAGGCGCAGCCATGAGCTGTCACGATATGCTATTCCCCGAAATCCCTTGCCGATTCGAAAACTGTAAAGCTTGTTACCGCCCGGGCCTTTTTGTGATAGAATAACTTCCCATTTTAGACCATAATCTGAATATATTTGTTGCCATGTCATGTTTGCAAATTTCCGCAAAGTATTGAGGGTGTTGTGCTGATCGCTTTTGGACAGATTGAAAAGCAGGCGTTGAAAGACAGGATTGTTCAAATCCAAACGTATGTGTTGATGTGTATTCTGGCTCATCATTTGATCCGGGCTTCTAATTCCTCAAAGTTTGTATCCTCGGGCGGATTTTTCTCTGCCCAGGCAATTGCTTCGTTGAGTTCGGCCTGGACATCCGGCCTGTGAAGCCACCTTTCATTATCGGGAATGAAGCGCCCCAGCTTGACAATCCAAACGCCTGTGTCGATTTCATCCACCATTACAGTTTGACCTGCAAATTTTTTGCCCAAGGATATCTGCCCGCTGCTGCCGACTGTTTTTATAGTGTTCATTTGTTCTCCTAAAATTAATACCTAAAAACTGCATACAAATTTTAAAAGGCTCTAATAAAAATAATTATATTATACTGTTAGCATATAGAGTGTATGTTTTGTGGTCCATCATATTGCTGAGTATGAAAATAAAAGAAATTTTTAAATTTATACCCTTCGGGATTGCCCCTTTGACCGCGTCTTCTGTGTTGCAGGGCGTTTGCAGTAGTTTACTACGGCAGCACACCCTGCGCCTTGAAGCTGCGGCCAAATAGGCAATTGCAAATTTTAGGCAATATTGTAATTTAAGATAGCATGAATGCATGATAAGTCAAGGATAAAGTAAATAAAGAACACGAATGATTTGATAGAAAAAATTCAAAACAATGAACTCCCGGATAAGATCATGATGAATGTGCATCCGCAGCGGTGGAATGATCATGGATTCCATTGGTATAAAGAACTAGTTGGGCAAAATTTTAAAAATTTGATTAAAAGATACTTAATTAAACTGAGGAATTGAGTGTCCACAGATTACACAGATTTCGCAGATTACGCGGATTAGATAATGATAAGAGACGAAAAGACCTATAAGATAATTGGGGCAGCAATCGAGGTTCACAAAGAGCTTGGCAGCGGATTCCTTGAAGGAGTTTACCCTGTTAAATAGCTTGAGGGGAAATGTATTATACATATGTATTGCAAAGCAAACAGGATGGTAAATTTTATACAGGCTTTACAAAAAATCTCAAGCTAAGACCCGCCCCGTTAAATAATGCTTCGCATTAAAATTCTAATTTGTGTCGAAATTAGAATTTTATTTAACAGGGTAAAAGAATTATTGCAAGGGTCAGGTGGAATCAACAAGAGATCGGAGACCTTTGAAGCTGATATACTATGAAGCTTGCTTAAGCCAAGATGATGCAACGAAGAGGGAAAAATATCTGAAAACATACCATGGTAAGATGTTTCTTAGAAAAAGACTCAAATCTTATTTAACAGGGTAAACTTCGGAACAAAGTCTCTTGAACATAAGAGATTTGTCTATAATCTGCGCTAATCTGAGTAATCCTCCAGAGGCGGACAGGTCTGTGGATGAGTTTCTTTTTAAACGGGGTAAGCTTCGGATCTAAATTTCTTGTTGAACAAAATCCGGAAACATGAGTACCCGGTTTACTTCTTTTTTAGAATAAACAAACGGCTCCAGATTTTTTGCCAGGCGACTGAAATCCAGTTGGGCGCACCGCAAAAGCAATCTGTCTCGTAGCTCTTTTTTATTTCGTATTGACATTTTTCGAGTCAAATAATCAAAATTCACACCGGATTTTCCCAGCAGGAAAACAACATCAAAAAAGTCACGGCCCATTGGTCGTTTTCGGCTAAAAATACAATAAATTTTCTGTGCTGCCAGGATGTCGGCAGGCACGATGTTTATTCGAGAAAACACATCGAATTTGTTAAGGATAAATTTATCCGGGTTATATTGAGCTTCCTGTGGTTCAGTATCTATCTGGATCAGCAGTTTTTCATCCTGGTGACCCGATATGCCGCTGGCGTGCAACAAACCCGGAAAGCGCAAAGAAGCACGGAAGGCGTCTTGATAGGTATTCTTCAGCTCAACAGTATATCCCTGTAACTCCAAAGCCCTTTTTACCCTTTGAGAAAGAGCCTCGAAATCATGGCGGCTAATACCCGGATTGTCAAAATCGAGACCTTCCGAGAATCGAGGACTTCCATGAACAATATGGATACATGTTCCACCCATAAAAGTCAGCTTATCAGCCATGGGTGATTCAAAGATCGCCTCCAGGATCTTGTACTGCAAATATTCCCTCAGGAGATTTTTTTTGAACGGCCAAAGATGTTCCGGATAAAATGATTGAATCTGTCTGATATCAAGCATAACCCTATCTTTGCATAAATAACACGCTGAGTATTGATAAAAATATTATTCTTCAAAGGTCTTGACTGTTTCCAAACCGATTACTGAAATTCCCATATAGTGCAGTTCTCAAAGGGTTTTAAATTCGCTGTATTATTTACCCGTTGGGAAAGTCGATGATACCGCATCTCCTTTGTTGTCAAGGATTTGCGGTAGACGACTACAGCTTCACCCTTGACGCCTCGGATCTACAGTATCCTCGACTTTTGCAATGTTAGGGATAACCCAACCATTCAAGAAAATGTTCCATCCTTTTTGACAGGCGCTTTTGGCTAAAACGCCGCATATAATCTGCGAGCCGTTCCTTATTAACTCGGCTCAGCATCTCTTCCCTGTTTATCCGCAGGGAGGCGAAATCATCATCGGTTTGAACTGCGGGGTTTATATAAAAATAATCCAGGATCGCCTTTTCCATGAAAGCCATTTTTATGCTGCCGGGCAGCAGGGAATATCCAAAAAACAATGCCGGTTTTATTGTCCTGTATGAAAACCGTGCCACAGGAGTTTCAAACAGGGACGTACGTTTGGTTGAAGCCGAGGTTATCATGTAGATGCTTTCCGGAATCAGCCGGTAATGGGACATGGCAGTCTCAAAGGAAATGTAGGATGGCTTGTAAATTTTGTTGGCAATTGCCGACAGCGTGTCTTCATTCATGTCTACATCCGAAAAGAGGTAATAGCCTTTGATAATTTTTTTGATATACCCCTTTTTCTGCCATTCACTCAGCCTGCGACGATCGAAACCACCGTGTGCGGCTCTGATATCTGCTATGGAAAACACCGGGAAGTCTCGCAAAGAATTTTTAAAGTAAACGAAATTCATTATATTTCTCATTAATGTTAAATTTAACATTAATTCGAAATATATAACACTGTCCCTTATAAGTCAAGATTATATTTTACAAAGGTTATGATGGCTCATCCAGAGAGGTTCTGTAAGCAATATGGGAAAGACTGACGGTGGAAGGGCGGAGATCAGCGGTTCAGAGCACTGGAAGCGGAAAGCTCAATGATAGCTGACAGCTTTACTCTCTCGTTGCAAAAGCTCAGGATGCCGTAAGTCCTCCCGATAACGGGATCTTCGTTTCACTACGAAAGGCGTCCAAGGGTGACGCTGTAGTAAACTACCGCGAACCCTTGGTAACGAAGGAATTACGATATCATGGGCTTTCCCGACTTGTTAGGTCGTAGCTGAAAGCGAAGCCCAAAGGGTTAAAAATTTGCCTTACGAAACGTTTTTTCCTGAAATACACGCTGGGTTTATTCCAAAAGCTTCTGTGAGATATGCGTAACATATAGAAATGTTTTAATATAATATATTTTTGGCATATTTTTTATGAAACGATAGGGTTTACTCTTCGCAGTGTTCCGGCTCGATGTCAAGAATTAGGGTAATTGACCTCTTTATTTGGTCGATCTCATCGTCTGAAATTCCCCCGATCTTTTCCGCGAACCTGTTGTGACTAACAGCCCTAATCTGAAAACAGTCAACCACTGATTTTTTTTTAAGCCCACTTTTTGTGTTGGGTTCCAAAGAAACAAAAAACGGATTTTTCTCCCAATACGAACTCCATGCAGTTACAGGTAAAACAATGGCAAGTTTAAGATGCTTATCATGACCACCGTTCAAGACGACTACTGGTCTTCTCTTTTTGATCTCATTGCCAATAGTTGGATCAAGATTTACCCAATAGATTTCACCGGCTTTCAAAATCTTCTCCTTCTATCGACTCAAAAAGGTTCTCATACGGCGCTTTCCCAATCATTTTCATGGCCGCAATCCTTTTTTGTTCCCGAAGTCTTTTGCGGTCTTGCTTCACCTTGGCATTGATGGCTTCTCGCATATACTCGCTTAGGCTTTTATAGTGCAAATCCTTGTAGACCTTCTTGACGAATTCATAGTCTTTTGGGTCAACCTGGATCTTGGTTTGAATAAACATATTATCCCTCCCACCCTAATCGATCGTAAACAAAATGGGGGAAATATATTATTTCCTAAAATGAGATATAAAATTTATAAAAAGATCCCTTTTGTTTACCTTTTAGGAAAGCCGATGACACCCCATCTTCTTCGTTATCAAGGACTCGCAGTAGAGGACTACGGCTTCATCCTTGATGCCTTGAATCTGAACTATCCTCGACTTTCGCTCATTTAGGGTCCCATATTTTTTATCTTTATGGTGCCATAAATATGGCCCTATTGTCAAGATATAAAATAGGTCTATTATATGGGGATATAAAAAGGGGCAGACAGAATGTGAATGGGGGTCGGTTTTCTATAACCTATTGTCTTAATTAAATAACTAATGGGTGTTCAGGCGGTTTTTAACCTTAAACGAACATGGATTATTTCTTTGACAAGTGAGCGTATTTAACCGGGGCCATTTAACCAACGCCGAGCGAACTAAATTTCTTGTTGAACAAAATCCGGAAACATGAGTACCCGGTTCACTTCTTTTTTAGAATAAACAAACGGCTCCAGATCTTTTGCCAGGCGACTGAAATCCAGTTGGGCGCACCGCAAAAGCAATCTGTTTCGCAGCTCTTTTTTATTTCGTATTGACATTTTTCGAGTCAAATAATCAAAATTCACACCGGATTTTCCCAGCAGGAAAACAACATCAAAAAAGTCACGGCCCATGGGTCGTTTTCGGCTAAAAATACAATAAATTTTCTGTGCTGCCAGGATGTCGGCGGGCACGATGTTTATTCGAGAAAACACATCGAATTTGTTAAGGATAAATTTATCCGGGTTATATTGAACTTCCTGTGGTTCAGTATCTATCTGGATCAGCAGTTTTTCATCCCGATGGCCGGATATGCCGCTGGAGGTTAGAGGTTGTGGGATGACAAGTTTGTTCCCTGGTTCAGCGAAGTGGTTAGACAGAGTGTTAAGAATGTGGTTAAAAGAAGCCTTCTAAAAAAAGAGAGAAGGCAATTTTGAATGTTTAATTTTTAGTTTTAAATTGGAAGGAGCAGATTTTGAGCAAAAAAAATATTATAAAAGACAGAAGTTATCAATTTGCGCTTAATATTATCCAGTTGTATTTAGATATACGAAAGCAAAAAGAATTCGTTTTATCTAAACAGTTACTGAAGTCTGCCACAAGCATCGGTGCGAACGTTGAAGAAGCGTCAGCCGGCCAAAGTCGTAAAGATTTTATAGCAAAGATGGCAATTGCTTCAAAAGAAGCAAGAGAGACCAACTACTGGCTCCGATTATACCGGGACAGCAATCTATGCAAAGGAATTGATTTCTCAAGTTTTATCCAAGAAAGCGAAGAAATCATAAAAATACTTACGTCAATTGTAAAAACCAGCCAAAAAACCTCTTGATTCAAAATTCGGATGTAAAAACCACCAAAAAACCTCTTAATTCAAAATTTAGCATTCAAAATTAAAAATTGACTTCAAAAATCATCTTTTTCATATGGCTTCTCGGCATTACGTTTATCTCCCTTGTGGATTATTCATCCGCGAGCTGCCTAAATTTACCCAAAGGGTTTGGTACGGGTTTCTGGCTGCACCTTATGGGTTATTTTATTGCAGGAGCGCTGTATTTTCTTGCCTTTGAGAAAAAAGGTCAAAAGGTTATCATCATCACCTTCATTGCCCTGTTCTTGATGGGTGTTTTGTTCGAGATCGTTCAAATCCATGTCCCCAACAGGAGTTTTAATCCAAAAGACATTGCCGCAAACGGCCTGGGCCTTGCCGGGATCTATTTGTGCCATCGGGGGTTAAAGGGATTGAGAAGGTAGGTTTCAGGTGTCAGGTTTCAGGTGTCAGAGGTCGGTAAGGGCAAGAAGGTGAGAAGATTGAAAAAGCAGAAGATGAGAAAAGCAGAAGATCGGAATGAACAGGAAGAAGGATATAAAGCACTTTCGTGATCTTGAAGTTTACAGGCGGGCTTTTGATGCAGCGATGAGCATATTTCAGCTGACCAAAGAATTTCCTGCAGAGGAGAAATATTCATTAGTGGACCAGATCAGAAGAGCTTCTCGTTCTGTTTGTTCAAACACCTCTGAGGCCTGGAGAAAAAGGCGGTATATTGCAGTATTCAAAAACAAAATAACGGATTCCATGCAAGAAGCATCAGAAACACAATGCTGGTTGGAGTTCAGTCTTGCTTGTAAATATATAGATCAAGACACTTTTGACAAACTCGATGACGAATATGAGCAGATCATAGCAATGCTAAATTCCATGGAAAGAAATGCTGAAAAGTTCTGTTTTTAATCGCCTTATGATCTCATCTTCTGACCTTCTGCTTTTCTGATCTTCTGAACTTCTTAACTTCCTGAACTAACATCAATTTGAGATAGGGTGGTAATGGATATACCCACTACATCACCAAAAGATTACCCCTTGTTATCTTGATTAAACAGAATAGAATGCATCACTGGACAAAAAGATCTCCCTATTGTTGCATAAATCACACGTCGAGCATCGATAAAAATATTATTATTCAAGGGGTTGGGCTGTTTCCGAATCATTTGCTGGATTTTTCAAAGGGTCCATTTCTCAAAGGGCGTTAAATTCGCCGTGTTATTTACCCGTTGGGAAAGCCGATAATACCGCATCTCCTTTGTTGTCATAGGTTTGCGGTAGACGAACTACAGCTTCACCCATGACGCCTTGGATCTGCGTCATTCTCGACTTTTGCAACGTTAGGGTGTTCCCATGATGTACTCGTATGACTCCATCGCCAACCCTCTGACCACGGAATGGAAATAAAATGACATGGAAAGACGAAAATTCACGCGATTTCAAACCCGGGATGATGCCTTTGCAGCGCTTCGAGGAGATTTCAGCAAAGTTGGTAAAATCTACGATATCAGCCTGAACGGACTGGCTTTCAGATACCTGGCTGAAGAGATGTCCAAGGAGGTGTACACTCAGGTGGATGTTTTTTTGTCCAAAAACGGATTCCATCTGTCCGGTGTTCCCTGTACGGTGGTTTATGATGAAAAGGAATTAATATCCAACTCAAATACGGTTTCGCCATATCGATGCGGTTTGAAGTTCAAGCCGCTTAAACAGGATGTTCATAATAAACTGGAATTTTTTCTTAATAACTACACAACCGGTGAAGCATAGAATTAGCCACAGACGAATATATATCAGACAGGATTAACAGGAGTTATGTGTTACTTCACCAGATTCCAGAAGAATCTGCTGAAAAGCAATTCGCCTTTGGCGAAAAAAGAAAAAATCTTGAAGATCTTGGAAATCCTGTCAAAAGGAAAATTTTTCAATAATTTAAATGGCAAAACCTGTTCGACATAATTTTGTGATCGGATTGATCGATTTTTTGCTGCTCAATATTGCGTTGGTCAGCGTACATCTGATCAAACGGGGCAGCCTTGAACTTTCGGCCCTCTATATCAAGCTGTTTGTTGTTTTTTATCTTGTGTGGCTGGGGACGTCTTTGGCCATGAAAAAGTTCAAACAAATTGCCGGAAGAACGTTCTTTGAAGCCCTTGTGCTGATCGTAAAATCGAATATTGTTATGGTTTACCTGGTCTCCTTTTTTATTGTTCTGTGGGCCCATCTGACCGCCGTATCCAGGATGCAGACCTTTGGCGTTTGCTGTGCTTTATTTCTACTGGAACTTCTCAGTCTTTTGCTGGGTTACATTATTTTTAAAAGCAAATTTACAGAGAACCGGATATCGAGTCAAAACCAGACAGCACCGGCATCCACCTACTACCCGTTGATATTTATTGATGTTGTGTTGCTGATGACAATTTTTCTTGCGGTTAACTACATCAAACAAGACAGTTTTTCTTTGCCCTTTAGGTACGACCAGATTATTCTTGTTTTATACGCCCTGTTGTTTGTCAGCTCTTTTCTGGTCAAAAAATATGACAAGAAAAACTTTGACAGCACTTATCTAAAGGCCGTCACGCCCTGTATCAAGGCAACCATGATCATCTGCGGCAGCCTTGCGGTGATGGTATTCGCCTTGCGGCTTTTTTATTACTCCAGGCTTCATCTGTTCGGTACCTTTGCCATTTTGTTCGTTATCGAATTGGTGGTTTACTATGTGTACTATGTTTACAGAAAATACGGCAGGCTCGATAAAGACATTGAAACCGCCGACGAGGTAACGGCGGCACTTAATGTTGAAGATCAGGACAGGCATCTGCCTGAAGAGCGTGATGTCGCCCCTCTTGCAGAGCCTGTTGAGATAAAACTAAAACATGCGCTGGAATTTTTCAGTGAAACGCTATTTGATTTCATAAAGAGAAATATAGATCTTTCGGCAATAGAGCGGAAGAGCACAGCTATTTTAAGTACCGGTGAGATAGAAGATGTTCAAAACCTCGATGAAAACCGCCACAAGCTTTTCATCAACCTTCACAAAACCAATGATGTGAGATGGTTCAACAGATATTTTCTTGAGATATACGGCCATCTGAAAACCAGGGGGTATTTTGTGGGCAAGGTCCACACCACCACGACCCGTAAAAAGTATTATCAGGCCAAGTATCCCGGATATATTGCACCGCTGTTCTATTATACAAATTTTGTCTGGTGCAGGGTATTTCCCAAACTTCCTTATATCAAGAAGATATACTTTACCTTTACCAGGGGTCGAAACCGGATGGTGTCAAAGGCTGAAATATTCGGCCGGCTCTGTTTTTGCGGGTTCAAAATCATCGATGCGCTTGAAATCGAAAATCGCCTGTTTTTTATTGCACAAAAGGTAAGACAGCCCTCTTCAAATAAAAATCCCTCCTATGGCCCCATCGTACGGTTAAGGCGAGCCGGATTTAACGGAAGCATGATCACCGTGTACAAGTTCAGAACCATGTATGCCTATTCGGAATTTTTACAGGAGTATATTTATGAGAAAAACAAACTGGAAAAGGGCGGAAAATTCAGAGACGATTTTCGGATAACCGAGTGGGGCAAATTTATGCGGGCCACATGGCTGGACGAACTTCCCATGATCTACAACTGGCTGAAAGGAGATCTTAAACTGTTCGGGGTGCGCCCGTTGAGCAAACAGTATCTCAACCTGTACACGAAAGAGCTTCAGGAATTGAGGAAAAAGGTTATGCCGGGGCTTATTCCGCCGTTTTATGCGGATCTGCCCGAGACTTTTCAGGAAATAATGGAGTCTGAACTGCGATACATCCAGGCGTATCTTAAAGCACCCATGAAAACACAAGCCAAGTATACGTGGAAATCGAGTAAAAATATCCTTTTAAACGGGGCGAGGAGTCATTAAAGATTGACGATTGACGATTGACGATTGGGGAACCCAGAATTCAAAATTTAAAACTTAAAATTCAGTACTCGTTACTTGTTGCTGAACCTATGAAGCTATGAACGATCAGCGTCTATTTTATCAATTTATACCGGTTGAGCATCGCAGAGAAATTGAACTGCTGCTTTTGTGCGCACGGCCGCGTCCGGATGCTGCAACTGAAAAAGAGATAGGGTCTTTTGCCAATGAAGCCATTGACTGGGAATATCTTGCGGAAACAGCCTTTTCACACAAGCTCCACCTTCTTTTGTACCGGAGCTTAAAAAACGCGTGTCCGGAGTTTGTTCCCCATGCAACCCTGAAAAAGCTTGAACGCGAGTACGCAACCAACTCCATGCGAAGCCTTGTTTTTTTCGGAAAGCTGACTTCTATTTTAAAGCTTCTGGAAGAAGATGGTATACCGGCGATACCGTTTAAAGGACCTGTTCTGGCGGAAATGGTCTATGGAGACCTTGCCTTGCGACAGTTCGGAGATTTGGACATATTGGTCGACAGAAAAAGTGTTCTCAAAGCGATTAAAATCTTCGAGGATCATGGATTCCAACTTGAAATCAATTTAAATCAAAAACAGCTGTTGGCTTATGCGGCCAAAAAGAACAGCATTGGTTTAATCAGCACCATCAGCGGCCTGACCGTGGATCTTCACTGGGAGATGTCGGGAAGCTATACGTTTTATCCCCTGCTCTTAAACCGAATGGAAAAGAATCTTGTCCATACCTCCGTTGCAGGTCAAAACGTCCGCCGGCCCTGTACGGAAGATCTGCTGGTTTACCTGTGTCTCCACGGGGCCAGGGATTTCTGGGAAACCATGGAATCCTTGAGCAGCCTTGTCGGCCTGATTCAGTCACATAAAGGATTGGATTGGATGCGGGTAGGAGAGTTGGCCAGAAAAATGCGCTGTGAAAGAATTCTTCATTTAGGCCTTTTCCTGGCATGGGATCTTTTTGATGTTGAGCTACCTGAAGATGTGATGAAACGTGTAAAAAAGGACCCCGCACTGCCCGGCCTGGCCTCAACGGTTTACAACAATCTATTTAAAGAAAACAACGGATCTCATGCATCTGAAATAAATTCCAAGTTTTCCATGTTTCATCTCAGGGTCAGGGACAGATGGTCTGAAAAAATCCGTTACGGTAAACACCTTGTCTTTGGTGTCACTGCCCAGGAGTGGACCCATGTTCCGATACCGGCAGAACTCTCTTTTGTTTACGGTATCTTGCGACCGATCCGCTTGTCCGCGGCGTTTTTTTCATGGTTGATGATAGGTAGGCGTAACAATAGAATTAAGGAATTGAAGAATTAAGGAATTAAAATATAAATCACCGCCCATTCGCTGCGCTCATTAGAGGCACGGAGGGCGCAGAGGCGTTTTTCTTATTTTTTTTCGCTGAGAGGACGAAAAGAAATAAACATCGGGAAACAGAAAATTCATATCTCTCTGTGTTCTCTGCGTCTCTGTGGTGAGATAATATAAAGTGATGGAAAAACGTTATTACAAGACCGGCGGGATTACATTTGGGGTGTCATCAGATCTTCCCATCATGGGCGACACATTTCACCCCAAGTTCAGGCAGTTTGAGGTCAAAGTGCCGGGTGAGGATCTGGTTTGTTTTCATCATCATTTTCACCTGCTGGAAATGGGCAAAAGCGATCCCGGCAAAAAGATTTACGAAAAATCGCCCTGGATGATTTTTGAGAATAAAAACCATTTTACCTATGTGTGGACGTCATCTCTTGACAATACAGACGGCTTAAAACGGGCTGCGGTCTTCAGCCTGGATCACACCCACGGTGTGATTTACAACGATGAAATAAATCTTATGGCATACAGCGCGGGAAATGTGGGTTCCCTCACGCTCTTCCCCACGGATCAGATTCTTCTGGCACGACTTCTGGCAGACAGAAACGGGTGCATGCTCCACTCTTCGGGCCTGATCATGGATGGAAACGGCCTGCTTTTCGCCGGACACTCGGATGCCGGAAAGTCAACCATCTCGTTAATGATGAAAAACCGGGCGACCATTTTGTGCGACGACCGGAACATCGTCAGAAAACAGGGGGACAGTTTCAAACTCTACGGCACATGGAGCCACGGGGATGTGGAAAAGGTGTCTTGTGATTCCGCGAATTTGAAGGCGATATTTTTTTTAAAACAGGCAAAAGAGAACCATGTGAAGCGTCTTGAAAACAAAACGCTGATTCTGAAAAACCTGCTGGCATGCCTTGTCAGATCCTTTGTAACTCAACATTGGTGGAACAAGACATTGGATGTGATCTCGGAGATCGTGCGGGAAGTGCCGTGCTATGAGCTGTGTTTTGATAAAAGCGGCAAAGTGGTGGGGCTTTTGGAGAAGTTTTGAAAAAAAAAGAAGGTAAGAAAGTAGGAAGTTTAGTGAAAAGATGAACATCGCCCCAGTGAAATAGAAAATAAAAGGGCATTTCACGGGGTAAAAACATCGAACGTCCAACATCGAATGTTGAATGAAAAACAATGTTGAACAGTTGCCAAATACCAGAACAGGCAACCATAAAGAAATAGCTGTTGAATATTCGATGTTGGAATAATTTGAGGAGCGGAGCGACATCATTATTCGACGTTCGACGTTGGACGTTCGATGTTCGATGTTCAGTCTGTTCGATGTTGGACGTTCATCTTTTAAACATCCCTGAAGAATCACTAAAAAAAGGAAGATTTATGCTCAGTGAGGTTAACCTAGACACTCTATATGCCATATCGGATGAGGTGGTTGCCCGGGAGATAGAGGGGGAACTGATCATCGTTCCGCTGACGTCCAATGTGGGCGATATGGAAGATGAGCTTTACACCCTCAATGAAACCGGAAGAGATATCTGGCATGGTCTGGACGGGAACACGTCTTTAAGAGATCTGATTGCTCGACTCTCTGACGAGTATGACGCATCGTTTCAGGAGATTGAAGCGGATGTCCTGGGCCTGATCACAGAATTTTTGAAAAGGAAGTTTCTTGTTGAGAACCCGTCGTAATGAATCCGTATATTTTTCACGGACCGGAAATGAGCTTTCGCTCTCAGGCGCTGCTGCTGCGAAGCTTCTCAGGGCGATCATCCAAAGGGGAAAGCCGTTTAAATTCAAGGCCAGCGGCTGGAGCATGTCTCCGTTTATCAGAGATAAAGATATCATTACCCTGTCCCCGTGTTCCACGGCCTTTCCACAAAAAGGCGATGTGGTGGGCGTCATGGACCCGGATACCGGAAAACTGGTGGTCCACAGGATCGTTGGCATGAACAACGGCAGATATTGGATCAAGGGAGACAATGCTAAAAATAAAGAGCCCGGTTCCTTTGGCCGTGACCGGTTATGCGGCCATGTCACCCGGGTTGAAAGAGATGGAAAGCCGGTTTGGTTCGGTGCGGGTTTCGAGAAAAGGGCCATTGCGGTGTTGTCACAGGTGCCTTTTGTGATGCGGATGGTATCCAAAGCTTTAGGTTTGATAAGAAGAATTGAGGCGATTAATCACCGCCCGCTTGTCCCGTTCCTGCGGGGCTTCGCTCGAGGCACCCCAGTACGATCTGCCGGACCTACCCTGGTTAAATACGCTACGCTGTCCTTCGGAATTAAACGGGGCACGGCGGGGCAGGCAGAGGGCGCAGAGAGTAATAATTTTTCCATTGCCGTTGACCCCGCTTGGTGCGGGACAGGGACGACGGCAATGAAAAACACTCAACAGCTTACGCTGTAAAAAGAGGCCGCGCAGTAGATTTTGAAATGCGAAAGTTAGTACATATTAACCGTAGGTTTAGATCATTTTGCTTTTCGCCTTTTCAGCGAAAAGCAAAATAGAAAAGAAAAACTCTGCGTTCTCAGCGTCTCTGTGGTGAGATAATATTAAAAAAATGGATAAATCATATATTTCCAGCATGCCGCTGCCCGAGGCGCCCATATGGGAAAAACAGATGGCAAGAAAAGACCGGCTCCTTGCCATGAACCTGGAAGTGACCGCGCGCTGCAACAATAACTGTCGCCATTGTTATATCAATGTCCCTGCCGGCAGCCGGGAAGCGAAAAAAAAGGAGCTTTCACTTGAAAAGATCAAAGATGTCGTGGATCAGGCCTGCTCACTGGGGACCTTGTGGTGCCTGATCACCGGGGGCGAGCCTCTGTTGAGAAGCGATTTTGAAGAGATCTACATGTATTTGAAGAAAAAAGGGCTTCTCGTATCCGTGTTTACCAACGCCACGCTGATAAACGCAGGGCACATCGATCTTTTTAAAAAATGGCCGCCCAGAAACATCGAGGTTACGGTTTATGGGATTACGGAAAAAACGTATGAAAAGGTCACCCGGAAGCCCGGAAGTTTTAACCGGTTTATGCGGGGGTTGAACCTGCTTTTAGACGCAGGGATCCCGGTGAATCTCAAGGCCATGGCCATCCAGTCCAACAAGGGAGAATTTGAACAGATCGCTCGATTTTGCAGAAAAAAAAGCAAGTCCCCTTTCCGGTTTGATCCGTTGCTGCACTTAAGGTTAGACGGAGACCCAAAGCGAAATCAAGAGATCAGAAACCAAAGGCTGACACCGGAGGAAATCGCCATTCTCGAAAAGCAGGATAATGTACGATTTTCAGCCATGAAAAAGGATTGCGACAATCTTATCCAAACGGCGTTTGATGGTAATGGCAAACCCTTTGTTTTCAACTGCGGTAGCGGTTTGAGCGAATGCACCATCGGATATGACGGAACGTTTCGTTTGTGCTCGTCTTTGGTGCATCCGGACTGTGTTTACGATCTAAACAAAGGGAATCTTTTCCAGGCCCTGACCGAGTTTGTGCCTTTGGTGAGGGATATGCAATCTGACAGCAGGGATTTTTTAAAAAACTGCCGAAGGTGTGCCATTGTCAACCTTTGTCACTGGTGCCCGGCCCATGCATACCTGGAGGTCGGCCGGCTGGACGGGCCGGTGAAGTATTTTTGTGATGTTGCAAATGCCAGAAAGGAAAATTTGGAAAAGAGTATGGGAGTTCGGAGGGCACCCCGGTGAAATACGCCCCGGTCAAACAGAAAAAATAGGTTTAACTGGGTAAACTTAGCTCGTCACTAACGTGAATTTCACTGGGTAAAGAAGGCAGAGGTCAGAAGGTGAGAAAAGCAGAAGATAAGAAGGTAGGAAGTCAGAGGTCGGAAGGTGGGAAGGGTTAGTGAAAAAGATGAACATCGAACATCGAACGTCCAACATCGAACGTCGAATAAAAAACAATTATGGGGCTGAGGGAAGGAAAGAGGGAAGAGGGAAGATGGACGAAAAGAAGACAAATAAAATTAGAACTGTGAGCGATCTGAAAACCTTGAACCCTTGAACCCAGAACCTATGAACCTATGAACCTTAGATATGTAACCATCGAAAGGAGGTAAAAATAATGGCAAAAAAACCATGGAAAAAACCCGAGTTGATCGTGTTTGTCAAAGGAAGGCTGGAGGAGAATGTCCTGCGGGTATGCAAGACATCCCAGGGGAATTGCCCGTATTTCGCATGCAGTGCGCTGGACGGCCGCTGCGACGGCATCGGCAGCAGTTAACAAACGAATCGGGTAACCCCATCTATTTTAAAGGAGAAAAACATGAAAGGAAAATTAATTTTTTACAGTATGCTTGTGTTGATGCTGACGGGCTTTTTAATCGCCGGAAGCGCATCCGCAGCCATTTATGAATTCGGGGATTCAATTACAGAATTCGACGGGTACCACACGCCGTTATACGGAGAAGATGTCTGGGGAGCCCCGTCTCTTCTCAAGGTACAGGTGGGTGTTGATAACAATTGTTTGTCATGGATTGGAGTTTTTTATGATCCCCAAAAGGGCGCAGGCCTTACCAACCCTCCTGCCGATAGTATACCGGGTAATTATAATTCCTTTTTTATCGACACGCATTCAACCGGTTACGACTGGGATTATTATGTAAAGTTTGAAAATATTTCCGGGTCTTATGACTCAGCCTCTTTTGCGGCAACCATCTACGATCTTCCGGATACCTGGAGTTATACCCTTGCAAGCGGTAGCGGAACCCGAATAGGCCACCCAAATGGAATCGATACCTCCGCATTGACAGGGACCGCCTTGACTATTTTTGGAGTTGCTTACGGGGCGAATGTGAGCAATGAGTATTTCAACATTGTGGGTTTGGGTTTTGGCGACTATCCCATCTGTCTGGGGGATGAGTGGTCGCTGGCAGTGACTCAATATTGCGCCAACGACAATTTCCAAGCAGCTGTTCCGGAACCCGCCACCCTGCTTCTTTTGGGCAGTGGTATGATTATTCTTGCAGGATTGCGTCGAAAAAAGAAAGAATGATAGGGGCTTGTGGTCCTTGGCGAGACCTTTGAAAAATGTCCAATTTTGTTCAAGGCCAAGGACAAATCTGCAGGATAGCAGATTTGGACAGCTGTTAAGGTGCCCGCAAGGGCGAGGGGCATGGACGCCCCGAGTCAACGCGAAAATTTTAACCACAGGAATACATTGAGTATTTTGAGGATTAAAATTTGAGCCTGACGCCGGAATTGGGCAAAAGGGGGCGTTTTGCAAAGGTCTCTCGGCTTTTATATGAATCAGCCGGTTTCAACACGTAAGAAAATCGCGCAAATCCTGCGAATCGACCGGGCGCTACGGCTGGTATGGCAGGCAGGCAAAGGGTGGACCATGGGCAGTCTTGTGGTTCTTGTGGTCCGGGGCCTGCTGCCTCTTTTGGCGCTGTACCTGATGAAGCTCATTGTGGATGCGGTCAGCATGGCCATAACAGCGCCAGAAACATCAGCGGCGATCCGCCCGATTTTTATGCTTATATGCGCCGCAGCAGGGGTGGCGCTATTGACCGCTTTTTTTCAACAATTAGCGGGCTGGATCAAAGAAGCACAATCTTTGTCCGTGACCGACCATGTTTACAATCTTCTCCATGAAAAGTCGGTTTCGGTGGATCTGGAATACTACGAGAACCCCGAGTACTTAGATACCCTTCACCGGGCCCAGGAGCAGGGACCCTACCGGCCCAATCAAATACTCGATGGATTGATCCGTACGGGACAAAGCGGTATTTCTCTGGCCGCCATCGCAGGACTGCTGTTCGTATTTCACTGGAGTATTCCCGTCATACTGGTTGCAGCGGCCCTTCCCGGGGTTTTTGTGCGCATCAGGTACTCGGACAGGATGTACCGGTGGCAGCAGCGACACACACAGACCGAGCGAAAGTCCCGCTACTACGATTGGATGCTCACCGGAGACGCCCATGCCAAGGAGGTCCGGCTCTTCGGCCTGGCAGAACTGTTCATTCAACGGTTCAGCCGGCTCAGGGATATCCTGAGAAGAGAAAAAATCGCCATGGTCAAACAGCGGTCCGCCGGGGATCTTGCCGCCCAGTTTTTGGCCACCCTCCTGGTGTTCGCCACCTTTGGCGTTATGGCAAAAAGTGCGGTCACGGGCAGGATAACCCTGGGAGACATGGTCATGTTTTTTCAGGCCTTTCAACGGGGGCTTGGAAATATGAAAGACCTTTTAGGAGGTCTGGCAGACCTTTATGACAACAGCCTGTTTCTCACCAATCTTTATGCGTTTCTGGATCTTGCGCCTACCGTCAAACAGTCTTCCGCGCCGGTTTCCGTACCCATACCCATCAAAGAAGGCATCGAATTTCATAATGTTTGTTTCAGATATCCTGGTGGAAGAGAGGATGTTTTAAAAGATATCTCCTTTTCCATGGCTCCGGGGGAGGTGGTTGCCCTGGTGGGAGACAACGGGTCCGGGAAAACAACCCTGGTTAAGCTGCTGTGCCGGTTGTATGATCCGATTTCCGGGAGCATAAGGATTGACCGTATAGATCTTAAAAACTTTGACAAAGCATCCCTTCATTTCCGAATAAGCGTTATTTTTCAGGATTATGTCAAATATTTCCTGTCGGCCCGGGAAAACATATGGTTCGGAAGTGTCGACTCCCCGCAAGATTCAAACAAAATTGCCGATGCCGCGGGAAAGGCGGACGCCCATCAATTGATCACCGGTCTTCCCCATGGTTACGATACCATTTTGGGAAAGTGGTTCGAAAAAGGAGAAGAACTCAGTATGGGGCAGTGGCAGAAAATTGCCCTTGCAAGAGCCTTTTTCAGAAACGCCCAGCTTATCATATTGGATGAACCCGCAAGCGCCCTTGATGTAAAGACGGAACATGACATTTTTAATCAGTTCTATCGGCTGATCCAGGGAAAATCCGCCATTTTGATCAGCCACCGCCTGTCCACGGTGAGAATGGCGGACCGGATTCTGCTGCTCAAAGAGGGAAGGATCGTGGAACAGGGGTCCCATGAGGCGTTGATGCGGATGGGTGGCGCGTATGCCGGGCTTTTTAGAATTCAGGCGGGAAAGTTTGAGGATGAGTCCGCCAAACTAACGGCGGATAAAAAGGACTGAAAAAGATGAACATCGAACCCCGGTCGCCTTTGGCGCCGCCGAAGGCGATATGCCTCAAACCTCTAGCGAAGCGATCCTCAAACCTTTAACTTTTAACCTTGAACCCGTAACCCGAAACCCCTAACCCGCAACGCGCAACTCGTAACCCGTAACCCAGAACTTATGAGATAGGAATTCCGAGACATGATTAAGAGATTGTTTGTTGTCACAGTGACGGTTTTGTTCGTTTTGATCAATTGTTATCCGGCGTATTGCGATTCTGAAGCCTCGGACGCCCGGAATCCCGTTGACTGGGATATTTTTGGGAAAAAAGGGGGATGGGTCCACGCGTACCTGACCGTGGAAGAGGAGTATTCGGACAATATCTATTACACGGATAAGAACGAGGAAAGCGACTTTATTACCCTGATAACACCGGGGATATGGTTCTCTATTCCCGGCAGCAAACAGAGAACTCGAAGAATTTACACATCAAAAGACACCCCTGGCGGAGTGACCATCAGCCGGTATGACCCACCCAGTTTTCGGCCCTTGAACGCCTATTTTTCTTACGAACCGGAGTTTGAACTATACGCGGACAATTCCGATCAAAATACCACCAGCCATAAATTGGAAGGTGCTTTTCAATACAATTTGAGAGGCGGGTTGTCCCTTGAAATACTGGATCAGTTCATCGACACGTATGATTCATACTCGACAAGCCTGGCGGATGTAGAGGAGCAGGATAAATACAGAACCAATCTTGCCAATGTTACGCTGGGGTATCGAATTTCCAAAAAGCTTAAACTTGCCCTGGAATATTCTAATTTTCTCGTGGACTACGATGAAAGCGAAAATAAAGTATTTGAACGGAAAGATCACACGGGCACCGGGTATATCTATTTCCAGGTGAGGCCCAAGGCTGCTGTTTTTACCGGGTACGAGTTTACCAAGGTGGATTATGACCGGGACCAAATCTCGGACAGTAAGGAAAACCGCTTTTACGGCGGTTTTCAATGGGACATCACGGACAAGTCACGGGGTAGAATAAAGGCCGGATACGGTAACACGGATTTTGATGATTCCCGGATCGATGATGCTGACGAATATATTTATGAAATACAGGTGAACCATCGATTTACTCCTAAAACGTCGCTGAGTCTTTTCGCATACCGGAAAAAGGAAGAAGCCGACTTTTCAGTATACGACTATATCCTGACCCATAGAGCCCGTGCATCGTACCGGCAGCGGATCACCCGTAAAATCTCCATCGGCCTCCAGGTGTCGTATGCATATGAACGCTATGAAAGCGACGGGAATATCATATGGATAACCAAAGAAAGGAAGGATGATGTGTACTATGTGAAACCACTGATCCGTTATCATTTTAAAGACTGGTTCTCCATGAATCTCGAGTATATGTATGAAAAAAGAGATTCGAATATCACGCTGTATGATTTTGAAACAAACAGCGTGTCTGTGGGTTTGACTTTGGAGATATGAAGACCATAAGGTGAGAAGAGCAGAAGATCAGAAGGTCTGAAGGTCAGAGGATCAGCCCGCCAAACTAATGGCGGATAAAAAGGACTGAAAAAGATGAACATCGAACATCGAACATCCAACATCGAATGATGAATAAAAAACAATATTGAACAGTTGCCAAATGCCAGAACAGGCAACCATAAAGAAATAGCTGTTGAATGTTTGGTATTGGATGTTTGTTTTTCATTCGATTTTAGAATAATTTGAGGAGCGGAGCGACATCATTATTCGATGTTCAACGTTGGACGTTCGATGTTCGATGTTCAGTCTGTTCGATGTTGGACGTTCATCCTTTAAGCATCCCTGTACGGCAAAAACTTAGCCCGTGAATGTTTACAAAACAACTTAGCGCTTATTGGGCAGAACTTCTGAACCATAGACACAAAAAAATTTAGAAATTGAGGCGTACCATGAAATTAAGAACCCTGGTAACAATATTGGCGGTTATATTTTGTTTCACGGCATCGGCCGGCGCACAGGACTATATTGTCGGTGAGGGTGATGTGTTGAAGATCGTGGTATATGAAAATGATGATCTCACGACTATCGTAAGGGTCAGCGGGGAGGAGATTATCGTTGTCCCTTTGATCGGCCGGGTGGATGTAAAGGGGCTTAACATTTCACAGATCGAGGATAAGATCAAAGACCGGCTTGCCGACGGTTACCTGGTCAATCCCTGCGTTTCCATATTTATAGAAGAATTCAGAAGCAGAAGCGTAACCGTATTGGGGCAGATCAGCAAGCCGGGATTGTACGAACTCCGTGAGGAAACAACATTGCTTGAGTTGCTGTCAAAAGCCGGCGGAGTCAAAGATGATGCCGGCGGTGAAGCCATTATCAAACGCATACACAATCCCTGCAAAAAAGGTGTGAAGATCATTAAGGTCGATCTCCGGCGATTGTTGGAACAGGGAGATACCAGCCTCAATGTTCCTGTTATGGACCAGGACAGCATATACATATCCAAGGCGGATCTTTTCTATATCAACGGGCAGGTCAAAAAACCGGCGGCCTACAAATGCGACACTCAGACCACCGTGTTCAAGGCGGTGACCATGGCCGGCGGTTTTACGGACATCGCCTCCCGTAAAAAGATTAAAATCATACGAAAAATAAACAGAAAAGAGATCGTTCTGGATAGAGCGAAAATGGATGAATCCATCCTTCCCGATGATATCATTGTGGTGCCGGAGAGCTTCTTTTAGTTTCCATCCATAAACGGCATCTTTCGTCCCCCGGCGGCGTTCTCGCTCGTTTTCAATCCTCGAAATAGCGCGCTATGCCTGCGGTTGAAAACTCGTTCGGGCCTTGCCGGAAACCAAAATCTACCATTTCTGGATGGAAACTAGTTAGCAGGAAAAAATTGCCACAAAAACACAAATGATATAATTTACTATTCTTACTTCGAGCCTTGGTGCCTGATTCGTAAGTTCGATGACGTATTTTTTTATATTGTTTCACCGCCCGCTTCGCTTGAGACGCAAAGGCCGCAGAGTTAAATTTTATTTCTTTTGTCGTTGAGGGGACGGCAAAAGAAAATATCTCAACCTTTATAAAACTAATATTGTATTGAAATACAGGTAGTTATTTCTTTATCCCACAGGGATGCATTTTTTTGCTTTCCGGCGTCCCTGCCCCGTGGAATGCAAAGCCTATTCCTCTGGGGTCAGCGGAAAGCAAAAAAGAAACAAATTCTCTGAGACCTCTGCGACTCAGCGGTGATTTTAAGTTATTCAATTATAATACGATACCGTATTTAAGAATACGTGAACTTAGTGGCAATAAAAGAAGAACAGCAATCAACTTAATTAGCAGGGAAAAAGTTATGAACGAAAATATGATGTTAAGAGAAAAAGAGATTCATTTGCGAGATTATCTGAATATCTTAAGCAAAAGAAGATTTATGGTTTTTTCGATTTTTATTATCATTTTCACGGTTGTTGTTATTAGCACCCTGACGGCAACGCCTATTTATGAGGCATCCACGAGGTTGCTCATCGAAAAAACCGACGCCAGTCCATTAATGCCCCATTACGGTTATGTACAGTATGATCCTGAATTTCTCCAGACCCAGGCACAAATTATCACCAGCTATCCGGTTGCAAAAAAAGTCGTGAAACAGCTCAACCTTGAGCAAACGTACGACAGCTACGTTGCCGGTATGGATGAATCCGGTTTTTCGTTGAATGCTGTGGTCGGCTGGATCAAAGATTTTTATGCGGTTGTCTCTAAAATTACCGGTAATGTTTTTGCACGGCCGGTGAAAACCATTGGGGAAGAAGAAGAGATCTCCAGAGCCGATGTCATTGCCAAAATGATCAGTTCTGCTGTTACCGTTGAACCGGTGGAAGAAACGAAGATCGTAAACTTAAGTTTTATGTCGGCAAATCCCGAACTGGCCGTGATGATTGCCAATGCCACGGCAAAGGCGTATATGGAACAACTTTTGGAAATGAAGATGCAGGCGTCCAATTACAATCAGAAATGGATGGGAATCAAGGGTGAAGAGGAGGCTAAAAAACTAAAAAAAGCGAAAAAAGCACTCAATGAATACATGAAGGCCAATGATATTGTGACGATCGAAGACCGGGTCACCATCATACCCCAGAAACTGGCCGGACTCGGCAGCGAATTGGCACAGGCCGAGACCCGGCAAAAGGAGTTTGAAACCATTTACAAGAAAATTAAAAAGTCTCTCAACAACTTCGAAGAGCTCGAAACCAACCCTGTTATTGCCGACGACCCGGCCTTGAAATTGATACGGGATCAGATACTTAAAGTCGAGCAGAATATCATGGAGCAATCCAAAAAATACGGCCCCAAGCATCCGGTCATGCTTCGAGTGAAGAGCGAACTTGCGATTTTGCAAACCAAACGGAATCAGGAGATCCGGCACATTATAAAAACAGTTAAAAATAGATATGAGCTGGCCAATTCCAATACGCGGGATTTAAGGGGACTGCTGGAAAAAACCAAAAAAGAGGCGGTCGGTCTGAATGAAAAATTTGTCCAGTACGAAATTCTGAAACGAGAAATTGAAAATCATCAGAAACTTTTCGATGCCTTAACCAGCAGAGTCGGGGAGCAGAGTATTACGGAAAAGGCACAAAACATTAATGTATGGGTTGTGGAGAAAGCCAAGGTGCCTGAATTTCCCTCAAAGCCGAACCGGAAAAGAAATATTCTCCTGGGCCTGATTATGGGACTTTTCGGCGGGGTAGGTCTGGCCTTGTTCCTGGAATACCTGGACAATACGATAAAAACGCCGGATGATGTCGAGGAGAGATACAATATACCGGTCCTGGCCACCATCTCCAAATTAAAGAATAAAAGCAAAACCCTCTACACGCTGGTTCTGGATGAACCGTCAAGTGCCCTTGCAGAGAGCTTCAAATCCCTGATGGCATCCATTATGCTGTCTTCCTCTGATTCACCGCCCAAAACCATTCTGGTCACCAGCATGGCGCCCAAAGACGGCAAGACCACCATCGCTTTAAACCTTGCCGTGGCTATTGCCGGATCCGGAAGTGAAGTCCTTCTCATTGACTGCGACTTGAGACGGCCCATGCTGCATCAGGTTTTCGGACTCGACAACACCAAGGGGTTGAGCACGTTTATTGCCGGCACGTCTGATATAAAGATTATTCAGGATGTGCAGCCCAAGAACCTCAGCATCATCACGTCCGGCCCGATTCCGCCGAATCCTTCCGAACTGCTGATTTCGAAAAAATTGAAAGAACTTGTTCATTCGCTCAAAGATCAATTCGATTTTATCATATTTGATACAGCACCTCTTATATCGGTTTCCGACACATTGATCATGAGTAAAATCGTTGATGCAAGCCTGATCGTTACCCGTTTCGGAAAGACAACCTATGACATGATGAACCACGGGTTGAAGCAACTGGCGGGTATCGAGTCAAAGGTTATCGGTACGGTTATTAACGCGGTTGATGAAAAAAAGAGCGGATATTATTATTACCATTATTACAAGGAGTACCATCAATATTATTCGTCAGACAATCAGAAATGATCGATATCCACTGTCATATTCTTCCGGGTGTGGACGATGGCGCCGCCGATTTGGGTGAATCCGTTAAAATGGCAAAAATCGCTCTTGCAGACGGTATTGTTAAGATTGTTGCCACACCGCATATTGACAATCCGTTCATAACCAAACAATCCTTATGCATATGCCATGAGATGCTGACACGAACCCTTGACGAGAAACATATACCCGTAGATATCTTTCTGGGCGGCGAAGTGGCGGCTCATATGGATTCATCCAAGTTCAATCTCCATACCCTGAACGGGACAAAATATATTCTCCTAGAGTTTCCTGCCGGCCACCTGCCCAAAAGTGCCGGAGAACTCATATTTAACCTGATTTTAAACGGGTTTTACCCCATCATCGCTCACCCGGAGCGGAATTCTTCCATTCTTAAAAACCCTGATACGCTCTTTAATTTATTGAACCAGGAGGTTCTGCTCCAGATTACGGCGGGCAGCATTACCGGCATGTTCGGCACGGACACAATGGCGTGTGCCCGATTTCTACTGCGAAAGGGCGTGGTCAGCTTTATTGCGTCAGATGCTCACTCCGCGAGTCATCGGCGACCGGTCCTTTCCAAAGCGGTCCGGGCGGTCGGTAAAATTATCGGCAAAGAAAATGCCCTGAAACTGGTTACCACAAATCCCCGGGCCATGCTGGCCGGTGAGCCGGTTTTCAGAAGTCAGCCCGCCAAACTAACGGCGGATAAAAAGGTCTGAAGGGTTACTGAAAAAGATGAACATCGAACATCGAACGTCCAACATCGAACGTCGAATGGGAAAAGATGAAGAAAAGATGACCATCGAGCATGAAAACGGCTGAAAAGAAAAAGAAATAGCTGTTGAATATTCGATGTTGGAATAATTTGAGGAGCGGAGCGACATCATTATTCGACGTTCGACGTTCGACGTTCGACGTTCATCTTTTAATATGTTGGACGTTCATCTTTTTAATTCGATGTTGGAATAATTTGAGGAGCGGAGCGACATCATTATTCGACGTTCGACGTTCGACGTTCGATGTTGGACGTTCATCTTTTTAAACGTCCCTGTACGGCATAAATATAGCCCGTGAATGTTTACAAAACAACTTCGCGCTTATGGTGCAGAACCCGCAACCCGCAACCCGTAAGCAGTAAGCAGTGATATGCTGTTATCCATAGAAAAACTTACCTATCGAATATTCATTTTTCTGTTGATCTTTTCTCCCCTTGCCTTTGGAACGGTTTCCACATGGTCTCTGACCCTGATGGAGGCATTGTCCATTGGAGCGGTGATTTTGCTGTTCATTTCCTACGGATTGAATAACAAAGCCATTTACCAGGCCCCGGGTACCCTCCTGGTATTACTTTTTCCAGCCTATATCCTGGTTCAATTGATTCCCCTGCCCGCAGGCGTTGTCAAGCTTATTTCGCCGTCCACCTACAGCCTGTACAAAGAAACCATCGGGATTATCGATCCGGTCCAATGGGTCTCTTTGTCGATCAATAAAAAAGCCACGCTTGCCGGGTTGTTCCGCTATACCGCCTATGCAGGATTTTACCTGCTTACGGTTCAGGTGCTGTCCCGCAGATCTTTATTAAAAAAGACCTTAAATTATCTGGTAATCTTTGCAGCCATTCTCAGCGTAACCGCAATTTTACAGCGGTTTACATCTCCGGGTAAAATTTACTGGTTTTATAAAACCCCTACAGCATTTTTCGGACCCTATTTAAATCGTAACCATTACGCCGGCCTCATGGAGATGATATTTCCCGTGATCTTTTCCCTGTTCCTGTTTTATAAACCCGGTGTGTCGTATTCCTCGCTTCGAGAAAAAGTTGTTGAATTTTTCAATCACATCCGGACCAGTGAACACATTCTGCTGGGGTTTTCGGCGTTGTTGGTGGCGTTATCTGTTTTTTTAAGCCTTTCAAGGGGCGGAATCATCAGCCTTTGTGTATCGGCCGGGCTTTGTTTTCTGATGATCACCGTGAAACAGCGAACAATCAGGTCTGCCGGCAACACGGTTTTTTTGCTGGTTTTTATATTACTGATTTCAGTGGGCGGGTTTGGGTGGAAGCCGATTTTCAATAGATTTGAAAAGATAAGAAATGAACAGGGCGAAATCACCGAAAGCAGACTTATTTTATGGAAAGACAGTGTGCCTGCTTTCAAGGAGTTCCCGGTTACGGGTACGGGTATGGGAACGTTCGTCAATATTTATCCCAGGTTTCAGTCCAAATCAATGGGTGGAAGACTAGACCATGCCCATAATGATTATCTGGAGTTTTTGGTGAACGGAGGGATTGTTGGATTTTTGCTGTTTTTCGGGTTTCCGGCAACCATCATTTATAAAACCTACAAGGTGGTTCTCAAAAGAAGGGAACCGTATTCCATTTTTGTCTATATGGGGAGCATATCCGGCATTTTCGCTATTCTCCTCCACAGCATTACGGATTTCAACCTTCAAATCGGTGCCAATGGATTGTATCTGTTTTTTCTTGCCGGTTTAGCGGTTTCCGCATCTCATACCCGATTGAGAAACGGGCTGGGAAATACCCTCTTAAAACCCATGACGGCAAAGGCGACGAAAAGGTTTGTTACCGGCTTTGTCTGTTTGCTCGCGTTTTTACCCGTTTTTATAGGGTTTAACATTTGTAAGATAAAAGGAGAATCCCTGCTCGTTTCTGCATTAAGGCTATCGGCAGTTGAAAATCGCTCTGAAAGCGATACAGAGAAAATATTCAAGATCGAACAAAAAGCTGTAAAATATAATTTGCTGGACTTTTTGGCTCCCTGGTTTGCAGGAAAATCAGCCATTCGGATGGGAGATAATGAGACGGCTTTAGTTTACTTTAAAAAGGCATTGCGGAAAAATCCGGTGTACGGTGATCTGCTCCAGGACATTGGAAAGTTCATGTCCGAAATCGGTCGGCAAGACATTGCCGAAAAATTATTGCTGGCCGGAATAAAATATAACCGGATCAGTTCGGTTCGATATAAGACGTATGCGGAATGGCTCCTGTCAAACGGTCATAAAGATCAGGGTATTGACACCCTGCGGACAGCCATATCCATGAATATTAAAAAAAGCCGATCCTATATCGATCTTATGGATGAACTGGGCTTGAGCTTTGATGACATAAAAAATGCCCTTCCCGATCGAGTGGAACCGAATGTATATTTCGCTGAATTTTTATTGGACAAGGATATGTTGCGTGAAGCCGAGCGCACCTATTTAAACGCATTTAACTGGCTTGATAATGAAGAAGAAGTTAATTCAAGCTGTTTTTTTAAGGCAAGCGCGTATTTCATAAAACAGAAGCAATATGATGACGCATTAAACATCTTGCTGAAAGGAATTGAATATTTGCCCGATAATGTAAAAATGAGAGTGGCACTGGCATCATTGTATGAAAAGATCGGCATTTTGTATCGGGCAAAAGAAGAGTATAAAAATGCGCTGATCATCGATCCTAAAAACAGGCATGTCAAAACCAAACTGAAAAAGCTTTCAGCGACCTGATGCCGGATTTAAAAAAACTTATATACTGAAGGTAAAAGAGACCTTTGCAAAACGCCCCTGTTGAATATGCCATAATTGCTATTCAGCAGTTGAAACCGGTTTCCGCCTCTGTGAGACGCAAGAAAGGCTTACAAGCATTTTCATCAACTTGTAAGCTTTTTTTGTTTTAAGCACTACCCTAAATGATCGTAAACAAAATGGGGAAAATTGAAAACCGAAACTGGATTCTGTTTTTTGTTGCTCGTTGTATAAAGATCCCCTTATGAAACTCATCGAATCCAGTCTATATTCACTAAATGAGCTACTTGCTTGAATTCAGGGTCACCTGTTACAAGGGAGGCGGAGTGCTCCCGGGCACAGGCTAAAGCAAAACAATCGGCATATGAGATAGGATATTCTGCTTTAAGTTCTGCGGCTTTATACACAAGAGATTCCGGGGCGGGGAGAACTTTAAAACCCAATTGATAAACTCGGCCCAATATTTCCACCTTTTTTCTGTCACCAAATCGCCTTTTGGTCATATAAATGATTTCGCCAAGATTGATCACGCAAATGAGTCGATCCAGCCGTTGTTTCAGCGCTCTTCGCAAGATTTTGGCTACAACTTCAGTTCCCCTTTCTTTTTGAAAAAATGCAAGAAGTGCATGGCTATCGAACAGGTATCTTTTTGTCATTCAGCGAAGTCCTTCCTTCTTTCTTTGAGCATTTCCTCGGATAACGAAGGAGTTGAGGGAAGACAGCCCATAGCCTCTTCTATGGGATCTTTAGAGGGTGGCACCAAATAAATAAGGTTTCCGTATTCAAAAACCTGAATTTTACATCCCGGTTGAATGCCATATTTCTTTCTTATTGAAGCAGGGATTACTACCTGACCCTTGGCCAAAACTTTGACGGATTGCATATGATACTCCTCTTTACTGGTTAAACATTTTATTAAAATGTATAACCTTCGAAATGAAATGTCAATTGAAAAAGAGGAATGGATCACATTATTGGTTGACGACTCAATGCGGTTGTAATATATTAGTCATAATGGCTATATTGACCATAATGGAGGTGTGACATGGTACAGGTAAACTTGGCAAAAGCTAAAAGCTCTTTTTCAGAATATGCGAGCCGGGCAGCGTATACGAGTGAACATATCATTATTACCAAAAGAGGCAAGCCATTCGTTGCCCTCATATCCGTAAAAGATCTGGAATTGCTGGAGAGGATCAAAGCAGGGCCTCCTGAAGATGGTTTATTGGGAGCCGTTGGCATGGCACCCGAGCTTGAAGAAGTGGCTGAAAAAGCCATGGAGGGATATCATAGAAGGGCCGATGACTTTGGCAGAGAGGTAGAGATATAGTGTTTATTTTTGACACGGATATCTATACAAATGTTATGAGGAAGATCCCCTCAGAAACATTGTTAAATCGTTTGAAAAAAATACCCAGACGAGATCAATTCACCACAACGATTACCATCGGGGAGGTTTACTATGGATTAATGAAAGCCTCAAACAGGACAAGATTGCTTAAACTTTTTGAAGCTGTTCTCCTTCCGCGTGCGACCATTTTGCCATTTGACTTCTCGGCTGCAAAAAAAATATGGGGAGATCAGAAGCTTTCTGGAAAAAAAGGGGACACCTCTGGTGCATGCTGATCTACAAATTGCCTCAATCGCCTTATCCATGAATATGACATTAATTACAGGAAACCTAAAACACTTTCAAAGAGTACCAAAACTAACTGTTGAAAATTGGCTTATATGAATTCAAAATTGCTTCATGTAATAAGGGGCGTTGATGCAGAACGTGCATAGAATCCGATTCGTTGTGTGCAGTGATAGGTGATGGAGATTTGGGGGCAGAGCAAAGAAATGCCTCAGGGGGCATAGGGCATGGGGCAAAGGGTGAGAAAGTGTGAAATAAAAAAAGTTTTGGCAAATAGAAAATTATTTTTGAATTTGAAAATTTTCGAAAGCCTGTCCCACGTATGTGACAATTTGTTCAAACCAGGCAATTTCTTTCTCCGAGAAAGGAATATCGGCAGTTCTTGCTACAAAATACATTCCGATTGCCTGATTTAACGCAATAATGGGAGAAAATATTGCAGTTTTAAAGTGCAGATGTTTTTGTAAATGAGGAAGCTGAAGGGTTGTTTCCGTATGATGCCAATGAGTTGTCTCCTTGTTTTTTATTGTTTTTACAATTGGTGAATTAACACGTTCCATGCTGACTTTAAAATCCTGGGCTTTAACCAGAGAATCTTTTCCTGCATAAAATCTTCCGATTATCATTGTTTTTTCTTTATTTAAAAATGCTGTGAAAACTTCTGTTTTAATCAGACAGCGGTAGAGGGCTTCCTGGGCAAGCATTAAAATCTGGTTGATTTCAGAATCGCTGCGACAGGCGATCATCAAATCAGTCAGAAATTGACCGATAAGCAAATCAGGGTCATCATGTTTCTCTTCTTCCTTCAGCGCATCTCCAAACGTGACTTTCCCGGTTATTTCGACGGGGTTCCCTTTTCCCCATTCAAGAGCTTTTACCATCATATCAACATCATCTTTTTTCATATTAAAAAATCTTGATATATTTGCATCTTGCTCACAGACATCTTTAATAAAGTCTGAAATGTCGAATTCATCGATGTCAAGATGTTTTTTTATCCGCATTTCCGTTTCCTTCATTGCCTTTTCTCCGCCAAGTTTATTGCCGAAGAGCATATTGGAAATATGACCGGATTCTCTTACCAGAGATATAATGGGATCGTTTGGGTCAACATCATTACGGAGTACTTTTACGACTTTGTCCGGAAGGTTGTAAATGTTTGTCAAGGCTTTACAAATTTCATCATATTCAATACCAAAGATTTTCTTACAGGCGTCATTGTTGGAAATATTTTTTTCAATAATCAGTTTTTCCATTTCTTTGAATTCGTTAGGAAATGTATTTGCCAGTGCAAGCCAGGGAAGTCGATAAAGAAGACCGGCTACAAATATTTCTTCGGGATTGGCATAATTGTTTTGCTTTGCCAGAGACATTGCAAACGATCCCGAAAAATATGAACTGGCGTACAGCTGAGCAAGTTGCCGGGTTTTGGCTGTTTTCATTGTTTGTTTGAAAATAGACAGTCCCAGAGCCATGGAACGGACTTTTTCAAATCCTAAAAACGTTACCGCATAAGAAACTGTTTTAATGGGATAACGGGGACTGTATATGATTGAGTTGGCGGTAGCCAGGATGTTCGAAGTTAGGCCGCAATCCCTCATGATTATAGCGGCGAGATCTGCTGCGCAGGTATGGGATTGATGTGTAATACGGGCAATATCCTGGACATTTTCACTGATTGCCGGAAGACTTCCTTTGCTTCGCATTTGCTCAATCAGCTGTTGTGCTCTTGAACTATTATCCATAAAAATTCCTCTAGAGAGAACGCTCCGCAACGGCGTGTATCTCTTTCCAACCGACTGAAACTTGTGCTTAAGCACCCGTAAGCCCGAGCCGCGCCGGAGCTGTTAAGAACCATTCGTCGTTAAATTATCTCATTGACTGTTTGGTGATAGTATCATTCGGCTCGGGCTAACGCGTGCTAAAGTCCTTCAAACAGTCAGTCGGTCTCCAAGAGAAACACGCCGTCGCTCCGCTGCACCGAAATCAAATGCGTTTATCCTGATAAGCCTCCTTCTTGCCTGTTGTAAAACTCATAATTTTGTAGTAACCTAGACGTCGAAAAAAATAGATCCTATATGCAGAAAAATAATATGAAGTCAATAAGATATGGCGGAAGTGCATGGGAATCGAACCCACCCGGGACGGTTTTAGCGCCCCACACCGGATTTGAAGTCCGGGAGCCTCACCAGTAAGCTGCGCACTTCCATTATTAAGATAGCGCATAATATATTAATTCTATTTTTGTCAATCCTTTTAATGGGTGAGATGAATGTAACTGTAAAGCGAAGCCGGGTACTGGATGTTTAATACTGGTGTACAGTATCACGGGGTAAGAAACGGCAATCATTGGCGATTACAAAAGCTTGATAAAAATGTTAAAATCTTGATCTATACATAACGGACAAAGGTCTCAAGGATTAAAAATGGTAAATAAAGACAGATTGGCGGAAACGTTTAAATTTCTGGTAGAAATTGACAGTATATCAAAAGAGGAACGCACGATTTCCGGAGAGATTAAAAAGAAACTGGAGTCAATGGGAGCAGAAACATGGGTTGACGGCGCCGGTGATAAGATCGGCGGTGATACGGGGAACCTTATTGCCAAGTTCAAGGGGAGCAGGCAGGCGCCGCCGCTTCTTCTGAATGCTCACATGGACACCGTGGATCCGGGCAGAGGAGTGACCGCCATACTTTCGGACGGTGTTTTTACCAGTGATGGGACGACAATCTTAGGAGCGGACGACAAAAGTGCCATTGCCATTCTTTTGGAAACCATAAAAATTATCCAGGAAAATGACCTGGCGCATGGTCCGCTTGAACTTGTTTTTACCGTTTGTGAGGAGATCGGTCTTCTGGGTGCAAAGCACCTTGATTTAGATTTAATTTCCGCTAAATTTGGTTATTCCCTGGATGCTACGGACACGGAAGGTATCGTTACACGGGCGCCTTCTGCAAACCATCTTGAGTTCAAGGTCCACGGTAAAGATGCACATGCCGGCGCTGCCCCGGAAAAAGGGATAAACGCCATTTCACTGGCGAGCAAGGCCATTGCAGGGCTTGAACTCGGACGCATCGATCATGAAACAACCTGTAACATAGGCGTCATCGAAGGCGGCACGGCCACGAATATCGTACCGAACCGGGTAACGGTTAAGGGTGAGGTCAGAAGCCATGATGAGGAAAAGCTAAACAAGATTACAAATGCAATGGTATCGTCTTTCAAAGGGGTTGTGGACAACTATAAAGGGATGACCTCCGATCACGGACTTCCGGGTCTTGAAATTAAAATCCAAAAAGATTTTTCCCGTACAAGCATTCCTGAGGATCACCCGGTTGTAAAACTTGCCTGTCGTGCGGCGGATAATTTAGGAAGAAAAATGGTTACAAAAACAAGCGGCGGCGGCGCAGATGCCAATATTTTCTTTGAAAAGGGTATCATGACGGGCGTTCTGGGAACAGGAATGCGGGATATGCATACGGTGCGGGAATCCGTGGGTCTTGATGATATGGTTCGTACAACGGAACTTTTGCTTGAGATCATTAAGCTCCATTCGATTGGAATTGGAGAAAGCTAAGGAAAGAGAAAATAGAATAGAGAAAAGAGGGAAGAGGGAAGAGGGAAGATGGACGAAAAGAAGACAAACAAGATTAGAACTGTAAGAGATTTGAAAGTTTATCGTAAGGCTTTCGATAGTGCCATGGAAATTTTTGAACTTACCAAAAAATTCCCTAAAGAGGAAAAATATTCCTTAACAGATCAGATAAGGCGAGCATCGCGCTCAGTTTGTTCGAATTCTTGCCCTGTTAAATAGCTTGAATCACCATGTATTATACCTATGTTTTACAAAGTGAAGTCGATGGTCAATTTTATACGGGTTATTCCAAAGATCTCAAGCTACGACCTGCCCTGTTAAATAATGCTTCGCATTAAAATCTTATTTCATGTAATGAGATTTTATTTAACAGGGTAAAACCAGCATCAAAAAGGCCAGGTTGAATCAACCAAAGGAAGATTACCACTAAGACTCATCTACTATGAAGTTTACCCCGTTAAATTCTAAACAAAAGACAGCGCAGCGTATTTATCTGGGGTCTGTTTAAAGAAGGAAGATGCTACAAGAAGAGAGAGTTATTTTAAGACATATAATGGAAAAAGATTTTTACACAAGCGGCTCAAATCGTATTTAACAGGGTAAAAAGGATGGAGAAAAAGGCGTTACAAGGCAGTCTTTCTGAACAAGTTGACCGATTCCGGACAGGAAGCAGCCGAAACCCAAACATGGTTGGAATTTTCCTTTCATTGTAAATATATAAATGAAGAGACTTTTAATCGGCTTGATGAAAGTTACGAGCACATATTCGCAATGCTAAATTCAATGGAGAAAAAGGCCGATACCTTCTGTCGTCCCTCTTCTTAGCGAAGCGGTCTTCCTTCTTCTATCGGTCTCTCGTAAACGAGTTTAACGATTCTAACGAACGTAACGAAAAAAACATGATTGCATATTTTGACTGTTTTTCCGGTATTAGCGGCGATATGACCTTGGGGGCGTTTATAGACCTGGGTGTTCCCGTGAAATGGCTGAAAGAAAATCTTGACAGGATTCCACTGGCCGGTTTCGATGTGTCTGTTGACACCGTCATTCGGAATGGAATCACGGCGAAAAGCGTTCGGGTCCGTGTAGAAAATGACAAAAAATCGAGAGACTATGCTCAAATAAGGTCACTGATAAAGAATAGTCCCTTATCCGGGAATGTTAAACAGATTAGCCATGACATCTTTGAACGGATTGCTGATGTGGAAGCCGACATCCACGGGTGTCACAGAAATAAAGTTCATTTTCATGAAGTCGGCGGTATCGATGCGATTGTTGATATCGTGGGTACGGCACTTTGTATCAATTATTTAGGTATTAAAAAGGTAGTTTCTTCAAGTATTCCTTTAGGAAAAGGGTTTGTTACGTGTGCTCATGGAACTCTGCCGGTGCCGGCGCCCGCGACCGTTGAAATTCTTAAAGGCGTTCCGGTTTATGGCACAAAAATACCGCATGAACTTGTCACGCCCACGGGTGCGGCAATCATTGTTACCCTGGCGGAGTCCTATGGGGAAATGCCGGATATGATCATTGAAAAGACCGGTTATGGTGCCGGAAAACGTGATATAGAATCGATTCCCAATCTGTTGCGGGTTATGACAGGAACAGACTCTTGTCGTGAAACCGGCCACAGATCGGCTCATCATAAAGATACCATTGTGGTGTTGGAAACCTGTATTGACGATATGAATCCGGAGGTATTCGGATTCCTGATGGATCGCCTGTTTGAAGAAGGTGCTCTGGATGTTTACTGGATCCCCATTTTTATGAAGAAAAACAGACCCGGTACAATGGTGCAGGTTCTGTGCCGGAGAAATCGCAAGGACGTTTTGATAAATTGTATCTTATCTGAAACCAGTTCACTGGGCGTAAGATATTATGATGCGAAACGGTGCATGCTTCCCCGTGAATCCGTTATTATGAAAACAGCCTACGGTGAAATCCGGGTAAAACGTATTTTAGAGACGGGCGGGGGCGTGCGGATTGTACCGGAGTATGAAGTCTGTAGAAAGATAGCGCTTGAAAAGAATCTTCCGATACGGATGGTATACGACACCATTATAAAATCGCTTCCCGAATAGGGCAGGGGACTGCCTCAGCAGGGTAAACGCATTTGATTTCGGTGCAGCGTAGCGACGGCGTGTTTCTCTTGGAAACCGACTGACTGTTTGAAGGACTTTAGCACGCGTTAGCCCGAGACGAATGAAATTATGACTTAAAAAATCAATGGGATAATTTAGCGACGAATGGTTCTTAATATCTCTGGCGCGGCTCGGGCTTACGGGTGCTTAAGCACAAGTTTCAGTCGGTTGGAAAGAGATGCACGCCGTCGTGGAGCGTTCTCCCTGTATTGGGTTAAAATGCGTTTGCCCTGACTGCATCGGAACTTACACTTGACAAAAATGATGCCAAGCTATAGAGACGGGCCATGAATTTAAAACAGAAATCGGTCATGTTCCTTGCGACCGGCTGTTTTATCGGGAACATCTCTTTTGCTCCCGGAACATTTGGATCTATCCTGGGGCTCCCGCTTTGTTTTCTTCTTTGTAAAATCGATTTGCCGGTTGCGATACTTTTGACCGTAATTTTTGTTTTTTTTGCCATATGGATAGCTCAAAGGGCTGAGAAAATATTAAATGCAGAAGATCCGGGCTGTATCGTCATTGATGAAATTGCAGGTATTCTGGTAACATTTACAGGGCTTCCTTTTAATATTATCTCCGTTGTTTTTGGATTTCTTATTTTCAGAGCTTTGGATATCTGGAAGCCGTATCCGATTCCATGGATGGAAAGACATTTATCCGGGGGTGCCGGCATTGTCATGGATGATGTGGCGGCGGGTATTTTCAGCAATCTGTTATTGAGAGGTATCATTTTTTTCTATAATTTCAGGGCTACCGACCTGGTATAAATTCAGATTCAACATATTTTAATGAATAATTCACACCTTGAAGGCATATAAAAGATGAACGTCGAACATCGAACATCGAACGTTGAACATCGAATAATGTATTCTAACATTTATAATAAAGACAAAGCGAAGCGCCTTCCACATTCGACGTTCGATGTTGAACGTTCGATGTTCGATGTTCAAATTTTTGCATCTGAAATTACGACTAAATCTTCATATCACGTTGAAATTATGTACACAGGTCAGGATTTCTGAATTGATGAATCGGAGTGGAATAATGGAATGCCAGTATTCCAATATTCCAACATTGTCCCGCTATGTTGCGGGATGAGGAAAGCGAACCCATTTGAAATTTGGAAGGTGTTATATAAATTTGAAGAAAAACAATTCTGCTAAATCTGATAAAGAGGAAGTCCGTAAGAAAAAAAAGAGCGGCCTTCGGGAAAATATTGAAGCGATCCTTGTGGCCATCGTTCTGGCCTTGTTTATCCGTGCTTTTATCATTCAGGCGTTTAAAATCCCCTCGGGTTCCATGAAGCAGACGCTTTTGATCGGAGATCACATCCTGGTCAATAAATTTATTTACGGTGTCAAGATTCCATTTTCAGAGACAACTATTATTCCGATAAAAAACCCGAAACGCGGGGATATCATCGTCTTTAAATTTCCCGAGGACTCCAGCAAGGATTTTATCAAGCGGGTCATCGGCGTTGCAGGAGATGTCATTGAGGTGCGTGACAAAAAGGTTTATGTGAACCACACGCTGCTCAATCATGACTATGGTATTCATACAGACCCTAATATTTTTCCGGCGGTTATACAACCCAGGGATAATTTCGGACAGGTTGTTGTTCCCGAACATTCACTTTTTGTAATGGGAGACAACCGGGATCAGAGTTATGACAGCAGGTTTTGGGGCTTTGTCGATTTGAAGGCGGTAAAAGGTAAAGCCTTAATCATCTACTGGTCCTGGGACAAGGAAAATTTTGGGGTCAGGTGGAACAGAATTGGGCGATTACTCAAGTAAAAATCTGCGCTAAAAGGACCCGGTTTTGTTTTATACCTGGATCAGAGGATTATATTTTTTGTGACCAAAGAAATAAGGTGACGCATGCAGTTTTCAAAAAAAGATATCCTGGATATGGAGTCCCTTTCCGTTGACGAAATCACCTTGATTTTGGATACGGCGGACAGAATGAAGGAGATATCCGAACGGCCCATCAAAAAAGTTCCAACGCTAAGGGGCAAGACCGTAGTTCTTTTTTTTTATGAACCCAGCACCCGTACCCGCACATCTTTTGATATTGCCGCCAAGCGACTCAGTGCCGACACTCTTTCCATATCCGCAAATTCCAGCAGCATGGTCAAGGGGGAAACTCTGATCGATACCGCGCGAAATCTTGAAGCCATGAATCCTGATGTGATCGTTATACGGCATAGTTCGGCAGGTGCCCCTCATATGCTGGCAGACATGCTGAAGCCTTCGATTATCAATGCAGGTGACGGCATGCACGCTCACCCAAGCCAATCCCTTCTTGATCTGATGACGGTTAGAGAAAATAAAGGAGAAATATCCGGTCTGCGAATTGCCATAATCGGCGACATATCCCACAGCAGGGTCGCAAGATCAAACAGTATCGGGTTCAAAAAAATGGGCGCCCACGTTGTTCTGGCAGGTCCTCGTACCATGATTCCCAAGGGTATCGAAGCCCTTGGCGTTTCGGTTACCTGCGATGTGGAAGAGGCTATCCGCAATTCAGATGTTATTATGATGTTAAGAATACAAAAGGAGCGGCAACAAAACTTTTTGTTTCCATCAGAACGTGAGTATTCAACCGTGTACGGGTTGACAAAAGCAAAACTGAAAATAGCCAAAGATGATGTGCTGATTATGCATCCGGGTCCTATAAACAGGGGGGTTGAAATTGCTTATGATGTTGCAGACGGGCCCTTTTCTATTATACTTGATCAGGTAACAAACGGTGTGGCCGTGCGCATGGCTCTTTTATATCTGGTGACAGGAGGTTCACGAAATGCTGATGCTGATTAAGGGCGGCCGGGTTATTGATCCGGGAAATTTAGACGGCATAATGGATATCCTTATCGCGAACGGTAAAATCGTTGAAATAAAAAAGGAGGGTATGGCGGGCGATGAGTATCCGGAAGCCAGAATAATAGATGCTTCAGATAAGATAGTGACCCCCGGTTTGATCGATATGCATGTCCATCTGCGCGAGCCCGGACATGAATACAAAGAGACCATTGAAACCGGCTGTCTGGCTGCGGCTTTTGGCGGATTTACGGCAATATGCTGTATGCCGAATACCAATCCGGTCAATGATTGCAGACAGGTTACGGAATATATCTTACAAAAGGCACGAGCAGCGGATACCGTTCGCGTTTATCCGGTTGCCGCAATCAGCAAGGGGTCTAGAGGAGAGGGTCTTTGTGAATATGGAGAGTTAAAAGAAGCCGGTGCGATTGCCGTATCCGATGACGGCAACCCGGTGAAGAACAGCCAGCTTATGCGAAGAGCCCTGGAATATTCAAAAGGATTTGATCTGCCGGTTATTTCCCACTGTGAGGATCTTGATTTGGCTGCCGACGGTGCCATGAATGAAGGGGGTGTTGCAACGCGACTGGGGCTTGCGGGAATACCCAATGCTGCTGAAAGTATAATGGTGTTAAGGGATATCGCCCTGTGTGAGTTGACGGGAGTTGCCGTTCACATCGCCCATGTCAGCACAAGGGAATCTGTAAGGGCCATAAGGGATGCAAAAAAAGGAGGGATACCGGTTACGGCTGAAACCGCGCCTCATTATTTTACACTTACAGATGAATCTGTTAAAAAATATGATACCAACGCAAAGATGTATCCACCTTTGAGGTCCGGCCAGGACCGGGAAGCTATCTGCCGGGGGATAGCGGACGGAACCATCGATGTTATCGCCACCGATCATGCACCTCATTCTTTCATTGAAAAACAAGTGGAGTTCGACCGGGCGGCAAATGGTATCATCGGGCTTGAAACATCGGTTTCTCTGGCTTTAAAGCTGGTTGAAAATGGTGTGATTTCCATGACCGTTCTTGTTGAAAAAATGTCGACCAACCCGGCGCGCATACTCGGGCTGGAAAATGGTTTGCTTATCGGGCGACCTGCTGATATTACCATAATCGACCCCGAAAGATCGTATCGTGTAAATGCAGATAATTTCCGGTCACTCAGCCGTAACACCCCTTTTGACGGCTGGGATATGAAAGGCAAGGCGGTTTTAACCATGGTTGAGGGAAAGATCGTGTATCAGGAACAACAACAAATTCAGGGCTACTGACCTATCGTAAATTCAGATTCAACATATTTTAATGAATAATTCACACCTTGAAGGCATATAAAAGATGAACGTCGAACGTCGAACATCGAACGTTAAACATCGAATAATGTATTCTACCATTTATAATAAAGACAAAGCGAAGCGCCTTCCACATTCGACGTTCGACGTTGAACGTTCGATGTTCGATGTTCAAATTGTTGCGTCTGAAATTACGACTAAACCTTCATATCACGTTGAAATTACGTATACAGGTCAGGAGTTTTGAAATGACAAGTGACCAATGAGAACTGATCAATGACCCCGGTGAAATGCGTTGCGCTGTCACACGTGAATTTCACGGGGCAAGCAAATGAGCAGTGATGAATGAACAATGATAAATGACACTCCTCACATACTGGTTGTAGATGATGAACTGAGCATGCGCGAGTTATTAGAAGTTTTGCTTACCAAAGAAGGATACAGGGTTTCCTTTGCGGATAACGGCCGGAATGCCATATCAATGATAGAAAAAACAGACTTTGATCTTTTACTTTGCGACATCAGGCTCGGGGATATTACCGGCCTCGAGGTATTAAAGGCAGCAAAGGCTCAGAAAGAGGATTCAGTGGTCATTATGATTTCAGCGTATGCAACCACTGAGGCGGCCGTTGAAGCCATGAATGAAGGCGCTTATGATTTTGTACCCAAACCGTTTAATAATGAAGAACTGACACAGACCATAAAAAATGCCCTGGCTCTTAAAACCATAGAGCATGAGAAAGAGATCCTTGATGATGAACTAAAAAGAACCCTGCGTTTTGATAAGATTGTTGGAAACAGCCCCAGCATGAGGCATATTTATAAGCTTATCCTGCAGGTTGCCAAAACAAAATCAAGCGTTCTTATCACCGGAGAAAGCGGAACCGGTAAAGAATTAATCGCCAAAGCCATACATGATCAGAGCCACAGGAGTGAAAAGCCCTTTGTGGTTTTAAACTGTGGCGGTATTCCTGAGACATTGATGGAAAGCGAACTTTTTGGTCACAAAAAAGGTTCGTTTACCGGTGCAACCCAGGATAAAAAGGGGCTTTTTGAGGTTGCAGATAAGGGAACTATTTTTCTCGATGAAATCGGTGAACTCACCCCTCCCATCCAGGTAAAGCTGCTGAGAGCTGTTCAGGAACATGTCTTTAAGCCGGTTGGCGGCAATGAGGATATTTCGGTTGACATCCGGATCATATCCGCAACCAACAAGAAACTTGAAGATGAAGTTATTGCCGGGAATTTCCGGGAAGACCTGTTCTATCGTCTGAATGTCATCGAAATAAAGGTGCCGCCGCTCAGGGAAAGAAAGAGCGATCTGCGTCTCCTTGCCCAGCATTTTCTCGATAAATATTCCCGGGAAATGGGCAAGGAAATAACAAAAATTTCATCTTACGCCATAGATCTTTTAAACAAATATGATTTTCCCGGCAATGTCCGTGAGCTTGAAAACCTGCTGGAAAGAAGTGTGGCGCTTTCCAGCACAAACATTATTCTTCCGGACAGCCTGGCCCTTTCTATTCATAAGCGAAGATGGATCGAAGGGATCAAAGACAGGCGTTTCGACCTGGACCAAGTGAAAAACGGGGTTTTGCTCGATGCCATCCTGGAAGAAATCGAAAGGGCGTACCTTGAAAAGGCCCTGGATTGCACCAAAGGAAAAAAACAGGAAGCCGCCGAATTGCTCGGAATAAGCTTTCGTACGTTTCGCTATCGACTGCAAAAACTGGAAATAGAAAAAAAAATAAGAAAGAAGTATCCGGAACAGATGGATTGACCGATCCTTTACTTTTCCCCTCACTGTTTTTGACAAATTCTACATCAGCTGACAATAATTGTCATATTATATCCAAATAGAAAAAAGTTTGTTCTCCACTTTATGTAAAATATATTATATTATAAATACAATAGGTTATGATATTAATTCACACCAAAACACTTCCTGGCATGTTATTTGCTAGACATCCATGTAACTTTAATTTTTTGGGTAAAAAATAAAATTTAATTGCCGGCGATTATCCAAAGGAGGTGAAAAAATTTAAAAAGGTATGAACTTAGGGGATTGGCCCCAATTGGAATTATTGATTACCCGGTTATAATAAAAACTATTTAATAATTAATAACATTTAATAAGGAGGAATGACATGTTACAAAAACTAAGAAGAAACAATCAAAAAGGTTTTACATTGATCGAGCTGATGATCGTTATCGCGATTATCGGTATCCTGGCAGCCATTGCCATCCCCAACTTTTTGTCCTATCGAACAAGGGGTCAAAACTCAGCGGCCCAAAGTGAAGCCAAGAATTTTTACAATGCAGCCATGGCTTACTTTGCGGATCCATCAACGACAGGGACTCAAGTTACCGGTGATATTGAGTTTGATAACGTATATACAAATGATACAAACGTAAAGAGTAGTGATGGAACTATAGATGATGAAATGGATGGCACAGTTACTGTTGCCGATAGTTTTTGGTTCAGCCACACGAATTCCGACACCTCTTACATACTTGATGATAGTGGGAAGCTTACTGTATCGAATCCTTAATATTTAATTATGCTTCAATAAATAAAAAAGGAGGGGGTCCCCCCTCCTTTTTTATTTCAAGATTTAAATAAATATTATTTAAATTCTTTCCAAAACTATAAACAGGCGAAAGGCTAAAAAGCGATTCATAGGGTGCAATATCTTTTCCAAATATTCAAAGATTGAATATAAAGCCAGCGGACATAAGCTGGGATTATGAAAACCGCCGCTTAACGGATAGATAATAAAGTCCAATTTCTCTTTTTTGATAATTTTTAGGCCGGGGAAATTTTTGACAAACCGGTGCTTGTATCTTTCAAATATCAGAGTGGCTATGGCCTGGTTGCCCTGAAAGTGGTTTTTATTCTTATCCAAGCAGTCTTTTTTAAAAGGGTTTATATTCCAGGATAGGCCTTCAGAGTGGAGGAATCGATAGATGAAAAAAGAAGCCAAAGATATATAAGGTTCTATTAATACGATTCTCCCTTTTTGCTTCAGAACCCTTTGCGACTCGCAAAAGAATTGAGATGAATCGTTCAAGTGATGCAATACATCGAAAAGTACAATATTGTCCAGGGCGGCATCTTTAAAGGGGAGATAGTGAGCATCCAGAACTGCATCGGTCCATAGCGTAAAAAGTATATCAGAACTGATCGCATGTGGAAAGAATTCCTTCAAATTGCCGCTTCCGCCTCCAATTTCCAAAATTGATCCCGGCCTTAAGGCGGTTCCAATTTTACGGTACCAATTATGATATAGCCTTTTTAAAATTTTCTTGGATTTCCATATCTGTTTTCGCTCATTCAGAATGTGAGAATCTTGCTGCATGGCCTTTATTGAATTTATAATATTTTTATTTTTTTATAAGCGAATACAGTCATTTTCATCAGCAACCATCCATGACGAAAACGATTTATGCTTGTTTCGCCGTAAGTTCTTTCCTTGTAACGTATGGGCACTTCAACGACTTTGAGATTCTGCTTCACAGCCCCGAAGATGAGATCAAAATCACCAAAAGGATCAAAATCGCCGAAGTAACCCCTGTTGGCCTGAATCTTTTCATAATCCTTTTTAAAAAGGGCCTTGGTTCCGCAGAGAGTATCCTTGAACTTCTGATTTAAAATCCAGGTGAACATCATGGAAAAAAATTTATTCCCAAGATAATTCAAAATTCGCATTGCCTGTTTTTCCATAGGATAGACAAGACGACAGCCATTGATAAACTCTCCATGATCTTCGGAAAGCGCCATATAAAATTTAGGCAGGTCTTCCGGAGGAACCGTAAGATCTGCATCGAGTATCATGAGTATGTCTCCTGTTGCCAAGGAAAAGCCTTTTCTCACGGCATCACCTTTGCCTTGGCCCTCCTGTAAAATGAGTTTAATGTCTTTATCTGGATGATCTTTTATAACCCTTTTTATTTCATCTTGAGTGCCATCAGTAGAATGTCCGTCGACAAAAATGATTTCCTGATATTGACCAAAATCAGGAATTCTTTTTATGGCTGGGTCGATATTATCTTTTTCGTTTTTACACGGTATCAAAATAGTAGTAGAAAATTCTTTTTTCTCTTTTTTCATTATGGGTCTGGCTATGATATATTGACAAAGGCATAACTTTCTAAGGAGTGGCAGAGATGCAAAATATTTGTTGATGACATCGCTGAACCAAGGGATTTTTTTGGGAACAAGTAGACGGAATTCGGTTTTTACAGTCTGAAAATGAACTAAAGAAAGAAGATTGCAGATATCATCTGAGGATAGCCAGTTTTGATGTTGCTGGGGCATTTTTAACCCAAGCAATTCACCTATTTTAAGAATCGGTTCCCAAAGAAAATTATAATAGGAGACAATAAGTCTGGTGTCCGGCCGGCAAAAAGGGTGAAGCCGTCTGAATGTTTCCTCGATGTCCATAAGATGTCCAACGACATCGGCTAATATCAAAACATCAAAAGCTTCTCCCCAATCTTCGATGCTCTCGATATCTGCTTTGTGAAATTCCAGATGAGGATATCGCTTCTTGGCGATACGTACCATTTCTTGACTGAAATCGATTCCTACTCCACGTTTTGGTTTCAAAGCATTTAGAAGTTCTCCGGTTCCACACCCCAATTCCAAAACGGATTGTTCGTCGGGAATCAAAAATCGAAAATATTTCTCCTGATCCGTGTAGTAATATTTATTTCGTTTTACCCAGTATTGGCGTTTTTCTGCAAGAAAATCAAAGCGTTTTATGATATTTTCTTTTTCTGACATTTCTTTACAAATTTACCACAAGCATTTATAATACTTAAACCTTTTGATGATAAGATCTGTTAGATTTACCTATGGAAGTTTCATAAGGCCTTATTACGATTTTATTTTTATAAGATACATGCCGATATTAAGAAACAGATTTATATTCTTGGATTCTCATTCCGCTGTCAAGATAAAGATTAAGATGTCAACGATTTTTAATCAGGATTTCTTTTATAATGTTGAATGTTATAAATAAAACACGTTCAGAATTTGTAGTTAGTCTGTTTTTAGTCGTGATAATCCTTGCGGCTTAAAGGAAAAGACAACAGTTACCAGTACTTTCAAGGTGCTTTGAATCCAATTTTGATTATATTTTTGCCTTTTGCGTTGCTTAACAGGAGGTATGGCAAGGATAAAATTTTCTTCGTATGCTTTACGATTATTTTTATATTTATGGCATTTTTTTAAACTGCCAAACAGGTTCGTTACATCCTTCCGGTTTTGCCATTTCTTTCCATTCTTGCTGTCATGGGGATAAAAGACGTTATGGATAAGTTGAAAGAGAAGACGTCTTTATCCTCTATGAAACTTGGGAAAAATGCAAAATCGATCGCCAGTATACTACTGTTTGAGGTTGTAGCGATCTTATTGATTTTTATTTATTGTATTTGAAAAGCCGGATAAACGCTATAAGACCGTTTCCATATGTGACAGGCAAGGAACCCAGACAAGCTTTTTAAGGCGTCACCTTTTGCACTATGATGCTGTTGAATACATCAACAACAACATACCAATGGATGCTATTATTTTTACCATGTTTTTGGGACGACGGGGATATTATCTTGACAGAGCCTATAAAAATGAGTCTTCATTTGGAATGTCAACCATCAGCCATATGGTAAACAGTTCCGATGATGAAGAAAAATTTTTGGAATACATTTGGTCTATGAATGTGACACATATCCTGATGCGGTCCGACATGGTTAACAAGTACTTACAGAATAACTTCTCAACAAAAGAGGTTAACCGTCTTTTGAGACTTGTAGAGAAATACTGGAAGAAAGTATACGAAAATAACGGATATTCGGTCTGGGATATTCAGAACAGACGATGAAAGTAAAGAGTTGGTTATTTTTTGCTTAAGTTTTAGACTTGTTGTATAGACTTGAAAGCAATTGTATAACTTAATCATGATTTTGGTTATTGCCGGAAATCGTATCTCCATCAGCGATGCGGTCAATGATATATTTGGGACGCGTTCTGACTTCGTTGTAAATTCGGCTTATATACTCGCCAATTATACCTATCCCGAAAAGATTGAGGCCTCCGAAGAAAGTAATCGTAATTAAATTGGAGGCCCAAGCTTTTACAGCCAGGCCGGTAATCAGTTTGTGATATAAAGTAAAACTTGCCAGGAGTAAGGAGACTATCAAAGCCAAAATTCCAAAAACCCGGAAAATAATAAGGGGTAAAAAAGAAAAACTAAAGATGGCGTTAATAGCCAAATTCCATTTGGCCTTTAAGTTTGTTCTGGGCGAATGATCATATCTCAGTCGGCGTGGAACAGGAACGCCGATTTGCTTGAAGCCGACCCAGGCTCTGAGTCCAGGTACGTATATATTTTTTTCAGGCAAAGATAGAAGAATATCAACAACACGCTTGTCCATCAAGGCAAAGTTTCCGGCATCGGGTGGTATATAAATGTCGGACATCAGTAACAAGATGCGATAGAACAGCCAGAAAAGAAAGCGGAGCGGGGCACTTTCTCGACGGGAAGATCGTTTGGAGTATACGACGTCGTATCCCTCCCGCCATTTTTGTAAAAATAAATCGAAATATTCAGGATCATCCTGCATATCTGAATCCATTAAAATGATGACTTCACCACTGACATGCTCTAACCCCGCATATACAGCCGATGCATGTCCAAAATTCCGAGATAGGTGGATCACCTTGATTTTACCGGGATGAACTGTAGTTATGCGGTCCAGTTCCCGGTCGCTGCCGTCAGTGCTGCCGTCATTGACAAGAATCATCTCGTGTTTATCGGCAAAACCGATTTTCTCAAATTCGTTTTCCAACTCTTCGACAAATGTTTGAATATTCTTAACCTCGTTGTAAAACGGGGCAACCACTGAAATTACAGAGTCAGGACCAAGGTCGCGCATGAAATAACATACCTCCTATTTTGATTTCAAAACAATAAAAAAAGACAATCCTATTGGCAACTTAAAAGAAATCAAAGCGCATTCCAGACGACCCCACCATTTTAAACATTTGTTAACGATTTCCGGAACGTCTGGAAATTCAGCACATTCAACCCGGCATCTAAAAAGCCGATCTTTTCCCCTAAGAATCAAGGCCGGGAAAAAACTTAAAATGTTATGGTATGAAATGAGAATGGGCTGAAAACCGGCATTTCTAAACGCCAGTTGAAGCAATGATTTCGAATAGCGACGCTGATGACCTAGCACCTTGTCCCAGTTGGAGAACAGAAATTGGTGCGCGGGTACCGTCAGCACTGCTATTCCGCCTCGGTTCAACACGCGTCGGGCCTCATGCAGACAAGCTATATCATCTTCAATATGTTCGAGTACATCAAGCATTATTACAGTTTGAAAGGAATTTTTTTTAAATGGCCACGGTTGTCCCGCGTCGAAGGTAAGACTCTTGGTTAATCCTCTGGCTCTAACGGATCGTGTAGCATTAAACAACATATCAGTGGCAACCACATTTGCACCGGCACGGGTTAGAAGAGAAGACAAAAGCCCGCCACCGCATCCCACTTCCAAAATACGGCTATTGGGTGTATTTAGGCGGTCAAGAAACTTAAGAACAAGCTGCCGCTTGTTAACGTGCCACCAGTAGTTTTCCTCCTTGAGTCTGAGTTCTAATAGGTGCTTTTCATCCATTTGTGGCCGCCCTTTGTTTCTAAAGGATAAAAAAAGTACTCGCCAGAGGAAAAAATTGGGAATAAGATCCTCCATCATAATTGAAAAGAAGGATGGGCGAATTATAGATTTCCTGTAAACGCCTTTCATAACAATGACAATTATGTTATTTTCTAATTTTTGTTACCATAAAAGCATTAAATTCTCAACCATAACTTTGCGGTTGATATTTGCTATAGCGGATTCATTTAACTTGCTCTAATATCGGATAAATTTTATTCTCAATAGCAATTATCGGTGATGATAACAGCCTTGACGGGACTTTTGCTGTGTGAGATAGTCTCCGCAGAAAAGAGGTTCCCCTTAAGTTGATGGGTGTACGCTCCATATTACGTAAAAATATACCCAAAATATGGGACTTTTAAACATATA
>Ga0315541_1000335_pt1 | contig 50170 bp, 36 predicted proteins | sample SalMarSW160190MG_FD_203095 | JGI IMG/M metagenome (GOLD analysis project Ga0315541, IMG submission 203095) | Salt marsh sediment microbial communities from the Plum Island Ecosystem LTER, Massachusetts, United States - Salt Marsh Sediment SW1601-190 ...
TGGCCCGGCCGGCCAGGAACATCAGCCGGTCGCGGTCCATGGAAACTCCGGCCGGGCGGAGCGTCCCCAGCGCTGCTGCCAACTCCCTCTCTGCCGATGTCAGGTTTTCTCGCTCTTGCATGATGTCCGCATCCTTTTCCTCAGGCCGGCCAGTCCCGCCCGGTATCGGCTGAAGACCGTCGAGACCGGCTGGCCGACAATCTCGCCCGCTTCCCGCAGGGTCATGCCGGCCCAGATCCGCAAAACGATGACCTCTCGCTGCTCGGCGGGCAGCTCCGCCAGCGCCGCCTGGGCGGCCTCGGCGTCGATCAGGTCGTCGCCGCCCGAGACGAACCAGCTCGCCCGCTGTGCCGCCCGGCGCTGCTCGTGCCTTCGCCGGCGGCGCTGCGATCGCAGGGCGTTGATGGCCGCGTTCCGCACGCACCGAAACAGCCAGGCCTTCACGTTGTCCGGCCGGCGCCGCTGCCGGGCGAGGCGCAGGAAAACGTCCTGCACGACGTCCTCGGCCAGGCCAGCCTCCAGCCACTGCCGGGCGTAGAGGACCAGGCCGGCCGCGTGCGCGTCGAAGGACGCGCTCAGTTGCGTAGGACCGGTCTTTCCCATGCGATCGCTTTCACCCTCTATGACACCGGCGGGCGGGAAGTTTTCGCGGCAAATCTCCCGCGCCGGCGAATTCCTTCGGCTCGGCCGGGACGGGCGGTTCGGCCTGGTGCGGGGCCGTCGCCATCAGCGATTGTACCACCGCCCGGCCAGGGGGCGCGCGGGCGGCGCGGGGCCGCCCGGGCCAAAGCCGCAAAAAACCCGTGCCACCTCGCGGGGTTTTCGTTTAGATTGTCGCGCGTTCGGGAAATCGTTCAGCGGCCAACGGCCGCGGCAAAGGAGACGATGGGGATGGCCGAGACAAAGAGTTACCTGATTCGTCGTGCCGGCGGGCCGGTCCGCCTGGCCTGCGACGACACCGCCTGGCGCCGGGCCGAGCGGTTGGCGATCGGCGAGTATCCGTGGTACGTCTCCGGCGGCAGGCAGGGCACCGACGTGGGGCTGCTGTACGACGAGAAGGCGATCTATGCCCTGTTCGTCTGCGAGGACCGGCACATCTCCGCGGTGGAGTCCCGGCCCAACGGCAACGTGTACCTGGACAGTTGCGTGGAGTTGTTTGCCATGGTCGATCCGGGCGGCGACGGGGGGTATTTCAACTTCGAGGCCAACTGCTGCGGCACGGTGCACCTGGGCTTCGGCCCCGGGCGCGAGGGCAGGAAACTGGCGGCTCCGTCGGTGCACGAGAAGCTGAAGGTGGCGACGTCCATCCCCCTGCCGACCAAGGAAGAATCGCCCGCCGACGACGGCTGGTGGCTGGCGGCGGCGCTGCCGTTCTCGGCCATCTCCGAGCTGGCCGGCTTCGCCGTGGCCCCCAAGTCGGGCACGACCTGGCGGGCGAACTTCTACCGCTGCGGCGGCAAGACCGACCCGCAGTATGCCTGCTGGAACCCGATCCAATGGGAAAAGCCCGACTTCCACCGGCCGGAGTCCTTCGGCCTGCTGACGTTCGAATAGCGCGCGAGTTCGCGCAGACGGCGATTCTCGCCGCGAAGACTTGCCGCCCGAGCCGTCCGGCCGCGGGGTCATTGGCAGGATCCCCGCAAGACGTACAATAGGCCAGAAAGGTTTGCTCGATCACGTGACGCAGCCGGTCAAAACGCGGTTTGCCCCTTCACCGACGGGGCATCTTCACGTCGGCGGGGCCCGCACGGCCCTGTTCAACTGGCTGTACGCCCGCAAGCAGGGGGGCAAGTTCCTGCTGCGGATCGAGGACACCGACCGGGCGCGGCACGTCGAGGGGGCCGTCGAAAAGATCATCGACGACCTGAAGTGGCTGGGCATCGACTGGGACGAAGGCCTCGGCGTCGGCGGGCCGAACGAGCCGTACCGGCAGTCCGGGCGGCTGGAGATCTACCGCGACCGTGTCGAGAGGCTGCTGGCGGCGGGGAAGGCCTACCACGCCTTCGAGACGGGCGAGGAGCTGAAGGCGATGCGCAAAGAGGCCGAGGGCGGCGGCCGCGGGTTCCGCTACCCCCGGCCGGAGCGGCTGCCGACGGCCGAGGACGCCGAGAAGGCCCGCGCCGAGGGCCGGCCCGTCGTGGTGCGATTCCGCAACCCCGGGCGCGACGTGAAAGTCCACGACGCGGTCTTCGGCGACGTGACCATCGCCGCGGCCGAGCAGGACGACTTCATCATCCTCAAGGACGACGGCTACCCGACGTTTCACCTGGCCAACGTCGTCGACGACGCCCTGATGGGCGTGACGCTGGTCATGCGCGGGCAGGAGTTCCTCGGGCAGACCTGGCGGCAGGTGCTGCTGCGCGAGGCGCTCGGACTGCCCGAGCCGGGCTACGCCCACCTGCCGCTGATCCTGGACATGTCCGGGCGGAAGCTGTCCAAGCGCGACGGCGACGTTGAAGTCCACGCCTTCCGGGCGGCAGGCTACCTGCCCGAGGTGCTGATGAACTTCATCGCCCTGGCCGGGTGGAGCCCCGGCGGCAACCGCGAGAGGATGACGCCGGCGGAGCTGATCGAGTCGTTCTCGCTGGAGCGGCTGAGCAAGACCAACGCCAAGTTCGACCGCAGGAAGCTGCTGGCGTTCAACACCGAGGGCGTCGCCGAGGCCCCGCCCGAGCGCCTGCTGAGCGGGCTCAAGGACTACCTGTCGCTGAACGAGACGCCCATTCCCCCGGACGAGGAGATGCTCGGCCGGCTCATCCGGGCGAACAAGGGCTTTCGGACGTTCGCCGACGTCGTCGCCAAGAGCGGCGTCCTGTTCGTCGCCGACGACGCCTTCGAGTATGATTACAAGGCGGTCAGGAAGGTCCTGGCCAAGGGCGGCGGCGCCGGCTGGGCGATGCTGGGCGGGCTCCGGCCGGCGCTGGCCGAGTGTAAGTGGACCGAGGACGCGCTGAAGGCGCTGGTCGAGGGCGTCTGCGCGGAAAAGGGCGCGGGCATGAACGCGGTGGCCCAGCCGCTGCGGGTGGCCGTCACCGGCTCCACCGTCAGCCCCTCCATCTACGAGACGCTGCTGATCCTGGGAAAGCAAAAGGCGCTGGCCCGGATCGACCGCTGCCTGGCCCTCAGAGACGCCGAACCGTCGCAGGGTCGTAACCATGAGCAAGGCTGACGAAGCTCCCCCGTCCGATTTCATCCGCGACGTCGTCGCCGAGGACGCCCGCAGCGGCAAGTGGGGCGGCCGGCCGGTCACGCGCTTTCCCCCCGAGCCCAACGGCTACATGCACATCGGCCACGCCAAGGCCATCTGGATCAACTACGGCATCGCCCGCGACTTCGGCGGCACCTTCCATCTCCGCTTCGACGACACCAACCCCACCACCGAAGAGGCCGAGTACGTCGACGTCATCCAGCGCGACATCCGCTGGCTCGGATGCGACTGGGGCGAGCACCTGTACTTCGCCTCGGACTACTTCGAGCAGATGTACGCTTACGCCGTCGAGCTGGTCGAGAAGCACAAGGCGTACGTGGACGATCAGTCCGCCGAGCAGATCCGCGCCACCCGCGGCACGCTCACCCGGCCGGGGGTCAACAGCCCGTATCGCGACCGCCCCGTCCAGGAGAACCTGGACCTCTTCCAGCGCATGCGGGCGGGCGAGTTCCCCGACGGCGCCCGCGTGCTGCGGGCGAAGATCGACATGGCCAGCGCGAACCTGAACCTGCGCGACCCGGTGATGTACCGCATCCTCCACGCCACCCACCCGCACCGCGGCGACGACTGGTGCGTCTATCCCATGTACGACTGGGCCCACGGCCTGGAGGACTCCATCGAGGGCGTGACCCACTCGCTGTGCTCGCAGGAGTTCGAGAACCACCGGCCGCTGTACGACTGGTTCATCGACGCCATCAACGCCGGCCGGCCGGAGAAGATCCATCACTCCCGGCAGCTCGAGTTCGCCCGCTTCAATCTCACCCACACGGTGATGAGCAAGCGCTACCTCCGCCCGCTGGTCGAGGCCGGCTGCGTCCGCGGCTGGGACGATCCGCGCATGCCCACGCTCAGCGGCATGCGCCGCCGCGGCTACACTCCCGAGGCCATACGCGACTTCCTCAAGCGCATCGGCGTCAGCAAGTTCGTCAGCACGGTGGACGTCGCCCTGCTGGAGCATTTCCTGCGCCAGCACCTGAACAGGACCTCGCCGCGGGTGATGGGCGTCCTCCGCCCGCTGAAGCTTATCATCGACAACTACCCCGCGGGCAGTCTCGAGGAGCTGGACGCGGTTAACAACCCCGAGGACCCCTCGGCCGGCACGCGGAAAGTGCCGTTCTCGCGCGAGCTGTACGTCGAGCGGGAGGACTTTCGCGAGCAGCCGCCGAAGAAGTTCTACCGCCTTTCCCCCGGCCGGGAGGTGCGGCTGCGGTACGCCTACTTCGTCACCTGCGTGGGCGCGGTCAAGGACGAGAAGACCGGCGAGGTGATCGAGCTGCACTGCACCTACGACCCGGCCACGCGCGGCGGCGATTCGCCCGACGGGCGGAAGGTCAAGTCCACGCTGCACTGGGTCTCGGCCGGTGAGGCCCTGCCGGCCGAGGTGCGGCTGTACGGGCACCTCTTCGCCGAGGAAAACCCCTCCGACGTGGCCGAGGGCGAGGACTGGCAGTCCAACCTGAACCCCGACTCGCTGGAGGTCCTGACCGGCTGCCGCGTGGAGCCCTCCCTGGCCGGCGCCGCGCCCGGCGGGCGGTACCAGTTCGAGAGGCAGGGCTATTTCTGCGTGGACCCCGACTCCGCGCCCGGAAAGCCGGTCTTCAATCGCACGGTCACGCTGAAGGACACCTGGGCCAGGATCCAAATGGCCCGGAAGCAGGGCAAGTGAGCAAGAACTCGAAGCTGGGAATCGGGGCCGGCAGTCTGCGGCGGCCCGGGCACGAGCTGGCAATCGGAAATGACGGATGTCTCTTCTGGTAACCGGCAGCATCGGGATTGACACGGTCGAGGCGCCCTGGGGCAAGGTGGTCGACGCCCTGGGCGGCTCGAGCATCTACTTCGCCTACGCGGCCAGCTTTCTGGCGCGGGTGAGGCTGGTGGGCGTGGTGGGGGGCGACTGCCCGCCCGATTTCCTCCGCCCGTTGCACGAGAACCCCAACATCGACATGAGCGGTCTGGAGGTCCGCCCCGCCGCCAAGACCTTCCGCTGGCACGGGCGCTACGAGCAGGACGCCAACGTCCGCGAGACGGTCAGCGTGGAGCTGAACGTCCTGGCCGAGCGCTCGCCGGAAATCCCCCCGGGCTTCCGCGACAGCGAGTTCGTCTTCCTGGCCAACACCCACCCGGTGCTGCAAATGGAGCTGCTCAAACAGTTGAGCCGCCCGCACCTGGTGGTAGCCGACACGATGGACCTGTGGATCCGCGAGCAGCGCGAAGAGCTGGAGGAGCTGATCGGGCGCATCGGCGGGTTCGTGCTCAATGATGCCGAGGCCAGGCAGCTCACGGGCAAGCCCAATGTCATCGAGGCCGGGCTGGCGATTGTCGACCGCGTCGGCCGCAGGCGCGAACGGGCCGCGGAGGCCGGCGGCGGCTTCCTCATCGTCAAGAAGGGCGAGCACGGCAGCCTGCTCTTCGCCGACGGGCAGGTGGCGGCGCTGCCGGCGTTTCCGTCGCGGCGCGTGACCGACCCGACCGGCGCGGGCGACGCCTTCGCCGGCGGGATGATGGGCCACCTGGCCGGGTCCGGCAGGCCCTGGCGGACCGCCCTGCGGCGGGCGATGGCCTACGGCACGGTGGCGGCCAGCTTCGCCCTGGAGGACTTCTCCCTCGGCCGGCTGTGCGAGATTAGCCGGGGCGACATCGACTCCCGGCTGGCGGAGTACGAGGCTATGCTGACGCTGTAGGCCGGCCACGGGAATTTCTGGAGAGTGTGACCAGGCGAGGATGGGTCCGCCCGGCGAGGGGAGACCACGAATTACACGAATTACGGCGAATTGCACGAATTAAGCAGAGCCGGCTCAAGAAAGAGAGGCCATTCGTGTAATTCGTGTCATTCGTGGACTTATTCGTTGGAACGTGTCGAGGCCGCGGACAGAGCCACTGCTCGAACATTGTTGCGGTCTGCCCAGGAATCGGGGGCTCTCGACCGTCGATTTCACGGCGGGCTTTGTATAGGCTGTCGTGGCCGGCGCTGGCGGGAGGCCGACCGTCGCCGATTTTCAAACGGGAGTCAGGACATGGCCGTTCGTACCTTCTTGGCGCTGCCGCTGGACGAGACGATCCTTCGGCACTTGGTGCGGGCCCAGCAGACGCTCTCTTCGGCCGGCGCCAGCGTTCGCTGGACGGCGACGTCCAACCTGCATCTGACGGTCAAGTTCCTCGGCGACGTGAAGGACGCCGACTTGGCCGAGGTCTGCCGCATCGCCGGCGACGCCGCCTCCCGGGTTGAGCCGTTCGAATTTTCGGTGACCGGGCTGATCTCGACCCCGCCGGGCGGGAGGATGCGAATGGTCTGGGCCGGCGTGGTCGAGGCCACCGGCCGGCTCCAGCGGCTTCAAGGCATGCTTGAGGACGCCTACGCCGCCCTGGGCTTCAAGAAGGAAAACCGGGCCTTCCACCCGCACCTGACGGTGGGGCGGGTCAGGTCGGGCGCGAACGTCGCCCGGCTCCGCGCGGCCGTGGACGAGCTTGCCGATGAGGAATTCGGCACCCAGCCGGCCCAGGAGCTGATCGTCTTTTCCTCCAAGCTCACCCCCGGCGGGCCGATCTACTCCCGGCTGGAGACGGCGAGGCTGGCTGGGGCCTGATCGCCCGTCCGTGCCGATGCGGCGTTTCCGGCCAGAGAAACAGGGTGGTCCATGCACGCCAGATTCGCACTCGCTGCGGCGCTGTCCGCCGCGTTGTGCTTGTGCGCGGGTTGCGCCTCCTCTGCCACGTACTTGGGTGGGGGACCCCCGGCCGAGATGACCGAGCGGGACAAAGCAAGAGAGGCGGCCTGGAGGGACCCGGAGGGCCGGCTGCGGCTTCGGGCGCCGTGGATGATCTCGCAGGCCGGCGCCACGCGGGCGCTTCGCGCCGAACAGGCCAAGACCACCGAGGCACTGGAGCCGGCCCTCTTCGGCGACAGCGTCTATTCCTACTTGAAGGACGAATTCTGGCCATTCTACCGGGAGTACAACACCCCGGATGACCTCAAGATGCTTGCCCTTCACGAGAAGCTTCGCCCAAAGCCCGGGCCGCCCCTGGCCGGAAAGTTCGATCGCGAGGCGCTGCACTGGCTGGACTGGGAGCACGTTGAAGCCGCGCGCTTCCAGGCGGACTACCGCAGCCGGCTGTACGCCGACGCGGACGTCCAGGGCCAATCGGCCGACATGGGTCTCGCCCAGCAGGACCTGACGGTCCGCGGGCAGACGATCGAGGCATGGATGGTTACCAGTGCTTTCCTGAAGCTCAGGACAATTGAGTTTTGCAGCCGCCCTCGGCTTGCCCATGCGGGTAGGAAGTTCCCTCCCAGGCTCACGGACCTGCAAGTGGGGTTCATGTTCCCCTGGGTGCTTCCTCCGGGCATCTACAACATCACCGTGGGCTCGGCCAGCGATCGGCCGTTTGCCTCCGGCGACGAGATTACGGCCGACGTCACGTGGGCCTACGGCACGCCCCAGGGCGGCACGGAAAGCCTCCTGGTCTACGTGAACTGGCAGAACAACCGCGACTTCCTCAACCGCTGTCCGGTGCCCGGAGGCATGTACCGCTACAAGCAGGGCAACTGGTTCACCCTGGCCCTGGGCTTTCCGTACAACGCGTTAGCCTGGCGCCCGACCGAGAAGCTCGAGCTGAGCGCGTCGTATGAGTTTCCGCGCACGGTCTTCGCCCAGATCGCCTGCCGGCCGTGCAAGCCGCTGAAGGTCCACGCCGGCTTCGACTGGACCAACCAGCGGTACTACCGCCACGACCGTCGGCACGTGCGGGACCGCTTGTGGTTTGACGAGAAGCGCCTGACTCTGGGGGTCCGCTGGGACGTCAACGACCAGCTCTACCTCGACGTCTGCGGCGGCTATGCGTTCGATCGGTTCTGGTTTGAAGGCCAGACGTACGAGGATCGGGACTACAACCGGACCAATATTGCCGACGGGCCGTTCATTGGGCTTCAGCTCGGCGCGAGGTTCTGACCGTCACGGCCCGCACGCTTGCCAAACGGGCGGCATCGAGGTAAGTTGCGTCCCTGGCGGCCCGCGGCCGAGCTTCGCCCCGGGCAGAAAAAAAACTTGTCAGGGCTGTTGCTGATACCGAACAAATACCTTACAATTCTGCCGGTCAGCGGCCCGGATGCAGCGGGCCAGGAGAGTCGAAATGGCAAAGGCTTCGCGTAAGGGTCCCGGCAGCAAGGTGCTGGAACCGGGAAAACAGGACCCCTTGGGGACGGGCGAGCGGCGGGAGAGGGCGCTGGAGGCGGCCTTGCAGCAGATCGAGAAGGCCTACGGTAAGGGCAGCATCATGAAGCTCGGCGGCGGAGAGATCGCGCCGGTGGAGGGCATCTCCACCGGCGCCTTGAGCCTGGACTTGGCCCTGGGCGGGCAGGGAATGCCGCGCGGGCGGATCTGCGAGCTGTTCGGCCCGGAGGGCAGCGGCAAGACGACCCTGGCCCTTCACGTCATCGCCAGCGCGCAGAAGTCCGACGGCGTGGCCGCGTTCATTGACGCCGAGCACGCCATGGACCCCTCCTGGGCCAGAAAGCTGGGGGTGAAGCTGGAGAACCTGCTGATCTCCCAGCCCAGCAGCGGAGAGCAGGCCCTGGAGACGACCGAGCTGCTGGTCCGCTCCAACGCCGTGGACGTGATCGTGATCGACTCGGTGGCCGCCCTGGTCCCCCGGGCCGAGATCGAGGGCGAAATGGGCGATCAGTTCGTCGGGCTCCAGGCCCGGCTGATGAGCCAGGCCATGCGGAAGCTCACCTCCGTCATCGCCCGGACGCGCACCTCCGTGATCTTCATCAACCAGATTCGCATGCGGATCGGGGTGATGTTCGGCAACCCGGAGACCACCCCCGGGGGGCGGGCGCTGAAGTTCTACAGCTCGACTCGCGTCGACATCCGCCGCGTGGCCACCATCAAGGAGGGCGACAAGGCCGTCGGCAACCGCACCCGCGCCCGCGTGGTCAAGAACAAGATCGCGCCGCCGTACAGGACCGCCGAGTTCGACCTCATGTTCGACCACGGCATCAGCTACGCCGGCGACCTGCTGGATTTGGGCGTCGAGCACGGCGTCGTCGACAAGAGCGGGGCGTGGTACGGCTTCGGCGAGGTCCGCCTCGGCCAGGGCAGGGAGGCCGCCAAGAGCTTCCTGAACGAAAACCAGGACCTTTGCCAGGAGCTCCGCCGGGCGATTCTGGACAAGGCGGTCCCGAAGGCGGCCCCGAAGCCGGAGCCCGACCAGCCCGACCAGCCTGCCCAGGAAGAATAGTCGCAGCCCCCCGGGCAGGTGCAGGGCGGCTTGCGCGGCAGCCCGCCTTTTCAGGGTTCCTGCCGCTGTCGGCGGGTGCATCCGGATCGGCGAATCTCGCTCAAATAGTTCCCCAATCTACGGCATTTCCACTAAAATACACCTCCCCCCGGCCTGCGGCCTGTCTCCGCCGGACGGCCGGGAATATCGAAACGCAACATGAGCAAGAGATCCGACAAAACGTCCGAACAGATTCGCCGTGAGTTCATCCAGTTCTTTCAGGACCGCGGGCACACGTTCGTGCCGTCCAGCTCCCTGCTGCCGGGCGACGATCCCACGCTGCTGTTCACCAACGCCGGCATGAACCAGTTCAAGGACGTCTTCCTCGGCACCGGCACCCGCCCATACACGCGCGCGGTCAACACCCAGAAGTGCATCCGCGCCGGGGGAAAGCACAACGACCTGGAGGACGTCGGCCACAACACCAAGTACCAGACGTTCTTCGAGATGCTGGGCAACTGGAGCTTCGGCGACTACTTCAAGGCCGAGGCGATCCGCTGGGCGTGGGAGCTGCTCACGGGAGTGTGGGGCCTGCCCAAGGACCGGCTGTACGCGACGGTCTTCGGCGGGGACGAGGAAGCCGGCCTGCCCGGCGACGACGAGGCGAAGGCCCTGTGGGCCAAGGTGACGGACCTGCCGCCCGAGCACGTGCTCGTCTTCGGCATGAAAGACAACTTCTGGGAGATGGGCGAGACCGGGCCCTGCGGGCCGGACACGGAAATCCACATCGACCTGGGGGAGGGCTGCTGCGACGGGTCGCGCCACGCCGGCAGCGACTGCGCGGTCAACGTGGAAGGCTGCGGGCGGTTCGTCGAGCTGTGGAACCTGGTGTTCATCCAGTTCAACCGCGACGAGTCCGGGCGTCTGGAGCCGCTGCCTGCCAGGCACGTGGACACCGGCATGGGCTTCGAGCGGATCTGCGCGGTCCTTCAGGGGGTGAGAAGCAACTTCGACACGGACGTCTTCGGCCCGCTGATGAGCTGGATCGAGCAGCACTCCGGCGTCCGCTGCGGGGCCGCCCACGACACCGACGTGGCCTTCCGGGTCGTCGCCGACCACGCCCGGGCCGTCAGCTTCGCCATCGCCGACGGCGTGCTGCCATCCAACGAGGGCCGGGGATACGTCATCCGGCGGATCCTCCGCCGCGCGGCCCGGTACGGGCGAAAGCTGGGTCAGCTCGAGCCGTTCCTGCACCTGCTGGTGCCCGTGATCGTCGAGCAGATGGGGCAGGTCTTCCCCGAACTCGCCCAACGGCAAAAGCAGATCACACAGACCATCCGCGAGGAGGAGGTCTCCTTCAACAAGACGCTGGACCGCGGGATAGAGCTGTTCGAGCGGGCCGCGGAGAAGGCCGCCGCCGGCGGGCGGAAGCATATTGGCGGCGAGGCGGCCTTTGAGCTGTACGCCACCTACGGCTTCCCCGTGGACCTGACGCAACTGATGGCCGTCGAGCGCGGGCTGACCGTGGACATGCAAGGCTATGAAGAGGAGATGGCCCGGCACCGGGAGATCTCGGCCGCCGGCGCGGACGCCTTCCAGGTCGCGGCGGTCACCGGCCTGCCGGAGACGGACGACTCGCCCAAGTACGCCCCCGGCGACATCTCGGCCAAGGTGCTCGGCTGGGTCATCGGCGAGAGGTACGTCTGCCAGGGCAGCCTGGGTGAGGGTGCCGAGGCGGCGGTGGTGCTGGATCGGAGCAACTTCTACGGCGAGGCCGGCGGGCAGGTCGGCGATAGCGGCTTGCTGAGCGGTCCGGACGGCAGCTTCGCCGTCCGCGGTACCAGGCTGGCCGGGCATTGCGTGCTGCACCTGGGGCGGATGGAGACCGGCTCGCTGTCGGTCGGGCAGGCGGTCACCGCCCGCGTCGACCCCGCCCGGGCCGACACCCGGCGCAACCACACGGCCACGCACCTGCTGAACTGGGCGCTGCGGCAGGTCCTGGGCGACCACGTCGATCAGGTCGGCAGCATGGTCGATCCGAACCGGCTGCGATTCGACTTCACCCACGCCAAGGCCGTTTCGCCGGAGGAGCTGGCCGAGGTCGAGCGGCTGGTCAACGAGCGGATCCTGGCCGACGAGATTGTCTCCGTCCGGCAGGTGCCGCTGGCCGAGGCCCGCCGGATCCCCGGCGTTCGGGCGGTATTCGGGGAGAAGTACCCCGATCCGGTGCGGGTGGTGAGCATGGGCACGGCCGACGCGGGCGGGCCGACGTCTGTGGAGTTCTGCGGCGGCACGCACCTGGAGCGGACTTCGCAGGCGGGGCTGTTCAAGATTCTCTCGGAAGAGTCCGTGGCCAAGGGCGTCCGCCGGATCACCGCGGTGACCGGGCACGAGGCGGTCCGGCACGTGCAGCGGCTGGACGCGGCCGTGCGATCCGCCTCGTCCGCCCTGCGGGCGCCGATGGAGCAGATCGCCCAGCGGATCGAGGCCATGCAGAAAGAGGTCCGGCAACTGCGGAAGCGCCCGGGCCCGGCCGGCGAGGGCTTCCAGCCGGACTTCACGATTCCGACCGCCCGGGGCAACGTGCTGATCGGGCAGGCGGGGGCGGGCGACGCGGCGGCTATCCGCAACCTGTGCGACGTGGAGCGGCAGCGGGGAGCCGCGGCCATGCTCGTGGGCACGGGCGCCGGCGGAAAGGTCACGCTGATCGCGATGGTTTGCGACGCCCTGGCCGGGGAAGGCAGCGTCAGGGCCGATGAATGGGTCCGGGCGGCGGCGGCCGTGGTCGGCGGCGGCGGCGGAGGCAAGCCCACCATGGCCCAGGCCGGAGGCAAGGACCCCGACAAGCTGCCCGAGGCCCTCACCGCCGGCAGGGATTGGATCGTCGCCAGGCTGGGCCTGCCGGAGCAGGCCAGGCCGGCATGAGCGGACCTACAGATGTTTTGATAGTTCTTTCGCCGTCAAGCATTTACGACGTAGCGGTTTTTCGTTGACAAGGATAGAAGCCGCCGATAGGTTCCTGCCGTGTTTTCAGCATAGGCGCTGACGTTCGGGGAGTCTTTGCAGCCGGCAGGCCCGGCGGCGTGGTGTAAGTAATGCCTTTGAGGTGACCTAGTTATGCAGCCAAGCCAGAAAATGAGTCGAAAGCGCACGCGTTCGCGGCGGGCGCATCACGGGCTGCGCCCGGTCAACGTGACCGACTGCCCGCGGTGCAATGCGCCCAAGCTGCCGCACGCTGCCTGCGAAAACTGTGGCTACGTCCGCCCGGGGTTGAGCCTGAAGATCGAGAAAGAGGACTGATTGATGCGGCTTGGGGTGGACGCGATGGGCGGAGATTTCGCCCCGGCCGAACCGGTCCAGGGCGTCTTGGCCGCCAGGGACCAGCTCGGCCCGGACGATCGGGTCGTGCTGATCGGTGTCGAACCGGCCGTCCGGGAGCACCTCGCCGGCCACGACGGATGGGAGCGGTTCATACAGATCCACCACGCCTCCGAGGTGGTCGGCATGGACGAAGCCCCGGTGGAGGCCCTGCGCCAGAAGCCGGACAGCTCGATCGCCCGGATGGCGGAGATGGCCGCCCGCGGGGAAGTGGACGCGGTCATATCGGCCGGAAACACCGGCGCCTGCGTCGCCGCCTGCCAGATGCGGCTGCGGCGGCTCCGGGGCGTGTACCGCCCGGGCATCGCCATCGTCGTGCCCAGCTACTACGGACCGGTGGTCCTCTGCGACGTCGGCGCCAACGTCAACTGCCGCCCGCGGCACCTCTTCCAGTACGCGCTGATGGCCTCGGAATACGCCCGCCGCATCTGCGGAGTTGCCGATCCGCGCGTGGGACTGCTCAACATCGGGCGCGAGGACGCAAAGGGCAATCAACTGGTCAAGGAGACGCGCGAGCTGCTGCGGGCGGGACCGGACGTGAAGTTCATGGGCAACATTGAAGGCCGGGACCTGTTCCGAAACGTCTGCGACGTGGCGGTCTGCGAGGGCTTCGTCGGCAACGTGGCCCTGAAGCTGATGGAGGGACTGGCCCAGGGGCTGTTCAAATCCATCGCCAACGAGCTGCCGCAGTCGAAGCCGGAGCTGGCCGGCCAGTTCCGCCAGGCCATCAGCACCACCCGGGAGAAGTACGATTTCAATGAGTACGGCGGGGCGCCGCTGTTGGGAATCAACGGCATCTGCATCATCTGCCACGGCGCCAGCCGGGCCCGCGCCGTTGTCAATGCGATCCGCGTGGCTCGCGAGTTCGCCACCACGCACATGAACGACCGCATCACGGAGCGGATCGCCCGTTGCCAGGGAAGCCTCCATGAATAAGGGATTGCGAGCGGCGATTGCGGGTTTCGGCGCGTACGTACCGCAGAAGGTTCTGACCAACGCCGACCTGGAAAAGATGGTCGATACCTCCGACGAATGGATCACCCAGCGGACGGGCATCAAGCAGCGCCGCATCGCCGCCGAGAACGAATCCACCGCCTCCATGGCCACCGAGGCCGGCAGGCGGGCCTGCCACAGCGCCGGCGTGGACCCGGCCGAGCTGGATCTGATCGTGTGCGCGACGATCACCCCCGAGACGCTGTGTCCGTCCAGCGCCTGCTTCATCCAGCGCGACCTGGGGGCGGCGGGGGCGGCGGCGTTCGATTTGTCCGCCGCGTGCAGCGGCTTTCTCTACGGGCTGTCCATCACGCGGCGGTTCATCGAGGCCGGCCAGTTCAAGAACTGCCTGGTCATCGGCGCCGAAGCCCTCAGCCGGTTCACCGACTACGCCGACCGCGGCAGTTGCATCCTCTTCGGCGATGCGGCCGGGGCGGTGGTCATGCAGCCGACGAATGATGCGGAAAAGGGCGTCCTGTACACGGTGATGCACGCCGACGGCACCGGCTGGGATTACATCTGGACCCCCGCCGGCGGCTCGAAGCTGCCGGCCTCGGCCCAGACCGTCGAGCGGGGCGAGCACTATCTGAAGATGCGCGGGCGGGAGGTGTACAAGTTCGCCATTGAGAAGATGCAATGGCTGCTGGAAGACTGCATGAACGCCTGCGGGCTGACCGCCGACGACGTGGACCTGGTCATTCCGCACCAGGTGAACATCCGCATCATCAGGTCGGCCACGCGCAAGTTGAATTTCCCCGTGGAAAAGGTTTACGTGAACATCGACCGGTACGGAAACACCTCGGCCGCGTCCATTCCGCTGGCGCTGGACGAGGCCGTCCGCGGCGGTCGGATCGGGCCCGGCTCGATGGTGGTGCTGATCGCCTTCGGCGCCGGGCTGACCTGGGCCGGGGCGGTCGTCCGCCTGTGAGCGGCGGGCAGACCGGCAAGGGTGAGGATGATGAGTGTTGGCTTTCTATTTCCGGGACAGGGCGCTCAGCAGGTCGGGATGATGTCCGACCTGGCGGAGGCGTCGTCCGCGGCCCGGGAGGTCTTCGCCATCGCCGATCGGCGGCTGGGGTATTCCCTCAGCGAGCTGTGCTTCAACGGCCCGGGCGAGCGGCTCCAGGCCACCGACGTCAGCCAGCCGGCGATGTTCGTCTGCTCGGCGGCGGCCCTGGCGGCGATGAAACAGGCCCTGGGGGATCGGATTCCCGACCCGGCCATGGCCGCGGGGTTGAGCCTGGGCGAATATACGGCGCTGCAAGCGGCCGGAGCGATGGACTTCGAGCAGGCGCTGGAGCTGGTCGCCTCGCGCGGCAGGTACATGCGGGAAGCGGCCGAGATGCATCCGACGGCGATGGTGAGCATCATCGCCCTGGACGAGGAGAAGGTCGAGCAGCTCTGCGCCGCCGCCGCGGACGGGGAGGTTCTGACGCCGGCGAACTTCAACTGCCCCGGTCAGATCGTGATTTCCGGCGCCGCCGCCGCCTGCCGGCGAGCGGCTGCGCTGGCCGGCGAGTTCGGCGCGGCCGGGGCGCTGCCGCTCAAGGTCGCCGGGGCCTTTCACAGCTCCTTCATGCAGCCGGCCGCGGACAAGCTGGCCGAAGCGCTCGAAAACGTCGACATCGCCCCGCCCTCGCTGCCGGTGATCGCCAACGTCGACGCCGCCCCGCACACGGACGCCGCCTCGATCAGGGAAAAGCTCATCCGCCAGATGACCTCGCCGGTCCGTTGGGAACAGTCCATGCGATACATGCTGGACAGCGGGGTCGACGAGTTCTACGAGATCGGCCCGGGGCGCGTGTTGGCCGGGCTGATGCGCCGCATTCAGCGGCGCGCCGTCGTCAAGAGCATCAACGCCGCCGACGCCCTGGCAAAGCTGGCCGGGCAACTGGCGCGGTAGAAAGCAGCGAAAGGGGCCAACTGAAGCTATGGGCGAGAACGAAAAGGTAGCCGTCGTCACCGGCGCCAGTCGAGGCATCGGTCTGGAGATCACCCGTCGGCTGCTGGAGATGGGCATGACCGTGGTGGCGGTGGACATCCGCGAGGACCTGCTGGCCGAGATGCCGGGAAAGCTGGGCGATGCCGCCGGCAAGCTCCAGACGCGCGTGCAGGACGTCACCGTGGCCGAGGGCTTTACCGCCCTGATCGACGGCGTGGCTGAAGAATACGGGCGCATCGACGTGCTGGTCAACAACGCCGGCATCACCCGCGACAACCTCCTGCTGCGGATCAGCGACGAGGATTGGCAGACGGTGCTGAACGTGAACCTCACCAGCGCGTTCATCGGCACCCGGGCCGCCGCCCGGCACATGGTCCGCCGCCGCGACGGCGTGATCATCAACATGGCCAGCTACAGCGGCATCGCCGGCAACCGGGGGCAGGCGAACTATTCGGCCTCCAAGGCCGGGCTGATCGGCCTGACCAAGACGACCGCCAAGGAGCTGGCCGGCAAGAACGTTCGGGCCAACGCCGTGGCCCCGGGCTTCATCGTCACCGAGATGACCGACGCCCTGCCCCAGCAGGCCAAAGATATGGCCTTGCAAATGATCCCGTTAAAGCGTATGGGCGGTCCCAAGGACGTGGCCGCCGTGGTGGTGTTCCTGGCTTCCGAGGCCGCGTCCTACATTACCGGTCAGGTTGTCAGTGTGGACGGCGGGCTGCACATGTAAAATTGCCTGCCGAGGTGCTTGAAGCGGTGTATCGTGCGAAGATATAGTACCGCGGCATTTACGCGAAAGGCCCGATCTCGGCCGACCGGGATCGAACGAAACAGCAGAACTTGGCTTCTCTGCCGGGAGGTACCATAGTGGCCGACGAAATCGAAGAAAAGATCATCGAGATCGTCAGCGAGCAGATGGGTGTGGACAAGAGCGAGATCACCCGCGAAACCTCGTTCGTCAACGATCTCAACGCCGACTCGCTGGACACGGTGGAACTGGTCATGGAGTTCGAGGATGAGTTTGAGCTGAGCATCCCCGACGAGGAGGCGGAAAAGATTCAAACCGTCGGCCAGGCCATCGACTACATCAAAGAGCACACGAAGAAAGCTGCAAGCTAGCGCCGTACCCAGGTATGCCGCTTCTGCCGGCGGCGCCGACGAGGCACCGGACTCATGGAGAACCGGCGGGTCGTGATCACGGGCCTGGGCACGGTCAATCCGCTTGCCCGGGATGTCGACGGCTTTTGGGCTGCGCTGTTGGCCGGGCAAAGCGGCGTCCGGCGGGTTGCGCGTTTCGATGCCTCGGATTTCGCCTCGCAGATCGGCGGGGAGGTCGTGGACTGGTCGGGCGTGCCGGAATCCGTGGTGGACAAGCGGGGGAGCAAGCGCTTCGACCGCTTTGCCCAGTTTGCGGTGGCGGCGTCCGTCGAGGCGGTGGCCGACAGCGGCGTCGATTTTGACTCGGTCGACCGCGGCCGCTGCGGCGTGATAATCGGCAGCGGCATCGGCGGCCTGGAGGAACTGGAGGTCCAGCACGAAAAGATGCTCGCCCGCGGCCCGGGGCGGGTCAGCCCCTTCACCGTGCCCAAGCTCATGGTCAACGCCGCCAGCGGCAACGTGGGCATCCTGTGGGGCCTGCGCGGCCCCAACAGCGCGGTGGCCACCGCCTGCGCCTCGGCCAGCAACGCCATCGGCGACGCTGCCCGCCTGATCCAGCGGGGGCAGGTGGAGCTGATGATCGCCGGCGGGGCCGAGGCGGCGCTGACGCGACTGGGCCTGGCAAGCTTCTGCGCCCTGAAGGCCCTCTCCACCCGCAACGATCAGCCCCAGCGCGCCAGCCGGCCCTTCGACAAGCATCGCGACGGGTTCGTGCTCGCAGAGGGCGCCGGCGTGGTCATCCTGGAGGAGCTGGAGCACGCCCGTCGGCGCGGGGCCAGGATCTGGGCCGAGCTGATCGGGTACGGCATGACCTGCGACGCCACCCACATCACCGCTCCCGACGCGGAAGGCAAGGGAGCCGCCGAGGCGATGCGGCTGGCCCTGACCGACGCGGGCGTCCGCCCCGAACAGGTCGATTACATCAACGCCCACGGCACCAGCACCGAGTTGAACGACATTTCCGAGACCCGCGCCATCAAGGCCGTCTTCGGCGACCACGCCTACAACGGGCTGGTGATCTCCTCCACCAAGAGCGCCATCGGGCACATGCTCGGGGCCAGCGGCGGGGTGGAGATGATCGCGACGGTCAAGGCCATCGAGACCGGCTGGGTGTCGCCGACGCTAAACCTGGACGAGCCCGCCGAGGAGTGCGACCTGGACTACTGCCCCCTGGAAAAGCGCCGGGCCGAGGTGAAGGTTGCCATGTCCAACAGCCTCGGCTTCGGCGGGCACAACGTCGTGCTCGTGGTGAAAGCATTCGAGGGATAGCCCCCCCGTCGGGGGGCGAGCTTTGGCTTTCAACTTCCCGGCGCCTCCTCTACACTCTCTCCGTGTCGCTGAAATATCGGCTGATCATCCTGGGCGTTGTGGTCCTAGCCGTTACTTTCGCCGCCGGCACGGTTCTGGGCGTTTACGGCTCGCGCCGCCTGGTGGAGTCGCAGCTTCGGCGCCGCCTTCAGCGCGGGGCGAGGGATCTGGCCGCCAGCGGGGCCCCGCTGAACGAGCCGGTGCTGGCCCGGTTTGCCCCGCTGCTGGACGCGGAGGTGGTGGTCCTCACCGACGCGGGCGAGATGATCGCCCACAGCGGCGCCCACTGGCCGTGGGAGCGGCTGGCCGGGTCGCTGCGGCAGGTACCCTCCGGGGCGGAGTCTCTGCTGGAAGGCGGGCGGCGGTACTACTTCGCCACCGCCGCCGGGCGGCTGCCGGCCACAGGCGGGCCCGTGACCGTCGTGCTGCTGGCCGACGAGCGCGCCGTCCGCGAGCCGATCCGAACGACCCTGTACCTGTATCTGATCAGCCTCGCCGTCACCACCGTGCTGCTTTCGGCGGGGATGTACCTGGTGGGGCTGGGGCTGGTCCGGCGGATCGCCCGCCTCGGCCGGAGGATCGACGCCACCTTTCCCGGGGAGCCCGCCGGCGCGGCAAGGACCGGCGACGAGCTGGACCGGCTTTCCGCCGCCTTCGACGACCTGCTCCAGCGCTTGCAGCGCAGCCGCCGGCGACTGCTGGCGCAGCAGCAGCTCGCCACCACCGGCAAGATCGCCTCCTCCGTGGCCCATGAGGTCCGCAACCCGCTTCAGGCGATGCGGCTGACGGTGGAGATGCTCAACGAAAGCTTCACCGGAGAGTCGCGCCGCGGCTGCGAGGTGATCCTCAGCGAGATCGACAGGCTTTCCCTGCTGACCGACGAGCTGCTGATGCTGGCGGGAAAGGACACGCGCCGGCTCGAGCCGGTGGAGATCTCGCGCGCGCTGCGCGAGACGGTGCGGCTGTTGCAGTACCAGTTGCGGCAGCGGGAGATTCGCACGGAAATAGACCTGCCGGCCTTGCCGGCGGTGCGGATGGACCGGAACCGCTGCCGGCAGTTGCTGCTGAACCTGTTGCTCAACGCCGTCGAGGCCTCGCCCGCCGGCCGGTGCGTCCGCGTCAGCGGCGAGGCCACCGGTCGGAGCGTCACCGTGCGGATCGCCGACGGCGGGCCGGGGTTTCCCCAGCAGGTGCTGGCAGACCGGGCCGAGGAGTTCTTCTCGACGAAAACCAGCGGCGCGGGGCTGGGTTTGTCCATTTGTCGGCGGATCGTCGCCGAGGCCAACGGCCGGCTGAAGCTGTACAACACCCCGGCCGGGGCCGTGGCCGAGGTGACCTTGCCCGTTGGCGACGCCGCCGACGCCGCCGAGGGCGGCAACTCGCCCGCCCCCGGGCGGGGCGCGGGGTCCGACCAACCTTAATAGTTGACGTCCCTTTGCCTTATGATATGTGCCGGCGGGAAAGGCCATGAGCGAAGAGACGCCGAACATCCTGATCATCGATGACCAGCAGAGCGTCTGCTGGGCGATGGCGGAGCTGGCCAAGTCGATGGGCTATGCGGCCGAGACGGCCAACGACGCCGCCGCCGGCCTGGGCAGGCTGGTCGGGGGGAGCTTCGACGCGGTTATTCTGGACATTCAGCTTCCCGGCCTGAACGGGCTGGACGCGCTGCCGAAGATCAAGGCCGACTTCCCCCATCTTCCGGTGGTGATCATCACCGCCCACGGAACCATGGCCACGGCCATTGCCGCGGTGCAGCGGGGTGCCTTCGAGTATCTGCTCAAGCCCGTCGACAAGGCCACGCTGAAGACGGTTCTGTCGGCCGCGGTCGCCCATCACCGGCGCAGCGCCGAGCTGGGCGCCGCCGTCGCCCGCCCGATCAGCGAAACGGAAATGATCGGGCGCTGCCCGCAGATACAGGAGGTCTTCAAGCAGATTGCGGTGGCGGCCGGCACCGAGCTGGCCGTCCTGCTCACCGGCGAAACCGGCACCGGCAAGGAGCTGGTCGCCCGGGCCATTCACCGCTACTCCTCCCGCGGCGGCGGCCCGTTCGTCGCGGTTAACTGCTCGCTGCTGTCGGGGGAGCTGGTCGCCAGCGAGCTGTTCGGGCACGAGAAGGGCGCCTTCACCGGCGCCGATCGGGCCGCGCCGGGCAAGGTGGAGGCCGCCGACGGCGGCACCATGCTGCTGGACGAGGTGGGCGAGCTGCCGGGCGAGTCCCAGGTGCGGCTGCTGCGGTTCCTGGACGACGGGGAGTTTTACCGCGTCGGCTCGGCCGAGCCCGCCCGCGCGAACGTCCGCGCGATCGCCGCCACCAACCGCCCCTTGCGGGCGGCGGCCCTTTCCGGACACTTCCGCCGCGACCTGTTCTTCCGCATTTCCGGCGTCACCATCGACCTGCCGCCGCTGCGCGACCGCGGCGATGACGTGGAGCTGCTGATCGACCATTTCCTGGGCCGCTGTCACCCCGCCGGGCTGACAGACGAGGCCCGCACGGTGTTGAAGGCGTATCCGTACCCGGGCAACGTGCGCGAGCTTCGCAACGCCATCGAGCACGCCGCCGCCATGGCCGGCGCCCAGCCCATCGGCCCGGAGCACCTGCCGGAGGCGCTGTCCGCTCCGGGCGCTCCGGAGGAGGGGGCATCGCTGGAGCGGTGGGCCGACCGGATGTTGGAGAGGATCCTCGCCGCCGGAATCGCCAAGGGATACGAGGAGCTGATGGCACAGTGGGAAAGCCCGGTCCTGGCCGCGGCGATGAGGCGCTTCGAGGGAAACCAGGCCCGCGTCGCCGCCGCCCTGAGCATGCATCGTTCCACGCTGCGGAAGAAGCTCCGCGCCTACGGGCTGATCGAGCCCGCCGGCGCGGACGCCGCGAGCTAAAGGAGGTCCGTTTGTGCTACCGAAGGTCTTGGACAAGCCCGATTTCCTTGAAGCCAAAGCGCGCGTGGAGGCCTGGTGGGCGGGCTCTTCGCTGGGTCGGCCGGTGGTGTCGGCCGCGATCCTCAAGCCCGGCGCCCCGCCGCCCCCCAGCGACGGCCGGCCCCGCCCCGAGTGCGAGCTGGACCCCCAGTGGTACTTCGCCCAGGCGGACTGGATGCTGTCGGCCTATGATTGGCCGGCCGAGACCATGCCCGGCCTGTTTCCGTCTTTCGCCAGCGACTTGCTCATCCCCGGCGTCTTCGCCGGTGCGGAGCTGGATTACCGGCCGGGCACGACGTGGATGAAGCCCATCCCGGACCTGTACGAGCGCCCGCTGCCGGCCTTCTCCAGGGATCACCCCGTCTTCGGCCTGCTGGACTGCGTCCTGCGCGGCTATGCCGAGCGCTTCGGCGACAGGGCGCTGCTGGCGCCGCCGGCGCTGCTGGACGGAATGACCACGCTGTCCGCCTTCCGCAAGCCCCAGCAGTTGTGCATGGACCTTCTCGACCGCCCCGCGGACGTGAAGCGCCTCTCCGCCCGGCTGAACGAGATGTACGTCGAGTCGCACCAGGCGTTCTTTGCCACGCTCAGCGGGCTCGGCCACGCCCAGTCGTTCACCTGGGCCGGCATCTACGCCCCCGGCAAGTGCGAGATGGTGCAGTGCGATTTCGCCATCATGCTCTCGCCGGAGATGTACGAGGAGTTCTGCCTGCCCCAGCTCCGCCGGATGACGGAGTACTTCGATTATTCCTGCTACCACATGGACGGCACGCCGCAGACGCGCTTTCTGGACCTGCTGTGCAGCCTGCCGCGGCTGCACGCCATCCAGTGGAACCCCGAGCCGCCGGCCCCGCCGCCGCTGGAATGGCTGGACTTCTACCGCGAGGTCCGCCGCCGCAAGCGCTCGCTCTGGATCGCTTGCGACGCCGACACGGCAATTGAATTGACCCGCCAGCTCGGCCCCGACGGGCTGATGCTCTGGGTCCACGGCCTGGAGACGGTCGAGCAGGTCGACGGGCTATGCCGGCGCTTGGCTGCGGCCTCGAAATAGCGAGCGTGCCGGGCAAACGCCCCACAGACCCGGCGCAGGGCGGCCCGGCCGGGCCGAAGCGTCAGCTCTCGGGGAAGCTGATGGTCGACAGGTCCACCCGCAGCAACTTCCTCGACAGCGCGTTGAGGTCGTCGAACTCCCCGGCGAAGTGGAAGGTGCGGTGGACGTGGACCACGGCCTGGTTGGCCGCCAGCTCCGCGGCGGGGGAGGAGGTCTCGATTTCGTAGAACGGCCCCATCTGCCCGGCCCCGGGGGCCTCTTCGCCGTCGTTGTAGCTGTTGACGGCGTCGCCGGCGAAGGGCGCCTCCTGAATCTCCCACAGGCTGTTGACGTAGGGCAGCTCGCGGGCGCCGGCCGGCAGGCTGAACTGCACGATCGTCAGCAGCCGCTGGTCCGGGTCGTAGCTGCCGAGAACGTCCCTCGCCCGGGCGGGGCAGACGCCCAGCTTGGACCGGAACTTTCCGTCGCAGCGAAACAGCACGTGGTCGCCGCGGATGCCGAATCGCTCCGGCGGCACCGGCCCGAAGTACTCGTCGTTGGGCATCTCCCCCAGCTCGGCCCCCTCGCCGGCGCGGAACGGCACGATCACATACCCGCGCGGCAGGGGGGCGAACTGTCCGAGAATCCAGATGCTCAGCAGCCCGCCGTTGCCGGTCCACGGCTTCTCGCCGACGTTGGCGAGCGTGTTGGTCGACTGAAAGGCGACCGCGGCTATTCCCGCCGGCAGCGCCATCCCCAGGTGCCGGGCGATCTCCTCGCGGCTCAGCACGTCGATGATCCGCTTGACGGCCGCGGCGAACGTCGCGCCGGAGCGGTTGGCGACCTCGAACTGCGCCGCCATGGCCAGGCTGGCCGGCCCCTGGCTGCTCACGCTGAACCGGCCGGTGTTGAATCCCTCCGGCGTCCGCCAGTGGGCCAGGTCGAAGGGATCGCCCTCCTTGAACCAGAGTCCGAACTGGCCTCCCTCCGGGCCCAGCCAGAACCGATCCTCCCCGCCGTAATTGTCGAAGGTCGTGCCGCGCCGCCCCGACTCGATGAACTGCCGGTTGATCCATCCCAGGCTGGCGCCTTTCGGGCCGGCGGGCGTGGAGGTCATCACCCGCCCCTGCCAGGCCGGCGCCACCGCCGCCAGCGCCGGGGCGTGGGCGTCCAGGACGATCAGATCGGTGTGGCGGGAAAGATATTTCACGTCGTCGGAGAATGCCTTCATCGCCATTGGTGCTTCTCCATCCCCTCGGCGCCCTTGTTATTACCATGAGCGTTTTGCCGGGTCAATCGCCTCTCCGGGCGCGCCTGGCGGGCTGCCGAGGGCGAGGACGGACCCGGCCGGGGGCCGCCACCGGGGGCCGTTTGCCCGGCCTGCGGGCCGTCTGGAGGCTCTTTGCCGAGTAATTCTTCCGCCGGGGAGGATAAATGACGATAGAGAACGTGGGAAACGTCCGTCGTAGAAGTTGAACTGTTCTCATTGGCGCTGTAAGATGTGCTGGGCGGCCGTTTCGTCGGCTTGGACCGTCTGGCAGGCAAGGTTGTCCGCCCCTGCCGTCACTGGTGAGGGAGTGAATTAGATGTTCGACCGCTTCACAGATCGAGCCCGACAAGTGCTGGCCCTGGCAAACCAGGAAGCGCAGCGATTCAACCACGAATACATCGGCACGGAGCACATCCTGCTGGGGCTGGTCAAGGAGGGGACCGGCGTGGGCGCCAACGTCCTGAAAAACCTGGGCGTCGACCTGCACAAGGTTCGCCTGGAGGTCGAGAAGGTCGTCAAGCCCGGCCCGGAGACGGCGCAGATGGGCAAGCTGCCCCGCACCCCGCGGGCCAAGAAGGTCATCGAGTACGCCGTCGACGAGGCTCGCGACCTCAATCACAATTACGTCGGCACCGAGCACATCCTGCTGGGGTTGTTGCGGGAACGCGAAGGCGTGGCCGCCCAGGTGCTGATGAACATGGGCTTGAAGCTGGAAGAGCTTCGGGAAGAGGTCCTGCGGCTGCTGGGCCCGGGAATGGAAACCGACGAGCCGATTGCCGGCGGGGACTCGCGCCAGGAGGCCCGCCCCAGGGGCAAGTCCAAGACGCACGCGCTGGACAGCTTCGGCCGGGACCTGACCGAGCTGGCCCGGGCGGATCAGCTCGACCCGGTCATCGGTCGCCTCGATGAAATCGAGCGCGTCATCCAGGTGCTGTGTCGGCGGACGAAGAACAACCCGGTGCTGCTGGGCGAGGCCGGCGTGGGCAAGACCGCCATTGTCGAGGGCCTGGCCCAGAAGATCGTCGCCAACGACATTCCGGAGATCCTGGCCAACCGCCGCATCGTGGCCCTCGACCTGGCGATGATGGTCGCCGGCACGAAGTACCGCGGGCAGTTCGAGGAGCGCATCAAGGCGGTGATGAACGAGGTCCGCCGGGCCAAGAACGTGATCCTCTTCATCGATGAGATGCACACCCTGGTCGGCGCCGGCGGGGCCGAGGGCGCCATCGACGCCGCCAACGTGCTCAAGCCCGCCCTCAGCCGCGGCGAAGTCCAGTGCATCGGCGCCACCACGCTGGATGAATATCGAAAGTACATCGAGAAGGACGGCGCCCTGGAGCGGCGGTTTCAGACGATCATCGTCGACCCGCCCACCCGGGAGGAGACGCAGGCGATCCTCCGGGGGCTGCGCGACCGCTACGAGGCCCATCACCGCGTTCGGATCACGGATGCGGCCCTGGAGCGGGCGGTGGAGCTTTCCAACCGGTACGTGACCGGGCGCGTCCAGCCGGACAAGGCCATCGACGTCATCGACGAGGCCGGCGCCCGCGTGCGGCTGCGGACCATGACCAAGCCGCCGGACCTGGCCGGCCTGGAAGCGCAGATCGAGAAGCTCCAGTTGGAGAAGGACGAAGCCGTCCGCAACGCCGACTACGAGCGGGCGGCCAAGTTGCGCGATCAGGCCGAGCAGCTCCGGGTGAAGAAGGAGGAGCTGCAAACCGCCTGGCGCGAGCGGGCCCAGGAGACCGAGGGCGTCGTCGACGAGGAAGTGGTCGCCGAGGTCGTCGCCAAGATGACGGGCGTGCCCCTGCGCAGGCTGGAGAAGGAAGAGGCCCAGCGGCTGCTGGACCTGGAAAGCGAGCTGCACAAGCGCGTGGTCAGCCAGCACGAGGCGATCGTGGCCGTGGCCAAGGCCATCCGCCGGGCGCGGTCGGGGCTGAAGGATCCGCGCCGGCCGATGGGCAGCTTCATCTTCGTCGGACCGTCCGGCGTGGGCAAAACTTTGCTGAGCAAGGCCTTGGCGGAGTTCATGTTCGGCGACGAAGAGGCGCTGGTTCAGATCGACATGAGCGAGTACATGGAGAAGCACAACGTTTCCCGCCTGATCGGCGCCCCGCCGGGGTACGTCGGCTACGAAGAGGGCGGGCAACTGACCGAGCGAATCCGCCGCCGCCCGTACGCCGTCGTCCTGATGGACGAAATCGAAAAGGCCCATCCCGACGTGTTCAACATGCTGCTTCAGATCATGGAGGAAGGGCATCTGACCGACAGCTTCGGTCGGCGGGTCGATTTCCGCAACACCATCCTGATCATGACCTCCAACATCGGGGCCGAGATGATCAAGTCCCGGGGAGGCTTCGGTTTCGGCCGGCGCGACGAGGAGGCATCCTACGAAAAGATGAAAGACATGCTCCAGAAGGAGGTGGAGCGGGTTTTCCGGCCGGAGTTCCTCAATCGCCTCGACGACGTGATGGTCTTCAAGGCGCTCACGCGCGAGGACCTGGTCACCATCGTCGATTACGAGCTGCGGAAGGTGCGGGAGCGCCTGGCCGGGCACGACCTGAAGCTGGAGCTGGACAACCCGGCCAGGGAGCTGCTGATCGACAAGGGCTACGATCCTGACTTCGGCGCCCGGCCGCTGCGGCGGGCCATCGAGCACCAGGTGGAAGACCCGCTGAGCGAGGACATTCTCAGCGGCGTGTACAAGGGCAAGAACAAGATCCTGGTCTCGGTCAAGGAAGAGAAGGAAGGCGGGAAGCACCTGTACTTCAAGGGCGTGCGTGAGAAGGCGCCTGCCCCCGAGCCGGCGGAGGTCTCCAAGAGCACGTAGCCGCCGCGCGAGATTCCGACGTGATGATCCAGCCCCGGGCCGATGGCTCGGGGCTCTTGTTTTACTCCGGCCCGGCCGGGGGGGCCTCGCCGGACGGGCGGCGCTGCGGGACCGCTCAACTTCCCTCGGAACAGAACACCCCCGCCGGCGTAGTGCATAGTGGCGGGTCGTTTGGGGCCGTTGCCGGGATTGCCTGCCGGGAGAAGGCCGGATATCATGACAATTCGTGGGCCGAACGCGGCTTGGGAAGCGCCCGGCTGCGCGGTCGACGGGGCGGTTTTTTTCGGGAACACCGTGGGCGAGTGGACGTCTAAGCTAAGGACGGGCGTTGAGGCCGGCTCCGGCCGGACCCTGTCGGCGCTTGTCTTTGAAGATGCGGCCCTGCTGGAGCGATGCCGGCACGGCGAAATGCCCGCGTTCGGCTCGCTGGTGAGCAAGTACCAGGACCGGGTCTTCAATGCCATCCTGAGAATGTGCGGAAATCGGGACGACGCCGAGGAACTGTGCCAGGAGACGTTCGTCAAAGCATTGGAGAACCTCGGCGGCTTCCGGCAGGCGAGCGGGTTCTACACGTGGCTGTTCCGGATCGCGGTGAACCTGACGATCAGCCGTCGGCGCCGGAGCGGGCGGGTGAAGTTTCATTCGCTGGACGCGGCCGGGGCCGACGAGGATGACTCCACCGGCGGCGCGGACGCCGTGGCCGATAGCCGGGACAACGACCCGCAGGAGCTGGTCGCCCGGGCCGACGCCGACCAACGCGTGCTGAAGGCGCTGGAGGAATTGGACGAAGAATTTCGCGTGGCCGTGGTGTTGCGAGACGTGGAGGGAATGAATTACGAGCAGATTGCACAAATCCTGGATATACCCGTCGGAACAGTCAAAAGTCGCCTGTACCGGGCAAGGAGCACGTTGCAGAAGAAGCTGCGCGATCTGATTGCCTGAGGGCGGCGAGTTGGAGCGACGCCGGCGCCGGGAGCCGGCGGCTAAGACAAGCATGTCTTCGAAACGACAAGAGATTGGCGAACAACTGTCTGCTTACCTGGACGGCGAGCTGTCCGAGGCCGAGGCCCGCCGCCTGGAGGAGGCGGTCCGAGCCGACGCGGAGCTGGCCGGCGAGCTGAACTCCCTCCGGGCCGTCCGCGGGCTGCTGCGCGAGCTGCCGCGAGAGCGGGCCCCGGCGGGAATGACCGAGGGCATCGTCGCCCGGGCCGAGCGCTCGCGCCTGCTGACGGGCCCGGGCGTGCCGGGGCGGCGGGGCTTTTCCTGGCCGAGGCGCCTGGCCGTCGCCGCCGCGGTGCTCATCGCCGTCGGCGCCGGCCTGGTACTGATGAGCCTCCCGCCAAAGCCCGCAGGACGGGGCCGCGACAAGACGACACTGGCGATGAAACAGCCCTCCGACAAACCGGCCGCGGCGCCGACGCTGCCGGAGGCCGCCATCGCTCCCATCAACCTCGTCATCAACACGGACAATCTCGCCCAGGCGCAAAGCGACGTGGAGAGAGTCTTCGCCTCCAACAGCCTGTTGCCGATAACGACGGCTGGCGCTGATCTGGCCAAGGTCGCCGAGTCGCCCGCTCGGGCAAACTTCTACAGGCAGACCCGTCAGACCCTCAGCCAGGTCCGCTACGACGTCGTGGTCTCGGAGGACCAGTTGCAGCGGGTCTTCTCCGAGCTGAACGGCATCCGCGCCAATCAGCGCGTGGCCCAGGTCCCGCTGGCGGATGGGGTGGAGGATAGCACGATCTTGGAGCTGGCTCGCGCGGACGAGTCCGCCGGGCGTCGGTTTGGCTATGCCGCCAAGACGGCAGCAAGAGGAGCCCGCGGCCCCCGCAAGACGGGCCTCGCCGACCAGGCTTCGATGCCGTCGTCGGCCGAGCAGGTCGACCGCCTCGTGAAGGACACCAACGGGCACGCGCCCGCGAAGGAATTGCCCAGCCCTGTCAAGGCGGGTCCTTCCGGAAAGTCCATCATCCCCTCTTCGCCGCCGCCTCGGATCGAACGGTTTGCCCTCGGCGCGCCGGCCGGGGAAAAGCGCAAGTTGGCCCCCGCCGGCGATGAGGGCATTGGGCTGTTCGAAAAGCTGTGCCGCAGGGCTTCTGCGATTGCGTTGGCCGCAACGGAGGCCCGCGGGCAGCGCGCCGAGCCGGCGGCCGTGGCGGAGGCCCGACAACCGACCACGAGGCCGGCCTCGCGTGTGCGCGGGCGGCTAGCAGGAACCGGCGCGGCTCCCGGGGGCCGCGACCAGGTGCTGACCTTCCGGCAGCAACAGGCGCCCACGCTGGCCGGGGCAAACCTGCGGCAGTTGGTGGTCATCCTCAACGACGTCGAAGTCCGCGGCAAGGGCCGATAGCCGCGGCAACTCACCGGGAAGGGACTACCTCACGGACCCCGATCGCGCTTCCGGCGCGGGACGCCGGATACTCAACTTTCCTCAACGGCGCCGGCGGAGCGCCGCCATGCCGCCGAGGCTCAGCAGCACCACCACGCCCGGCTCGGGGATGGGGGTGCCTACGGACAGGCCGGTGCCGTAGAGGTAATTGTCGCTCCAGATAGTGTAGTCGCCGCCGTCGATGACGTCGTCTTCGGTGAAGTTTCCGACGGCCCAGCCCCCGGCCGACCAGGGGTCGACGCCCGTCTGGCCGTAGTGATCCGACCAGATGGTGTAATCGGCGCCGTCGATTCGTCCGTCGCCGTTGGCGTCCCCGGGCACTTGGCCGTTGATCCAATCGGCCAGCTTGCTGATGCGCACGTCCAGGGCGTACTCGCCATAGAATCCGAGCATCTCGCCGCCGCCGGAGGAGACCACCTGGGTGTGGATGCCGGCAAGCTGCGGCACGCCGTCGACCTCGATGAACAGCCCGCCGCCGGAATCGCCGGTGGAGACCAGACCTTCGAGCGTCTCGCCGAGCGAGTCGCCGTCCCACGGGCCGTCGTCGTCGCCGTCGAACTGATCGAAGTCGTAGCCTAGAATGTGGTCATAGGCCGGGTTGGGGTAGTAGCTGACGTCGATCCGGTTCCAGGCGATCCGCTTGGTTCCGGCCGGCAGGTATCCGCCCGTCAGCCCCGTGCCGGCCTTGCCGTAGCCGACGACGGCGCCGGTGTGTCCGGCCTCGTCGGAGCCTCTGTAAAGGGCGTAGCCGCTCAGTTGGGTGTGCTCGGCCAGGATCAGCAGGGCGATGTCCGCTTCCGGATGCACTTTCCGTTCGGCGACGGCGTATTCGTGCCTGCCGTCGGGCAGGTCCAGGTAGAACGTGATGGTCGTCGGATCGGACACGGACCAGGCGACGTGCTTGGCGGTCAATACGTGCCGCGGGCCGATCAGCACCCCCGTGGTGCCGCCCAGCAGGTCGAGGTATCCCACCATGGTGTACTGTGAGTCCGGCTGGACGAGGTGGTGAGCGCTGTCCGGGTCGTCAGAGGTGACAACCGCCCACGCCGGCGGGCCTGCCAGGACCACAGCCAGCAGCGCAGCGGCCAGCCCGGCAATGCGGGTCGGGCCTCGCGCACAGGCAGACCTGCGGGTGGAGCCCGTCATCGTCACGGGCAAATTGCCGGTCACTATGGTCGCTCCTTCTGCCCAGGGAAATTAGCACGCTTCATCTTGAGCATTCCTCCGAACCTCCCTTATATTGTATCGCCACCGGCCCAACCTGCCAAGCTGATTTGTGCCCGGATCGTGGAGGAAACCGCCGGTTTCGCCCGCGCCGGAAGTCCGTGACAGGGCTGCGGCAGGTCACTAGACTGACTATATGAATGTTTGAAGAGCGCGACCAGGCGAGGATGCGTCCGCCCGGTCGGCGCGGGAGACCACGAATTACACTAATTGCGGCGAATTTCACGAATGGCCTCTTTTTCCTGAGGCAGCTCTGCCACATTCGTGCAATTCGTCAGAATTCCCGCCTGACACCCGCCTACCAGCTTGCGGGCAGGGCCGTCGGGCAGGCGTGTCATTCGTGTTCTCATTCGTTGGCATGTGCGAAAACCGTGGGCAGACCCGCCTGCCTTCCGGAGGTGGGCAGGGAGGTGGGCAGGCCCACTGTTCAAACATTGCTGTGGTCCGCTTAGACTACAATAGATTGCAAGGCAACGTTCGACCTGGTGGCCGGACGATCCGGCAGCAAGTCAGGCCCGGCTGCGGCGGTTCCTGCTTCGTATGGGCAGCGTGTTTGCCTTCAGGGGCTCGCCCAGCAAGATCGGAGAACGAGAATGTCTCAAACCCCTCTGCCACCGACGGAAGCGCATTCGGCCCCGCCCGCGCCAGCCAAGCCGCCCCCGCCACCCCCACCCCCGCGGCCTGCCAGGCGGCGACCCTGGTGGAGGCGGCTGCTCTTCACCATCTGGGTTCTGATCTTCATTGGCTCGCTGGTCGCCAACGCCTATCTGGCCCTGTTTTTCAGCCTGTTCCTGGAAAGGCCGTTCGAGACGACGGTTCTGAAGCCCGGCCGGGACGACCAGGTCGTCGCCGTCTGGGACGTGGCCGGCCTGATCGACCAGCGGCAGGCGGACGTGTTCCACGCGTTCTATCGGAAGGTTCGCGACGACCCGAACGTCAAGGCCGTCGTCCTCCGCGTCAACAGCGGCGGGGGCTACATTGCCCCCTGCGATCAGATCTACGCCGAGCTGAGACAGCTCAGGGACCGGGGCAAGAAACTGGTCGTTTCCATGGGCGGGGCGGCGGCCAGCGGCGGCTACTACATATCCGTCCCCGCCGACGAAATCTACGCCGAGTCGGGGACGATCACCGGCAGCATCGGCGTCATGAGTGTCTTGCCGGTGATCAAGGGCACGCTGGAGAAGTACGGCGCCAAGGCCGTGGTCTTGCGATCCACCAAGACGAAGGCCTGGAAGGCCGCGCCGAACTGGCTGGAGGAGCCGGGCGCTCACCAGCTCGCCGCCTTCCAGAAAACCCTCGACGTCTGGCAGGCTCGTTTCGAGAGCGTGGTCCAGGCCGGGCGGAGGGGCAAGCTGCCGCAGCCGCTCGTGGCCGTGAAGAAGACCTATACCGACGGCGACGGCAAGGAGTTTACCGTCGATGAGACCGAGCCGTTCAACGGCAAGGTGTACCTGACGGACGAGGCAATCCGGCTGGGGCTGGTGGACAAGGTCGGCTACCTGTCCGACGCGATCGGTCGGGCCGAGTCCCTGGCCGGGCTGTCGCGGCCCAAGGTCGTTCGCTACGCCAGGCGCAAGTCGATATGGGAGAGGTTCGGCTTTCCCTCTCCGCCCATGGGCTTGGATGCGAAGGGCCTCGAACAGCTCCAGACGCCGCGGCTGATGATGGTCTGGAGGGTTCAGCCGTAGGGCGCTGTTTTGGGCCTCGCGGCAGGCGGTGCGGGCGGGCGCCCTCCTTGGCGGCGGGAGAGTCTCGGTCTGCTTGCGGGAAATGCCGAAGGAGGGATTCGAACCCTCACGGGGTGTGAGCCCCACGGGATTTTGAATCCCGCGCGTCTGCCGGTTCCGCCACTTCGGCTCGTGCGGCGTTTCGGCTTGATTCTACGGGGCTTGCGGCGTTGTCGCAAGGGGTCGCGCCGCGCAGCGCCTCGGCGTGGTATTCCTGAATGGAGCGGGCGGCGGGCGTGCCGGCGCGGAGGACGGCGATGCCTTCGGCAACGGCCTCGGCGGCGGTTGCGGTGGTGACCAGCGCGATTCCGTGTGCGACCGCGTTGATGCGGATGGCCGACTCGTCCGCCCTCGGCCGCCGGCCGGAGGGCGTGTTGATGATCAGCGCGATCTGGCTGTTCTTGATGGCGTCGACGACGTGCGGGCGGCCTTCGCTGACCTTGTTGATCCGCCGGTTGGCCACGCGGTGGCGGTCCAGGAACGCGCTGGTCCCGGCAGTGGCCAGGATCTCGAAGCCCATCGCCTTCAGCCGGCGGATGGTCGGCAGCGATACCGGCTTGTCCCCGTCCTTGACGGAGACGAACGCCACCCCTTTGGTCGGCAGGTGCGTCCCGGCGGCGATCTGGCTCTTGGCGTAGGCCAGGGCGAAGTCCGTGTCGATGCCCATGACCTCGCCGGTGGACCTCATCTCCGGGCCCAGCACCGCGTCGGCGCCGGGGAAGCGGTTGAAGGGGAAGACCGATTCCTTCACGCCCACGTGCCCCAGCGGCGGCGCCGGACCGTCCAGCCCCAGCGACGCCAGCGTCTCGCCCAGCATGACCCGGGTGGCGACCCTGGCGATGGGCACGCCGGTGACCTTGCTGACGAAGGGGACGGTCCGACTGGCGCGGGGGTTGACCTCCAGCACGTACACGTCGCGCCCGCCCACCACCGCGTACTGAATGTTCATGAGCCCGCGGACCTCCAGCTCCGCGGCCAGGGCGCGGGTAGCCTGGCGGATTTCGGCCAGCACGTGCTCGCCCAGTCGGTGCGGCGGTAGGACCATGGCGGCGTCGCCGGAGTGCACGCCGGCGTATTCGATGTGCTCCAAGATGCCCGCGACGTAGACGTCCTTGCCGTCGGCGACGGCGTCCACGTCCAGCTCGACGGCGTCCTCGAGGAACTCATCGATCAGCACGGCCGCGCCGTCTGAGGCCTCCAGGGCCGCCGCCGCGAAGTGGCGCAGCTCCTCCGGCCTGTATACGATCTCCATGGCCCGCCCCCCCAGGACGTAGCTGGGTCGGACAATGACTGGATAGCCGATTGACCCCGCTACCGCCAAGGCTTCGTCCACCGACGAGGCCATGCCGTTGGCCGGCTGCCGCAGGCCGAGCTTGGCGATCGTCGCGCTGAACTGCTGGCGGTCCTCCGCCCGGGCGATGGCCGTCGGGGAGGTGCCCAGGATGGGCACGCCGGCGGCGGCCAGCCCGGCGGCCAGGTTCAGCGGGGTCTGCCCGCCGAATTGCACGATCAGCCCCCGCGGCCGCTCGCGGCGGACGATCTCCAGCACGTCCTCCAGCGTCAGCGGCTCGAAGTAAAGCCGGTCGGACGTGTCGTAATCGGTCGAGACGGTCTCGGGGTTGCAGTTGACCATGATGGAGGGCACGCCCATCTGGCGGAGGGCCTCGGCGGCGTGGACGCAGCAGTAATCGAACTCCAGCCCCTGCCCGATCCGGTTGGGTCCGCCGCCGAGGATGATCACCCCCGGCTGGGAACCGGGGCGGCTTTCATCCTCGCGATCGTAGGTGGAGTAGAAGTACGGGGTGTACGCCTCGAACTCCCCGCCGCAGGTGTCCACCTGCTTGAAGACCGCGTGGATGTCCGCAGTTGTCCGCTGCTGCCGCACCGCCGCCTCGCCCGTGCCCAACAAGTGCCCCAGTTGGGCGTCGCTGAAGCCCAGCCGCTTGGCGGACAGCAGCTCGGCATCGGAGAGCCGCTCCTTCCCGGCGAGGCGCCCCTCGGCCGAGACGATCTGGGCTATATTGTCGAGGAACCACGAGTCGATCCGCGTCAGCTCGTGGATCTCCTCCACGGACATCCCTCGCCGCAGGGCCACCCGGACGGCGAAAAGCCGCTGGGAGTTGGGTAGGAGCAGCTTCTGACGCAAGGCCGCCTCGTCCAAGGCCTCCAGGGCCGCGTCGCGCCCGTCGGCGCCCAGGCCGGCCCGCTTGACCTCCAGCCCGCGAAGGGCCTTCTGGAGCGCCTCCTTGAAGGTCCGCCCGATGGCCATGACCTCCCCGACGCTCTTCATGCTGACCGTCAGCACGTCCTCGGCGACGGGGAACTTCTCGAAGGTGAATCGCGGCACCTTGACGACGCAGTAGTCGATGGTCGGTTCGAAGCAGGCGGGCGTCTCGCGGGTGATGTCGTTGGGGATCTCGTCCAGGGCGAGTCCCACGGCCACCTTGGCGGCGATCTTGGCGATGGGAAAGCCGGTGGCCTTGGACGCCAGGGCGCTGGAGCGGCTGACGCGCGGGTTCATCTCGATGGTAACCATTCGCCCGGTGGGGGGGTGGACGGCGAACTGGACGTTGCAGCCGCCGGTCTCGACGCCGATGGCCCGGATGATCCGGAGGGCGAAGTCGCGCATCCTCTGGTACTGGCGGTCGGTGAGGGTCTGGACGGGGGCGATGGTGACCGAGTCGCCGGTGTGCACCCCCATGGGGTCGATGTTCTCGATGGAGCAGACGACGACCGCCACGTCCTTGCGGTCGCGCATGACCTCCAGCTCGTACTCCTTCCAGCCGATGACCGACTCCTCCAGCAGCACGCTGTGGGCCGGCGAGATCTCCAGCCCGGCGGCCACCTGGGCCTCGAATTCCTCCACGTTGTACGCCACCGACCCGCCGGTCCCGCCCAGCGTGAACGACGGGCGGATGACGATCGGCAGGCCCAGCGCCTGCCGGATCCGCCGGGCCTCATCCATGTCGTGAGCCAACTCGCCGTGCAGCACCGGCACGCCGACGGCGGAGACGGTGGCCTTGAACAGGTCGCGGTCCTCCGCCCGGTGGATAACCTCCGCGTCGGCGCCGATCATCTCCACGCCGTAGCGGGCCAGCACGCCTCGATCGTGGGCGGCGACGGCCAGGTTTAGCCCAGTCTGCCCGCCGAGCGTCGGCAGCAGCGCGTCGGGGCGCTCCCGCTGAAGGACCGCCTCCAGCATCTCCAGCGTGATCGGCTCGATGTAGGTGTGTGCGGCCATCTCCGGATCGGTCATGACCGTGGCCGGGTTGCTGTTCAGCAGGACGACCTCGTACCCCTCCTCCCGCAGGGCCTTGCAGGCCTGCACGCCGGAGTAGTCGAACTCGCACGCCTGGCCGATCACGATCGGCCCGGCTCCGATGATCAGGATCTTCTGGATGTCCGTCCGCTTGGGCACGTTCTACCTGTCAACTCTCAATCCGCGGCTTCGGCGCGGCCTCTGGCTGTGCGCCGCCGGCCTTCTTCTGCCCGTTCGCCAAGGCCGCGGCGATGAAGGCGACGAACAGCGGGTGAGGTTTCACCGGCGTGGAGCGGAACTCCGGGTGAAACTGCACGGCCACGAACCACGGATGTCGGGCGAGCTCGATGATCTCCACCAGGTCGCCCTCAGGATACACGCCGGTGATCCGCATGCCGTGCTCGGCGAACACCTGCCGGTATTCGTTGTTGAACTCGTAGCGGTGGCGGTGGCGTTCGCGGATCTCCTCCCGCCCGTATGCCGCCCGCGCGACGGAACCTTCCGCCAGCCGGCAGGGATAACCCCCTAGCCGCATGGTTGCCCCCTTCTGCGCGACCGTCTTCTGCTCCTGCATCAGGCAGATGACAGGATGCGGCGTGTCCGGGCGGTTCTCGGTGGTGTCGGCCTCGGCCAGGCCGCAGACGTTCCGGGCAAAATCAATCGCAGCACACTGCATGCCCAAACACAGCCCGAGAAAGGGAATCTCCTTCTGGCGGGCGTAGCCGGCGGCGGCGACCTTGCCCTCCACGCCGCGCAGCCCGAAGCCGCCGGGCACCAGGATGCCCTGCACGCCGTGCAGGACGGCGTCGGGACCGCCGGTTTCCACGTCCTCGCTGAGGATGCGCTCGACCTGCACCTTGCACTTGTGAGCGATGCCGCCGTGGTCGAGGGCCTCATAGATGCTCTTGTAGGCGTCCTGGAGCTCGCTGTACTTGCCCACCACACCGACCCGGACCGTCGCGGAGGGGCTGCGGATCGTCTTCAGGATCTCCGGCCAGGGTCCCAGCTCCAGCGGGCCGGCGGCCAGGCCCAGACGCTCCACGATCAGCGCGTCCAGCTTCTGGTCGATGAACTGGAAGGGCACTTCGTAGATGGTGTCCGTGACGTCGGGCTCCTCGATGACGCAGCGCCGATCCACGGAGGTGAACAGCCAGATCTTCCTCTTGATGGCCTCGTCGAGGGGCTTTTCGCAGCGGCAGACCAGCACATCGGGGGTAATGCCGATCTCGCGCAGTTTCATCACGCTGTGCTGGGTGGGCTTCGTTTTGATCTCCCCGGCCGCCTTGACCGAGACGATCAGCGTGACGTGAACGTACATCACGTTCTGCCGACCGGCGTCCAGGCCGAACTGGCGGATGGCCTCCAGGAAGGGCAGTCCCTCGATGTCGCCCACGGTCCCGCCGATCTCGGTGATGACGACGTCGGCATCGCCGGCGACGGAGCGGACGGCGGCCTTGATCTCGTCGGTGACGTGGGGGACGACCTGCACGGTCTGGCCCAGGTAGTCGCCGCGCCGCTCCTTGGTGATGACGGTACTGTAGATCTGTCCGGAGGTGTAATTGCTGGCCCGGGAGGTGGGGATGCCGGTGAAGCGCTCGTAGTGCCCCAGGTCCAGGTCGGTCTCGGCGCCGTCGTCGGTGACGTACAGCTCGCCGTGCTGGTAGGGGTTCATGGTGCCGGGGTCCACGTTGAGGTAGGGGTCGAACTTTTGGAGGGCCACCTTCAGCCCCCGTCGCCCCAGCAGCATGCCGATCGACGCCGCCGTGATGCCCTTGCCCAGCGAGCTCACTACGCCGCCGGTGACGAAGGTGTGCTTGGCCATGGTTTGTGTCCTCACGTGCAGGCTGTGCGTGGATCCGCAGTCCGCAATCGGCTCATTCCCACTCGATCGTGCTCGGGGGCTTCGACGAGATGTCGTACACCACCCGGTTGACGCCTTTGACCTCGTTGATGATCCTCGCCGACAGCCGGCCCAGCAGCGCCGCCGGCAGCCGGGCCCAATCGGCCGTCATGCCGTCGGTGCTGGTGACCGCGCGGATGGCCACGGCGTTCTCATAGGTCCGCTCGTCGCCCATGACGCCCACGCTCTTGACCGGCAGCAGCACGGCGAACGACTGCCAGATGCCCGCATAACCGTCGTACCGCTCCAGCTCCTGCTGAACGATCTGATCCGCCGACCGAAGCAGCTCCAATTGCTCCGCCGTGACTTCGCCGATGATCCGCACCGCCAGTCCCGGGCCGGGGAAGGGCTGGCGCTTCAGCAGCCTCCGCGGCAGGCCCAGCTCCGCCCCCAGCCGGCGGACCTCGTCCTTGAACAGCTCCCGCAGCGGCTCGATCAGCTCGAAGCCCAGCCGCTCCGGCAGCCCGCCGACGTTGTGGTGGCTCTTGATCGTCGCCGACGGCCCGCCGCGGGTCGAGACGCTCTCGATCTCCTCCGGGTCGGTCACCCCGGCCAGGGCCGAGAGGAACCGCTTGCGGGCGTTGACGAACCGCAGGTTCAGCGGGTAGTCCTCGCGGAAGCTATGCCGTACCTCCTCGGCCTCGCCGGCCCGGAGCAGGCCGTTGTCCACGAACACGGCAGTCATGCGGTCGCCGACGGCGCGTTTCAGGAGGGCGGCAACCACGGGCGAGTCCACGCCGCCCGACAGGGCGCAGATCACCCGGCCGGCGCCGACGCGCTGACGGAGGTCGGCCACGGAGGTCTCGATGAAGTTGGACATCGTCCACCCGCCGCCGCCGCCGGCGATGCCGAACAGGAAGTTGCTCAGGATCTGCCGTCCGCGCGGCGTGTGGGCCACCTCCGGGTGGAACTGCACGCCGTAGACGCCTCTTTCCGCGTCGCCCATGGCGGCGATGGGGCACTCGGCCGTGCCGGCCAGACGCACGAAGCCGGTGGGCATCTCGACAACGCGATCGCCATGGCTCATCCAGACGTCCAGGGGGCTGTCCAGGCCGGCCAGCAGCCCGTCGCCGGATGCGATCTCCAGCCTCGCCGGTCCGTACTCCTGTCCGCCGCGGCGCTCGACCTTACCCCCCAGCAGCCGCGCCAGGATCTGCATGCCGTAGGAGATGCCGAGGATCGGCACGCCCGCCTCCAGGATGCCCGCCGCGGGCATGGGGGCGCCGTCGGCGTACACCGAGGCCGGGCCGCCGGAGAGGACCAGCGCGCGGACCTCCGGGCGGGCGGCCCGCTCGGCGGGCAGGTCGTGGGGGACGATCTGGCAATACACGCCCAGCTTCCGGACGCGGCGGGCAATGAGCTGGCTGTACTGCGAACCGAAATCGAAGATCAGAACTTCTTCGTGATCGGCCATCGTCATTGAGCCGCCTTCTTCATCAGTTCAACGAAATCCTCGAACAGGTAGCGTGCGTCGTGCGGCCCGGGGGAGGCCTCCGGGTGGTACTGCACGGAGAACACCGGCAGGCGTTTGTGCCGCATGCCCTCCAGGGTGCCGTCGTTGAGGTTGAGGTGGGTGATTTCGACCTCGCCGCCGGGCAGCGAGTCGATGTCCACGCAGAAGCCGTGGTTCTGCGTGGTTATGGCGACCCTGCCCGTCCGCAGGTCTTTCACCGGGTGGTTGGCCCCGTGGTGGCCGAACTTCAGCTTGTACGTCTTGCCGCCCAGGGCTTGGGCAAGGATCTGCTGGCCCAGGCAGATGCCGAAGATCGGCAGCGGCCGGCCGCGGGGGGGACTGTCGATCAGCGCCCGCACCGTGGTGGTCACGTTTTTCACCGGCTCCGGGTCGCCCGGGCCGTTGGAGAGCATCAGCCCGTCCGGGTCCAGGGCGGCGACCTCCCCGGCCGTCGTGAACGAGGGCACCACCGTCACCTCACAGCCCGCCGCCGCAAGGCAGCGGAGGATGCCGTACTTGACCCCGCAATCCAGCACCACCACCCGCGGGCCCGGCCCGCCGCCTCCGCCGTCGCGCCATTCGTAAAGCTGCCGGCAGGTGACGGTCCGCACCAGATCCCGCCCCACGAGTCCCGGGCAGGCCCGCGCCTTGGCTGCCAGGCTTGCCGGGTCCAGGTCCTGGGTGCTGATCAGGCCCCTCATGGCCCCGGAGGTCCGCAGCCGCCTGGTCAGGGCCCGGGTGTCGACGCCTTGGATGCCCACCACGCCGTGCTCGCGGAGGTAGCCGTCCACGTCGCCGGCGGCTTGGTGGTTGCTGGTGATCCGGCTGAGTTCGCGGACGACGAAGCCGGCCAGCCAGATCGAGCGGCTCTCGGCGTCGTCGGGATTGACGCCGTAGTTGCCGATGAGCGGGTAGGTCATGACCACGATCTGCCCGCGGTAGGATGGATCGGTCAGTACCTCCTGGTAGCCGGTCATCGAGGTGTTGAAGACCACCTCGCCGGCCCCCTCGACGTCGGCACCGAAGGCGGTTCCCTCCAGGACCATGCCGTCTTCCAGCGCCAGCGCCGCGGGTCTGTTCATAGACTACCCTTGTAGCACATGCTCTCTGATATTTTAGGGTTTGCCGTAGAATTTCGCTGGCGTATTAGCCGCCGGCCGGGGCGTCCTGCCGCGCACCCGGCGACGGCGCCGCCTGCGGCAGACCAAACCCGCACGGGCGGACTGCCGCCGCCAGGACGATCCGGGCGGACGCTGCCGACCTCAGTGGGTCAGGGACAACAGCCGACGGATGCGCTCCTTGATCGGCGGGTGGGTGCTGAAGATGGACTTGGCCCGGGCCTCGGACTTCTTGATGGGATGGACCACGTACAGGTGGGCGGTGGCCCGGTTGGCCACCTCCAGCACCTCCGGGTCGTCGGAGATCTTGGCCAGAGCGCTGGCCAGCCCCTCGGGGTTGCGGGTCAGCTCCACCCCGGAGGCGTCGGCCAGGTACTCGCGCTGCCGGCTCATGGCCAGTTGGATGATCCGAGCCAGGATGGGGGCGATGATGGCCAGGACGATCGCCACGATCAGCAAGATGGCCTGGGCCGCCCCGCCGCCCCCGCGCGAGTCGCGCCGGCGCCGCCGGCCGCCCCCGAACCACAGGCTCCGCAGGAACACGTCGCACAGCATCACCAGCACGCCGACCATGATGGCCATCAGCATGGCAAACAGGATGTCGTAGTTGCGGACGTGGCTGAGCTCGTGGGCCATGACGCCCTGGAGTTCGTCGCGATTGAGCTTCTGCCGCAGCCCGGTGGTGATGGCGACGACGGCGTGCTTGGGGTTGCGCCCGGTGGCGAAGGCGTTCGGGGCGGTGTCTTCGATGACGTAGATCTTGGGCGTGGGGATGCCGCCGGCGATGCACATCTCCTCGACGACGTTGAACAGTTGCGGGTCGTCGGCCTTTTGGATCTGCCGGGCCTTGGAGATCGACAGCACGGCCGAGGCCCCGCCGTAATAGGACCACAGCGTCAGGACAAACGCGATCCCGGCCGCGATGACCGCCACGACAATAGAGAACGTCCAGTCTCCCCCGCCCCAGACCGCCCCGATGAGCATCCCGATTCCCACAAAGAACAGCACAAAAAAGCCGATCAGCAGGAAGCTGTTCCGCTTGTTGCGGGACATCAGAGTGCGGAACGTTTCTACAGCCATGGCTCACCGGCCTCGGTCTGTCTGGCCGCTGCCCGCCGCCAGCCCGGGCTTCTCGGCCGAAGCCGCTGACGCTTCAAAGCTCTGGCGACGGCGCGCGGCTGCTGCGGCCCGGCAGGCTTGCCGGCCGGTCCTTAGAACTTGACCTTCGGCGCCTCCCGCTCGGCCGGCTCCTCCAGCTCGAAGTAGTCCTGGGCCTGGAAGTTGAACATCCCGGCGATGACGGTGTTGGGGAACTTCTCTCGAGCGGTATTGTAGACGGCGCCGCTGTCGTTGTAGTGCTGCCGGGCGAAGGCGATGCGGTTCTCGGTGCTGGTCAGCTCCTCCTGGAGCTGCATGAAGTTCTCGTTGGCCTTCAGGTTGGGGTAGCTCTCGCTCAGGGCGAACAACTGCCGCAGGGCGCCGGTGAGGAAGTTTTCGGCCTGGGCCTGGCCCTTGACGTCGCCGGAGGGCACGGCAATGGCGGAGGTGCGGGCCTGGATGACGCGCTCCAGCGTCTCCCTCTCGTGGGCGGCGTAGCCCTTGACCGTCTCGACCAGATTCGGAATCAGGTCGTAGCGGCGCTTCAACTGCACGTCGATCTGGCTCCAGGCCTCGCGGCAGCGGATGCGCTTCTTCACCAGGCTGTTGTAAATGGAGGTGACGAGCAGCAGCAGCACGACCACAACGGCGATGACCACCCAAACGGTCAAGGTAAGTGCCAGCATCTTGTTCCCCTTACACTATTTGGGACTCCAGTCAATTCTCCTGCGATACGATACGAGAGTGTAAGCCACCCCCGGCGGCAATAGCAAGACAAAGGCGGGCGCCCTTGGCCCGGCGGTCGGCGGCCGATCCGGCAAACGAAGAGACCCGTTGGCGGCCGCGCCCCGGCGTGGTAAAATAAGTTACCTGCCGTCGACGTTCGGAGCCCTCGGTGGACTCATTCACGCTGGACAAGCTGGAGTTTGACCAGGTCCGCCAGATTGTCGCCCGGTATTGCCGCTGCGCGCTGGGGCGGTCGCTGGCCGAGCGGATCGGTCCCTCCCGGCGTCCGGATACCGTGCGGCGCTGGCTGGACGAGACCTCCCAGATGGTGCGAGCCCTCGGCGACGCGGGGCTGCCTCCTTTCGGGGGGATTACCGACATCCGCGGTGCGCTGGAGAGGGCACATCCCGGCGGCGGGGCCAACGGGGAAGACTTCGCCGCCATTGCCTCCACCCTCGACGGCGCCGGCGCGGTCCGCCGCTGGGCGGTCGGGCTGGACGAGCCGCTGGAGCTGCTGCGGGAGCTGGGCGGCCGGCTGCCGGACTTCAGCGGCGAGGTGGAGGTGGTTCGCGGCGTGATCGACAGCCGCGGGGAGGTGATGACTACGGCCTCGCCGACGCTGGGCCGGACGCGGGGCGAGATCGAGGCAACCCGCAAGCGGATCCATCAGACCATCTACGGCTATGCGCGCAGGCCCGAGGTGGCCAGGATCCTTCAGAACCCCACGGTCACGCTTCATGAGGACCGATTCGTCCTGCCCGTCAAGGCCGAGCATCGGTACGAGCTGCCCGGCGTGGTGCACCGCGCCAGCCATACCGGGGCCACGCTCTTCGTCGAGCCGAGCGAGTCGGTGGAGCTGAACAATCGGCTGGTCGAACTCATGGACGCCGAGCGGCGAGAGATCGCCCGGCTGCTGAACGAGCTGTCGATCCACATTCACGCCCGGCACGAGGAGATCTCCTCGGCCCTGCGGACGCTGGCGCAGATCGACCTGATCGCCGCCAAGGCGCAGTACGCCACGGAGTTCGAATTCGTCGACCCGCAGATGGCCGAGCGCGGGCCGCTTCAGCTCCACCAGGCGCGCCACCCGCTGCTGATCGAACAGGCCCACCAGGCCGAGCGCGCCGGCCCGCCCAAAGGCCGAGCTCAAGAGGTGGTGCCGATTGAGGTGCGGCTGGGGATGGATTTCGACGTGCTGGTCATCACCGGCTCGAACACCGGCGGCAAGACGGTGGCTTTGAAGACCATCGGGCTGTTGGCGATCATGGCCCAGTCGGGTCTGCACGTCCCCGCCGCCCGCGGCAGCCGGCTGCCGCTGTTCCGCGACGTGCTGCTGGACGTCGGCGACGAGCAGTCCCTCCAGCAGTCGCTGTCGACCTTCGGGGCGCACATCCGGCGAGTCCGCAGCATCCTGCGCCGGGCCGACCGGTACAGCCTGGTGCTGCTGGACGAGTTGGGCAGCGGCACCGACCCCGACGAGGGCGGCGCCATCGGCCAGGCGGTGCTGGACGAGCTGCGGCGCATCGGCTGCCTGGCCATGATCAGCACGCACCTGGGCGTTCTGAAGGCCTACGCGATCAACCACGAGCGCGTGGACAACGCCTCGGTGGAGTTCGACACGCGCACGCTGCGGCCGACCTACCACCTTCGCATCGGCGAGCCGGGCGAAAGCCACGCCATCACCGTGGCGGCCGCCATGGGGCTGCCCAAGCACGTGGTCGCCACGGCCCGGAAGCACTTCGGCCGCAAGGGCGGAACCTTCCGCCGGGCCATGCGCGCCACCGCGGCCACACGCCGGGCGTCCGAGGAGGCGCGGAGCCAGGCCGACTCGGCCCGACTGTCCGCCGAGATGCTGCAAGAGCAGTACGCCTCGAAACTGACCGACCTTCAGGGGGTGCAGGAGAGCTTTGAGAACTGGCTGGCCTCGCTGGCGGAAATACGCCAGGGCGACCAGATCTTCGTGCCCAGGCTGAACAAGACCGGCCGGCTGGTGCGGATGGAGTTCAACAAGCAGATTGCCCTGGTGGACGTGGACAACGTGCAGGTCGAGGTGGCGCTGGGCGAGCTGATGCCCGACCTGGGCCAGGCCGGCGTCCGACGGGAAATCGCTTCGCTGCGCGAACAGATCCTCTCCCAGGCTCGTCAGACCGAGGCCCTGCGACAGGAGGCCGGACGCCTCCAGACGGAATATCACCGCGCCTTGGCCCGGCAGCGCAGCCGCCAGCAGAAGTTCGAGCAGTGGCTGGAGTCGATCGGACAAGCCCGGATCGGGCAGGAGTTGCCGATCGCTCGGGCGCCCGGGTCCGGCAAGCTGGTGGAGCTGGACCTGCTCAACGGCCGGGCCAAGGTCCTCACCGCCGCCGGCCCGCTGTCGCTGGCGATACAGGAGCTGTTCCCCCAGGCCGGCCCGTTCGCCGTCCAGAAGAAGGCCTACCAGCGGGCGGTTCGCGGCCAGGGAAAGCCCGCGGACAGGAAGGATCGCCCCATGCCTCGCCGGCGTCCGGAAAGCTCGGCCGCCAGGGCCAATCGCCAGGCCGTGCTGAAGGCCGCGCCGGGCGACCGACTTTACGTCATGCCCTTCCACAAGCACGCGACCTTGATTCGGTTCAATCACGAAAAGGACGAGGCGGTGGTGCAGTCGGGGGCCTTCGAGATGCAAATCCCCATCGCCGACCTGGAGCCGGCTCGCCAGAGACGCTGACGCGATCGTGCCCTGCCGCCGGCAAGCTCGCCCGGCCCGCCGCGGGGGGCGCTTCAATCTGCAATCCGACGGGGTCAGGTGCGTGTTGGGATCACGTCTTGATGGCGTCGACGGTCGCGACCGCGACCGGCCCGAAAACGAGAATCGGCAGCCACGCCGCCAGCGCCGGTTGCAGCTCGATGTGCCGGGCGAGTTGAATGAACAGGTACACCCCGCCGACCATGAGCACCGTCAGCGCCGCCGAGGACTTGATGTTCCGCTCGCGCGAGAGGATGAACGGCCCGGCCACCAGCAGCAAAATGATGTTGTTGAAGAACTCCGCAAACCGGCTGTGCCGGGCGAGCAATGCCTCCTGCGGCTCGGAAAGCTGCTCGGTGCGCAGCAGCCGGGTAAGCTCGCCCGTGGACAGGTAATTCAGAAAGCCCCTGGACTGCCGCAGCGTCAGCTCCCCGGGGTCCAGGTTGGACACGTACGTCAGTCGGCCGCCGTGAAGCTCCCATCCGGGCGTGGGCCCGGCGGGGCGGTAGGTCGCCCGCTCGGCGGTAAAGCAGGCCAGCTCCTTGCCGTCGCCGCTGTACGTGAATCGGGCATCGTGCAAGACCGTGCTGACGACCTCGCCGTCGACCTGGGCCAGCTCCAGTTGCCGGCCCTCGACCTTCAGGCCCAGCGCCCGGTCCGTGACGGGCGGAGGAGTAGTGATAATGAGCTTCGCGTACGCCGAGTTGATGCCCTGGCCTTCCGGGCGGCGGCGGGCCTCGTCGACGATCTGGCCGCCGCCGACCAGGGTCGGGACAAAATCGGTGGTGGGATCCTTCTTCCAGCCCGGGACGTGCATGGACGCCTGCGGGGCGATGCCGTGCTGCCGGGGCGCCTGGGCCGGCGCGAAAACCCATCCGCCCACGGACGCGTCGTAGATGGCCTCCGGGCCGGTAAGGTGACCGATGTTCGCGTAGCTCTGTTCACGAAGAATGATCAGCGGGTTCGCCAGGCGCCCCTCGGCGGGGAAGAACTTACTGGCGTACCAGGAGCTTTTCTTGCCGTCGGTGATCGTTCTCACCCGCACCGAGTCCGTGCCGGACACGTCGTCCCGGCTTCGGATCAGTCGGTGTTTGACCCGTGGGATCAGCACCTCCGTATCCAGCACGATCAGCAGGTTCAGCCCGATGGCGCAGACCAGGACGGGCAGCAGCACGCGGTGCAGGCTCACTCCGCTGGCGAGCACGGCCGTCAGCTCGTTGGTGTGGTTCATTCTCGCCAGGGTGAAGGCGGCCGCGGTGACGACGATCACCCCCCCCAGCTCGCGGAAATAGGGAAGCGACTGGTATCCGTAATAGGTTCCCACCTCCTGCGCGACGACCTTGAGCGTCCTCTGATCGTCCTTGCGCGCCTTGGTGAACTCGTCCATGTTGAAGAACAGGTCAGCCACGATGCGGAGGGACATCAGCGCCACCAGGCAAAGCAACGCGCTGAGCAGGAAGTTCTTCACGATGTATTTGTCGAGCGTCTTCATGCCGTCCTACCGCCTCATGGGAACCAGGTAGACGTAGGCTGTTCCCGCCGCCAGGGCCGCGATGCCGCTCCACAGGGCCACGATCCCGTAGACTTCGGGGACGCCGGGGTTTTTGATCAGCTCCTTGCCCATAAACAGCATCACGATCACCAGCGAAGCCGGCACCGCGCTGATGGCAAAGGCCGCCAGCATCTGTCCGCCGCGGAAGATCAACCCCAGCGCCGCTCCCATCATGACCATCAGCATGCAACTGACGCCGTAGGCGATCCGCATGTGCATCTCGGCGGCGACCTTCGCCAGCAGCCGCCGGGTCACGGAGTCCAGGGCGGCGGTCATCCCGGCGACGCCCTGGCCGAGGCCGTAGCTGCCCGGATGGGCTCGCAGGTCTTGCAGGTCGATCCCCTCGCTGTCGGCGACGATCCACCGCGGAACGGCGTGCGGGCCGATCTCCTCCCTCTCTTTTGCCCGCGGGGTCGGCAGCGGCTCGCCGACGTCGGTGATGATGACGTCCTCCAGCGTCAAGCTGACGAGGCTGGCCCTGGAGAATTCGTCCCATTCGGCCTTCACCGATGCCTCTTTCGCCGAGTACTCTCGCTCCGCCCGGTCCCCGCGGAACAGGCGAACGCGCACGGGCCGCTCGACGGCGCCGGCGGGCGCTCCGCCGGCGGCGGGGGGCTTGGCCGTCAGCACCACCTCGTGCGCTTGCAGTCTGGCCCAGGGCGCTTCGACCTCGATCCGGCTGGCCGGGCCGGTCTCGCCGGCCGCGGGCAGCTCCTTCAGCTTGACGTACTTGCCGCTGTCTTTAATGGCGCCCGCCAGATCCTGATAAAACATGAGCGTGCATATTCTTCGCTTGATCTTCCGGGCCTCGGCCTGCACCAGAAGGCTTTCTTCCGGGTGGGCCCAGACGCGGCAGAGCTTGGGCCAGTCGTACAGCTTGGGCTCATCTTCAAAGGGATTGGGCAGCTCGCCTCGTTGGATTCTTTCCTTCTGCAGTATGAGCACGCTGCGCCCGCTCTGGCGCCTGGCGGCCCAGTTCTCCGGGTCGAAGGCCACGAAGGTTTCCCCGTTCCGCTCGAAGAAGTCCAACTTGGCCCGGGAGGCCACCAGGTACAGCGCGTCGTTGGGGTCGGAGGTGTCCAGCGCGACCACGCCCTCCATCCACCCGCTGTCGGGGTCGACGCGATCGGCGTGGAGGATCCTCCCGGAGAACTCCAGGTAGCCCTGGGTCCGGAGGCCGTGAAAGGCGATGTGCCGGAGGTTGTTCTTGACCGTGTACTGCGAGCGCCACAGCAGTCGCGGGGCGACGTAGAGCCCCAGGCCCAGCGTGATGGCGGAGACGATCAGCCCTCCCCAGATGGCCGGCGTCAGCAACGAGAGGGTGCAAATGCCACTGGCCCGGGCCGCCATCAGCTCGTTGTCCTGGCCGAACCGCCCGTAGACGATGGTGGCGGCGAACAAAGCCGCGATCGGCAGCGTCAGTGAGACCATCACCGGCATGGAAAAGCCGAACAGCTTCAGTGCCTGGTGGCTGCTGAGCCCGCGCTCGCGGAGCGGCTCGATCACGGCAAAGACCGTCATGACCAGCGTGAGCGCCACCGTTGCCAGCGCGGTCGCCCGCAGGAGGTCCTTGCCCAGGTAGAATTTCAGGGTGCGGATCACCGGCTTTGCGCTTTGCTGGCCTTGCCCGCCCCGGCGGCAGCGCGGCCCCCCACCCGCTGGATCGCCCGGGCCAGGCGGGCGACGCCTTCACGAATCGCGGGAATGTCCACCGTACCGAACGTCAGCCGCATGTGGTTGCTTGGCACCGTCCGACGCGGGTCCGGACCGTAGCAGAACTCCCCCGGCACGTACATGACTCCCTCTGCCAGGGCCGCGGCAAACAGGGGGCTGTCCTTGCCGGTGTCCATCCACTCCGGCAGCGACAGGTAGACGTACAGTCCCCCTCCGGGGCGCGTCCACCGCGTCTGGTCCGGCTGGAACTGGCCGAGATGCTCGTGCAGCGCCTCCAGCATCGCGTCCCGCTTGGCTCGGTACCGCTGCCGCAGAAACGCCACGTGCTCTTCGTAGATGCCGCTGCTCATGGCCCGAAGCAGGACGTGCTGGGCCAGGTTCGACGAGCCGAAGTCGTGGTTGCCTTTCTGGTTCAGCACCGGCTCGGCCAGCCCGTCCGGCAGGATCGCATACCCGGTGCGGAAGCCCGGCGCGAATGGCTTGCTGAAGGTCTGGGCCAGAACCACCTGCGCGTTGTCGGCCTCGTGGCTCTTGATGCTGACCGGGGTCGCCTCCTCGCAGCTCAGCTCCCGGTAGGCGGCGTCTTCCAGCAGGCAGATCCGCCCCTCGCTGGAATACGACCGGATCAGGTCGAGCAGCGGCTTGCGGCGCTGTGCCGAAAGCGTGATGCCCGTGGGGTTCTGGTAGTAGTCGCAGAGGTAGACGATTTTCACCCGTTTTAGCTCGCCGCTGCGCTTCAGCTCGGCCAGCGTCGCTTCCAGCGAGTCCAGCTTGATTCCGCCGTCGTCCATCTCCACTGCCCGGATATCCGCGCCCAGGCTGACCAGCGCCCCGGTGTATACGAAGTAGCTGGGCCACTCGGTGATGACGATGTCGCCCGGGTCCAGCAGGATGTCGGCGATGATGTAGAGCAATTGCTGCGAGCCGGAAGCGATGACGACGTTGTCCGGCGTGACCGCCAGTTTCGCGGCCGATACGCCGTCCAGCTTGCAGACGTGGGCCAGCACGGCCTCCCGCAGTTCCGCCAGCCCCTCCGTGGCGCCGTATTGGAGGGCCTCCTTGCCGGCGGCCTCGTCGGAAAACAGCTCGCCGCTCAGCCGGGCGGTCTCCTCGGCCGGAAGGCTGTCCTGATCCACCAGTCCGGCCGCAAGCGAGATTAACTTCTCCTCTCGCAGGGCCGTGCTGATGAGGTAGTTGATCGGCTGCGGCGCGGTGCGCTTTGCCTTGACGGAGAATCCGAACTCTGGAAGGCTGCTGTTCATGCGTTCTCTCTCGCACTGGATCCCCTAGAATCTAGTTCCGCGATGAATAGCCTGTCAAGTGCGTCGGGGGGCAATCCCTGCCCGCTGACAAACCGATGCGCTTCCCGCCCGCTCCGGCCGTGCCGGCGGCAGCGGGCGCGAATTGGCTTTCGCGCTTGACAGGTCCGCCCCGACCGTGACAATCGCCTTCGTTCAGCGGGGTTACATATGCCATCGGTCGGCGTCGACATCCTGCGGTCGATCGTTCGCCTTGTCTGGCCGGCGACCTGCACCGCCTGCGGCAGCAACGAGGAGCTGCACGACGGGCTGTGCCGCGCTTGCAGCCGGGCGCTGCTTTCCCTGGTGGCTCTGCCGTACTGCCCGCGGTGCGGGGCGACGCTGGGGCCGGCCCTGCGGGCCGAAGAGGCCGGCTGCGCCGCCTGTCCCCCGGTGATGCCGCGCTTTGACCGGGTGCTGCGCGTCGGCCCCTACGCCGAGCCTCTCCGCCAGGCGATACACCGGATGAAGTATTACGCGAGGACGCGCCCCTGCGGCGACCTGGCCAAGCTGCTGGCCGAGCGGATCGCCGCCGACTGTGACGCCGGCGCATTCGACGTGGTGCTGGCCGTGCCCATGCACTGGCTGCGCCGACTGGCGCGCGGGCGGAACCACTCGCGCGAGCTGGCCGCGGGCGTCGCGGCGAGGCTGGCCGTGCCCATGGGCGAGGAGCTGGTCCGCGTCCGCAACACCCCTCCGCAGGTGAACCTGCCGGCCTCGAGGCGGGCGGCCAACGTCCGCGGGGCGTTCGCCGTCCCCCGTGCCCGAAGCGTTCAGGCCGCGCGCGTGCTGCTGGTGGACGACGTGATCACCACCGGGGCGACGGTCAACGAGGCCGCTCGAACGCTTCTGGCGGCCGGGGCCGCCCGCGTGACCGTCGGCGTGCTGGCCAAGACCGAGCTGCCCCGGGCATACTCCCGGCAGCTTCAGTCGTAAAGCTTCGCATCCGCCGCCGGCCGCGTCCGGCGCTGTGACCTGGCGGCACGCTTGCCTGCCAACGGAACCAACTGTACATTCGGGCCATGGGTGTGCATCGCGTGCAGCCTGAGCCGGCGGCCGCTGGCGCCGACCGGTGGCGATGGATCGCCCCGTGCGCGGTCATCGCCCTCGCCGCCGTCGTCGCCTGCTCCAAGGTCTGGACCGTCGACGTCTTCTGGCAGCTCAAGAGCGGCCAATGGATGCTGGAGCAGGGCAGGGTGCTCGGGCACGATCCCTTCAGCGTCGACGGCGCTGACAAATGGGTCAACGTCCACTGGCTCTTTCAGGTGCTGGTGGCGGCGATCCATCGCATCGGCGGCTTTTCGGGGCTGGTCGTGCTCAAGATGGCGGCCTTTGGCGGCCTGCTGGCGGTGCTGGCGCTCGGGCTGCGGAGGCGGATCGGACCGGGCTGGCTGATGCTGGTCGGGCTGTGGCTCATCCTGACCGTTGAAACCCGCGTCCGCGTCCGCCCTGAGATCTTCACCTACCTGCTGCTGATGGTCACGCTGCTGATCGTGGAGTCGGTTCGCCGGGGGGCCTCGCCGAAGCGGCTGTGGTGGCTGGTGCCGATCAACATGCTGTGGGTGAACGTGCACGGCCTGTACATCGTCGGCATCGCCTCGGCGTGGATGGCGCTGGCCGGAGCCGGCCTGGACCGGCTGTTGAAGCGCCCGACCGCCGGCAACCTGGCGAGCGTCCAGGCGCTGCTGCCGATCGTGGCGGCGACGGCGGCGTGCTTCGTCAGCCCCTGGCCGGTGGAGGCGGCGCTGCACCCGCTGCTGCTGCGAACGCGAGTCACCGGC